>Ga0299913_10000198_pt1 | contig 32881 bp, 23 predicted proteins | sample RVTome_9_FD_201360 | JGI IMG/M metagenome (GOLD analysis project Ga0299913, IMG submission 201360) | Soil microbial communities from uranium-contaminated site in the Upper Colorado River Basin, Wyoming, United States - RVT155D38 (version 2) ... | reverse complement strand
AGGAGCTTCTGGAGGCCGTGGAGCGGCCCGAACCACACCAGGTCGCCGAAGCGGGAGACCGCGTTGTCGCCGACCCGGAAGCGGAAGTTCCAGCTCGCCGCGTCGGGCTCGCCGACGATCTCGATCTCGCGCGGGTCGCCGATCCCGAGCCCGCGCTCGTGGGCCAGCCGGATGTAGCGGATCGAGAGCGGGTCGAAGCCCATCATCTTCGCCGCCACGGCGTCGATCGCCACCTGGTCGCCCGAGGCCAGGAGCACGTCTTTTTCGACCGGGATCATCGTCCGCGGGCCCGGGCCGTTGCCGCAGGTCGTGCCGTCCATCACCGCGAACAGCCCGGTGTGGATCTCCTTCTGGATGGTCAGCAGGTCGACCAGCGTCTCGTGGATCCACGAGTGGGTGTAGTGGCGCTTCGTCGCCAGGAGCCCCCCGAAGGCGTTCTTCATCGCCCCGGTCGTCGTCGTGTAGATGTGGCACTTGACCGTCGGCAGGTGGACGACGTTCTTGCCGAGGAAGAACTCGGGGATCGTGATCCCCTCGGGGAAGATCTCGTGCAGGGCGAGCATCTCGCCCTCGGGCTCGTAGCGCACCCAGCGGAGGTCCTCGGGGAAGCAGTTGTAGCGCACCGGCACGCCGTAGCGGTCGAGGACCGGCAGGTAGCGGTTGAGCCGCTCCCCCTTCTTCGGGTCGGTGACCACGGTGTCGTTCTGGACGCACACCTGGTCCTCGTACCCGGCCTCGCGCAGGGCGCGGATCGTCCCCTCGAGCTGCCAGGGGGTCGTGTTGGCGCCGGGGAACGGGAAGTGCCACGAGATGTTGTCCTTGAGGATGGTCGTGGCGCCGGGATCGAGGTGGCGGCGGACCTCGGCGAGCTCCATCGTGCGCGCGACGTCGTCGAGCACGGTCTCGGGCTTCGTCTTGAGGACGGCGACGCGGGCTTTCGTCGGCATGGCGGGATTATATGGACGGCCGTGCGGCGCGCCGCCGTGGAGGCCGGATCTCCAGACGGTCGGATGCCTCGGCGTCCGCGCCGTGACCCGCGCGCGTGTGCCTTCAGCGGAGATACCCGAGCGCCCGCAGGGCCTCCCGGCGCTCCGGGTTGTCGGGGCTGCGGACCCGGGCAGCGGCGAGCTCGCTCCGGCTGGCCCTCGCGCGGCGCTCGAACCGGTCCAGCCAACTCTCCGCGGCCGCGGCGTCGGCCGGCTCCGGCCGATCGCCGCCAAGCCTCCCGACCGAACGGCCGAGCGGCTTCCAGAACCCTCGGCTGTTCGGATTGCCGGCCCTCCAGAACGCAGCGTCCGCGGCCGGCCGACGATCCCGCCGGAGGAACAGGTTGCCGTCGACCACGCCGGACTGACTGAGGCTCTCGACGAAAAACGGAGGCCGCTCGGCGGACGGGTCGCGGACCAGCGACGCCAGCGACGGCCCTTCGATCCCGGCCGGCGGCGTGACGCCGAGGAGCTCGAGCACCGTGGAGAACAGCCAGACGTTGGTCACCGGCCGGGCGACGGCGGCCCCCCGCGGCAGCCCGGGGGCGGCGAGGATCAGTGGCACGTGGACCTGGTCGAGCCCGACGGAGTGGCTGTGCGCGAAGTAGAAACCCTCCTCGCCCATCGCCTCGCCGTGGTCGGCGGTCACCGCGACGATCGAGCGATCGAGGAGGCCCTCGTCGTCGACCGTCGTCCACAGCCGCGCCAGCTGCCGGTACCGGCCGGTCATGATCGATGCGGCGGACGGCGCCGTCGAGGAGGATGCGGCGAAGGCCCACTCGAACGCGACCCCGCGCCGGGCGAGCCGCTCGAGCCCCGGGGTTAGCCCCTGGCGCCGCCGGCCTCACGTCGCGCCTCGTCGGCCCGGAGGGTGTCGATCGTGACCAGGATCACGGAAGGCGGCTCCGCCGGTCGGCAGGCAGGCGCGAGGAGGAGCGCCAGCCCGAGAAAGCAGCCGATCCGCCCGCGCAAGCCCTTCAATCGAGCCTCCGCCAGCGTACGTGCACCGGGACCGCCACGTCCGGCGCGCCAGCGGGGTCCGGCACCCGGACGACGATCTCGACGATCCAGGTCTCCGCTCGGGGAAAGATCCGCCGCACCGCTCCCCGTAGCGGGGCGACGTCGCGCACGTAGACGGGTCCCCCTTCGGCGGGCTCGAGCGAGGAGCGGGGGAAGAAGATCGTGTAGCACCAGGGGGTCCCGGCGACGAACACGAGCGCGTCCCGGGCGACGCCGGCCCGCCGCGCCGCCTCGAGGGGGATCGGCGAGACGGCGAGGTACCAGCCGGCGTGCCGTTCCACCTGCGCCGGCAGTCGCTCGGCCAGCGGGAACCAGAGCAGCCCGGCCGCGAGGAGTGCCCCTCCGGCGCGGCGGAGCGGCGGCGACCGGTCCGGGCCTGGCGAGCCGGCCCATCCCGCGAGCCAAGCCCAGGCCCTCTGCAACGAGCTCGCGGCGAGCAGCGAGAGCGGGGCCAGCGCCTCGAAGGCGTACCGAGGCCCGGAGTAGAAGATGCCGAGGTAGTCGTAGGCGGCGTAGCCGAGCACGAGCGCCGCGGCCGAGGCGAGCAGGAGCGCGTCGATCCCCCGGCCGCGTCCGGGCAGCGCGAGGGGCGCGAGGAGGAGCAGGTCGGGCACGGGCAGCCCCCAGAGGGACTCGGACAGCCGCCCGACGTACCAGCCGCAGCGGGCGAGCCACGCGGTGACGGCGTCGCCGACGCCCTCCCCCGGGAAGAAGGAGTACTGCTGCGGGCTGTACGCGAAGCCGCCGATCAGCGCGTCGCCGAAGACCTCCGCGTTGTAGGCGAGGTGGGCGGCGAGGAACGGGCCGAAGCCGATGGCCGCCCAGCCCAGGGCGACCGGCCATCTCCGGCGGAAACGGAACAGCGCCGCGACGACGGGGATCGCCAGGACCAGCACCGCGGTGAACGGCCGCACCGCGAGGGCGAGCCCGCCCAGCGCTCCGGCGAGGGCCATCCTCCGGGGCCGTCGGTCCGCGGCCGCGCCGGCGAGCGCGGCCAGGCACCAGGCGACCGCGCAGAGGGCCGCGGTGTGCGACAGGTGGCTGGCGGACATGATCAGCGCGAACGGCGAGACCGCGAGGGCCAGCGCGGCGACTCGCCCGGTCGGCCGATCGTACAGGCGGGCTCCGGCCCGGGCGACCCCGAGGACGGCCACGCCCAGGAGGACCGGGTTGACGAGCCAGGGACGGCCGGCCAGGACCCCGACCGCGAGGAGGGCGGGCCAGCCGAAGGGGTAGAACGAGTGCCACCGGTCCGCGTCGACGACCACGTTCTCGTGCGCGAAGAGCTCGGCGGCGGGAGGGGGGTCGAGCGCGAGCCGCCCGCCGGCGAAGATCCTCCCCTGGAAGAGGTAGGCGGCGCCGTCCGTCAGGTGCGGGATGCCGCCGAACACCTGGAGCGCGATCGCTCCGGAGGCCGCTGCGGCGAGGAGGGCGGCGCCGAGGAGGACGAGGCGATCGGCCGTACGGGCCGAAAGGACGCGCTCTGCGATCATGCGGGCGGCTCCGCCCTCGGTCGCCGGGGAGGAGGGATCTCCAGGCGTTCGAGCGCCTCGGGGTACGCGTCGCGGGAGAGGAAGACCGCCGCGCGGCGGTCGGCGTGGACCAGCCCCCAGCGACCGCTCGCCAGCTCGGGCGCGAGCTGGCGGAGCTCGCGGGGAGAGAGCACCAGGATGCCGACTCCGTACCGGTCGGCGACCTCGGCGAATGGCGTCGTCGTCACCTCGCGGACGAGCGGCGCGAAGACGTCGTTGCGGCCGTCCCAGAAGACCGGGATGCCGAGCCGCCAGCCGAGGTAGCCGCCCCAGTTCTGGTGGTGGAAGGTGCGGTCCCGCAAGCCCTCGGCGCGGAGGAAGTCGGTCGCGGCGGAGGGAAAATGAGAGGCGACGGCCCCGGCCGGGCGGGCGGCGAGCGTGCCGCCGAGGAGGACGAGGGCCGCGGCGAGGCTCGCGGCGGCGACCGCGCGGAGCGTGCGTCGCGGCGTCGCGGCCCGCCCCACGAGGAGCGCCGCACCCACCCCCGTCGCCGCCGGGACGAGGAGGACGGCGAGCTCGACCGACAGCCGCGAGGTCGCCCACGACCCGCCGCCGAAGATCGCCAGCGCGGCGAGCTCCCAGCCGGCGAGCGGCGGTCGTCGACCGCGGCGCGAGAGCGCGACCAGCCCGGCGAAGGTCAGAAGGAGGATCACGCCGAGAAGGGCCCCGCGCCCTGGCCAGCCGCCGGCGAAGTGGCCGGCCTCGAACCCGGACGCCGGGTCGGCGAGGAGGGCGGCGAGCTGGAACGGGTAGAGGAGGGTCTCGATCCCGTGGGGGTTGGCGAGCGCGGCGGCGAGGCACGCGAGGGCGAGCGCCGCGTCGCGGGCTGCGCGGCGGCCGGTCCGCACCACGGCCTCCAGCGCCGACAGGCCGACCAGGGCGAGCCCGAAGACCATCCCGGAGTGGAGGTTCGCCCAGACGAGGACCAGGGCCGCGAGCGCGGCGCCCCGCACGAGCGACGGCCGGTGGCGGAACCACGGGATCCCGGCCGCGAGGAGCGCGAAGCACAGCGCCCCCGCCAGGGCGGCCCGCAGGAAGATCTCCAGCGAGACCGCCCAGGCGGTCGCAACGAGGACCGCGGCGAGAACCGGCGCCGCGGCAGCGCGCGAGCTCGTCGGCACCCGCCGGAGCGCGGCGGCGGCGACCGCGGCGAACAGCCCCGCGGCGAGCGCGGCGGACAGGCCGACGAGCGCCCAGAGCCCGCCGGCGCGCCACACGCCGTAGACGAGGAGCGAGAAGCCCCACTCGTGGCTCACCCAGGGGGTGCCCGCAAGCGTGAACGAGAGCGGATCGGCCGTCGGCGCCCGGCCGTGCTCGACGATCCACCGGCCGGTCAGGAGGTGGCCGAACAGGTCGTCGTGGGCGAGCGGCAGCCCGCCGATCGCCGCCGGCACCGCGACGGCGGCGACGAGGGCCGCGAGCGCCAGCGGTGGGATGCGGCGCCCAGGGCCGGACGCCGGGCCGTTCGCCGTGCCGGGTGGGTGGTCGGGCGTCATCGCCGGGAACGGACGGGACCGCGGGCTCGCGCGAGCGGGTCGTCTCAGCCCGCCGCGAAGAAGCCGTGGACCGCCTCGCACACCCGGTCGACCTCCGCGTCCTCGAGCTCCGGGAAGCAGGGCAGACAGAGGAGCTCCGCCGCGGCGGCCTCGGAGGCGGGCAGCGCCTCGCCCGCCTGCGGATGGCCGGCGAAAGCCGGCTGCCGATTCACGGTCTCTGGGTAGTGGATCGAGCTACCCATTCCCTGCGCGGCGAGATGGGCGGCCAGCTCGTCGCGGCGGGCGGTGCGCACCGCGAACTGGTGGTACACGCTGAAAGCCCCCGGCGGGTCGACGGGGAACGACACGTCGCCGGCGCCTGCCAGGCCGCCCTGGTAGCGGCAGGCGATCTGCCGCCGCCGGTCGTTGTCGGCCGCGAGGTTCGGCAGCCGGCAGTTGAGCACCGCGGCCTGGAGGCTGTCGAGCCGGCTGTTCGTGCCGACCAGCGGGTGGTGGTAGCGGCGGTCCTGGCCGTGGTTCGCGAGCAGCCGCACGCGGTCCAGCAGCGCCGCGTCCGGGCCGGTCACCGCGCCGCCGTCGCCGAAGCAGCCGAGGTTCTTCGTCGGGTAGAAGCTCCAGGCGGCGAGCCGGCCGATCGTCCCCACCTTCCGCCCCTTCCAGGCCGCGCCGTGCGCCTGCGCCGCGTCCTCGACCAGCCACAGCCCGTGGCGCCCCGCGACCGCCCCGAGCCGGTCGGCGTCGAACGGCCGGCCGTAGAGATGGACGCCGAGGATGCCGGCGGTCCGCGGTCCGACCCGGCGCTCGGCGTCCTCGGGATCCAGGTTCAAGGTGTCCGGCTCGACGTCGGCGAAGACCGGCGTCCCGCCGGCGAGGACGACCGCCTCGGCGGTGGCGAAGAAGGTGAACGCCGGCACGATCACCTCGTCGCCCGGCGCGAGGTCGAGCGCCCGTAGCGCGACGACCAGGGCGTCGGTGCCGTTCGCCACGCCGACGCAGCCGGCTGCCCCGACGAAGGCGGCGAACCCCCGCTCGAGCTCGCCGACCTCGGGGCCGAGCACGAACGAGGTGCTCGCCACGACCCGCTCCCAGCGGCGGCGGATCTCACCGTCGACGCGGCGGGCGGCTCGGGCCAGGTCGAAGTAGGGGACGCTCACGGGGCTCTCGGGTTCGGCGGCGCGCCATCATACCGGGCGGCCGTATACCGGGCGGCCGTGGATTAGGATCGGCCCTTCCGAGCAGCGCCGACGTTCCAGGACCCCACACGGATGCCCAGCACACCACGCAGCCGGCTCGCAACGCGCCGCCGAAAGAGCGCCCGCCTGGCGCTCTATGCGAGCTGCGCGTCGGTCGTGGCGCTGACCGCGACGTTCATCGTGTGGGTCCGGCCCGCCTTCGAAGGGAGCGGGGCCACCGAATGGGCGCGCCGGGACTTCTCGAAGCACCGCGAGGTCGAGCTCCTCCGCGAGTACATCGCGATCGACACGGAGACGTTCGCCGGCGACCAGCTGGCGGGCGCCGAGTGGGTCGTCCGCCAGCTCGAGGACATGGGTCTCGAGCCGGTGGTGCAGCGGGTCGGCGACGAAGCCAACGTGTGGGCGGTGGTCGAGGGCGAGCGGCCGGAGGCGATCGTCCTGCACCATCACATCGACGTCGATCCCGTGACGCACGAGGAGAGCTGGGTCCACCCGCCCTTCGCCGGAACGATCGAAGGGCCCTGGCTCTACGGGCGCGGCGCCTTCGACATGAAGAGCGTGGCGGTCGCTCAGCTCGAGGCGGTCCGGCGGCTGGTCGAGCGGGGGAAACGCCCGCGGTGGTCGGTCGTGGTGCTGGCGACGACCGGCGAGGAGACCGGAAGCGACCTCGGCACCCGCTGGGTCCTGAACACCCAGCCCGAGCTCGTCGAGCGCTTCGCGGTCGTCCTCACCGAGGGCGGCACCGTCGAGAGCACGGTTCCGGGCGTCGCCGACTTCTGGGGCACGGAGGTCGGCCAGGTCCGGGTCGTGAAGGTCGTCGTCTGCCACGCGTCGCGCGAGGCGCTCGTCGAGCTCCGGAAGGACCTGCGCGGAATGGATCGCGTCAGCGCGCCGCGGCGCACCCCGCCGACCGATCGCATGATGCCCGAGTACGCGCAGAGCCGCCCCTTCGAGGGGCTGCGAGCGGACCTCGACGACCTCGACGCGCTCCTGCGGGACCCGCGGCGCTTCGCCGGGCTCTCGCCGTACGTCCGCTCGCTCTTCGTCGACCGCATGGTCCCCCTGGGAATCCACGAGACCGACGGCGGCGGATGGGAGCTCCTGGTCACGCTCCTCCTGCTCCCGGGCACAGATGCCGACGCCGCGCTCGCAGAGTTCCTTCCCGATTGGCTGCTCCACGGTTTCACGGTCGACGTGTTCGACGAAGGGGCGGCGCGCCACGGCAGCTCGCCGGACCACCCGGTCTTCCAGGCGATCGACCGCCTCGTCGAGGAGCGCCATCCCGGGCTCGCCCACGGCCCGCTCTACCTGCCGCAGACGGTGACGGACGCCCGGTTCTTCCGCCGCGCGGGCATCCCGACCTTCGGCTTCTCGCCGTTCAACGTCGTGACGCCCGACGTCCTGCGGACGCGGCTCCGCAGTACGGTCAACGAGAGGATCGGGCTCGCCGGATACGTCGAAGGCGTCGAGCTCTATCGAGACCTGCTCGAGCGGCTGGCGGGTGACGAAATTCGTCGGTTGGACTGACGATCGACGTCGAACGGGACCGGCTCCTCTCGCATTCCCCTGGGGGGAGCGGCCATCCAGGGACCGGGCACGGCGGATGCAGTAAGGGACCGTGATATCGGCTTTTCCAGACAACGCTGGTGTAGCAAGGGAGGACGAAGAGATGGCGAAATTCTTGGCGAGGCGTCGGCGGCATCGCGGCTTCACCCTGATCGAGCTGCTGATCGTCGTGGCGATCATCGGGATCATCGCCGCGCTGCTGATCCCGAACTTCCTCGAGTCGCTTCAGAAGGCGAAGCAGAAGCGCACGATGGCGGACGCACGGAACATCGGCACCGCGATGATGGCCTGGCTGACCTACCAGGCCGGCGGGGCGGCGGCCGGCGCCCCCGTCACTGGGGCCCTCTGGGACACTGACGAGTTCGTCCACAGCTTGACAGAGATCGAGGCGGAGCTCGTCCCCAACTACATCAAGGACGACGTGCCGAGAATCGACGGGTGGAAGCATCCCTTCAACTACGCCCTGAACACCCAGAATCCGCTGGCGGACGAGGTGATGGCCATCTACAGCGGCGGGAAGAACTCCGACACCGAGGTGGACGGGTGGCCGGAGACTGTCACCCCCGCAAACTCCGGTCCTTACGACCCGATCTCGTACGACAACGACATCCTGTGGGCCGACGGGTACTTCGTCATCTGGCCCGAGAAGCTGCCGATCGACCCCAACACTTGACGGCGGCTGTCGCCGCCGTTTTTCTTCCCTTCGACCAGGGCCGGGCCCCACGGGGCCTCCCTGGTCGCTTCGTATTCTGAGGGGCTTCGCATCCGACCTCTCCGGAGTTGCGTTTCCGGGGTCCTCGCCGTCCTCGCCGTCGCCGCGGGGGCGGCCGCCGCGCCCCCCCCGCCCGTCCCCGGAGATCCGATCGGCTGGCTCCAGGGCTACCTGCGGATCGACACGACGAACCCCCCGGGCGGCGAGGCCGCGGCGGCCGCCTACCTGGCGCGCATCCTCCGCGAGCACGGGGTCTCGACCCGCACCTTCGTCACCGCCGAAGGGCGGGCGAGCCTGTACGCACGGGTCCCCGGGCGCCGTCCGGGCGGCGGCCTGCTGCTGCTCCACCACCTCGACGTCGTCGCGCCCGGCCCCGGGTGGAGCCGCGAGCCGTTCTCGGGCGACCTCGTCGGCGGCGAGGTGTGGGGGCGCGGCGCGATCGACATCAAGGGGCTGGGGATCGCCCACCTCGCGGCCTTCCTCGCCGTCGCCGGCGCCGACCGTCCTCCCGAGCGCGACGTCGTCTTCCTCGCCGTCGCCGACGAGGAGAGCGGGGGGCTGCGCGGCACCGGCTGGCTGTGGGAGACGCGCCCGGAGCTCTTCGCCGGGATCGCCGCGGTGTACGGGGAGGGCGGCGTCAACCGGCTCTCCCGCGAGAAGCTGCTCTGGTGGGGGGTCGAAGTGGCCCAGAAGCGGCCCCTCTGGCTCGAGGTCCGCACCCACGGCCGCGGCGGCCACGCCTCGGGGATCAACCCGAACAGCGCCAGCCATCGGCTGATCGCCGCCCTGGCGCGCCTGCTCGAGATGCCCCGGCGCTGGCGGGTCACCGACCCGGTGCGTCGCTACCTCGCCGCCCTCGCTCCGCTCCACGAGGGCGCGGTGCGCGGGCGCTTCCTCGACCCCGACGCCTGGGTCGGTCCCGACGGGCCGCGCGGACCGATGCTCCCCGGACAGCCGAACCTCTTCCTCGACACCATCCAGGTCACCGAGCTCGAGGCGAGCGACCGGATCAACGTGGTCGCCGACCAGGCCACGGCGCGGATCGACGTCCGCCTGCTGCCCGACACCGACGCCGACGAGCTCCTCGCCCGCATCCGCCGGGCGCTCGGAAGCGACGCCGAGGTCGAGGTCCTCCTCGCCGCCGACCCGGCGCCGCCGTCGCCGACCGACCACCCGGCCTACCGGGCCGCCGCCGAGGTCCTCGGCGACGAGGCCCCGGTCGTCCCCGCCTTCGTCTCCGGCTTCACCGACTCCCGCTGGTTCCGCGAGCGCGGCATCGCCGCGTACGGGGTCGACCCCTTCGCGCTCTCCGGCGGGCTGCTGAGCGGCATCCACGGCCTCGACGAGCGGATGCCGGTCGCGGAGCTGCGCGCCGGCATCGAGCGGATGACCGAGATCGTGGCCCGGTACGCGGGCCGAACCACGCCCGAACCGCATTGACTTCTCTGCGGGAGCGTCCTAGACTTATCGTAGGGAAGTGCAATCTTCGATAACGGAGGGTCGAGGTCAAGCGACCTCTCCCTCGGAGGAAAGGGACGTGCCGAGGAGGCTCTCTGCAAGGCTTCGTGCATTTCTGGTAGCCCTTGTAGCCGCGGTTTTGCCGGTCGCTGTCGAGGGTCAGTCGATGGAGGGAGTTCCCGAGCTCGTGAGCTGGAACCACAGCAACACCGCGGGCACAGGCGGGGGTTACACCTCCCAGGTCAGCAGCGACGGACGCTACGTCGCTTTCACCTCAACGCAAGGAGCGAGCTTGCTCCCTCCAGAGGAGAGACACAGGCTGTACGGAGGCTACGGTCTCTTCGTGCGCGATCGCGTCCAGGGAAAGACTTGGCTCGTGAACTACAGCCGGTGGCAGAACGGCCCGCTGAATCAGTTTCTCAGCGGCGCTGACCACGGCTGGGACATGAGCGAAGATGGGCGATGGGTCGTCTTCGCCACTCTCGCTTCCAACGTCGTTCAGGGAGATACGAACGGCCAATCGGATGTCTTTGTGTGGGATCGCATCGTGGATGCAGTGTTTCTCGTCAGCCGGAGCTGGTTGGGTAAGCCGGCAAACGGGAAGAGCGAGCGGCCTTCTTTCAACCGTGACGACCCCGGGACCGTTGTGTTCCTGTCCAGCGCGACCAATCTCGTTCAGCTGCCCTTCGGATGGTCCGGTCACAACGTTTTCGTCGCGACCAGCGTGTCTTACGGCGACTGGAGGACCCAGAAGATCGTGAGCTTCCCGAGCCGTTGCTATCCCGACCACTGCTACGGCAGTCCAGGCAGCACCGGTGGGCCAGGGCATCCTGAAATGTTCGGTAGCACGGTCTGCTATGTCAGCAACCACTGGCGCGTGAAGGGTGCAGAGTACGTGAATGCTAATCGCGTCTACTGCCAGGACGTTAGCGGGAGTGGATCATTCAACCCTGAGGGCTTGACGTCGGTCTTGCCGGGGGTGGAACCCTCGCCTCCGACACTCCGCATGCCGAGCGAAGAGGCCGTCCTGTTCATGCGCGCGGGATCAGGTCGAAGATGGACCTATGCTTCTGCCGGAGCGTCCTCGATCTTCACGACTACCTGGGGCATTGGTTCCATCTTTGCTGAAGGGAACGGCGGGATCGTCGTCTGGCCGAGCCTCGAGAACTTGAACGGGGACGGCTACGGTGTGTTCGCTCAAAGAGAATCGGACATCGCCCTGCACGGTGAGTGTCCTGCGTGTCGACGGCGCATCTCCTGGGGAGACGATCCCTACGTTTCCCGCAACGGTCAGTTCGTCTCCTTTTCGTGGCCTTTCAAATCGGGCTGGAGTGAGCCTCCCCCGCCTCCAGGGAAATACGGCGACATCTACGTCATCGGCAGGCCGCTGGTGAACGAGGCGTTTCGCTTGCAGCTCATCGACCCCCTGAGACCGGGTCAGCGTCACCTGCTCGACGCGAGCTCCCCGAACTACCTGAAGGACGAGCTCTTACCCATTCACTTGACCAGTCTCTCGGTCCACTCAGTGGCTGCGGACGGCGTGACGCGGATCATCGTCTACGCTCAGGTTCCCGGGCCAGGAACGCTCGAGCTCTCCCTGCACGAGGAAGGCTGGGAGGGATCGGCCGACTGGCCGCGTCCAGGTCTCTCGGCGCTCTCCGCGCCGGGGCCGCAGGACGCAATGGAGGTCGACGCGGCGGGTCTCGAGTACCAGACGATCGAGCTGGGAACGCAGCAGCTACCGGACGGCCGATGGGCGGTTGCCGGGGTGCTGTGGGCGCCGTCGTCGTTCGGCAGCGACCCGTCGCTGATCCCCGAGGCGGTGAGAGTGACGGCCCTGCACGCGACCTTCCATGCGGACTCCGGAGAGGATCTCGAGGAGCACCTCGCATTCGAGATCGTCCGTCCGCCGGCCTTTCTCGTTCACGGTATCTGGTCGGGTCCCGAGACCTGGCAGTACGACTTCGTGCGCCAGAACGACCCTAGGTTCCCACGCTACGAGCTCGCCAAGTACCCGAACGATGAGCCCTATGGCGCCAACGTCCTGCGGGTCTCCGATCGGCTCAGGGGGTTTCTAGACGAAATGCGATCGGACGGGTTCGCAGTGACCCAGGCATGGGGCATCGGGCACAGCATGGGCGGGCAGCTCCTCAGGCGGGTCGTCGGGTGCACGTTCCCGCAGTCGTTGGACCCTGCCTGCAACCATCGGAACGATGACCGCCTGGAGAACTTCTACTCCGGAAATCTGTACGGCTTCGTCAGTGTCGACAGCCCTCACTACGGGTCGGAGCTCGCCGATCTGTTCCTACCCATCATCGAGCAGCGTCCGTGGCTCGAGCTCGCTCTCTGTGCCGCCGGAAAGTGCCCTTTGAGGGGAGCGCTCGCCGATCTACGAGTTCAAAGCTTCGCGACCTACAATGCGCCGAGGTTGGCTCTGCCCACGGTCTTGATGGTCGGAAGAGGAGGCTCGGAGTGGCTGGAGCACCGCTCCGTTCCAGTAAGCGCTTGGTCGGACTGGCCGATGCTCATGTGGAACACCCTCTTTCTGTACAACTTGGCAATCGGTGACCTCGGGTCGTTCGTCGACTCGGTCCTCGGCCCGGGACACGATCTGGCAGTCGGTTTCTCGAGCCAGGCGGGAGGAGCTTCGACGTACGCTGCTTTTCCATACGTCGACTCTCAGGCGACGGGAATGCATACCGATGTCACGAGCGAAGATCGCTATGCGGCGGAGATTCTTCGATATCTCCTTGGTCTCGATCCCGGTATCTTCGCTCCGGGTCTTCCACAGAACACCCCGGGCATCGGCAGCTCCTCTGCCCACGTCAGCTCCGTTCGGGGCGAGTCGCGTTCGATCAGATCGCACAATGCCGAGTCCGGGACGCTGACGATCGTCACGCCGACCGCCGGGGCGGTCTACGTACCCGGAGACATAGTCAATCTCCAGGTCTCGACCAGCGTGCCGCTGGCGGCCACGCTGATCCTTTTCGGAGCACAGTCGATGCTTCTCGACGACGGCTCCACGAATGCCAATTTTACGGCACCGGAGCTCCATGGGCCCGTCTCGATCGCGGTGGTGGCCGTCGACGCCGCAGGAGGCGAGCACCTGGCTCAGGTCGAGATCCAGGTGGAGCCTGGTTTGACGCTGCTCAATCTCCTGCCCGACTCTCCCGAGCTGCGACTCTTCGAAGGGGACCGTGTCGCTCCGGGCATCTCGGCTGAGTACGCCGATGGATCGCGACGGCCGCTGGATGCGAGTCTCGTCTCGCTCCACTCGCAGAACCCGACGATCGCCTGGATCGACCAGAGTCATATCGTAGGGTTGGCCGTGGGGCATACGCTCATCGAGGTGAGCTTCGGCAACGCGAAGGCTCTGATTCCGGTCGAGGTCACGAGCTGTCCGGTCGTCGGAGCTCCAGAGGTGAGCGTCAATGGTTCCCTGTGCACCGATGGTGTGGTGTCCTTGACCTCCTCACCTGGCAAGGCCTACCTCTGGTCCACGGGCGAGACGACGCAGTCGATACTGGTTACAACACCTGGGAGCTACACCGTCGAAACGACGGTCGTCGGCGTCTGCGGCGCGACGTCGGCTCCGGTGGTCGTCGAAGACGCCAGCGAGTGTCCAAACGAGGAAACGTAAGCGCCGGTTGACGTCAACGACCCTCCGGATCCTCGCGCCGATTCCTCGCCGACGACGCCAGGCGGCGATGGCACGCCGAACATGGTCGTAAAGGTTCTCCCCAAGCGACCGCCTGGGAGACCAGAGTTCGCCGATTCGTCGCGCATACGGCAGTGGGTACCGCAGGCTTTGGGAGCGCCGCCCGGTAGAATCCCGCCCGCGTGCTCGCGGATCTCCTGCTGGTCGTCTACGCCGGCCTCGTCGGGCTGGTGGTGGGCAGCTACCTCAACGTCGTCGTCCACCGCCTGCCGCGGGGGACCTCGACCGTGCTGCCCCGCTCGCGCTGCCCCTACTGCGGCGGGCCGGTGCTGGCGCGCGACAACGTCCCGGTCGTCTCCTACCTGATCCTGCGGGGACGTTGCCGGTGGTGCACGGCGCCGATCTCGTGGCGCTACCCCGTCGTCGAGGCGGCGACCGCGGCGCTCTTCGTCGCCTGCGTGCTGCGCTTCGGGCCGCGCCTCGAGGCCGCGGTCGCGGCGCTGCTCGCGGCGCTCCTCGTCGCGCTCGCCGCGATCGACCTCGAGCACTTCCTGCTGCCGGACCGGCTGACCCTGCCGGGGATCGCCGCGGGGCTCGCGGTGCAGCCGTGGATCGACTGGGGCGGGCTCCGCGCGGCGGCCCTCGGCGCGGCGCTCGGCGCGGCGATCCTGCTCCTCCTCTACGGCGCCTGGTGGCTCGTGCGCCGCGAGGAGGGGCTCGGCCTCGGCGACGTCAAGATGCTCGCCATGGTCGGCGCCTTCCTCGGCTGGCAGGGTGTGCTGGTCACCCTCTTCGTCGGCTCGCTGGCGGGCGCGGCGGTCGGGCTGGCGGTCGTCGCCTCGCGCCGCGGCGGGATGCAGACCCGGCTGCCGTTCGGCGTCTTCCTCGCCGCGGGCGGGCTGGTCGCCCTGTTCTGGGGCCGGCAGCTCGCGGACGCGTACCTGGAGCTGCTGTGACCGGCGGCGGGCGCGAGACGGTGCCCCGGCGCCGGCCGGCGGTCGGGCTGCGGCGCGAGGTGGCGTTGCTGTTCCCCGTGGCGCTCTTGCTGATCGTCTCGCTGGCCAGCTACACGTTGCTCTCGTATCGGAGCGCGGTGTCGCGGCTCCTCGACGAGCGGGGCGAGATCGCGTTGCGCGCGGCGCGGGAGACCGCCCGCGCTCTCGTCGCTTCGGACGCTCCGCTCGACCCGGCGGCGCTGCAGCGGCAGTCGCCGGCGATCGAGGGGCTCCGCGGTCTGTCGCTCTACGACGCCGAGGGCCGGCCCGTGGCCGAGACCGGCCAGGCCGCGGGCCCTCTGGCCGCCGCGCTCGCGACGGGCTCGCCGCCGGAGCTCGCCGGGCGGGTTGGGCCGGGGCTGGTCGTCGGGCCGGGCGGGCGGCACCCGGACGGGCTGCTCGCCCTCGTGCCGCTGGTCGCGGGGGGGGAGAGGCACTACCTCGGCGTCGAGGTGGCGACGCCGCTCCTCGCCTCGCGGCAGCGCGAGCTGCGGGTGCTCACCGTGGTGGTGCTCGGCGTCGGCGTCGCGCTCGCCGTCCTCCTGCTGCTCTTCCTCCGCCGGCTGGTCGTCCCCTACGACCGGCTGGTCGAGCGGGCGCGCCGGGCCGAAGGCCACGGCGAGCTGACCGGCGACGAGGACGTCGAGCTCCTCGTCCGCACCTTCGAGCGCGGGATCGCCGCGATGGCCCGCCCGGACGCCGACGGACCCGACCGGGACCTCGCGGCGCTCGAGCGCACGCTGGCCGCGAGCCTCGAGAGCGGCCTCTTGATCCTCGACGCCGAGGGGAGGACGGTGGCTCTCAATCCGGTGGGTGCGAAGCTCCTCGGGGTGCCGCCCCCGGCACCGGGGACCCCCGTCGCCGAGGCCCTGGCGCCGCATCCGGCGCTCGCGGCGCTCCTGGCCGAAGCGGTCGGCGAGCGGCGTGCGCTGCAACGGCAGGAGGTCGGCCTCGATTCGCCGTCGGGGCGGCTCACCCTCGGCTTGACCGTGCATCCGTTGCGGGTCGGAGCGTCCCGTCCGGGCGCCGACGCGCCGGGTCGGGAGTCCGCCCCGGGCGAGGTCCGCGGCTTCCTGGTCCTGTTCGCGGACCTCACCGAAGCGCGGCGGCAGGCGGAGGAGGACCGGCTGGCGGACCGCCTCGGCGGGATCGGCGAGCTGGCCGCGGGCGTGGCGCACGAGATGCGCAACGGGCTCGCGACGCTCCAGGGGTACCTGACGCTGCTCCAGCGCTCGGACGAGGCGGCCGCGGCGGCGTACGCCGGCGAGATGCGGCGCGAGACCGATCACCTGCACCGCGTGCTCAGCGACTTCCTGAGCTTCGCGCGGCCGGGGAGCGTCCGGGCCGAGCCGGTGCCGGCGGGCCGGGTCCTCCGGCGGGCCGCCGCCGACCCGGCGCTGGCCGGAGCTCCCGTGCAGGTGGTCGCCCCGGAGGGCGAGGGCCCGGTGCTGCAGGCCGATCCGCAGCTCCTCGAGCGCGCGCTGCGGAACCTGGTCCACAACGCGGTAGAAGCGAGCCGCGAGGCGGCCGGCGAGGGCGGGCCGGCCCCCGTCGTGGCCCGCTTGCGGTCCGCGGGCGACACGGTGGAGATCGTGGTCGAGGACCGCGGCCCCGGCATCCCGCCGGACCTGCGCGACCGGGTGTTCGACCCGTTCGTCACCGGCCGGCGGGAAGGCGTGGGGCTCGGGCTGGCGCTGGCGCACCGGATCGTCCGTCTGCACGGGGGCAGCCTCGCCCTCGAAGACCGTCCGGGAGGCGGGACCGTGGCGCGGGTCCGGCTCCCGGTCGCTGTCGTTTCTAATACCGAAGGTAACGATCAGCTCGAGCCGTGACCGCCGGCCCGAATCCATGTGCGTGACCTCAAGTTCCTGGGAGCAAATGGTTTGTACTGCACGTGGGACCTCGGCTCCCGCATGGCCTCGAACTTGCTCCAAGGAGGTACTGGAATGCGACGAAATCGTGCGTCGGGCCCCGCGGCGGGGTTCACCCTCGTCGAGTTGCTGATCACCCTGGTGGTCCTCGGGGTCCTGCTCGGCTTCGGCCTGCCGGCCCTGATGAACCTCGTCTCCCACCGGAAGGTGGAGAGCCATGCCCACAACGCCGGCTCGATGCTGCAGCACGCGCGCTTCGAAGCGCTCAAGCGCGGCGCCCCGGCGGTCGTCGCGCTCGAAGGCCGAGAGCTCGTCGCCTTCGCCGACGTCCACGGCGAGCTGCCCACCGATCCGCCCGACGGCTTCTTCACCCCGGACGGCTCGGCCCCGAACGGCACCGACTACGTGATCGGTCGACAGAGCGTCCCCAACGGCGTCGTGATGGAAGGGCCGCCCGGGGACATCGCGGGGGTGAGCGGCTTCACGAACGTCGGTAGCGGCGAGCTGCGCGCCATCTTCGACCCCGACGGCTCGATCCGCGACACCGGCGCGCTCCGCATGCACGACCGGGGCGGCAACTTTCTCGAGGTCCGCGTCGAGCCTCAGGCGACCGCGCGCGTCGAGGTGCGCAAGTGGGACGGCTCGGCCTGGCGTGCCCAGGGTGAAGGAGGTTCGACATGGGACTGGAACTGATCCGGGGCCGCCGGAGCCAGGCGGGCTTTAGCCTGATCGAGGGGCTGATCGCGGCCCTGATCGCGCTGATCATCATCCTCGGCGTCTTGCCGCTGTTCGCGCTCGCCCTGCGCTCCAACCTCTCCGGAGCCGAGTCGACCTCGGTGGCGAACCTGGCGCAGGCCCGGGCCGAGGAGTATTACCAGTACCCGTTCAACGACAGCCCCGAGTTGACGATCCCGGTCGGCTCCGACCAGCTCGTCGTCGACGAGGTGTGGACGAGGGAGGACGACGGCTGGATCGCGGGCACCGAGGCGTCCGCCCTGGCGGACGGCAAGACGCCGATCTGGACCCGGCGGACGCGGGTCCGGCAGTTCAACGTCAACGACCTCCTCGCGGGCGAGGGGCCGCTCGACGGAGGCGCCGATCCCCAGCAGGTGCAGCTCAAGGAGATCGAGGTCGCCGTCGCGGGCACGAGGCAGGCCGGCAATCCGCTCGGCGGCGGCAAGGCGCTCACCGTCCGGGTCTACAAGTCGCAGTGAGGAGAGCGGAAACGATGCGCCATCGAGGACGAGGCACGGTCCGAGCCGAGAGCGGGTTCACCCTCATCGAGCTCCTGGTGACGCTGGGGCTGCTGGTCGTGCTGATCATCGCCCTGCTCACCATGTTCGACTTCTCCAGCCGGACCGCCCGGACCCAGATGCACGTCGCCGAGATGCAGCAGTCGCAGCGGGTGGCGCAGCAGACGGTGGTCAAGGCGGTGCGGATGGCGGGCCGCGGGGGTCTTCCGACCTGGGACGGGGCGATGACCCTTCCCGCCGGCAAGGCGATCGCGATCGCCGACAACGTCGCCGCCGACACGCTGATCGCCGGCGAGGCCGACGCCCCGGTCCTCGAGGGGACCGACGTGGTGACGGTGCGCGGCATCTTCAACTCGCCGGTCTACCAGCACGACCCGATCGCCGGCGACTTCTTCTACGACTTCGACACCGGGGAGGGCTCGCTGGTGCTCCCCACCCTGACCTCGACCGGTGTCCGGCAACCTCTCGGCGCGATGAAGGACGCGATCGACCGGGCGAACGCCGGGGGGCCGGGCGACGAGCCCGAGGCCCTGTTCGTGATGAGCCCGCTCGGCGAGTACGTCGTCTTCGAGATCACCGGCGGGAGCAGCGACACGACCGGCGGCGACATCAACAGCGTGTCGATCGCCTTCTCGAGCATGGGCACGCTCGGCACCGAGTACACCGCCCTGTCGCAGGGGGGCGCCATCTCGACGACGCTGACCACGGTCGCCTACGCCGGGATCCTCGAGGAGTACCGCTACTACGTCCGCGCGCTGCGCGCCGTGGCCGGCGACGACACGAGCGAGCTGATGCCCCAGCTCGCGCGGGCCCGCCTCTATCCCAACTCCGACGTCCCGTGGGGACGGGAGGCGAGCCGGCTCAGCGAGGTCGTGGCCGACAACGTGCTCGACCTCCAGGTGGCCATCGGTGTCGACACGGACGACGACGATTCGATCCTCGAAGGCAGCCCCGGCGGGGTGACCTTCGCCGACGACGAGTGGCTCTTCAACCACGGGACCGACGACCCCACCGAGGCCCGCTGGAACACCGCCGGAAACCCGCTCTTCTACGTCCGCATCTCGACCATCGTCCAGACCGACCGGCCGCAGCCCTACTACGCCGGCGGCGAGCTGACCTCGGTGGAGAACAAGGACTACACCGTCTCGCCCTTCGACGCCTACAACACCGGGAGCCAGCTCCGCTATCACCGGCGCCTGCTGCGCACCATCGTCGACCTGAGGAACCTGTGATGCCCGACGCCCCGACGCACGCACCCCGCCCGACCCGCCCACCCCGGCGGCCCGAGGAGGGCAGCGCCTACGTCATCGCCCTGCTGGTCCTGCTGCTGTTGTCGATCGTCGGCCTCTCCCTGGCCTGGATCACCCAGACCGAGATGGAGATCGGGGCCAACGAGCGGGTGATGCAGCGGCTGTTCTACGCCGCGAACTCCGGCATCTCGACCTCCACGGCGCGGGCGCTGACCGACAACGACTACTCGAGCACCGAGTACTCCTTCCCCGACCCCGGGAGCCCCCTGCTGAACGCCACGCTCGACGTCGAGATGTCCCCCTTCTACCCGATCCTCCAGACCCCCTGCCACCTGTGCGAGATCAACGACCGGGGCGGCGGCTACGGCGGCCTGAACTTCAAGATGATCAACCACGCGGTCACCGCGACCGCGTTGCGCCGCCGGGGAGACAACGCGATCTACGCGCAGAAGGTGCTGACCTCGATGGTGGAGGTCCAGCCCTGGCAGAGCACCACCGAGTCGCTGGAGGCCGCCGACGAGCCCGACGAGCTGGCCAAGATCAAGTTCTAGAGCGGAGCCCGATCATGCGCACCCCTGACACTTCGAACCGACGGGCTCCCGCGGTCGCCGCCGCGGCCCTGGCCCTCGCCGGCGTGGCGTTCCTCCTCCAGCGGCCGGCGCTGGCCGACGACCGCGACCTGCTCCGCTTCGACGGCGCCAAGCCGTACCTGTTCATCCTCCTCGACACCTCGGCTTCGATGAGCCTGGCGATGGGCGAGGACGTGTGGACCCCGGGCTGGGCCGACGGCCCCGGCTCCCGGCTCTACCAGGCCAAGCAGGCGCTCTACAACGTGCTGCAGGACGTCGACGACGTCCAGTACGGCTTCGCGTCCTACAACCAGGACCACGTCCACGTGACGGCCAAGCACTACACCTACTACAACCCCACGGAGCTCCCCACCGACGCCGATACCTGGGCGATCGCTTTCCCGGCCGCGGAGACTCCGAAGGTCGTCGACGAGGTGCTAGTGCCGGCCGACGTGGACGGCGATGGCTCCCTGCTCACCCAGCTGATCCCCGTCCCGCGCCTCGACTCGAGCGGCAATCCGTTGGAGATCGATCCGGACATCGACGAGACGGACACGCGCGTGCTGGAGATCGCGGGCGACGTCCTGACCTTCGGCCAGAACTCGGGGACGCGGGTGGCCGGAACCTGCTCCGACCCGCTGGTGCTCACCAACGCCGCCGACCGGGCGAAGCTGCAGGGCCTGCCGATCGACGGCACGACGGACGCCAGTGGCGCGCCGACCCGCATGTGGATCCGCAGCGAGAGCCGCACCTACCTGCTCGAGATCACCGTTCCGGGTAACGACGCGGACGGGGTGGCCCAGAAGATCGGGGACTCCGACCTCTTCACCAAGTTCGAGCTACGCCGCGTCAGCACGGGCAACTCCTGCGCGACGGACGTGGCGAGCGTCAATTTCGACACGGCGTTCGGCGCGTCGGGTATCCAGCGTGTCAACCGGAACCTGGACTCCGACCCGCAGCTCTTCCAGACCCTGGTGGTCGACGGCCCGAGCTGGGACGACGGCGACGGCGAGACGCTGGCCGGGGTCGCCTCCTTCTCCGACGTCGTCAGCGACGCGGACTTCTCGAACTCCCACCCCTTCACCGGGAAAGGCTGGGAGGGGAACTACGACTCGGGGGATGACAGTGGGGAGAGCGGTGACTTCCAAAGCAACATCACGAAGGCGGACCTCAAATGCAATCCCGCCAGCGCTTCGTGTCTTGGCGCAGCCAATCTGAAGCCGGTTACCGAGACCGCCTTCAGCTCTGAACGCGCCCTGGACAAAGGCGACCTGATTCCCTTCGATTGGGACCGGACGTGGAAGCATGATTTCCTCCGGCGGCTGAGCCCTTCGCACACGATCACGAGCGCGGGACTCGGCGATTACCGCCTCGCGCGGCTGTTCGGGGAAGCCGAAGCGGGCGGAGATCCCCTGCCCCTCCTCGACTCGGCTCGGCGGCCGCTGCTCGCCGCCGACCACAGCCCGCTGGCCAAGTCGCTCAACGACTTCCGTTGCTGGTACCTGGGCGAAGAGGGCCGGGCCGGATCGCAGAAATGCAGGGACACCACGTTCGTCCCTGAGTTCGGTACCGGCTGGGAGGAGCTCGCCTGCGTGAACGATCCGGAGTTCGGCTGCCGGCGCCCCTACCTGATCGTCATCAGCGACGGCGAGGACACCGGGGGCGTGGGCGAGGACGCCAACGCCGACGTCGCCGCCCTGAACTCGCACTCGGGTGTGCGCACCTGGGCGCTGAACGTCGGCGACCCGCGCGGCTGCGACTCCGGCGGCGGCCTGCATCCGATCGTCCGGGCCGGCGGCGGCGAGTGCATCGTCGTCAACACGCAGGCCAAGCTGCGCCAGACGCTGCAGTCGATCCTCGGCGAGATCCGCACCGAGGCGCGCTCCTTCGCCTCCGCCGCCGTGCCCTCCGTGCAGGCGACGGTCGAGCAGAAGATCTTCCTCACCAGCTTCGTGCCGCTCAACGACTCCCCGGTGTGGGACGGACACGTCCACTCGTTCATCAAACCTTTGCCGACCGAGACGGGTACTGGTCGGCCGCTGACCAACTTGAAATGCGACGGCAGCGGCGATCCGGTCCCGGACGACCCCACGAGGCGCTGTCACCTGTGGGATGCGGGCGAGGTCTTGAAGCTCAGCCAGTATCCGGCGTCGGGCAGCACGTATCTCGACGTCGCCGACGCGGACTTGCGCCGCGTCTTCTACGCGGCTCGTTTGCACGACGCCCCGGACCCGGATGCTGACGATCCGGACCCGGATGCTGACGATCCGACGGAGCCCGGGGAGTGGCCGGCCCGGTTGCGCTTGTTCACGCCGCTCACCATCGGGGACGATGACGCCGCGGCGACCAGGCCCTGGCGCTTCGACCTCTGGCGGGCCATGGGCATCGACTTCACCGAGGCCGACTCGGACCCCCATGTGAACGACGCCGCGGCGACCGAGGCGAACGCTGTGGTGGACCACACCCTGCGATTGAAGAGCGGCACAGTGAACGACGTGGATCCAATGACGGGGGATGTCACCCCCCGGTCGATCACCTTCCTTCTCGGGGACATCTTCCATTCGACGCCGATCGTGGTCGGGACGCCGCCGAACACCCTGTACTACGCCGCCGATCTCTACGGCGACAAAGGAGTAGGCGAGTGCAGCGCCGACGACGGTACCAAGGCCGCGGACCCCGGCTATCGCTGCTTCTTCGACAAGCAGCGGTTGCGGCGGAAGATGTTGCTCGTCGGGAGCAACGACGGCATGTTGCACGCGTTCGACGCCGGGGTCTTCCGCAGCGGGGGGACGGATCGTCTCACCGGGGTCGCCCTCGGGACGGGGGCGCAGTTCTTCGACAACGGGAGCGGACGGGAGCTCTTCGCATTCGTCCCGCGGACGGTGATGGAGACGCTCAAGGGGTTCGCCGGGTCGAACAGCCAGGAGTACACCGTCGACGGCACGGTGACGGTGGCGGACGTGTTCATCGATCCGTTACGGCAGTCGGCCACCGAACCCGCCACCACAGACCCCGACTTCCCCGACGAAGACGACCGAGAATGGAGGACGGTGGTCGTCGGAGGTCTGCGTGAGGGCGGCAGCGGCTACTACGCCCTGGACATTACACAGCCAGACCCGGTCGAAGATCTTGACGAGGCGGACGATCTGGCCGCGCTGTTCGACTTCATCCCGTCGAACCACGGTGGGACCGCGAACGAGGACTACGTTCCGGGGTGCACCAGCGGGCTGACCGTCGGCCCACACGGCGACCTCGGCTTGCCGACCTCGGGCGGCCCTTGCGGTCCGCTCCCATTCCCGGCGGTGCTCTGGGAGTTCGACGACCGCTACTACGACGAGGAGGCGGGGGCCTTCTTCCACGCCGACGAGGACGGCGCCGACGGCGAGCTAGCCTGCGACCAAATCGACAACAACGGTCTTCCCGACCTCGGGGCGAGCTGGTCGACTTCGAACGTCGGACGAATCCGGCTCTGCGACGGGATGGCTTGCGACCCGGCGGACCCGGACAACGACGGCGACCTGGAAGATCGCTTCGTCGCCATCTTCGGCGGCGGCATGGACGTGGCGAACAAGACCCACGATTGGAGACAGAGCGTGCCGCCGACCCGGGTCGGCAACTGGCTCTACATGGTGGACGTGGAGACCGGCCGGGTGATCTACAAGCAGCCGCTCGAGGGGGCCGCGCCGAGCGAGCCGGCGGCGGTCGACACCAACGGCGACGGGTACCTCGACACCATCTACATCGGGACGCTCGCCGGGTACATGTACCGGGTCGACCTGGGCCCGGTCGGAGGCGTCTTCCCGGCGCTCGAGCCGTGGACCGTCTGCCTCGAGGATGGCGCGACGACCGAGAGCGTCGCCCGGGTTCGCCTGCCGTTCGACGTCTGGAAGCCGATCAAGGTGTTCGACACGAACTTCGACGGCAGCACGGCGACCGAGGTGGGTACGCCCCGGTCGATCTATCACCGGCCCTCGGTGATCTTCAGCGCCGGGACCGGCACCTACGCCCTGGCGTTCGGCACCGGCGACCGGGAGAACCTGTGGACGGTCGGCGGGCCGCTGGAGCGTTTCTACGTCTTCACCGAGAACGTTGCCGCCGGGTCGACGCCCTTGAACGAGGGCACGCTACAACCGATCGACGCCCTGACATCTCCGAGCGCCGCGACCAGCTTCCTCGCCACGGGAGGGTGGGTGCTGAGGCTGGCCGAGGACGAGCGGGTGATCACCGACGCTTTCGCGCTGTCCGGCGTGCTCATCTTCTCCGCGTTCACCCCGAGTGTGGTGGACCAGGACGGGACGCCGATCAACGTCGGATGCGGGGAGCAGGGCAACCAGGGCGGAGGGGGCGGCCCCAACCAGGCCGAGCGGACCTGCTCGAAGCAGGGCACCAGTGCGATCTTCGTGGTCAACGCGACGAACGCGAACGGGCTGCTGTTCGAGGGTGAGGACTCCGTCCGGTTCAAGGAGGTGCCCACCTTCGTCACCAACCCGTTCGCCGAGCCCGGGCAGACCAAGCGCTCGAGCGGCGAGGGCGACGAAGACGACGACCAGCCGACCGCGGACGACCTGACCGAGGACCTGATCAAGGTGATGGAGTCGCTCAAGACGCTCTTCCCGTCGCAGTGCAAGTTCGCCAACTACCGGGTCGACGTCAAGACGATCGCGGCCGACACGTCGCTCCAGTTCATCGCACCTATTCCGGTCTGCCTCATCGAGCGCAACTGGAAGGAGTTCTGAGGATGAGCGCTCGGCGCGTGCGGTGGTCGGTGGGCCTGGCGGTGGCGGCGGGGCTGTGCCTCGGGGCCGGTCCTGCCGGGGCGGACTGGCTGGTGCTCCGGGACGGGACCCGGGTCGAGACCCGCGGGCCGTGGCGGGTGGACGGGCGGCTCGTCGTCTTCACCGGGGCGGACGGCACGCTGTCGTCGCTGCGCGACGGCGACGTCGACGTGGCCGCCAGCCGTCAGGCCACGCAGGCGGCGGCGGCGCCCAGGCCGGCGCCCGGCCCCGCACCGGCGCCCGCGAGCCGCCAGGCGGTGCGGCGCTTCACCAACGCGGACATCCCGCCGGGCCGGCCGGAGCCGCCGGCGAGCCCCGAGGCCGGCGAGGAGGCGCCGCCCGCCGAGGGCGAGGGCGAGGCGGCGACGGAGCGTTCGAGCGCCGCCGAGCTGATCGTCGTCGCCTCGGAACAGGGCGAGGACGCGATCGACGGGCACCTGGTGGTGACCGGCACCCTGGCGAACGCCGCGCGCGACACGGCGACCGCGGTCCGGATCGCGGTCCGCGTCCACGGGCCGGAGGGGGAGGTGATCGGCAACCGGCCGGCGATCGTCGATCGGCCCGCCCTGCCGCCCGGCGCGGAGACCGGCTTCCGGGCCGAGTTCCCCGGCGTCTTCGCCGCCTTCGCGGTCACCTTCGAGCCGCACGCCGTGATGGTGCTCGGCGGCGGCGCGGCGGAAGCGGCCGCGGAAGGCCCGGAGGCGGCCGAGGCGCCGCCGGAGCCCTGACTCCCGGTTCACTCCCGGTAGCGCCCCACCCCGCCGAGGTCGTGCTCGCGCACCTTCCGCTGCAGGGTGCGGTAGGAGACCCCGAGCGCCGCCGCGGCACGGTGCTTGTCGCCGTCGGCCTCGACGAGCGCCCGGCGCACCGCCTCGCGCTCGCCGGCCTCGTCGTCGGCGCGGTGCGAGAGCGGGGTGAGGAGCGGCGCCAGGTCGGCCGCGCGCAGCGGCCCTTCGCCGGCGAGGATCACCGCCCGCTCGAGGACGTTCGAGAGCTCCCGCACGTTGCCCGGCCAGGGCTGCTCGGCGAGGAGCGCGAGGGCGTCGGGGGCGAGCCGGGGCGGGGCGAGGCCGTGGCGGTCGGCGAGGCGGCGGACCAGGTGGTCGGCGAGGAGCGGGACGTCGCTCGGGCGCTCGGCCAGCGGCGGCAGCTCGATCGGGAAGACGTCGAGGCGGAAGTAGAGGTCGGAGCGGATCTCGCCGCGGCCGACCATGTCGGCGAGCGGGCGGTTCGTCGCCGCGACGAGGCGGACGTCGGCGGTCAGCGTGCGGCCGCCGCCGACCCGCTCGAAGGTGCGCTCCTCGAGGACGCGCAGGACCTTGCCCTGGACCGCCGGGGCGAGCTCGCCGACCTCGTCGAGGAAGAGCGTGCCGCCGGCCGCGGTCTCGAAGCGGCCGGCCTGGCGGCGGTCGGCGCCGGTGAAGGCGCCCTTCTCGTGGCCGAAGAGCTCGTTCTCCATCAGCGGCTCGGGGATCGCGGCGCAGTTGACCGCGACGAACGGGCCGGCGCGGCGGCGGGAGAGGGCGTGGAGGGCGCGGGCGAAGAGCTCCTTGCCGGTGCCGCTGGCGCCGGTGAGCAGCACGGTCGACTCGGTCGGGGCGACCCGCTCGAGCAGGCGGACCGCGGCGCGCATTCGCGGGTGGCGGCCGACGACCGGCGGCGCGCCGGGCGCCTCGAGGCAGAAGGGCTCGTCGGGCCGGCGGCCGATCGCGCCCCCGACCAGCCGGAACAGGTCGTCGAGCTCGACCGGCTTCTCGAGGAAGTCGAGGGCTCCGAGCTTCATCGCCTCGACCGCGGCGCCGACCGTCCCGTAGCCGGTGAGGACGACGACCGGCGTCTGGGGCTGCGCTTCCCGGCAGGCGGCGAGGACCTCCAGGCCCGAGGCCCCGGGCAGCCGGAGGTCGGTGAGCACCAGGTCGAAGCCCTCCTCGCGCACCCGGGCGCGGCCGGCCTCGCCGTCGGCCGCGGTCGTCACCTCGTAGCCCTCGCCGGCGAGCGCCTGCTCGAGCATGCGGCGCAGGGAGTCGCGGTCCTCGACGATCAGGATGCGGCCGGGCACGGCCGCAGTCTATCCAGCCGCTCCCGGGCCCGGGGGCTCCGTGGATGCTCCGGCGCCCGGCCCCGTATAATGCCTTCGGGCGCGCCGATGGGCGGTGCGCCCCGCCGTGAACCGGCCTGCCAGCGATGACCCCCGGCGAACGACTCGACGGTCTCGACCGCTCGATCGGGGAGCTCAAGGTCGAGTTCGAGAAGTTCTTCAACGGTGCGCGGACCGTCCCCCCGGAGGACTTGCGGGAGGCGGTGCGCGCCCGGATCCGGGCGCTGCGCGGCCAGAACCTGCGCGGCCTGGCCGACCGGTACCGGCTCGGCCAGCTCGAGGCGCGGTTCGTGAGCCTCGGGGAGCTGTGGACCCGGCGCCTGCGCGAGGCGGAGGAGGGCCGCGCCCCGGCGACGGGCGGCCACGAGCGGGCCGAGCGGGCCGATCGGCTCGACCCGCTGCGCGGCGTCGTGGTCGGCGGCCGGGTCGACACCGAGGAGGCGGAGGCGCTGTACGCGGGTCTCGCGGCCGCGCCCGGCGGCTCGCCGGGGTTCGACCTCGAGAGCTTCCGGACGTACCTCGAGCAGCAGGTCGGCGCGATCCGCGAGAAGACCGGCTGCGAGCGGGTGCGGTTCCGGCTCGAGCCCGACGGCGAGCGGATGAGGCTCAAGGCCCGGCCGCTCGGCGGACCCGGGGCGTGACCCGCCCCCCGCGGGCCGTCCGGCCGCCCCGACACCTGTGGAGATGCCAGTGAAGCGAATCACTCTGACGACCGTTCTCGCCGCCGCCGCCGTGGGCGCCCTCGCCGTGCTCGCCGCGACCCCGCCCGCCAACCTCCCCGAGGCCCTGGCCGTCCAGCGGCAGCTCGTCGCCGAGCGGCCGGGCGACGCGGCGGCGCACAACGACCTCGGCAACCTCCTGCTCCTGGCCGGCGACCCCGCCGGCGCCGAGGAGGCCTACCGGCGGGCGGTCGAGCTCTCCTCCGAGGTGGCCGCCTACCACTACAACCTCGGCCTCCTCCTCCAGCAGCGGGGCGCCCTGCGGCCGGCGCGCGCGGCCTACCTCGAGGTGCTCCGCCTCGAGCCCGGCAACGCCTGGGCCCACTTCCACCTCGGGACGATCGCCGAGGCGCGCGGCCAGGAGCGCCGGGCGATCGAGCGCTACGGCGAGGCGCTGCGGCTCGACCCCCACCTCGCCTTCCCCGACGTCAACCCGACGGTGATCGAGAGCGAGCTCCTCACCGAGGCGATGCTCCACGGCTACCGGGAGGGCGCGGCGGCGGCGCCCCGGGCGCCGCGGGTCTACGCCGACCCGGCGCGGATCACCGCCCTGCTGCTGCCGACGCCCGAGCCCGGCGCGGCGGCGGAGCCCGAAGCGGGGGACGCCGAGGCGGAGGCGCCGCGCGAGCTCGAGACCGGGCCGGGCGGCACTCGCGGCGCCGGCGGTGCGTCGCTGGTGCCGCGCCGGGTGCTCACCGAGGACGACCTCGGCGAGGGGACGGTGAACCAGGCCGCTCCCGGCGTGGGCGGCGGCACGCGCTACCGGCCGTCGGAGAGGGAGCCGTCGCAGGTCCGCACCTGGAACCAGCCCGGGGTCATCGCCGCGCCGGCGCCCTCCGAGACCCCCGACGGCCGCGCGGCCGGGCCCGCCCCGCGGCAGCGCGAGATCGTCCCCCGCGGCCAGGAGCTCGTCCCCACCCTCCCGTCCACCGGCCGCCTCGACCTCTACCTCCGCGGCGAAGGCCCCACCGAGCGCGCCGGATAGCGCCGGATAGCTCGGACCGGTGCAAAAGACCGGTGATGCCCGAGACGAGAGTGCGAAGCGTGCGTCAGATCGGGCGACCCGGACCGAGGAGTCGACCGAGGCGTACGGACAGTACGCCGCAGGGAGCGACGAGGGAGGACCGCCCGAGATGGCGTGCGATCCGCGTTCTCGTCATACGTTGAATCGGAAGTGGACCACCTCGCCGTCCTGGACCACGTAGTCCTTCCCTTCCAGCCGTAGCGACCCGGCCTCCCGGCAGGCCGCCAGGCTCCCCAGGCGGAGCAGCTCGTCCCAGGGCACGACCTCGGCGCGGATGAAGCCGCGCTCGATGTCGGAGTGGATCGCCGCGCCGGCCCGCCGCGCGGTGGTGCCGCGCCGGATCGTCCAGGCGCGCACCTCGTCCTCGCCGACGGTGAAGAAGGCGACGAGGCCGAGCAGCTCGAAGCTCGCCCGGATCACCCGCCCGGCGGATGGCTCGGCGAGCCCGAGGTCGGCGAGGAACTCCGCCTGCTCCGCCGGCTCGAGGCGCGAGATCTCCTCCTCGATCGGCGCGGAGACGACGATCGCCCGGCGGCCGGGCGCCGGCTCCACCCCGAAGGCGGCCGGGTCGGCGGTCGCCACCTCCCCCTCGCCGACGTTGACGACGACGAGCATCGGCTTCGCCGAGAGGAGCTGGAAGCCGCGCAGCCGCCGCTCGTCGTCCGGGTCGAGCTCGACGGTGCGCAGCGGCCGCTCCGCCTCGAGCGCCGGCAGCACCACCTCGGCCAGCAGCCGCTTCTCCCGCTCCTCCTCCGCGGTGACCCCGCGCCTGGCCCCCTTGGCCAGCCGCGCGAGCCGCCGCTCGACGAGCGCGTGGTCGGCGAGGATCAGCTCGAGGTCCATCGTCTCGACGTCGCGGCCGGGGTCGACCGACCCCTCGGGGTGGACCAGCTCCGGGTCCTCGAACGCCCGCACCGCGTGGAGCAGCGCGTCGACGTCCTTGAGCTTCGGCAGGTCGAGGTTCTCCGCCCCCTCCCCGCGCTCGATCCCCGGCACGTCGACGTAGCGCACCGTCGCCGGCGTGTATTTCTTCGGCCGGAAGAGCTCGCGCAGCCGGGCGAGCCGCGGGTCGGGCACCGTCGCCACCCCGACGTGCGTCTCGCCCGAGCGCGCGAACTTGTCCGTCTCCTGCCGCGCCGCGGTCAGGATGTTGAAGAGCGTCGTCTTGCCGCTCTTGGCGAGCCCGAGGATGCCGGTTTCCATGCGGCGGCGATTCCATCCTCCCCGGCCGGGGCGCGTCAAGTGACGCGCGGGACGTCAAGGGGAGGGGGCCGGCGGAACGTCAGCGAGACGGGCCGCGCAGCTCGAGGCCGGAGACGCGCAGGGTGGGGGAGCCGACCATCCCGTCGTACGGGAAGAATGCGAGGTCCCGCCCGGCCGCCTGGATCCCGTGGAGCAGGGCCTGGAGCGTCCCTGCTAGCGTGACCCCGGCGACCGGCGCGCTCGCCCGCCCACGCTCGACCGCGAACCCGCACACCGGCACGGCGAACCGCCCGTCCGCGAGGTCGACCGCCGGCGGCCCCGTCGCGTCGAGCAGATAGTAGCCGCGTGCCAGCTCGGCGACCAGCTCCCCCGGCGGCGCCTCGCCGGCGGCCAGGTAGAGGTGGCTCGGCGCGGTCGCCGGCAGGTCCCGCCAGCCGGCCCGCCGCCGGCAGCCGGCCGGCCGCGCCTCCCGCACCCGTGCCTCGTCCCAGGCGACGAGCGCCTGCCGGAACCGGCCTTCCTCGATCAGGGTCACCCGCCGCGTCGGCAGCCCTTCGCCGTCGACCGGCGCGGTCAGCACGCCGCCGGGGAGCCGCCCGTCGTCGACCACGGTCACCGCGTCGCCGGCGACCCGCCCCCGCCGGTCGCGGAGCCGCCCGATCCGCTCGGCCGCCCCGGGCCCGACCACGAGCGGCACCAGCGCGGCGAGTAGCCGCGCGCCGAGCGCCGGGGCGAGCACCAGCTCCCCGCGGTCGCGCCCGGCGAAGCCCCCCGGCGGCCCGGCGGCCTCGGCGGCCAGCCGGTCGGCCACCCGGCGGGCCAGCGCCCGCGGCTCGAACCGCCGCGCCTCGCGCTCGGCGAGCTCGACCGCCACCGCCGGCCCGGCCCCCGCCCCGCCGCCGAGGGCCGCCTCGACCCGGAGCACGGCCACCCGCCCGCGCCAACCCGCGGTCACCCCGCGCCGGCTGGCGAGCTCCGACTCGCTCGCCCCGTCCTCGAGCACCACCGAGAGCAGCCGCGCCCCCGCCAGCTCCTCGGCGAGCTCCCGGCCGATCGCCGCGAGCACCTCGAGCCCCTCCCCCTCGCCGACCAGCGGCGCCTCGAAGTCCGCCGGCTCGCTCCACCCGGCCCCGGCTCCGCCCTCCTCGACCGGCGGCGGCAGGCGGATCGGCCGCCCGTCGGGCTCCGGCCACGGCCCGTCCGGCGGCGGCTCGCCGGTGCCCGCCGCGAACAGCGACGCCCGCGCGGTCCCGGCCCGCACCGCCCACCCCCGCTCCTCGTGGAGCTCCGAGGCGCGGGTGAACGGATCGAGCCGCAGCCGGCGCGAGCGCCCCCGCTTCGCGAAGACCTCCGCCTCCTCGAACCCCCGCCGCCCGAGGTCGTCGAGCACCGGCGCGAGCCCGGAGCCGGCCACGCCGCTCACGCTCTCGAGCCTCCTCCGGGCCGGTCGGCTCCCCGCTCCGCGGACGCCGCCGTACGGCCCGGGCGAATGCGCCTCAGCCCCACCCCGTCACCTCGACCCCTTCGAGCCGGACGGAGGGCGCCGTCGCCCACACCGGCATCCTCTGACCGCCCTTGGCGCACCACCCGGCGCCGGCGGACACCGCCTCACGGCCCACCCCGGCGACCGCGGCGAGAAGGTCCGCGACCGTGCCGGCGAGGCGGCACGGGCCGACCGGCTCCGCCGGAGCTCCGTCCCGGATCCGCCGCCCGGCGGGAAAGTCCAGCCGGAAGGTGCCCGACCGCGGGTCGAGCGCGCCCCGCCCGGCCTCGGCGAGCCACAGCCCGCCGCCGGCCGCCGCCAGAAGCTCGTCGTCACCCAGCTCCCCGGGGAGCAGCTCGAGATGCGTCGAGCGCGGCCCGGGGGGGTCGTGCCGCCCCCCCCGCCTCCCGGCGCCGTCGCTCAGCACCTCGGACGCCGCGGCCCAGGTCGCGTCCGCCAGCGGCTCGCCGACCGCACCCTCCCGCAGCAGCCACCGCCGCCGCACCTCCCGCCCCTCGTCGTCGCTCCGCCGCCGCACCGGCTCCGGCGCCGTCCCCGGGTCGTCGAGCACCGACAGCCCCTCCGGCCCCAGCCGCACCCCGACCGCCGCCTCCGGATCGCCGCCGAGCGCCAGCACGTCGGCCTCCAGCGCGTGCGCCACCGCCTCGTGGAGCAGCACCGCCGCCGCCGCCGGCGCCAGGACCACGACCCCTCGAAACGCCTCCGGCGCCGCCGCCTGCCGCGCCCGGAACAGATCGACCAGCGCGTCCGCGACCCGCGCCGCCGCCGCCTCCCCGAGCTCGGAGAAGAGCGCCCCCCACCGCCCGCCGGCCCCCGCCCACGGCAGCTCCGCCGCGACGCTGTACAGCCGCTCCGCCTCCGGCTCCGGCACCACCCGCTCCCCCCGCACCACCTGTACCCACCGCCGGTGGCGCCGCACGGTGAGCCGCAGCGGAAAGGCCGCCCGCCGCGCCCGCACCGCCCGCTGCACCCGCGCCGGCATCTCGAGCACCTCGGGGGCCTCGGCCGCGCCCTCGTCCGGCACCACCTCGAGCCGCGGCTCCGGGTAGGCCGCCGCCGGCATCACCCGGGCCACTCTCCGTAGCGCCTCGCCGAAGGCCCGGGGCGCGATCTCGTCCCGGGCCGCCAGCCAGCATCTCCCCTCCCGTACCAGCCGCACCGCCAGTCCCTCCTCCCGCCGCACCCGGATCCCCGGCCCCCCGTCGTCGTCCGGCGGCAGCTCGACCAGCTCCACCCGCTCGAAGTAGGCCTCCGCGAACTCGCCGGGCCGCTCCGCGAGCTGCGACACGGCGCGGCCGACGGCGGCCTTGTCGAGGTGGGCGAAGGGATGGTCGGCGGCGGCGGGCATGGTGGGAGGAGGATCGTAGCGCGGGGATGGACGGCAAAGACGCCGGGGTTGGCGGGCGGTTTGTGGCGGGGGCGGACCACACAGGAAAAAAAGAGAACGAACCCCGCTTCAGCGCCGGGTGAGGCGAGCTCGAGTCGGCCGTGAGGGTAGCAGCGCCGCGGTGCAGTCGGGGACCCCTCTCCTCACCAGCCGCAGTTTCGGGATCGAAGCGTCGGCGTGGGAAGCAGGGCCGCGTTCCCGGGTGGCGTCCGAGCCGGGACCCGGCCGGCGGAGCTGAAACGGGACTGCGTGGCGGTCTGTCGTTCGCCCGTGGGAAACAGATCAGCGAAGAGGGGGTTGGGGTTGCTCACCCGAGATCCGCGCGGAGCGCGGAGCGAGGAAGCAATGTCTCTTCTTTTTTCTTGCTCGTCCTTCCCCGGAGGGCGGGGGTTGCGGCCCTCCACGGACCGTCCCGAGGCGGGGGCGGGCGGGGGTGGCGGCGAGGGAACCTCGTGGACGGCGCACACCGCGGACGGACGGAGGCCCGGGGCGGTCCGGCGCCGGCCGCGACGGAGGCGGCGGCCCGCCCCCCAACCATCGACCAGCCCCCGCCGTTTGCCCCCCCCCCCCCCCCCCCCCCCCCCCCCCCCCCCCCCCCCCCCCCCCCCCCCC
>Ga0299913_10000197_pt1 | contig 32945 bp, 29 predicted proteins | sample RVTome_9_FD_201360 | JGI IMG/M metagenome (GOLD analysis project Ga0299913, IMG submission 201360) | Soil microbial communities from uranium-contaminated site in the Upper Colorado River Basin, Wyoming, United States - RVT155D38 (version 2) ... | reverse complement strand
CCACGCCACTCGTCCGGTCCGCTCAAGGTCCCGACCAACCCGATCAACAGCGAGTCCGGGGACGTCGGCGATGCCGCGGGGGTCCGCGACGAGGGGAAGCCCGGATCGTCGGACCGGGGATCGTCGCTCTGGCAACCTGCGAGAACGAGCAAGGCGAGCACGACCGCCGCCTTCCGCATCACCCGAGACTACTAACTGAAATTTTCTTACTGAGGCACGTTCTGCGGTGAGGCCCCGCTCCGCCGAATGGACCTGGTTAAGAAAATTTCGGTTGGGCCTCGGGCTTCAAGGTGGGGAAGAGGATCACGTCACGGATCGACCCGATGCCCAGCAGGATCATCAGGAAGCGGTCGATGCCGTAGCCGAAGCCTCCGGCGGGGGGCATCCCGTAGGCCAGGGCCTCCAGGAACTCCTCGTCGGCAAGGGCCGCCTCTTGATCGCCGGCGGCGCGGGCGGCGGCCTGCTGCTCGAAGCGGCGCCTCTGTTCCGCGGGGTCGTTCAACTCGGAATAGATCGGGGCGATCTCGGTGCCGCCGATGATCAGGTCCGCGTGCTCGGTGAAGCCCTCGAGCGTGCGGTGGTCCTTGGCCAGAGGCGAGACCTCCTTCGGGAAGCCCGCGACGAAGGTGGGGTCGAGGAGATGCTTCTCGGTGGTCTCCTCGAAGATCTCTGCCACGACCTTCCCGCGCTCCCACTTGGCGTCGACGGCAACACCGAGATCCTCGGCGGCCGCGCGCAGGGGGCCGATGTCGCCGGTGCTCCATGCCTCGGTCAGATCACGCCCGGTGCGCTCGGCGATCACCTCGAACATCGTCGTGCGACGGAAGGGCGAGCCCAGGTCCACCGTCCGGCCCTCGATCGTCACCTCGGTCGAGCCGTTCACCGCCATGGCTATCCGACGGGTCAGGTCCTCGACGAGCGTCATCGTGTCGTTGTAGTCGGCGTAGGCCTCGTACGCCTCCAGCATCGTGAACTCGGGGTTGTGACGCGTCGACACACCCTCGTTGCGGAAGCTCCTGTTCAGCTCGTAGACGCGATCGAGACCGCCGATCAGCAGACGTTTCAGGTACAGCTCGGGCGCGATCCGCAGATAGAGGTCGATGTCAAGCGCGTTGTGATGAGTTACGAAGGGCCGGGCCACCGCGCCGCCCGCGATCGGCTGGAGGAGTGGGGTCTCCACCTCGGTGAATCCTCGCTCGGTGAAGAAACTGCGTATGGCGATGTTGAGCTCGGCACGCGCCTCCACGGCGCGGCGCGCGGCGGGATTGAGAAGGAGGTCGAGGTAGCGCTGGCGATGACGGACCTCGACGTCGCTCAGCCCATGCCAGTTGTCCGGCATCGGTCGCTTGCATTCGGCCAGCAGGGTGACCTCGTCCACTTTCAGCGATAACTCACCGCGGCGTGTCATCACGATCTCGCCGGCGGCGCCGACGATGTCACCGACGCCCAGCTTCCCGAACGCCTCCATCCCCTCGTCACCGAGCACGGCGTGCTGGGCGAACAGTTGGATCCGTCCCGAGGAATCGAGCAGGTCGGCGAAGGCGAGCTTCCCGTGCGCCCTCATCGTCATGATCCGGCCGGCCAGTCGCACCTGCTCGTCCGAGCCCGCTCCTGCCTCGAGCGACTCGAACCGGTCGCGCAGCGGCGCGATCTCGTGCGTGCGCTCGTATCGGTATGCGTACTCGCTGGAGGTCACGCGGCCTCCGCGTTGCGTTCGAAGATGATGCGCAATCCCTGCAACGTCAGCATGGGTTCCACCAACTCGATCAGCTCGCAATGCTCCATGACCACCGGAGCGAGACCGCCGGTGGCCACGACGCGCGCCTCCCCCAGCTCGTCCATCACGCGGCGTATCAGACCATCCACCAACCCGGCGGTGCCGAAGATGATGCCGGATTGAACCGCCATGACTGTGTTGCGACCGATGGCGCCTGCGGGAGCGACGAGCTCAACTCGCCTGATCTGTGCCGTGGAGGAGAACAGAGCCGTCGCGGCGACATCGATGCCGGGAGCGATGGAACCGCCCAGGTAGTCCCCCTTCGCGGACACGGCATCGACGGTTATCGCCGTGCCGAAATCGACGACCACCACCGCTTCGTTGTCGAACATGTGATGCGCCGCTACCGCGTTCGCGATCCGATCGGCGCCGACCTCACGAGGGTTGTCCGTCTTGATCGCGATGCCGGTGCGTATCCCCGGCTCGACGACCACGGCCTCGAACCCGAAGTAGCTCTCGGTCATCTCGCGGAGCTCCTGCGTCGCACGCGGAACCACGGAGCAGATCGCGACCCCGCTTATCTGGCGCGAGAACGAGAGATCGGCCAGGTCCAGGAACTGGCCGAACAGAAGCGCAAGCTCGTCGGCCGTTCTCGATGCGTCCGTGGCGGCCCTCCACTCGTGTTCGAGCTCCTGACCTTTGAAGACCCCGAGGTGCGTCTGGGAGTTTCCGACGTCGACGGCGAGAAGCATCAGCGCGCGAGGACAGGCAAAGGTGAGTTGTCCTGGTCGACGTGCACGATGCGAGGAGCGAACCCGTCGAGTTCGGCGTCCTCCACCTCCGCGTAGGCAATCACGATGATCTTGTCTCCCACATGAGCCAGCCGGGCCGCGGCCCCGTTCAGCTGGATCGTCCCCGAGCCCGACGGACCTTCGATCGCATAAGTCTCGAAGCGCTCTCCATTGTTGATGTTCACAACCTGCACCTTCTCGTGTTCGACGATCCCGGAGGCCCCCAGCAGGACAGCATCGATCGTGATGCTCCCAACGTAGTCGAGGTTCGCGTCGGTGACTGTTGCCCTGTGAATCTTCGATCGCATCATCGTTCTTCTCATCGCCATCCCCCTACCTTGCGTCCAGCTCTACCAGGATGTTGTCGATCAAGCGCGCCGGGCCCACCCGTGCGGCAACGGCGAGCAGCACGCGCGGCCCCCGGGCGGGCGTGAAGTCGTCCGGATCGATCGCGGCCGCGTACTCCGGCACGAGGCCGTCCGCGGCCGAAAGCGCGAGCCACATCTTCTCCTCGGCGGCGCTCGGCTCCTGCGTCGCCTCCAACTCGGCCTGTCCTTCCCTCAGGGCGCGATGCAAGGCGACCGCCCGGGCACGGTCCTCGTCGTCGAGATAGGCGTTGCGGCTGCTCATCGCCAACCCATCGGACTCGCGAACGGTGGGACAGACGACCAACTCGAGCGGGAAGGAGAGGTCGGCGATCATCCGGCGGACGACCGCAACCTGCTGAGCGTCCTTCTGCCCGAAGTAGGCGCGCGTCGGGCGGATGACGTTGAACAGCTTGGCAACCACGGTAGCTACGCCGTCGAAGTGACCGGGCCGCGCGGCCCCCTCGAGAACGTCCGTGATGCCTCCCACAACGACCTTCGTGGCGCGTTCGTCCGCGTACATCTCCTCCACGCTCGGCACGAAGACGACGTCGACGCCTGCCTCCTCGCAGAGCTGCAGGTCGCGTTCCTCGTCGCGCGGGTATGAGTCGAGATCCTCCGAGGGACCGAACTGCAATGGATTGACGAAGATGCTCACGGCCAGGGAATCGTTCTCTGCCCGGGCCCGTGCGATCAACGACAGGTGACCCTCGTGGAGGAACCCCATCGTCGGGACGAACCCCAGCGAGCGTCCTGCGGTCGCGTCCAGAGCCGCGCGCGCCCCTTCGACCGTGCGCTCGATCCTCATGCGCTCAGGACCTCCTCGATGCGAGCGAGCGCGTCGGGATCGACCCGCCCGCTACGACGAGCGCCGGACACGATCACGCGCGCGATCTGGATGTAGGCGGCGAGGAGCTCCGGCTGCGATCTCAACGCCGCGAGGTGGCGGCCGACCGTGTCGGCCTCACCGCGCACGACGGGTCCGGTGAGTGTCGCCGCGCCGCCGCCCGAGGCCCGCGCGTTCGCGACCGTTGCCGATGCGATCGGCCCCAGCACGCGCTCGGGTCGCTCGATCCCGAGGGTTGCGAGTATCGACTCTCCCGTCGCCATCAAGGCTGCGATCCCATTCGAGGTCGCGACGGCTGCCGCGTGCCACGCGGCCCGGTCGTCCTCGGCCACGTCGACGGGATGACCGCCGAGGTCCCGGACGAACGCGTGCGCCCAGTCACGAGCCTCCGCGTCGCAGGTGACACCCCACGCGCATCCCGGGAGCCGGGCGATCGCGGTGTCGACGTCGGGGCAGGCTTGCACCGGATGGAGGGCGAGGACGCGAGCCGAGCCGCGGCGGAAGGGCTCGACCCCGACCACGCCGGCGAAATGGATGACCGGCGCCTCAGAGGAGAGGCCCGCGACCACCTCGGCCAGGGCGGGCTCGGGGACCGCCGCCAGGATGAGGTCGGCGTCGCCGGGCTCGGCGACCCGGCTGCCCAGGCGTCCGGCCGCGGCCGCCGCAGACTCCTCGGAACGCGAGGCGACGGCCACGATCTCGTGGCCGCGTTCGGCCAGAAGGGTGCAGACGGCTACTCCGACGCGTCCCGCTCCAACGAGCGCGACGCGGTAGGGGGGCCGAGGAAGGTCCATCGCTCCAGTCCTTGAGGGGTACCGGTCGGAGCCCGAGCCTACGGCACGAGGGGCGTGGGGGCCGGGCTAGAAGGTCTCCAGGAGCTCGACCTCGCCGGCGGCCTCGTCGAGGGCGTCGGCGTAACGAGCGCCCCACGGGTCCGCGGCATCTGGTGCGATCTCTAAGAGAGGGACCAGCACGAAACGGCGCTCGCCCATCCGCGGATGGGGGATCTCGAGATCCGGGTCGTTGACCTTCTCCTCGCCGTAGAGGAGCACGTCCAGGTCCACGACGCGCGGCCCCCATCGGATGTCGCTCGGCTCACGACCGAGGACCTCCTCGAGCGACTTGCAGGTGCGTAGGAGTTCCTGGGGAGACATCTCGGTGGCGATCTCGACGACCACGTTCACGAACGATCGCTGCGGAGGACCTCCCACGGGAGCCGTCTCGTACAGGCTCGAGACCTTGCGGCGCTCGATCGCGTCGTCCGCGTCGAGCGCGTCGACGGCGCTGCGCACGAACATGGTGCGGTCACCGACGTTCGAGCCGATGCCGATGTAAGCGATCGTCATCCGCGCGTCCTTTCGATGCGAACCCCGACATCGCGAAGGCGCTCGGGGATCGGTGGAGCGTCCTTCGCGATCTCTACGCTAACCATCTCGACCCCCTCGGACGCGGTGATCTGGCTTGCGATCTTCTCGGCCAGCGTTTCGAGAAGCCTGACCTCGGTGGCTCTCACCAGCTCGGCGGCTTCTACCGCCACCTTTCCGTAGTCGACCGTCCGGTCGATGTCGTCCGAGGCCCCTGCGGCACTCAGGTCGGCGGTGATGGAGATGTTGATGGTGAGGGCCTGGGGCTCGGCGCGCTCCTCGTCGGTGAGGCCCACCTTGGCCTCGACCTTCAGATCACGGATGAAGATGCGGTCGGTCATCGCCCGCCGAGGATCGCTTCGGTCATCCGCACCACCCGTGTCATCGGCCCCACGTCGTGGACGCGCACGATGCGCGCGCCCTTCATCACCGACCATGCCACCGTCGCGGCCGTTCCCTCCACCCTCTCGCCCTCGGGCAGATCGAGCACCGCACCGATGAAAGACTTGCGAGAGGTCCCCGAAAGGATCGGGTAGCCGATCTCGACGAGGCGGTCGAGGTGATGCAACAACATGAGGTTCTGCTCGGCCGTCTTCGCGAAGCCGAACCCGGGATCGAGGACCAAGGCGTCGCTCGGGATCCCCGCCTCCTGGATCGCTTTGGCCTTCTCCGCCAACAGGAGCGCCACGTCTTCGACCACGTCGGAGTAATCGGTGAGCGATCGCATCGTTGCCGGCGTGCCGCGCGAGTGCATGAAGACGAGAGCCGCCCCCGTTTCGGCGGCTACCTGCCAGATCGCTTCGTCCGAAGCCTCCCCCAGGGTGTCGTTGACGATGCATGCTCCCGACTCCACGGCATGCCTGGCGACCTCGGCCTTGCGAGTGTCGATAGAGATCGGGACGTCGACCTCGCGCGCCAGCCTCTCGATCACGGGGACGACCCTGCGAAGCTCCTCGTCCTCCGGAACCGGATCCGCACCGGGCCGCGTGGACTCACCGCCGACGTCGATGATGCCGGCACCCCGATCCACCATCTCCAGGGCGTGATCGACCGCCCGCTCGGGGTCCAGCCACAGCCCGCCATCCGAGAAGGAGTCCGGTGTCACGTTGAGGATGCCCATCACCGCGACGCGATCGAGAGGGATCTCGGTGGCTCCGGCCCGCAGCATGGTCGTGGTCCTAATGGCGGTCGATGAACATCATCGCTTCCGCACGTGTGGCCTCATTCGTCCGGAAGATGCCGCGTACCGCCGAGGTGATGGTCCGGCTGCCCGGCTTCTTGACGCCGCGCATCGTCATGCAGAGGTGCTCGGCCTCGATCACCACCAGAACGCCGCGCGGCCGCAGTGCTCTCTCGATCGTGTCGGCGATCTGTGACGTGAGCCGCTCTTGCACCTGCGGCCGCTTCGCGAAGGCGTCCACGGTGCGAGCGAGTTTCGACAGACCGGTGATCTGGCCCGAGTCGTTGGGGATGTACGCGACGTGCGCGCTGCCGATGAAGGGGATCAGATGATGTTCGCAGATGCTGTAGAGCGGGATGTCCTTGACCATGATCATCTCGTCGTGGTCCGCGTCGAAGCGCACCTCGAGCTCCTCTTCCGGTACGTGGGCCATGCCCTCGAACAGCTCGGAGTACATCTCGGCAACGCGCTCAGGCGTCCGTTCCAGGCCTTCCCGATCGGGGTCCTCGCCGATCCCCTTGAGGATCTGGCGCACGGCATCGACGATCAGCTCGCGATCGAAATCTGGTCTGTCGGTCATGTCGGTGAGCGTAGCCGCGCCCGGCCGCTACCCCGATCAGGGGTAGGCGTGGAAATTTCGGTTAGGCCTCGCCCAGGCGGGGGTGGGGGGAGGGCCGGGGTGCGCGCTTTCGTTCGCCGGCGCGCGGCTCCGGGGTGGCCGCGTCGTCGCGCTGCTGGCGGCGGATGCGCGTGCGTTCCAGAGGGTTCGACGGCGACTGCTTGGCGACCTCGGCCAGGATCTCGGCGACCTCTTCCTTCTCCAGCGACTCCTTTTCGAGGAGTCGCTCGACCATGAGGTCGAGCTTGTCGCGGTACTTGGTGAGGATCTCGCGCGCCTCCTCGTGAGCCTCCTCGACGAGGCGGTACATCTCGGCGTCGATCTGCGCCGCGACCTCGTCCGAGTAGTCCTTCACGTGCCCGAAGTCACGGCCGAGGAAGGGCTGCGACTCGTTCTCGCCAAGCGCGATGGGGCCCAGGTCGCTCATGCCGAACTGGGTGACCATCTGCTTCGCGATGCGCGTGCAACGTTGGATGTCGTCCTGCGCGCCGGTCGTGGGCTCGTCGAAGACGAGCTCCTCCGCGACGCGGCCCCCGAGAAGCATGGCCAGTTCGTCGATCAACTCGCTGCGGGTCACGAGGAAGCGGTCCTCGGTCGGAAGGGTGAGCGTGTAACCGAGGGCGCGGCCGCGCGACACGATCGAGACCTTGTGCACGGGGTCTGCGTTCGGCAGTGCATGGCTTACGAGCGCGTGACCGGCCTCGTGGTAGGCGATGACCTTCTTCTCCTTCTCGGAGATGACGCGCGATCTGCGTTGCGGACCCGCGAGGACGCGATCGATCGCCTCCTCGAGCTCCTCCATGGCGATCTCGTTCTTGCCGAAGCGCGCGGCCAGCAGCGCGGCCTCGTTGACCACGTTGGCTAGGTCGGCGCCGGTGAAACCGGGCGTCCGCCGGGCGAGGACCTCGATGTCGATCTCCTTCGCGATGGGCTTGCCGCGCGTGTGCACCTTGAGGATGCCGGTGCGCCCGTTGAGGTCGGGACGGTCGACGACGATCTGCCTGTCGAAACGTCCGGGCCGCAGCAACGCCGGGTCGAGGATGTCGGGTCGGTTCGTCGCGGCGATCAGGATCACGCCGGACTTCACGTCGAAGCCGTCCATCTCCACGAGCAGCTGGTTCAGCGTCTGCTCGCGCTCGTCGTGACCCCCGCCGAGACCGGCACCGCGATGGCGGCCGACAGCATCGATCTCGTCCATGAAGACGATCGACGGAGCGTTGGCCTTCGCCTGCTCGAACAGGTCACGCACGCGCGAGGCGCCGACGCCGACGAACATCTCGACGAAGTCGGAGCCCGAGATGGAGAAGAAGGGAACGCCAGCCTCTCCGGCTACGGCCCTGGCGAGGAGCGTCTTGCCCGTTCCCGGCGGACCGAACAGCAGAACGCCCTTGGGGATCTTGGCCCCCATCGCCTGGAACTTCTGTGGGGCCTCGAGATACTCCTTGATCTCCTGGAGCTCCTCGACCGCTTCATCGAGACCGGCCACGTCGACGAAGGTGATCTTGGGCTGGTCCTTGGTCACCAGGCGAGCCTTGGACTTCCCGAAGCTCATGACCCTGTTGCCTCCCCCCTGCATCTGCTGCATCAGGAAGAAGAAGAACCCCACGATGATGAGGATGGGCAGGAACTGGAACAGGACCGAAAGGAAGACCGAGCCCTGCTGCGGATTGGCCGTGACCGGGATCTCCTCCGCGATCGCGATCTCCTGGTATTCGTCGATCGTGTCCTTGGGGAGGAAGACCGAGTACTCGCTCCCGTTGGCGAGCTTGCCGACGACCTTCTCGTCCTTCGTGAGGAACTCGGCGCTCTGGATGTCGCCGCCCTGGACCGCCCCGATCCACTCGTTGACGTTGAACTCCGTCGTCGGGTTGGCCCCGTTCCGATAGAGCGAGAAGACCCACACCACGGCGACGATGAGGATCAGGTAGAAGATGGCCGATCGGAAGATGCGATTCATGCGTCACCCAAGGGTAGCAGTGTGGATAACTAACGGAACCCCCTAATCCGGGGCTCCACCCTCATCTTCTCCCCCGTAGGCCGCCGGCCTCAATACGCCTATATACGGAAGGTTCCGGTACCTCTCGTCGTAGTCGAGCCCGTAACCCACGACGAAGACCGGAGGTATCTCGAAGCCCGGGTACTTCACGTCGAGCGACACGGCCTGCTCACCCTTCTTCCAGAAGAGGGAGCAGATCTCCAGCGAGGCCGGCTGCCGAGACTCCAGATAGCTCAAGAGGTACTTGATGGTCAGGCCCGAGTCGATGATGTCTTCCACCAACAGGACGTGGCGGTTGGTGATCTCGTAGTCGAGGTCCTTGAGGATGCGGACGACGCCGGACGATTTCGTCGCCGAACCGTAGGACGACACCGCCATGAAATCGAACTCCAACGGCAATCTCACCTGCCGGGCGAGGTCGGCCATGAACACGAAGGCGCCCTTGAGGACCCCGACCAGGAGGAGGTCCTTGTCGCGGTAGTCCTCGGTGATCTGTTTGGCGAGCTGCGAGATCTTGTCTTGGATCTCGGACTCGCTGATCACGACCTCGGCGATGTCCTCGTGCAGCTCGCGGCTCCTCATGGTCGCGGCATCCTAGCGACGACCGTTTCGCTGCGATCGACGACGATCTCTGCGCCTCCCGCCACGGCGAAGCGTTTGGCGTCTCCGGTGACGTCGTCCAACGCCTCGAGGGCGGCGTCGATGCCCCCCGAGCGGTCGCGCACGCGGCCCACGGCGACCTCGAGCACCCGCCTCCTCAGCGCGCGAGGCAGCGCCGTCAGAGCCTCCGTCGAGATGCGGACCGTGGCGCCCTGGTCGTCGCTGGTGATCACGTCCAGGGCTACGCGCTCCGCGATCGAGGCGAGGGCCGCGGCGTCCTCCGAGAGTCGCTCCGCCGAGGTCGCCATAGCGCGCACGGCCCCATCCCCCCACTCGGACTCGATCGTTTCGACGATCTTCTTCCTGATGCGCGGTCGCTCGAAGCGTTCGTCTTCGTTCGCAGGGTCGTCGTAGAAGTCGACCCCGACGTCCAAGCAGTAGGCACGCGTCTCGCTTCGCCGCGACGCGATCAGGGGTCGCGCCCGTGTGCGGTCGACCGCGGGCAGTCCGGCCAGTCCCGCGAGGCCAGACCCGTGGATCAGACGAGCGAGCGTTGTCTCGACACGGTCGTCGAGGGTGTGGCCGGTGGCCACGCGCTTCGCTCCCTCGCGCGCGGCAAGATCCTCGAAGAACGCGTAGCGGAACTCGCGCGCACGCTCGTGGAGGTTTGGACCTTCCAGGTCATGAGCTCGCGCCAAATGCACCTCGTATCCGAGCGTCGAGCCGTAGGCCGCAACGTGTGCCGCAACGCGTTCGGACTCCTCCGACAACCCGTGGTCGACGTGGGCGATGAGCAGCCCGAGACCCATGCGGTCCTCGAGACGAGCGAGCACGTCGAGCAGACACATCGAGTCCGGCCCTCCCGAGACGGCGACCACCACTCGGTCGTCGGGCTCGAACATCCCCCGCGCAAGGATCGTCTTCTCCGTGCGCTCGAGGAGGTCGAAGCCCGGACCGCCGTAGTCCTTGCCTACGCGGCCGTGCGACGCAGCCATCGGTCCGGTTGGCGGAGTTCCTCGAGCGTGGGGAGGCTTTCGGGTGTCTCCCACAACGCACCCAGCGCACCCAGACCTCCCTGGGCGACAACCCCGTCGCAGAAAGCCTGGCCCAGCTCGTACTGACGCATCTTCATCTCGAGTCCGATCGCTTGCGCCACGATGCGTTGGAAGAGCGACTGCTGTTCCCGGCGGCGCTGGAAGAGGTGACGCATCTGGCGGAAGGACGGGATCACGTGGGCGCCGACGTGATCCATGACGAAATTGCCGTGGCCCTCGACGACGGCCATCAGAGCTTGGATCTCGTTCAGGACGCCCCGCTGTTCCTCGGAAGCCAGTAGATAGATCGGGCTCCGCTCCTCGGGAGGCAGGTCGCGCGCCGTGATCCTGCGGGCCGCGGTCGCGAGCCGCGACGCGAGTCCCTTCGCGTCGAGCTCGACGGTCGCCATGTAGCGGCCGACCAGATCGAGGAAGCGGGTTCGCAACCACGGCACACCCTCGAACTGGAAGCGATGGGTCACCTCGTGCAACGCGACCCAGAGCGCGAACTCCTCCGGGATGAACCCCAAGCGCCTCTCGGTCTCGACCATGTTGACGCCGACGAAGTAGAGGGCCGGGTCGCTGCCTCCCGCGGCCTCCTCCGGCACGAGGAGGTCGTACTGACCGAGGACGCGCCGGGAGACGTACCCGAGCAGGAGCCCGACCTCGGCCGACACGGCCGTCGTCTGCACCACACGAGCCGGCAGCGGAACGTCGTTCATCCGCCGTTCGAGCCTCTCGGCGATGGGGCCCAGCAAGGCGGACATCCCCCGGATGTTGACCTCGGCCCAGCGGGCGCGATCGATGATCCCCCAGTGCACGGGAGGGGGCGAGGAGATGCCGCTCGCCTCGGCCACGAGCTCCTCGGATCTCGGCACGGCGACGGTCAGATCGCGGGACAGGCGGTCGAGGAGATACGAGCCTTCCAGCTCGGAGCCTCCCGAAACGCGGCGAGCCACCGCGAGAGCGACACGAGGTTCGATCAGTCGGGCCATCAGTGCCTCACCCGGCGATATCGGTGGGACTCTGCGGGCGAGGCACAGCCCTCGTATCCCTCAGGCGCCGGCGCGCTGCCTGCTCGCGAGGAGTCGCCAATAGAGCAGTCCCATCGCGAGGAACAGGAGGATCAGTAGAGCGAGCGTGATGCGAGCCATCTGGTAGGTCCACGGTGGTCCCTCTTCCTCGGTGGCTCCCCCGGTCTCGCCCTCTCCGGCGCCGGTCTCCGCCTCGGCCTCGCCCGCACCCTCCTCGCCTTCGGCGTCTCCGCCCTCCTCGGACTGCTCGTCCGGCTGGTCCTGAGCGAACGCCACCGAAGGGACGGAGAAAGCGGAGATGAGAGCAAGCAGAAGGGCGAGAAGAACCGCGGATCGTGCGCGCATCGTCGAGTCGTGTCCTCCGTCCAAGATCCGGTCAGGCGCCCGAGGTTACCGCGCCACCTCCCCCTACCGAAGGGGTTCTTACCCAGGAAGAGTGTGCCCGGCGTCGATCCCTGCGAAAGGAGGTTTCGCGGAGGCCAGGCCCACCCGAAGGGCGGACCGCCCGAAGCAAGCGACCGGAGCGGAGCGCAGGGAGCGGCCTCCCGTCGCACGAGGCCCGGGCGGGAGCGGAGCCTAGGTAGACCCGGCGGCCGGCTTCCGGCCCCGCAGCCGGGGGACCTTCATCTCGGCGTGGGCCCAGCAGCGGTCCCGCTTGTTGTAGCGGGACAGCTCGGTGACGCACCCGTCGTGGGCGCAGATTCGGCCCTCCGGATACGTGCGCGAGGCACGGGGAAGTCCGTGAGGACGTGAACCTCTGATCGGTTCCTCGGCGCCCACCATCGCTCCTTTCGTGCGTGAGGCAGACGAAGGTCTCACCCTCTTGTTCGATAGGACGCCCGAGGATGGTTTGGGGTTCCCTCGAAAAGCCTCTTAAATGAGCGGCCGTGAGCCACGAAGAGCGTCGCAGGAGGGTCCCACAGGCCGCACCGATCAGGTGGCTGGGCCTGTTGCTGCGGGCCGTCCTCGGGGTGCCGGGCCGTGCGGCCCGCGGTACGGCCCGCATGGTCGCCGACCCCGCCCGTCAGGTCTTCGACTACTGGTACTCGGAGAGGGTCACGATGCGGCAGGGGTTCATCGCCGTCTCTTTCGCGGCGATGACGTCCCTCGTGGCCGGGGTCACCCTCGCCGGGATGGACCACCGGATCGAGGTCGTGGAGGGCTTGTTCGTTCTGATCCCCGTCTCGATCGGGATGCGGGGGAACATCTTCGGCGCCATGGCCGCGCGGCTCGGCACCTCCATCCACTCGGGCCTGTTCGAGATCTCCCGGAAGCCGGGCTCTCTCCTCTACGAGAACATCTACGCGGCGACCCTCCTCACGGTCGGAACCTCCGTCGCGATGGGACTACTGGGCCGCGCGGTCGCCGGGCTCCTAGGCATCCCGACGATCTCCGTGTGGGACCTGATCGTGATCGCCCTCGTCGGCGGCGTGCTCTCGTCAACCGTCGTGCTCGTGATGACGATCGTCATCTCGATCCAATCCTTCCGTCGCGGGTGGGATCTCGACTCGGTCGGCGCTCCGCTGATCACGGCGATCGGGGACATTGTGACACTGCCCTTCCTCCTCGTCGCGTCATATCTGATCGACGTGCACTGGTTATCGCTGTCGATCGGCGGGATCGGATTGGTGCTCGGCGTCTCCTCCATCGTGCGTGGATGGACGACCGCCAACGCGATGGCTCGACGCATCGTGCGCGAGAGCTTCCCGGTCTTGTGTATCGCGATCGTGCTCGATGTGTTGGCGGGAGCCGTTGTCGAGCCGCGCGTCGAACCGGTGTTCATCCCCTACCCCGCCCTATTGATCATCGTTCCGGGGTTCCTGGAGAACACCGGGGCCCTGGGTTCGATCCTGGCCGCGCGCCTGGGGTCCAAGTTGCACCTCGGGGCCGTCACGCCCAGCGCGCGTCCTGATGCCGCCGCCTTGTTGGACGCGAGCGTCGTGCTCGCTCTGGGCTTCACCGTCTATTCGCTGCTTGCGGTGAGCGCGCTGGGATTGGCGGAGATCATGAACGTCGCCCATCCGGGGGCGTTGCGCTTCATCGGCCTGACGCTGACCGGAGGCATCGTCGCGACCGTGCTTGCAGGCATCATCGGCTACTACGCGGCCACGACGACCTACCGATTCGGATTCGATCCCGACAACCACACGATCCCGCTCGTCACGTCGGGGATGGACCTCATGGGAGTCATCTGTCTAGTGATCGCACTCGTCGTCTTCGGAGTAGCCTGAGCGAAGGGGGAGATAGAAAGATGGACCCAGGAGAAGGTCGAAGTACCGTCAAAGGGCTCCTCGCCGAGATCAAAGACTCGTCGGAGCTCATGGTCGATCTTGCCTACGCATCGGTCTTCTACGCCGACGCCGACCTCGCCAAAGAGGTCGTGCGCCTGGAGGATCGGATGTTCGAAGACCTCCGCCAGCTCAGGAAGCTCGCGATCCTCGCCGCGCGCAGTCCCGAGGATGCCGAACACATGGCGCGCGTTCTCGAGATCGCGTCCGCGATCGAGAAGATCGCCGACGCCGCCGAGGACATCGCGCATGTCGTCCACTCGGGCATGGGAGTGCTCGACGACCTCCGCAAGGATCTTCGTCATGCCGAAGAGATCGTCTCGCGCATCAAGGTCCGCGAAGGGGGCCGCGCGGTCGGTCAGTCGCTGCGCGACCTCAACATGCCCGTCGAGATCGGGATGTGGGTGATCGCGGCACGGCGCGGCGGCGAATGGAACCTGGATCCGGACGCGACGTATGTCGTCTCGGAGAACGACGCCCTGCTCGTGAAGGGACCGGAAGACGGCGTGAACCTCGCGCGCGACCTGATGGGGGCTCCCCCACTGCCCGAAACGCCGGAGGGCCCCGAGATCGCGCTTACCGACCTGGATCGCGCGGTGGACCTCCTCGTGGAGATGAAGAACTCGGCGGAGGTCGCCGTCGGGCTCGCTTACTCCTCTCTGCTGTTGAACGACCAGGCCCTCGCTGCCCAGGTCGGCCACCTGGAGGCGCGCTCGGACGCGGTCCACGACGAGCTCGAATCATGGGTGCTTAGGAGCGCGCCCGAGGCGCGCAACCCCGACGACCTGCGGGGGCTTCTGCATCTCGCGCACGCCTCCGAGATGATCTTCGATTCGGCGCGCGAGATGACGCGCCTCGTGGAGCAAGGTGAAGAGCTCCACCCGGTGATAGCCGCCGCCTTGGTCGAATCCGACGAGTTCGGCCACGAGACCGAGGTACAGGCGGAGGCTCCGGCCGACGGGCGTTCGATCAAAGAGCTCCGCATCGAGACCGAGACCGGCATGTTCGTGCTTGCGATCCAACGCGGGAGGCGGTGGACCTATCGTCCGAAGCCGACCTTCGTGCTCCAGGCCGGGGACCGCGTCGTCGCGGTGGGCCCGGCGGAAGGCGCCGACGAGCTCGACGAGCTCGCGGGGGTTGAACGAGAGATGGTCGAGGCATAGGCGGAGGCGCGACGGGCATACTTCCCCCGCAGCTTCGATCGGTACCTAAGGAGAGGGCACATGGCGGAGAAGATCGAGACAACCGCAGAAGGGTCGATCGCTCAGAAGCCCACGATCGCGCAGACGATCGCCGCGGCGATCCTCGGCATGCTCGCGGTGAAGCTTGCGACGCTAGTGGTTACCACGGTCTGGCGACTCGTGATGCGCGAAGACCCGCCCCAGGTCGACATGGACGTTCCCGCGGGGAAGAAGGCCGCATGGGTCGCGATGATCGGGGCCGCGACGGGAGCCGCTCGGCAGATCGCGCGGGACAAGGTGAAGCCGCCCATGAAGGGCCCTGCGTAGCCCTACTATCGACCCTTGCCGGAGATCTTCAGGGGGTCGCTCATGTCTTCAAGCATGCATCGCTCGGCGTTGATCGCCGCGACCGCGCTCGTGGCGTCCACCGTCGCCATCACGACCGCCTCCGCCGCGCTCATGTGCGGAGGCAAGAGGGTCACCATCAAGGGGACCAAGCAGGCCGAGAAGATCGTGGGTACCAAGGGGCCCGACGTCATCGCCGGTCTGGGAGGAGGCGACCTCATCATCGGCAAGGGCGGCAAGGACGTGATCTGCGGAGGCAGGGGCGCGGACCTGATCAGGGGCAACGGCGGAGCCGACCTCCTCCTCGGGCAGCGTGGTGGAGACATCCTCCTCGGCGGTCGCGGCCCGGACACGCTGCGGACCGGCGGCGGGTTCAACCAGGTGATGGTCGGCCAGGCCGGGGACGACACCTTCGAAGGAGGGGGGCCCTTCGACTTCGTGGACTTCGGTCTCGCGGCGAACGGCGTGACCGTCGACCTCGTCGCCGGCACCGCGATCGGAGAGGGCAACGACACCCTGGTGGGGATCGTCGGCGTCTTCGGCTCGGAGCACGCGGACGTGTTGCGCGGCAACGGTCAGCCGAACCTGCTGTTCGGTCTTGGCGGCGACGACGCGCTCTTCGGCAATGGTGGCGGGAGCCTCGGATTCCCCGACTTCTACCGCGGAGGCACCGGCAACGACACCTTCACGGGCAGCTCGGCCGGCGTTGACGAGGTCGTCTACACCGACGCGCAGCAAGCGGTGACGGTGGACCTGCAAGCGGGTACCGCGAGCGGCGAGGGCACCGACGTCCTGAACGAGATCGACTCGGTCACGGGCTCTCGATTCGGCGACACCTTGATGGGCGGCAGCGGGGAGAACGGCTTCGCCGGAGGCCCCGGCAACGACACGATCGACGGGCGCGCGGGTGACGACACCCTGATCCACTTCGGCGCGGGCCCCGTGACGGTCGATCTCGCGGCGGGCACCGTCACCGGCGAGGGCAGCGATTCGTTCACCGGTATCGAGAACGCGTGGGGCACGAACGGCAACGACTCTCTGAGCGGCGACGACGGACCCAACTACCTCGACGGTGGTGAGGGCGACGACCAACTCTTCGGGCTGGGCGGTTCCGACCTCCTCGACGGATGGAACGGTGTCGATACCCTCGACGGCGGGGACTCGATCGACCGATGCCTCAACGGCGAGTCGGTCACGAACTGCGAGCAGACGACCTCGCGTCAGAAGCGCGAGGGCCGCGCTACCTTCGCACGCAGGACCTAGAGCCGACGATCAGAGAACGGCGGTCCCGAACCACTGGATCGAGAGCCCCAGCACCAGGCCACCGAGGAACCCGAGGATCGCCCAGGGCCACCGACCGCCTGCAGGCCGGCGCCGAGCCACGAACCAGGCCCCGACGACCCCCAGCAACAACGACGGCGCCAACACGATCGCCAGCAGGAGAGCGATCTCGCCGGTGCTGAACTCCACGGGTCCCGCGAACAATCTCCCCCCCTTCCGCCCGGGGACGCTACCCGCGCAGGAGGGTTCGCGGGTGTTGCGTTGAACCCTCGCGCACATGCCCCTACGCCGGCTGGCAGCGGTCTCACTCGTCCTCGCGCTCCTTCCCATGCATCCGACGACCGCCGGTCCGGCGCGACTTCAACCGGGCGACGCCGTCTTCTGGACGGGCCCGTTCGTGGAGGCGTCCTCGGCCACCTGGAGCTACCGCTTCGAGGTGGTACGACCGGCTTACCGGCTGCGCGTCGGACTCGACCATCCCGAGGTCGACGACGACTACGTCCTCGAACTCACGCTTCCCGACGGCACCACTCGCAATCTGAGCGCGGGCGGCGGGCTCTATTCACGTGAACTCCTGATCGAGAACCCGGCCCCCGGCAACTACCGGGTCGACGTCACCGCTCAGGACGTGACCGAGAGCGATTTCCGAGTGCGCGTGAAGCACGAGTCGCGGAAACCGTCGCTTGGCACGCGGACCGGCGCGGTGCTTCCGAACCTGCAGGTGCTCCCGCCCCACGCGGCCTCGTTCCTGTTCCCCGTCACCAACGGGACGACCGATCCCCCTCAGGGTGCCGATCTGATCGGCCGGGGATCCTGCCATCCCGAGGAGCACGTTGAGGATCGGGCCGTGAGGTGTTTGCGTTTCGCCTTCGGCGTGCGCAACACCGGTCGTGGGCCGATGGACCTCTTCTACCAAGGCGCGTCACCCGTTGCGGACGGGACGCTCTACCAGCGCGTTCACCGCGTCGATGGCAGCTCGTTCGAACGCGAAGCGGGCACGGCTCGCTTCCACAAGACGCACGGCCACTACCACCACAGCGCCGCGATCGGGCTTCGGATCTTCAAGGTTGTCGACGTGAAGCGAGGGAAGCTCGAGCCCGCCGGACAACCGCGGACCAAGGGTTTCGCGCACCGCGAGGAACTGCTTCGGGAATGGGCCACCTTCTATCCCACGCTGTCGGTGACCGGCTTCGGTCTCGGTCCCGGATGGGCCGACATCTACGAGTGGGACCGACCCGGCAACTACATCGACTTCGGCACCAACGGCGACGGGCTCTACGTGATCCGCATGGAGGCGGATCCCGTGGACGGCGTTCTCGAGTCGAACGAGCAAGACAACTTCGGCTACACCTATCTGAAGGTCAGCGGGGCTCAGGTGAAGCTGCTCGAGGCCGGCCGGGGCCGCGATCCCTGGGACCCATGCAAGATCGTCGTGGGCTTCGGAGGTCACGCCGACCCGCGTAGCGGGCCGCGCCCCTCCGATTGCGCCCCGGACACGACCTAACCAACCCCCTCCCTTACCGAGTGTGGTTTTTGGGGGCCTATAGACACCAAAAAGCCACACTCGGCGTGCGGTCAGGCGGGGGCGAAGCGCGCGGTGAAGTGTCTGAGCCAGGGCGGCTCTTCGACGATGCGATAGCCGCCGATCGAATCGCGCACCTCGGCAACCGCGGCGATGGCCTCGCCGACGTAGTCGACATGGCTCTGCGTGTACACGCGCCTGGGAAGAGCGAGCCGAACGAGCTCGTGCTGTGCGGCAGCTCCGAACATCACCGAGCCGACCTCGACGCCACGGATCCCGCCGGCACGGTAGAGCTCGACGGTGAGAGCTTGCGCCGGGAAGTTCTCGCGGGCGATGTGGGGCAGCAACGCGCCCGCATCTAGATAGACGGCATGGCCTCCCGGCGGACGCACGGTCGGTACCCCGGCGTCCCAGCAGCGCTCCGCGAGATAGGCGGCGGTGCGGACCCGGTAGCGCAGGTACGCGGGGTCGAGGACCTCCTTGAGCCCCTGCGAGATCGCTTCGAGATCGCGGCCCGCGAGGCCCCCGTAGGTGGGGAAACCCTCCGTGAGGATGAGCAACGCACGGCAGCGCTCGGCCAGCTCGTCGTCCTTGAGCGCGAGGAAGCCACCGATGTTGGCGAGGCCATCCTTCTTGGCGCTCATCGTCACCCCGTCGGCGTAGCTGAAGAGCTCGCGCGCGACCTCGGCGGGGGTCTTGTCCCCGTAGCCCTCCTCGCGCTCGATCACGAACCAGGAGTTCTCGGCGAACCGGGCCGCATCGAGGAAGAGTGGGACCCCGAAGCGATCGCAGACCGCGCGGACCTCTCGAACGTTGGCCATCGAGACCGGCTGTCCACCGATCGAGTTATTCGTCACGGTGAGGAAGACCATCGGGACGCGGCCCTCGTTCTCGGAGAGTGTCCTCTCGAGCGCGGCGACGTCCATGTTCCCCTTGAAGAGAGCCTCGGACTGCGTGTCGGCCGCTTCGGGCGTCGGCAGATCGGCCGCGACACCACCATCGTGCTCGACGTTGGCGCGGGTTGTGTCGAAGTGCGTGTTGTTCGGGACGACGTCGCCGGGCTTGACCGTCTCGGCGAACAGGATGCGCTCGGCCGCGCGACCTTGATGGACGGGGATCACGTGAGGCAGCCCGGTGAGCTCCCCCACCGTCGCCGAGAAGTGCTCGAACGACGTGCTTCCCGCGTACGACTCGTCGCCGCGCATGAGCGCGGCCCACTGCGCCGCGGACATCGCGCCTGTGCCCGAGTCGGTGAGGAGGTCGATCATCACCTCCTCGCTGCGGAGGCCGAAGAGGTTGTAGCCGACGCGCTCGAGGGCGGCGTTGCGCTCCTCCTCGGTCGTGAAGCGGAGCGGTTCGACGCTCTTTATGCGGAAGGGCTCGATGATCGTGCGCCACTCGCGAGTCATGCGCACATCATCCCGCGGTTCGTATGGGTCAGTTCAGCGGCGCTCGATCGAGATCCTCGAAAGCCGGACGACGCAGGAGCGTCGCCAGTTCCGTGCGACCGTCGACACCGAGCTTGAGATAGACCGAGGAGAGATGGTTGTCGACGGTTCGGACGGAGATCCTCAAACGCTCTCCGATCACCCGGCTCGGCAATCCTCGAGCGGCCAGAAGACAGACCTCATGTTCTCGCGGCGTCAGGAGTGTGGGCACGCGCAGCGCAGGTGTCACCAGTCCACGGCAGCGCGCCGCGAGGAGAGCGGCCCGGCGGCGGCCGCGTTCGTTCCGGTCCCCCGCCCGCTCGTAGGCGTCGGCGGCCTGCGAACCTGCCTCTGCCGCCAGAGCGATCACCCCCATCGCTCCGAACCGATATGCGACCTCCTCGAGCCCGGCGCCGCTTCCACCGGCCAGCGCGGACGCGTGCTCGGCCATCGTCGCTACGAGCGGGCCTTCGACCTCACCCGCCAGGCGCACCAGGGGAGCGGCAACGGACGCAGGCCTCCCCAGTCGCACGGCCAGGTGCATGACGATCGCTCCCCACACGGGATGGGCCGCGTCCACGGCATTCTCGCCCGCCTCCCGAGCGAGGCGAACGGCGGCATCGATGTCTCCCTCCAATGCCAGGATCCAGACCGTCGCCCTGTCTATCTGCGAGCGAGCGCGAAGGTCTCCATGGGCCGCGGCCTCATCCACCGAATCGAGTACCTCACGTGCCTTGTCGGCGGCACCCATGAACGCGTGGGAACGCGCCAGGCCGCCGTAGGAGATCGGCATCATGCCGAAGGGATCGTGTTCAGACAGAAGCCACACCGATTCCTGGAAGGATCGCATGGTTCCCAGGGCATCCCCTTGGAAGCCCAGTATCTCGCCCTGCACCCCGGCCCACATCCCGGCGACGTCGAGCGCCCCGTTCTTCAGAGCCCGTTCGTACGAGGAGGACGCCTCGGTCGCAGCAGCCTCGACGCGACCCGAATAGAGATCCAAGATGGAGCGATTCATGTACAGCAGCTCGACCGGCAACGATCTGTTATCCGGATCCCGGGTCAAGGACAAGCCGATGTCGATCGATTCTTCCGCCTCACGGAACCTTCCCATCATCACCTGGGCGATCGAGGAAGCGACGAAGGCGCCTACGAGGTTCTCGGCCTGCTCCTGTGAAGGCTCGGGCAGCTCGCTCTCCATCTCCTCGACGCCGCGGATGTCGCCGAGCATCGATGAGATCAGCGCCGCCCGGGCCTTCAATGCGGTGATCCTCCCGCGATCCTCGATGCTTCCCGCGACCGAACGAAGGACGGCGAGCGCCTCTTCAGGTCGTCTGTAGGTCGCGTGGTAGAGGTCGGCTTTCAGCAGCGCGACATCCGCTCTCTCCGCGTCCGTCCGAGCTAGATCGGAAGCTCGTTGGAGAACCGACTCCGCGTCGGAACCTTCCTTCTGTCTCACCAAGGCTTCCGCGAGCACCAACAATGCCGGGAGACTCTCCTCGAGTCCCAGAGACCTCCGCGAGATTCGTTCGGCCAACCCATGATCGAAGAGGGAGTTGGCCGACCTGCCGGCCTCGTTCAGAAGTTGTGGATCGAGATCGATCCCCCCTTCGAGCGACCAGATCGCGAGACGCAAGAGATCGCCGTTCCTTCGTCTCCCGGTGGCCGCGACCGCTTCCGCAACGGCACGAACCACCGAGCTCGCCCGCGCGGCGGGCATCGAAGAGCGCAGGACCTCGGCGTAGATCGGATGATCCAAACGAGCTTCGATGCGCCGCCCGGATCTATAGGTTCTGACGATCCTCTGTCTCTCAAGATCGGAGATCTGATCCCCGCAGATCTCCTCCAGCATCCCCATCCCGATCGGCTCGGCAATGGCGAGCAACTCGACCGTCCGGCGTGCATCACGATCCAGTCGCCCAAGGCGCGCCTCGACGATCTCGCTGAGCCGCGCACTTGGCTCGATGGGTTGCGCGAGTCGCCACATCCCGCCGTCACGCACGAAGCCGTCCGTCGACGACGCTGCCAGGACGAGCTCTCTGAGGTACTGCACGTTCCCCTCCGATGCCTCCCAGAGCGTGTTGTGCGTACGTTGCTCGACCGGCCCACCCAGAACGAGCTCGACCAGTCGCTGAGAATCGGGGCGCCCTAGAGGCATGACTTCCACGCGCGTGCAGACGTCGTCCTTCCACAACCCCGCAACCGCATCGGGCGCAGGGCTGCCACCGCGCACGGTGACGATGACGTACGCCGTCCCCGTGTTGGCTGCAAGGTGGAGAAGGGCAGCCGATTCGCCGTCGAGGAGATGGGCGTCATCTACGAGGATCACCGGTCTGCCGTCTCCCTCGGACCCCCCGATCGCCGCGAGCGCCTCACGCAGGACCTCCGTCCGGCTGCGGGTCACGGTTGTTTCGGCGGGCACGAGATGCGCGAACGGACCGAAGGGGATGCTCCTGGCCGACTCGGTGCCTGCCGCCCAGCGTGTAGGCCGCCCCCGCGCGGAGGCGGCCTGGAGAAGCTCGGCCGCCAGCCTGGACTTCCCCACACCCGGTTCGCCCACCAGGACCGCGCCCCGGCGGTTCGGATCGGATAGCTCCCCGAGCAGGCGGGCCAACAGCTCATCTCTACCGACGAGTGGCCACTCCATCTCCGGACAACGTAGCAAGACGAGTAGGTAGTGCCCAGGGGGATGTAGGTAGTGCGCCTGCTCATGGACAGCTCCAGGCGGTGATGGTCCGGTCGACGGGCCACGGGCCCGAGAGAAAACGAGGAGGCGGCTTCATGAGGAGGATGACCAGCGCTGCATCGACCGCGACCCGGTACCTCTCCAAGCGAAGGGTGGCCCTCTTGGCCGTGGCAGCCACCGTCGCCCTGGTCACTGGCTCGGCTGCGCTCGCCCAGTGGCCGGTCCGAGGGGCGGATCCGCAGAACACCCAACAGGTCGACGTCCCGGGCCCGGTGGAGCCTGCTCTCAAGTGGAAGTCCGACACCGACGGCTACGAGCTGGACGGTTTCATCGGAGGGACCGGAACCCGCGCCCACGCGGTGGTGGATAGCGAGGGACGACTGGTGACGGGCATGAAGAGGTCGGATGTGGACCCCTCCCGTTACGACCTCTTGTTCCTCGATCCGGCGGACGGCACGATCGACATGACGGTGGAGGAGGCGGGCACGTCCTGCGAGCCGGCCGTCGCGAACGATGGAACCATTTGGGCTTACCTCAACGTCAACGAAAGGACCGAGGCGGATCCCGCGAATCCGCCACCCCATCCCCAGGCGTCGGCGTGGTTGGTGTCCATCGATCCAGGAACGGGCGAGGTGCTCACGCATTACAGCGGTGATGTGACGTCACCCGGGGTGAGGCCGTGCGTAAGCAGTCTGACCTTCGGTCCCGACGGGTCGATCCTCTCGTTGGAGAACGCACAGGGTGCTCAAGGCACCGTCCGATCGATCGACCCTCTTACGGGGCAGCCGAGATGGGAGACCGTCTTGACCGCCGACCCCGACATCTTCAGCGCCACCGGCGGACAGATCCTCGTCGCGCGGGACGGCAGCGTTGCCTCTCCACTGGGATCGCCGGGGATCGCGTACGTCCAGGTGCGGACGGAGCCCGACCGCGACCTGGGAGTCGTGAAGCTCGACCTGACTGACGGATCGATCCTGTCCATCGTCGAGGTGCCTGGAGAGGAAACCCACCCCGGCTTCCTGGTCGATCCGGGAGACGGGATCGTCGTTTCGACCATCGCCATCGGCAACCCGGACCTCAGGGGTCACCTGACGCGCGTCGTCGACGACGGCGCCAACCTGAGCGTGGACTGGACCGAAGCGATCCCGGTCGCGGGAGGTGCCTTCCATAACGCCGTTCGCGACATGGCCGCGTACGGGGAACACGTTGTGGCGTGGTACGCCTCGGGCAATGAGATCGTCGCGTTCCGGTGGGACGACGGCAGCGTCGCGTGGCATCACGACAGCCGAGCGACCAGGACGCCCGACATCGCCATCGACGCGAACGGGTACATCTACGTCTCCGGTGACCTGGAGGTGCTCAATGCCCAGGGCCGGCTCGTCGCTGCCATCGACAACCGCGAGATGATCGAGTTGCTCTCGGTGCGGGGTCTCGGTCCACTCGCTTTCGATCCAGCTCCGAGCGAGAGGGCCCTGGAACCGTCCTTGCTCTACCTCTATAGCCATGGCACGACAACCTGGTTGGCGTTCGAGTTGGTGCACATCGATCCTCGTTGCTACAACGCGAACTCGCTCTGCGGCACGCAAGAGAACGACGATCTCGCCGGCACCGCGGCCGACGAGCTGTTCATCACCGGGAACGGCGCGGACGCGGTGGCCGCTGGGGGCGGGAACGACAAGGTCCTATCCGGCGCAGGCGGGGACGACGTCAACGGAGGCGGGGGCAACGACGTCCTCTCCCTCGGCGGTGGTTCCGACCGCGCGCTGGGAGGCAAGGGCAAGGACACGATCAAGGGCGGCGGCGGCAACGACGTGCTCAACGGAGGACCGGGCCGGGACAAGCTGATCGGAGGCAAGGGGAAGGACACCTGCTTCAAGACGAAGGGCGACATCCTGAAGGGGTGCGAGAGGGTCAAACGAGCTCACTGACTCGAGCGCCTCTGAACCGCTGGTAAACGGGCTACAACCTCTCTAGCCGCCCACCCATTGCGCAGGGTAGGCGCGGACCGGCTCCGCGAACCCTCGCAGGTCAAACTCGCGCGCTTGCCCGAACCGAAGCTCCTTCCCGGCGCAGAGCTCGCGCACCGCGTGCGATACGAGGATCCCACCGGCGTCCGCTTCGCCGCATAGTCGAGCGGCAAGCTGTACCGCGGTGCCGAAGAGATCCCCCTTGTCTACGACCGGCTCGCCGGCCGAGATGCCGACGCGGATCTGGATCGCGTCGTCGAGTTCGGCTCTCTCTTCCTCGTCGAATCTCCGTTGTACTTCGATCGCGCACTCAACCGCACGCGATGCGGATGTGAAGGACGCCATGATCCCGTCACCCGTGTGCTTTATCTCGCGGCCCCCCGTTGAGCGCAGGGCCTCCCGCACGATCTCGTCGTGTCGTCGAAGAACGACCATCGCTCCGGTGTCTCCCAGGCGCTGGGTCAATGCGGTCGACCCGACGATGTCGGTGAACAGGATCGTGCGGAACGCCGGCTCCTCGTACGGCTCGCCGGGCGACATCTCGGGGATCTTCCCCATGAAGCTTCGGACGTGCTCCGGGTCCACTTCGATGATGCTGTTTGCGATCTGGCCGTGCGCCGCTCGATGGACCTCCTCCGCGGCATCTGCCGTGGGAGCTTCCACCAGGCAGAAGGCATGCTGACGCTCGTAGTCGAACCAGTAACTTAGGTAGCGAACGTCGTGGGCATCCTGGACGTCGAGGTCCAGTATGTGCGCGGCCGCCAGATCTGCTGCGGTCACGCCGTCGAGGTCATGACGATCCATGTAAAGCGGCAACTCGTGCGCCTCCAGTATGGGGAAACGAAACGACATGCTAGTGGCGGGACGCCACCAGGGCCGCGCTCGAGGTCGGCCGCAGGAGTCGCTCTATGCGCAACCACACGCACAAACCTCGAGATCTGAGAACGCGGGCTTGGAGTCGGGGAGAAGAATCGAACTCGAGCGGTGCCGAGCGGTTGCCCACCGATGTAGTGGACCTTCTCGGCGAAACAGATCTTACGCGCGTTCAGAGGTATACAGCGAGGAGGTCACCGCTCGGCGCAACGCTATCCGTCGAGTGGTTGGATCACCGCGTCGATGACATGGATCATCCCGTTCGAGGCTCGCAGATCTGCCTCGATCACGAGTGCATCGTTGATCCGGATCTCGCCATCGGACCGACCGATACGCACGGGCTCCCCCCTGATCGTTATCAGCTCCCCCGTGCGAAGTTTCCGCGCCGGCAACACCTGGATCGTGATGTGTCGATCCAAGATAGGGATCAGCTTGCCGGAGCCCGCGTCGAGAAGCTCCTTCTGATCATCGGGGAGTGCGTCGAAAGCGGCATCCGTGGGTGCGAACAGCGTGTGGTTCCATCCGCCCGATGCCATCACGTCTCGAACGAAGGACGTCTCTTCCACTATGAGTCGGAAGAGGAAGTCGAAGCGTCCATCGGACTCTAGGATCCGCAGAACGCCTCGCTTCGGGCCTAGGTCGAACTCCTCCGGTTCGGCGGTGGGTGTGACCTCCGGAAACGTGACCTGCCGACGTGGTTCCTCGGCGGTACTACGGCATGCCGGCACCACCATCAGCGTCGCCGTGGCGAGCGCCCCGATCGCCCGTTGATGCATGATTCCACCCATCCCTCTGGTCTCGATCTCCGGGAGCCTTCCGGCTACCCAATGTCGGCGAAGGATCGCTGATTGTCCAGTTCGCCTAGGTGCGCGACGGAAAGGTGCACCTTCCGAACAAGCAGTGTGGAGCCGGGGAGGAGAATCGAACTCCTGACCTGCTCATTACGAGTGAGCCGCTCTGCCGACTGAGCTACCCCGGCGGGACGGCAAACCCTATCCGAGCAGCCTTCGCCACCAAGGCGCGCGTGAGGTGGGGGCGCGCCCCGATCCGCTACCTGCGAGGAACGACGTACGTCTTGGTGAGGATGAGCTCGTCGAGCGGCATGTTGCCCTGCGAAGCCCACGCCGACGGGATGGCCCACACACCTGCGAAGTTCGAGCCGGGCTGGATCCCATGCGCGATCTTGGAACCGGGCTTCGCTCCGAGCAGCTCGAGCGAGACCGGAACGGAGATCGTTCCCGCGGCCGCGTCGAACGAGCCGTTAACCAGACCGATCTCCTCACAGGTCACCGCGGCACCACCGTTGTCGGTGCAGTTGCCTCGCACCATGAAAGGAGCCGTGCCGGGGTCGCGCGGGGGCGGACAGGTCCCCGCCGTCGGGTCGCACGCGCCGCGGTGGTAGTTGGTGAACTTCCCATCGAGTTGGATCAACTCTCCGTCCACCGTGATCGTCCAGACGTAACGGACGAACTCTGGGATCCCTCCCGAACCGGGAAGGGCAGCGACCCCGATGATGAACTCGAGGTTCTTCTTGTCGACCTTGTTGATGGACGCCTCCGTCAGCTCCATGCCGAGCTGTTGCCCGATCGGCGAGAGCTGAGGGTCGACGTTGGAGCCCCAGTCCGTCGCGGGGTCGGTGCCGAGCACCACCGGGCGCGATTTCTTCTTCGCTCCGGAGGGCACAGCCCACGTGATCGCGAGCGCGCCGGCCAGGGCGATGGTCAAGAGCTTCTTCGAGATCGTCCGCATGATCGCCTCCTAGCAGTGAGTCACCTAGGAGGTTCGGCGCGCGGAGAGCCTGTCCTTCTACCCCCTGCCTGCAGCTACGCGAGCCGAAGGCGGAACGAGGCGAGCGAGGTCGATCAGCGTCGCCTCGAGGACGAGCGTCTGGTTCGCGTTGCGGGCGAGCGCGCCTCGAGCGGAGACACACCGCTCCACCGCCTGCAGGAGCGCCGAATCGGCCACGTCGGCCGCGGCCCACAGCCGGAGCTCGTCCAGCTCGTCGAGGTTCGCGGCCCCCTCTGCGCCGCCGGAGCGCACCGCCAGCGCGTCGCGATAGACCGACGCGAGGGTCTCCAGCGCCTCTCCCATAACGTCCTCTTCGAGCCGCCTCAACTCGCGCTTGTGCCGCCGAGCGAGCGCATTGCGAACGGAGGCCGTGCCGCGGCCCTCTCCCATGGCTTCCGCCAGATCGGTGACCTCCCGCTTCTGTTCGGTCTCGAGCGCCTTCATCGCGTCACGCGCCTCGGCCACGATCTCGGCCGCCACGTCGAGCGCCTCCGCCGGGGAGGTCAGTCGATGGGGGATGGAGAGCCACAGACGACGGCGTTCGGCAGGAGCTTCGTCCCGCGCGAAGGAGCGCGCTTTGCGAACGTCGCCCTCCGAAAGGCGGGCCGCCAGCAACGCTGCCGCGTGATCCGCGCCTTCCTTCTCGAGCAAGGACACGACATCACCTTCGGCCAGGCGCTCGAGATGCACGACCCGGCAGCGCGATCTGATCGTGTCGAGCAGCTCCTCCTCGCGCGCGGACAGGAGGACGAAGACCGTGTCCGTCTCAGGCTCCTCCAGCGTCTTGAGGAGGGCGTTCTGCGCCGCGGGGTTCATGCGCTCCGCCTCGTCGAAGACGAAGACCTTGGTGCGTCCTTCGAAAGGGGAACGCGTTGCCTCCGAGATCACGCCCCTGACCGTGTCGACAAGGATGAAGGTTCCCTCGGCAACGACGTGGTGCACGTCGGGATGCCGGTGACGTGCGATCCGGGTGCACGTCCGGCATGCGCCACATCCGATGCCCGGAGCTTCGGGACAGTTGAGCGCCGCGGCGATGGCCGTGGCGGTGGCCATCTTCCCGGATCCACTGGGGCCCAACAACAGCCACGCGTGAGGTGACTCACCTCGCTCGAGCTGCCGGCGTATCGCGGCGACGACCGGTGCCCCATGGACGTCGTCCCAGACCGTCATCGGGCGATCGGTCCCGGTTTGCCGACACGACCGGCCTCGCTCAGATGGACAACACCGGCGAGGCGCTTCTCTTCGAAGGCACGCACCACATCCTGATGGAGGTCGGACGCGGGTCGATCGGCATCGAGCACGACGAAGCGCGAGGGGAAACGGCGGGCGAGCTGCATATAGGCCTCCGACACCCTCGTGTGGAACGAATCGTCCTCCTGCTCGATCCGGTCGGGATCGTCGATCCTGCGGAGCCCCATCTGTGGATCGAGGCGTAGGTAGAAGACGAGGTCGGGGATCAGGCCCCCCGTTGCCCACTCGCTGATCCGGTAGATCTCGTCGAGCCCGAGGCCGCGCGCCAGTCCCTGATACGCGAGCGAGGAATCCACGAAGCGGTCCGACAACACGATGCGGTGCTTCCTCAACGCGGGCCGGATCACCTCGGCCACGTGCTGGGCGCGATCGGCGGCGTAGAGCAGGGCCTCCGTCCTCGCATCCATCCCCTCGGATGCCGGGCTCAGCAGGATGTGACGGATCTGGTCGCCGATGCGCGTCCCGCCCGGCTCGCGCGTCATCACGATGTCCTCGCCCCTCGCCTGCAGCCACTGGGCGAGGGCGGCCATCTGCGTCGACTTCCCGGCCCCCTCACCTCCTTCGAACACCACGAGCAGACCGCGTTCGTACGCGCCGGCGACCGCCCCCTCCCCCGTGCGGGCCCTGATCGCCCGCATCGATAGGACGCCACCACCGGCTGCGACCAGGCCGGCCAGCCACAAGGTGGCGCGGGTACCGGGGATGCCGTAGCCCTCGGTGAAGCCGCCGATCGCACCCGCGATCAGGGGGAACAGACCCAACCCCACGAGGGTGCCGATCCGTATGACCGTGTAGGCCGCGCTGAAGGTGCGGCCGCGCAGTTCGTCGCTCGTCTGTTCGTGCACCAGCGAATACCCGGTCGAGTACGCGACCCCGCCGAAGAACCCGAGGGCGCTGGCGACGGGGATGCCGGTATCGAGGCTGTTCATGCTCGCGAGCGTCGCGAGACCCGCCCCCAGCAACAGCAACGACGACGAGAACAGGACGTCCTTGTGGATGCGCCTGGCGAGAAGCCCCACCGATAGGAGACCGGCGATCATGCCGGAGCCCAGGAAGCCGACCAGGAACGCGAAGCCATCGGGTGAACCGCCCAGCACCGATTGCACGAACCCGATGCCGAGCGAGAAGACCGCGCCCGCTGCGGTGAAGGTCAGGGCGATGCCGATCAGCCACGGCCGCACCTGACGGTGCTTGAAGACGAAGGTGAGACCTTCCACAAGATCGTCTCGAGCGGCCCGCATGTTCAGCTTCTCGGCGCGCCGAGTGGACATCGGGATGATCAGCGTGGCGACCATCGCGGCCGAGAACGCGAACGTGAGCGAATCCATCCACAGCGCGAGCGCCTCCTCGTTGTCCGTCAGCCCCTCAAGGGCGGGAACGGTCCTTCCCAGGAAGCCGCCGAGCGACGACAGCGAGAAGTACACGATGGAAGCGAGGGGCCAGGGCGCGTAGATCGCTATCAACGACAACGAGTTCGCGTGCGCCAGCTGGGACGGCTTGACGAAGTGCGGGAGGGACGCGTCCTTGGCGGGACCCCACACGAGCGTGAGGCTCTCAAGGAGCGCGGAGGCGACGATCAGGTACAGCAGGTTGGGGAAGAACGGCAGGGAGAAGATCAACAGCGCACGCAGGCAGTCTGCTGTGACCATGATCCGCTTGCGATCCCACCGGTCGACCAGGACGCCGGCGATCGGTCCGACGAAGAAGCCCGGGATGACCCTGGCCATCAGCACGATGCCGACCCCGGTCTCGCCGGCGATGTCCTGGGCGAGGACCGCGATCGCGATGACACCGACCCAGTCCCCCAGGCTCGAGACGCCTTGGGCCAGGAAGAAGCGCAGGAAGTTGCCGTTGCGGAGAAGGGTGAAGAAGGAATCACCCTCGTCGGAGGGGATCACCCGGAGTTCGGGCCGTTCTGGTGCCGGCTGTATGGGTCCCGTCCTTTCTAGATGGCCGGGAACATCCTAGTTAGGACCTGACTCGTTTCCGGGTGGTCTTCCGCTTCTTCTTCGGCGGGTTCTTGCGCTTCTCGGCCAGCATCTCCGCGGCCCTCTCGAGCGTGATCGACTCGACGCTCTCGCTCTTCGGGAGAGATGCGTTCGTCTTGCCGTCGGTCACGTAAGGACCGAAACGACCGTCCTTGACCACGACGGCCTCGCCACTCTCGGGGTCGGCGCCGAGCTCACGCAATGGGGGGGCCGCGGTGCGTCCCCGCCGGGTTTTCGGCTGGGCGAACAGCGCGACCGCCTCATCGAGATCGATGCTGAAGATCTGGTCCTCCGAGGTGAGCGACCGCGTATCGCTCCCCTTCTTGAGGTACGGGCCGTAGCGGCCGTTCAATGCCTGGATCTCCTCGTCGTCTTCGGGATGCTTGCCGACGATCCGCGGCAGAGACAACAGCTTGAGCGCGTCGTCGAGGGTGACGGTGGTGAGCTCCATCGACTTCAGGAGAGAGGCGGTCTTGGGCTTCTTCTTCGACCCTTCCTCGGGTTCGCCCAGTTGCACGTAGGGACCGTAGCGGCCGTTCTTGGCGACGACCTCCAGACCCGTTTCCGGATCCGAGCCCAGCAGCCTGTCCTCGCTGGGGGCCTCGAGGAGCTCGGTCGCACGGGCGATATCGAGCTCGTCCGGAGCGACTTCGTCGGGCAACGAGGCGCGATCGTCACCGCGTTGGAGATAGGGACCGTAGCGACCGACCCTGACGACGACCTCGCGTCCCTGGTCGTCGGTCCCGAGACTGATCGAGTTGATAGCGCGCGGATCGATCTCGTCGATCTTGCGTTCGACCATGTCGTGGAGACCGATGCCCCCGTTCCCGAAATAGAAGCGGCGCAACCAAGGCGTCGCCTTCTCTTCGCCCGTCGCGATCTCGTCCAGGTCCGTTTCCATCGAGGCCGTGAAGTCGTAATCGACGAGGCGAGAGAAATGCTCCTCCATAAGCCCGGTCACGGCGAAGGCGACGAACGAAGGGACCAGGGCGCTCCCCTTCTTCCACACATAGCCGCGGTCCTGGATCGTGCCGATGATGCTTGCGTACGTGGACGGCCGGCCGACACCGAGCTCCTCGAGACGCTTCACAAGCGAGGCCTCGGTGAACCTCGCGGGCGGCTGCGTCGAATGCGAGCGCGGCTCCAGGGCGGTGGCCTCTACGGCCTGTCCCTCTTCGAGTGCGGGGAGACGGATCTCGCGATCCTCGAGGGCGGCGTCGGGATCGTCACTGCCCTCGACGTACGCACGCAGGAATCCGGGGAACGTGATGATCTTGCCGCTGGATGAGAAGAGGGCCTCGCGCTCATCGGGGGTGACCGCGGCGATGCGCACGTGCGCGCTCTCGCCGCGCGCGTCGGCCATCTGCGACGCGACGGTCCGCTTCCAGATCAACTCGTAGAGACGAGCCTCGTCGCGGCCCACCTCCCTCTCGACCGAATCGGGCATCCGGAAGTCGTCTCCCGCGGGTCGGATCGCCTCGTGTGCCTCCTGCGCGTTCCGTACCTTGCTGGAATAGCGGCGGGGCTCGGCAGGAACGTGGTCGGCGCCGTAGAGGCGAGTCGCGAGCGCGCGCGCGGACCTGACCGCCGACGCAGACAGCGTCACGCTGTCGGTCCTCATATAGGTGATGAGACCTCTTTCGTAGAGAGCCTGCGCGATCTGCATCGTGCGCCGAGCTCCGAAACCGAGCTTGCGACCGGCCTCCTGCTGCAACGTCGAGGTGATGAAGGGCGGAGAGGGCGACCTCTTGAAGGGCTTCTGCTCGAGCGACCGCACCGAGAATCCCCGACCCCGGAGATCGGCAGCGAGCTTCGTGGCGGCCTCCTCGTCAAGCACGACGGCCTTGCCCTTCAGGTTTCCCTGTTGGTCGAAGTCCTTACCCGTGGCCACTCGCTCACCGTCGAGTGAGATGAGCGTGCCGGGGAAAGACCCATCCTTGGCTGCGAAGACCGCGTCGATGTCCCAGTAATCGGCCGCGCGGAACGCCAACCGTTCGCGTTCGCGTTGCACGATGATCCGCACCGCGACGCTTTGGACGCGCCCTGCCGACAAGCGAGGCAGGACCTTGCGCCACAGCACGGGCGAGACCTCGTAACCGTAGAGCCGGTCGAGTATCCGGCGCGCTTCCTGGGCATCCACCAAACGACGATCGAGGTCCCGTGGATTACGCGCGGCCTCCTGGATCGCCTCCTTGGTTATCTCGTGGAAGACCATGCGTCGGACGGGGACCTTGGGGCTCAGCACTTCGATCAGGTGCCAAGCGATCGATTCGCCCTCGCGATCCTCATCCGTTGCGAGGAAGACCTCCTCCGCGTCCTTGAGAAGTGACTTGAGCTTCGACACCTGTTGCTTCTTCTGTTTCGCGATGACGTACAGCGGCTTGAAGTCGTTGTGCACGTCGACGCCCAGTCGCGCCCAGGGCTCGTTCTTGTAGCTCGCAGGGATGTCCGCCGCGCTCTCCGGCAGATCGCGGACGTGGCCGATCGAGGACTCCACGACGAAGTCCTTCCCGAGGATCTTGCCGATCGTCTTCGCCTTGGCGGGCGACTCGACGATGACCAGGTGCTTAGCCACGCTTCTCCTTGGATCGCTGACCGGGGGTACGACCGGAAGTGAAACCCCGCTTGGGTTCCGTGGCCGTATATCCATTATGGACGGCGGGTGTCAACCTCGGGGCCCGCCGGTTCCTTCCCGACGAACCCATACCATCTGCCCCCATGGAAGCCCTGATGGAACCCATCATCGAGGCTATGGAGGGGTGGGTAACCGACTACGGCTACGTAGCGATCTTCCTTCTCAT
>Ga0299913_10000196_pt1 | contig 32948 bp, 28 predicted proteins | sample RVTome_9_FD_201360 | JGI IMG/M metagenome (GOLD analysis project Ga0299913, IMG submission 201360) | Soil microbial communities from uranium-contaminated site in the Upper Colorado River Basin, Wyoming, United States - RVT155D38 (version 2) ... | reverse complement strand
GTGGAGCCCGACCGCACGCAGGCGATCCGCACGCTGCGGCGCGATCGCGAGGTCCTCGAGAACGGCACGAGGATGCTCCGCCTGGCCGAGTCGGGCGCGTGTACGCTCTTCGAGCCCGCGGCTCACGGCCGCCCGTGCGGCTGCCTGGTTCATCGCACGCGCGGACATGCCGCCCTTCCTTCGGCCTGCCGCCACTTCCCCCGCGTGTTCCTGCGCGACGCGCACTCGATCCGGCTGTCGCTGTCGCACTACTGTCCGACGGCGGCCTCACTGCTGTTCGCCGACGAGCCACTGTGCATTGCCGAAGCGCCGGCCGTTCTCGTGCCGCGCGGAGATCGCGAGGGTCTCGACGCGACCGGCGCGCTGCCGCCGCTGCTGCACCCCGGCATGCTCATGGATCCAGCGAGCTATGCCGAGTGGGAAGCGCGTTCGGTTGCGGCGCTCGCGGAAGCCGTGCCGCCCGAAGAGGCCCTGGCGCGCATCGCGGCTTCTGCCGAGCGGCTGCGATCCTGGACCCCGGCGAGCGTGCCGCTGCCGGAAGCCGTGCGCCGCGCCTGCGATGAGACCGGAGACGCCCTGCCGGCGTTGTCGAGCGATCGGCTGGCCGCGGCATGGCTGGCGGAAGAGGCGTTCGCGTCAGTCCTGGCGGGTCTGTCGGTCGATGAGGCTCCGCTCGATGTGGACGCCGATCGATGCTTCGTCACGCGACCGTGGCCGGCCTTTGCGGCCCCGGTCCGCCGCTATCTCGCGGGCCGTCTCTTCGGCTCGTGGGTCGCTTATCAGGGGGAGGGACTTCGGACGGTCGTCGCGTCGGTCGCGTGTGCGCTGGCGGTGCTGCGAATCGAAGCGGCCCGGGTGTGCGCCGACGCGTCACGGCTGCTCGACGCCGCCCTGCTCACCGAGGCGGTTCGCCGGACCGACCTGCTGCTGGTGCACAAGGCCGACCGGCAGATCTTGGCCGGGCGCCTGAGCCGGGTCGAGCAGCGGTAGGGCGCGCTCGCCGAGCGCGCCGAGCCCGACTCGCGAGTTAACATGGATCCATGTCATCGATCGCCACCGACACCCAGGGCCTGATCATCACCTGCTCCTCCTGCGGCGCGAAGAACCGCCTCGCCTACGACCACATCGGCCGGGCGCATCGGTGTGCGAAGTGCAAGACCGACCTGCCCCAGCCGGACGGCCCCGTGGAGGCCGGCTCTGCCGGGACGTTCGACGAGATCGTCGCAGCCTCCTCCGTGCCCGTCGTCGTGGACTACTGGGCGCCCTGGTGCGGTCCCTGCCGGTATGTCGCGCCCGAGCTGGCTAAGGTGGCCAAACGGCAGAGCGGTCAGCTGCTCGTCGTGAAGGTCAACACCGACGAGGTGCCGGAGCTCCAGGCGCGCTACGGCATCATGTCGATTCCAACCCTGGCGGTGTTCTCCGGCGGGCGCGAGGTGGGACGCTCGACCGGCGCGCGTCCTGCGGACGCGATCGAAGCCTTCCTTCGTGAATCCCTCCAGCCGCGATGACGGCGCGTCCGCGTGCGACCGGCGAACGGCGCCTGCCCGCCGTCACGCTGCTCGCGATCTCCGTCGCGGCCTGCGGCGCGGCCGGTCAGACCGGAACTGAGATCGCCGGGTCCGACACCTCCCGAGACATGCACAGCTACGCCAGACCCGACGAGGCGCGCGTCACACACGTCGCGCTCGACCTTCGTGCCGACTTCGAGAGCCGCACGTTATCCGGCACCGCCACGCTGACCGTTCACCGGTCATCGGCCGCCCGGGAGATCGTGCTCGATACGAAGGACCTCGCGATTGAGGCGGTCACCGACGCGAAGGGCGGGAAGCTTGCCCACTCGCTCGGCCCCTCGGATCCGATCCTGGGGACGCCGCTCACCATCGCCCTGCCGGAACACGGCTCCGGGATCGTTGTCCGCTACAGGACGAGTCCCTCCGCCGCGGCGCTCCAGTGGCTGACGCCGGAGCAGACGGCGGGCGGCTCGCATCCGTTCCTCTATTCACAGGGACAGGCGATTCTCACGAGGACGTGGATTCCCACGCAGGACAGCCCGGGCATCCGGCAGACGTATGCCGCGAGGATCGTCGTGCCGCGTCCGCTGCGCGCGATCATGAGCGCCGAGCACCTCACGCCCGAAGGGCGGGACGTCGATGATCAGCGCGCCTTCGACTTCAGGCTCGAGCAGCCGGTGCCCGCCTATCTCATCGCGCTCGCCGTGGGCGACGTCGCGTTCAAGGCGGTCGGCGCGCGCACCGGCGTGTTCACCGAGCCCTCGATGCTCGATCGCGCCGCGGACGAGTTCGCGGACATGGAGAAGATGGTGGAGGCGGCGGAACGGCTGTACGGGCCGTATCGCTGGGGCCGATTCGACGTGCTGGTGCTGCCGCCGTCGTTCCCGTTCGGCGGCATGGAGAATCCGCGCCTGACCTTCGCGACGCCGACGCTGCTCGCCGGGGATCGCTCGCTCACCTCCGTCATTGCCCACGAGCTCGCGCACTCGTGGTCGGGCAACCTCGTCACCAACGCCACGTGGCGCGACTTCTGGCTGAACGAAGGCTTCACCACGTACTTCGAGAACCGGATCATGGAGGCGCTGTACGGTCCGGAGCGCGCCGCGATGCTCCGCGCGATCGGACGGCGCGAGCTGCTGGACGAGTTCGAGCGCCTCTCGGACAAGCCCGGCGACACGGTGCTCTACATCGACCTCGCCGGGCGGGATCCGGATGATGCGGCGACGCAGGTGCCGTACGAAAAGGGGTCTGCCTTCCTGCACCTGCTGGAGGACGCGGTCGGCCGCGAGCGGTTCGACGCGTACCTCAGCGCGTACTTCGAGCAGTACGCCTTCGAGTCCATGACGACCCACCGATTCCTGGACGATCTGAGGCAGCGCCTGCTGAACGGCGACGTGGAGCTCGAGCGCCGGCTCGCCATCGAACAGTGGATCTTCGAGCCGGGCCTTCCCGCCAACGCTCCTGAGGTGACCACCGAGGCATTCGCGCGCGTGGAGCGGGCGGTGAAGGCATTCCTCGACGGCACGCCGCCCGGTTCGCTTCCCGCGTCGGGGTGGTCGACGCAGGAATGGCAGCACTTCCTGACGACGCTGCCGGAGGGGCTCAGCCCGACGCAGCTGACGACGCTGGATCGCGCGTTCGATTTGAGCGACCGCGGCAACAGCGAGGTGCTGTTCCTGTGGCTGCGCATCGCCATCCGCCATCGCTATCAGCCGGCGATGCCCGTGCTCGAGCGCTTTCTCACGTCGCAGGGACGCCGCAAGTTCGTGAGGCCGCTCTTCGAGGATCTGTTGAAGACCGACTGGGGACGGCCGGTGGCGGAGCGCATCTACGCGAACGCGCGTCCGATGTACCACTCCGTGACGGCGAGCTCAGTGGAAGAGCTGCTGAAGCGGTAGGGCGCCCTACCGCTTCGCGACGTGAGCCGCGACGCGCGCCACCGTGTCGACCCACACCTGCCGCTGCGGCGCGCCGAGATACGCGAGCAGGTCCCGGAGCATCGACACGCGGGTGACCTGCGGGCCCGGCGCCTCGCCGATGTCGTGGCCGGCGAGCACCAGCCAGCGCCCGCCGGCAATCGCCTCGTCGACCACCGGCTTCAGGTCGGCGAACTCGACATCGTCCATCGGATAGCCGAGCAGCTGGGCGAGATCCACGAACGACGGATCGTTGGACGTCTCGCCGAGCCATCCGCGTCCGGCCAGGAAGAGCTCGCTCACGAGCGGCACCATGCTGGCGGTGCCCGCACCGCGTCCGACGAAGGCCTGGCCGCACGTGTACGCGAAGGTCGTCGGCCTGACGCCGGTCGCCCGCTCGATGGCGCCGTTCGCCTCGACGAGCTCGGCGCGCATGCGCTCGAGCGTGTACTCCTCGAGGGCGCGATCGCGCGCCCACCCGAAGTTCCCGGTGCACGGGTGCACCATCGTGTGGTTGCCCAGCTCGTGGCCGGCCTCGGCTGCGCGCCGCCACTCGGGCCCGCGATCCCCGATCTCGCGGCCGGTCAGGTAGAAGGTGACCGCCGTCCGGTATCGTTCGAACACCGGCACGCCCACCGTGAGCTGTGACTCACGCGCGTCGTCGAACGACAGGCTCACCGCCGCACGCACGCCCTCCGGCCAGCGGAAGGCGGGCGCCGTCGGCTGTGCGCCGCCCGCCGGCGCGAGCGCCGCCGCCGCGCCGAAGACGGCGAGCGCCGCCGCGGCTAACATGTGACGAGTCCGTCTTTCGGGGAGCATTGTCATCGCCTCCTTCTATCACAGCATCCGCGGCATGTGGGGACAGGGCCTTGTGCCCGGCCCGTTCGCAGTTGCGGCCGCCCTGCTCGTCGCGCTGATCACAGCGGGCGCGGTACAGGGCCCCGGCCCTGCAGAGGGACTGGTGGAGCTCCCGGACGACGCGCCGCCCTACCCGCCCGAACGCTCGATGGCAACGATGGAGCTGGAGCCGGGGTTCCGCATCGAGCTCGTGGCCAGCGAGCCCGACGTCCAGAGCCCGGTGGCCATGGACATCGACGAGGACGGCCGCCTCTACGTCGTCGAGATGCCGGGATATCCGCTGGACGTGTCGCCGTCGGGCCGCGTGAAGCTGCTCGAGGACCGTGACGGCGACGGCCGGTTCGAGCGCGCCACGGTCTTCGCCGATGGCCTCGTCCTGCCGACGGGCGTGATGCGGTGGAAGAAGGGCGTGCTCGTCACCGCGGCGCCGGACGTCCTCTATCTCGAGGACACCACCGGTGACGGGCGGGCCGATGTCCGCCGCACGGTGTTGACAGGATTCCCGTTCACCAACCCGCAGCACACGGTGAACTCACCGATCTACGGGCTCGACAACTGGATCTACGTCGCGAACCAGGGCGCGACCGGCGCCGTGATCTACAAGGACCTGTTCGGCGATCGGGGTACGTCGGTGAGGTTCCCCGGCGTTCCCTCGGGGGCACGGATCGATCCGCCTGACACGACGGTGCGATTCCGGCCCGGCACCTTCGAGGTCGAAGCGATCGCCGGGGAGTCGCAGTTCGGGCACACGTTCGACGCGTACGGACGGTACTTCGGCAACGACAACTCTCACCATCTCTGGCACGAGGTCGTGGAGGCGCAGTATCTGCGCCGCAATCCTCATCTGCTCGTCCGCCGCGCCATGCACGACGTGCCGGATCATGGCGCCGCGGCGGCCGTGTATCCGATCACGAAGCGCCCCACCTTCGAACTGCTCACTGAGGCCGGGGAGTTCACGTCGGCCTGTGCGCCGGTGTTCTATCTCGGTGCGGCGTTCCCTCGAGAGTACGACACGTCCGTTTTCGTCGCGGAGCCGGTGCACAACCTGGTGCACCGCGACGTGCTCGCGTCAGACGGGGCGACGTTCACCGCCGCACGGGGCGAGCCGGACCGGGAGTTCCTCGCCGCCGCAGACGCCTGGTTCCGGCCCGTCTACCTCTACGTCGGACCCGATGGGGCGCTGTACATCGTCGACTATTACCGCGCGCGCATCGAGCACCCGGAGTGGACGTCGAGCGACCTTCAGCGCGATCCGCGCCCGCTGTACGAAGGCCGGGAGCGCGGCCGCATCTACCGCGTGGTCCACGAGTCCATGGAGAGCCGCGGGCGCACGCCGAGGCTTGGGGGCGCGCCCACCGGCGCGCTCGTTCCGGCGCTGGCCGATCCGAACGCCTGGTGGCGCCGGACGGCGCAGCGGCTGCTCATGGATCGGGGCGATCCCGCGGCCGTGCCGTTGCTGGCGGCACTGGCCCTCGAGCGCGTGACGCCCCTTGCGCGGCTGCACGCGCTCTGGACGCTGCGCGGCCTCGGTGCGCTCGAGCCGGGGCTGATACGCGAGGCGATGGGGGACCCCGATCCGGGTGTGCGCGAGAACGCGGTCGTCCTCGCCGCGCTGGACGGCACGGTCGCGGACCTGGACGAACGGCTCGCGCAGATGATCGCCGATCCCGACGCTCGCGTCCGCTTCCGCGTACTGGCCGCGCTCGGCAGCTTCGACACGCCGGTCGCGATCACCGCGCACGAGCGGCTGTTGTGGTCTGCCCTCGAGGATCGCTGGATGCGGCTGGCGGGCCTGAGCGCCGGCGCTGACCGCGCCATGCGGTTCATCGAGCGGACGCTCGATCGCCGGCACGGTCTCGTGACCTCGCATTCGGACGGCCGTGCGCAGTTCATCCGTCTGACGGCGTCCGTGGTCGCGGCCCGGGGTGAGCGCGACGAGATCGCGCACCTTCTCACGCTGGCTGGCGGTGTGCCCGGCGATGAGGCCTGGTGGCGCGCCGCGGCATTGCAGGGGATTGGTGACGGGATCGGTCCGGCCCTCGCCGCGCTCGAGCAGCGCACGGAACCACTCCTCCGGATGGCCGGCGATGCGGACGCCGCGGTCAGGCGGGGCGCCCTTCGCCTGCTGGCGCGCACGAAGGGGACCCGCGCGACGACGATCTGGCGTGACGCGGTAGGCGAGGCGGAGCGCGTCGCTCAGGACGCGAGCCAGGATGCCGAACGCCGGGCGGACGCGGTCGCCCTGCTGGCGCTCGACGCCTCCCCGGCTCGACGCCCGCTTCTCCGCTCGCTGATCGATCCGCGGCAGCCGGATGCCGTCCAACGGGCCGCGGTCGAGGCGCTCGGCCGTGACTCCGATCCGAACCTCGGAGCGTTTCTCATCTCGCGGTGGGACGGATTGACACCGCCGGTCCGTTCGGCCGCGGCGGACGCGCTGCTTCGGGATGCCGGGGCGGCGCGCCTCCTGGTGGCGGCGATTCGCGAGGGAACCGTCCGGCCCTGGACGCTGAGCTTCTGGCAGAAGCGCGACCTGCTGATGCACCGGGACGAAGGCATTCGCGTGGAGGCCCGTGCGCTGCTGGAGGAGGACCCGCGCGAGCGCGAGCGCGCGCTGCAGCGCTATGCCACGGCGCTGAGCGGCAGGGGAGACGCGGCTCGGGGTGAACAGGTCTTCGCCCGCGCCTGTGCGGCCTGTCATTCGCTCGGCGGAGGCGCCGGAGATCTCGGTCCCGACCTCGCGACCGTCCGCCATCGCCCGCCGCTGCTGCTGCTGGCCGACATCCTCGAGCCGAGCCGGACCATCGCACAGCACTACGAGACGTGGGCGGTCGAGCGGGTGTCGGGCGGCGTCGAGACGGGTCTGCTGGCGGCTCGGACGCCGACGTCCATCACCTTGCGGCAGGGGCCGGGACGGGAGATTACGATTCCCCGCGAGGACGTGCGGACGATGACGTCGCTGCCGGAGTCCTCGATGCCGGCGGACCTGGACGAGATAGTCTCGCCGGAGGACATGGCGGATCTGCTGGCGTATGTGAAGGGAGCGAACGAGCGCCCGGACTGATACCGTGCTTGTCATTCGAGCCGGCGGTCGGTAGCATCGGCCCGTGGCGCGGCTCCCCAGCCACGACCTCGAACGGCTGATTCAGCGCCTTCAGCAGGGCGATGATTCCGCGTGGGCGGAGTTCATCGACATGTTCGCTCCGCTCGTACTCCAGGCGGCGAGAACCATCGAGCGGGATCGGGACGATGCGGCAGATGCGTTCGTCTATGCGTGCGAGCGGCTGCGCGAACGCAGGGCAGCCCGCCTGAGCGCCTACGATGTCAGCCGTCCTGGTACGTTCGAGACCTGGCTTCGGGCGGTTGCCTTGAATCTGTGCCGGGACGCACGCCGGCGCCGGACAGGTCGTTTCCGTCCGTTGCTCGGCATTCGTCGCCTTCCGGCCCTGGAACAGCGAGTATTCAGACTCCGCTATGAGGTGGGCATCACGTTCGATCAGGCGCTCGCCTCCCTGCTGCCGGAGTTTCCTGGGCTCACCGAGCAACGCCTCGCTGAAGCGGAGACTCTCGTCGCCGCGCAGCTGACTTCACGGGATCACTGGACGGTATTGACGCGCCGCCCTCGCCTGGAGCCGATTGACATCGAGGGTGCTGACAGGTCGGCAAGCGAGCCCGTGGCGACCACTGCCGACCCGGAGTGGCTCGCGATGGCGCACGAGTCCCGAGATCTCCTGGCAAGTGCTCTCCACGCATTGTCACCGGGCGAGCGGCTGATGTTGTCGCTGCGGTACGAGCGAGGTGTCACGCTCGCCAGACTGGCTGACATGTTCCGGCTGCGTGACGTCCAGACCGCCGACCGGCGTGTCAAGGAACTGCTGCTCCGACTCCGTCGAGCGCTAGACAGCCGGCGCCGCGAAAGCTCGAAGACGGGTCCGTAGAGATCCATGAGGAGACATCTCGTGAGTCCGACGCCGTGTCCGACTGAGCAGCAGCTTGCGGCCTTGGTCGACGGTCACGCCGCGGCGGATGCGCACGACCTGCTCACGCAGCACGTCAACCAGTGCCCACGCTGCTTCGACACCGTCGCCACGCTCGCGCGACTCGGTGAGCGGCCCGAGCCGACCGTTCCCGGGCCGCTTCGATCCGTCGTTCTGGCGCCGCCTGCTCCGGAGGAGCGTCGTTGGCTCCGTGTATTGCCCGCGCTCTCGGCAGCCGCCGCCCTCGTGCTGGCGGTGGCGTGGTGGCAAGGGCAGGATGTCGTGCCGGTTCCAGACACCCCGCCCATACGGCCGGCCGCCGTCCGCGGGAATGAGTCCGTGCGGGGAGGTGTCGCTCCGGACCTGGTCCTCGAAGAACCTGCCGACGGCGCCATTGTCGGGACTACGTTCCGTCTCCGGTGGGACGGCCCCCCGGATGCGACCTCGTATGAGGTTCAGGTCACCGCGAGCGACGGTGATGTGCTGTGGCGCCGCCAGGTGACCCAACGCGTCAGCGATGTGACGGTCGAGACGGGCTCCGCTCCCTCCGAGATGCTCTACGTGTGGGTCAGCGCTCTCATGCCCGACGGGCGGCGGATCACCTCGAATGTCGTGGGCGTTCAGACCGCCTCGAGCGACTGACGGTCATGCGCCAGGCGATTGTGCTCTGGGCTGTCGCCGGCCTCATGTCTGCTGCCGGGCTCGCGTGTACCCGCCAGGACGCTGATCGCCGGACCCTCGATGAGCAGCTTGCCGCGGCCAGGGACATCCAGCTCAAAGAAGGGCCACGGGCTGCGATTCCGGTGATGGAAGGAGCGCTGAATGCGGCCCGGGCCAGCGGGAGCCGCGCTCACGAGGGCCTGGCACTCGGTCATCTTGGCACGGCGTACAAGAACCTGGGCGACTATACACGTGCAACCGAGTTTCACGAAAGAGCTCTGCGAATCAAGCGCGCCCTCGGTGACGAGCCGGAGATCGCCAAGACGCTGAACAACATCGGGCTCGTCGAGGAGGCGCGCGGCAACTGCGGAGAGGCTCTCGGGCTCTATTCGCAGAGTCTCGACATCTTCAATCGGCTCGGTCTCCCCCGTTTCGCCGCTTCCGTTCTCAATAACCGGGGGCTTTGCCATGACGCACTCGGCAGCTACCGTCAGTCGCTGGCCGACTACGGGCGTGCGCTGCAGCTGCATCGACAAGCCGGCAACGAGATCGGCGAGAGCGAGGCCTTGGGGAACATCGGCGGCGTGCAGCTGCTGCTCGGACGCTTCGCCGACGCGGTCGTGCACTACGAGGCTTCGCTCGCCATCAGCACTCGGCTCGATCTTCAGCAATCGATGGCGCTGGATCACATCAATCTCGGACTCGCCCGCGTGGGGACGGGAGATATCGGAGCCGCCAAGGCTCACCTGGAGCGGGCCAAGGCCCTCGCGACTCGGGGCGGCCTTCTGCGAGAGCAGGCTGACGCGGCGCGGGGCCTGAGTCTTTGGCACGAGAGAACCGGTGACTACGACGGGGCTGCGCGGGCGCTGGGCGAGGCAGCCGCGGCGTACGAGCGGGCAGGGCTGAGCCGCGAGCGTGCTGACGCGGATCGCGATCGGGGAGATCTCGCGCTCGCAACGGGCGATCTCGCGCGTGCGGGGGTGGCGTTCGGCCGATCGATGACGGCCGCGACGGCGCTGGGGTATCACGCCGGCCGCCTGCAGGCACGGCTGTCGATCGCTCGTCTTGACCTCAGACGGAACCATCTGGAAGCGGCGGCGGCGGGTGCCGCGGCCGTGAGAGAGGACGCCCAATCGGCCGAGGACTGGTCGACCGCGGCCTCGGGCGCGACGCTGCTGACGCGAGTGAGACTGGCCGAGAATCGCGCCACCGACGCCGTGAAGGCGGCTGAGGACGCGCTGGCGAACGCCCGGCGCACGGCCAGCGACGTGCTCCAGGCGCAGGCGCTGCTCGCGACTGGCGATTCGAGCCTCGCAGCCGGGGCACATCGTCGCGCTCGGTCGTCCTTCGACGCGGCATTGAAGCTCGCTCCGACCGATTTGCTTCCAGCGCTGGCGTGGCGGGCACGCTTCGGCCGCGGCCGCGCCATGGAAGCCGGAGAACAACTCGAGCGTGCCCTTGCGGATTACCGTGCCGCAGTCGACATTATCGAGAGCGTCCGCAGCCGCATGACGAGCGCGCGCACCCGAACTGGCTACCTCGATGACAAGCGTCAGGTCTACTCCGCCCTGGTGCGCCTGCTCTTGCGCCTTGGCCGGGCGCGCGCGGCATTCGATGCGGCGGAACGGCTCAGAGCAAACGGCTATGTGGAGATGATCTCGAGGAGCGCCGCCCTGGGCACGTGGGAGCGGGGCCGCCCGTCGGGTTCCGCGCTGGCCCGTCTGACCCAACTGCAGCGCGCGCTCGAGGACGAACTGGCTCGTGGCCCGGCCGACCAGCGAGGCCAGGCAGTAGCCCTCTATCGCGACGATCTGCGTTCGGCCGAGGAAGACTGGAACCGGGCGGTCGAATCGCTGGTACGAACAGACCACCGGGCCGTCGCGCTCCGCGCGGGGACCCTGCCGAGTGTACCGGACATACAGCAAAGGCTCGCGTCCGACGCGGCTCTCGTGCAGTTCGTCGTGGACAGCGACCGGACCGTCGCGTTCGTGCTGACCCGAACGGCATTCAGGGCCCGCCTGCTGCCGGTCGGCGGGCGGATTCTTCGACCGCGGATAGAACTGCTGCGGGCATTGCTGCGGCGTACCGAGTCGGACAGCTGGCATCCACCGGCGGAACGGCTCGACGACGAGTTGCTCGGCCCGCTCCGCGCGGCAGGCTGGCTCCGAGACGTGCGACACCTGTACGTGGTTCCGCATGCCGACCTGAACTACTTGCCGTTTGCCGTCCTCCGCCGTCAGACGTCTGCCGGACCGCGCCTCCTCATTCAGGACGTCTCGATCTCGATGCTGCCTGCGGCGACGGCGCTGGTCCTCGAGCCCGCCCGGCGTGAGCCCCGAGCCGACCTCCTGGCGATGGCGCCCGCACGCCCGCGGCTGCCGTTCGCTCGTGAGGAGGTGGAGGCCCTGGGGCGGCTGTTCCCCGAGAACAGCCTGGTGGTGGGTGCCACCGCGTCCGAGGAACGTTTCAAACGAGACGCCGGGCAGTTCCGGATCCTGCACCTCGCCACACATGGCTTCTTCAACCGCGTCAATCCGCTGTTCTCGGCTGTCGATCTGGAGCGAGCCGGCGCGGATGACGGTCGTTTGCAGGTTTACGAGATCCTCGGGATGTCTCTGGCGGCCGATCTGGTGACGTTGAGCGCCTGCGACACGGCCCTGGGAGCCGGTGAGCTCGCCGACCTTCCGGCTGGAGAGGAGCTGGTGGGGCTGACTCGCGCGTTTCTGTCCGCGGGAAGCGGCCATGTCCTCGCCACCCTGTGGGACGTGAGCGATCGAGCCACCGCGTCTCTGATGACCGAATTCTATGAGGCCCTGCGGTCGCGTCCGGCCGCCCAGGCGCTGGCTGACGTGCAGCGGAACTGGGCGGGCAGGCCTGGCGCGGATGGCCACCCGTACTACTGGGCGCCCTTTGTGCTCACGGGCGGCGGCCGTGGCGGAAACCCGGCCGCGCGGTCCGTAGGTTCTCTGCAGGAGCCCGACATCCATGCTGTCCATCCCTGATCGCCTGCTGTTTCTGGCATCGGCCGTTATCGTTCTCCTCGTGACGGCTGCGCCGGCATCGGCGCAGAAGGTCACCGTGACCGCCGCCGATCCCGCATCGGGCGAGCAGGACACCCTGGCGTTGGTGGTGAAGATCACCGGACGGAATTTCGCGAATGGCGCGCGCGCCGATTTCTTCAAGTCGGGCACGACGGATCCCGCGGGCGTGACGGTCCGCGCCACAAAGTTCGTGAGCGCCACCCAGCTCGAGGCGACAATCGACATCGCGACGACAGCGGCGCCATCGTACTTCGACGTGCGCGTAACACTCTCGAGCGGCCGGAGCGGAAAGGGGAGTGACCTGTTCCGTGTGGTAGAGAAGGGCGGCGGCCAGCTGGCGTGCTACGGCGAGTCGTATGAGCTCGATTCGGTGCCGGTCGTGCTTGACCCCCCGGCGGACTCCTCATGCCAGAACGGCGCCAGCGGATCTCTGGACTGCAGCTTCGGAGCGAACGGGCGTGTGACAACGGCGGCACTGTCGCCCACGAACTTGGCTGTCGATCTGGCCATGCAGTCGGACGGAAAGCCGCTTGCGCTGTTGTGGGGACGCCCGCCAAACGCCACGTCTGGGCTGGACTTCTATGTCATCCGCTACGACGTCAACGGCGCTGTCGATGCCACATTCGGTGACGGCGGAATCGTGAGGGTCAGTTTCACGTCTCAGATTGACGAAGAGCAGGCCCAGACGATCCTGGTCCAGCCGGACGACCGAATCGTCGTGGCCGGCACGATACAGCTGAAGAAGCCCAACGCCTACAAAGCGGGCGTTGCCCGGCTCCTGCCGAACGGGGCTCCCGATACCACCTTTGGCAACGACGGCAAGGTGCTTTTGTCGTTCGGCTCGGAAAAGAGTCACTCATGGCTTCGTGACGCTGCGCTCCAGCATGACGGGCGTCTCGTCGTCGCGGGGCATACAGAGAGCCAGTTCGCGGTCGCACGTCTCACGTCAACAGGCAGCCTCGACGCCTCATTCGGCGTGTCGGGAAGGCTCATCGTGCCGTCCGGCCGGCTGGGTCCGGCCGGCGATGCCTCGGTCGCGGGCGTCGGGTTCCAGGAGTTTGGTGGGGAGCAGTATCCCGTTCTCGTCGGCAGCAGTCCGACCTGTTCGAGCACGCGAACGGTCGCCTTCCTGCGCCTGCGGCCGAACGGCACGGTGGACGAGACGTTCGGCCCGACTGGAGAGGGAAGAACCTACGTCGAGTTCTCTGGTCGCCATCTCTCGGCCGGCGCGATCACCATCGATGAGATGAATCGCATCGTCCTGCCGGCGTACACCATGACCAGCGCCCTCGCGGTTGTTCGCCTCTCCACCGACGGCACGCTCGACACCTCGTTCGGAATCGGTGGTGGCGTGCTCTACGAGGTTCCGGGAAGGTACCGCATCTCGCCCTCGGGGGTGGCGATCGATCACGCGGGGCGAATCGTCATCGGTGGGGACACGTCGGTCGAGTTTACCGTCGAGAGCTCATTCCTCGTCGTTCGCCTTCTGAATGACGGATCGCCCGATTCCTCGTTCGGGGGCGTTGGCGCGGCATCGACGGACTTCGATCTGGGCCAAGGCAACGATCAGGCGCGAGGCATGATCGTTCAGCCTGGCGGCAGAATCATCGTAGGCGGCTACGCCACGAATCAGTTCATCGCGCTCGCCGGTTACATACCTTGACGGTCTTCATGACTACGGTCTGACAGCGAGAGCGGTGCCGAGGCTGCCGCTCTCTCCTCTGTGCCGTCTCCTTCATCGGGATCATCGCCGCGAGTCCCACCGGCGGCACCTGCGCACGTTCGGTCACGGCTGGCGCTTTCAGTCGCACTCGCGAGGCGTCCCAAGTTGACTGCGCGAAAACCGATCGTTGCGTCCGTAGATCTGAGTCAGGACTCGCCGCCGTGTCGCCAACCAAGCGGACCGTCATGAGAACAGATCGACGAAACAGACGCACACCCGTCGTGCCTTCGGTTGCGACGGCGGTCGGCATCGCTGTTTGTGGAGCGCTGGTCGTTCAGGCAGACACTCCGGCTCAGGTGTCGACCTATGTGATCGTGGCCGTCGATCCGCTCGGCGGAGCCGAGGCCATCAACGATGTCGGTCAGGTGGTCGGTCAAGCTTCGGTGGGCGGTCCGACAGGCTTCGCTGTGCATGGCATGGTCTGGAAGGATGGCCGGTGACGGACGTAGGAACGCCCGGAGCCGAAGGGCTCGACCGGCGCAACCTCAAGACCACAGGGTGGCGGGCGCCTGCAACCTACCGCATCGTCGTGACCCTGAGCAACGGAAGCACGCATTCCGTCAGGCTATCGCTTCGGTAATCAGTCGACGCTGCGGCGAACCGCAGAACAACGGAGGAGAGCCGTGGCCACCAGAACAATTTGCATCTGCCTGATCTGGTTGATCTCCGGAGGCGCCGTTGCCGCGCAGTCGGGCGCGCCCGGTGTGCTTCCGCCGCAGGCCAGGCCGCACGGTCGGTCGCTGACTGACCTCGCCACGGCCTACATGTCGTGGGCGCTCAGCACCCCGCCCGATGACAACCCCTTCATCAATCCCCGCTGCGAGCAGAGCTCCATCGACCCGCACATCTGGTTCGTGCCCGCGTCGCTGGGCGGCGAGGTGCAGATCGTGTGCAACATCCCGCAGGGCAGCTTCCTGGTGGTGCTGGCTGGAGGTATCGAGTGCTCGGAAGCCGAGGGGGACGGCAGTACGGAAGCGGAGCTGCTCGCCTGTGTCGAGACCTTCTTCGCCGATCTCACGCGCATCGAGGCGACCCTCGACGGCACGCCAGTCGTCCTGGGGGAATACGTCGTCACGACGCTGTTCGACGTCATTCCAGCGGACAGCGTGTTCGGACCGGACCCGACGCCGTCGATGACGAAAGGCTACTTCTTCGTCAGCAGTCCGCTCAGCCGCGGCACGCATGCGCTGCGTACGTTCGGGGAGTTCTCCGACGGGTTCCAGGCTGGACTGACCACGACGGTCATCGTCGAGTAATGTGCACGGGAGAAGCGGTCGCAAGGAAGCAACCGGAGTAGCGACACGGTGCCGGCCGCGTTGTCTCGCTTCCCGGCGCGGCGTGCCGTCAGGCGTTAGAATGACCTCAGAATGGCCTCGCCCGTCGACGCGGTTCGGAGATGAGTCCACCGCGGGTGACCGTCGGCGTCATCTCCGACACGCACGGCCTGCTGCGGCCGGAAGCCGTCGCGGCGCTGCAGGGCTCCGACTTCATCGTGCACGCTGGCGATGTCGGCGAGGCCGTCGTGCTGGAGAGGCTTCGCGAGATCGCGCCGACGATTGCCGTGCGCGGCAACGTCGATACCGCCGCATGGGCGCGAGCTCTCCCAGAGACGGAGGTCGTCGAGGCGGGAGCACTGCATCTCTACGTGCTGCACGACGTCTCCAGCCTCGATCTCGACCCGAAGGCGGCGGGGTTCGCCGCCGTCATCTCGGGGCACACGCATCGCCCGGGCGCGGAAGTCCGAAGCGGCGTGCTGTTCCTGAATCCGGGCAGCGCCGGACCCCGCCGGTTCAAGTTGCCGGTCGCCCTGGCACGGTTGCACGTCGCCGGGACGCAGCTGTCGCACGAGCTCGTCGAGCTGGCGCTGTAAGCGAACCTCGCGGTCCGGCCTTCGTCCGGCAGGTGGAACGTGCGCCTAGGTCGAGACCGCGATCGTCGGCAGGAACTTCGGCGGGCGGCGGTGCTTGGTCGCCTGCTCGAAGGCGTACGCGAGCCTGATGAGCACCGGCTCGCTCCAGGCGCGGCCGATGAACGACACGCCGACCGGCAGCCCTGACACGAATCCCGCCGGCACCGTGATGTGCGGGTAGCCGGCCACGGCGGGAATGCTGGACGCGCTCCCCCGCGAGCAGTCGCCGTTGACGAGATCGGTCAGCCAGGCCGGTCCGCCCGTCGGCGCAACCAGCGCGTCGAGCCGGTGCTCGTCCATGACCTTGTCGAGGCCCAGCTCCCGCGTGAGCCGGTGGTTGGTCGCCAGCGCGTCGAGATACGCCTGCTCGGTGAGCGGCCCCTTGGCTTCGGCCTGGATGAACAGCTCCTGCCCGAAGTACGGCATTTCCTTCGCGGCGTGCTCCTCGTTGAAGCGGATGACGTCAGCGAGCGTCTTCACCCGCGTCGATGATCCCAGACCCGCGAGAAACGCGTTCAGGTCCGCCTTGAACTCGTAGAGCAGCACCTCGAGCTCCGTCCGCCAGAGATCGCCCGGCACGTCGAGCGTCACCGGATCGATCACGATGGCCCCGAGCGCCCTCATCGCGGCGATGGCCTCGTCGGCGAGACGATCGCCGTGCGTGGTCGAACCGAACAGCCGTTCGCGCGGAACGCCGATGCGCGCCCCCTTGAGACCGCCGCGGTCCAGGAACCGCGTGAAGTCCACCGCGTGGTCTGCCGCGCCGCGCGTAACAGCATCCTCCTCGTCCACGCCGGCAAGGGCCGTGAGCACCGCCGCCGCATCCGCCACCGTCCTCGCCATCGGTCCCGCCGTGTCCTGACTGTGGGCGACGGGGATGATGCCGGTCCGGCTGACGAGGCCCAGCGTCGGCTTGATCCCGACGAGCCCGCAGCTGTTGGACGGAGACACGATCGATCCGTCCGTCTCGGTGCCGATCGCGGCCGCTGCGTAGGAGGCGGCGGTCGCGGCGGCGGACCCGGAGCTCGACCCGGAAGTGTTCCGATCGAGGGCATACGGATTGCGGCCGAGCCCACCGCGGGCGCTCCAGCCGCTGGTGGAGCTGTCGCCCCGAAAGTTCGCCCACTCGCTGAGGTTGGTCTTGCCGAGGATGACGGCCCCCGCCGCCCGCAGCCGCCGCACGATGAACGCATCCCTCGGCGCGACGCAGCCCTCGAGCGCGAGCGACCCTGCCGTCGTCGTCATCGGACCGGCGGCGGCGATGTTGTCCTTGAGGAGGATCGGGATGCCGTGCAGCGGGCCGCGCACGCGTCCGCCGCGGCGCTCGGCGTCGAGCCGCTTCGCTTCGTCCCGGGCCTCGCCATTCAGCTCGAGCACCTGGTTGAGCGCGGGCCCCTGCTTGTCGAGCGCCGCGATGCGCGCCAGGTAGCTTTCCGTCAACGACAGCGACGTGTCCTGCCCCGAGGCGATCCGCGCCTGCAGGTCCGCGATGGCGAGCTCCTCGAGCTCGAAGTCGGGAACGACGGCGTCGCTCGCCGCCGCGGCGGACTGAGCGAAGGCGGGCGCCACGCCGGCGCCGAGCACGGCGGCACCGCTCACCGCACCCGTGCGGAGAAACGCCCGGCGGCTCAGGGATGCGTGTGATTCAGGAGTGTCCGGGATGCGCATGCTGGTCCCCTCGCAGAGGCCAGCATTCTACCCGCCATGCCTAGCGCTTCGCGAAGACCTTCGTGTTGCCGGACAGGTCGAACGTCAGCACGTCGTAGGGATCCTTCAGGTCTCCCTGCTCCATGCCGGGCGAACCCATCGGCATCCCGGGCACGGCGATGCCCGCGACCTTCGGCCGCTCCTTCAGCAGCTTCTGCACGACGTCGGCGGGAATGTGCCCCTCGACGACGTAGCCGTCGACCAGCGCGGTGTGGCACGACTGGAGGTTGGCGGGGATGCCGTGCTTCGCCTTGATGGCGCTCAGCTCCGGCAGATCGTGCACTGTGGGCGCGAACCCGGCGGCTTTCATGTGATCCACCCACTTGGCGCAGCAGCCGCACGTGGGCGTCTTGTAGACGGTGATCCTGGTAGGACCTGCCGCGGCCGGCTTCTGAACGGCTGCGATGGCGAAGACGAGCGCCAGGCCGACCGTGCCGAGCGCGAGAAGGGCGAGCAGGGACTGTTTTCTCATTGCGGCTCCGTCTCCCACGATACAAGCGCCCACAGGCGCAACGCAAACCCCGCCAACCGCCGGCCCGAACCCGCTCCAATCGCCACCTGACCGCACCCCTAACGCCACCCCTAACCCCAACGGCCAGCTCTTGCTATAATACGAACCGTACTAGTATGCTGCGTACCGTGCACGCGATTCCCACGCTCCTCGACTACGCCATTCTCGGCCACCTGCAGCGGGAGCCCCTGTCCGGCTATGCGATCCGCAAACTGTTTGCGACGACGCCGATGGCGCACTACAGCGACAGCCCGGGATCGATCTACCCGGCCCTGGCGCGGCTGCGGCGGCATGGCCTGGTGACCGCGTCCGTCCAGAAGAAGCAGACGCTCCGTCCGCGGCAGGTCTTCCGGCCGACGGCGGCCGGCATGGACGCGCTCACGCGCTGGGTGTCGGCACCGGTGACGAGAGAGGAGATCGTGTCGGGACGCGGGTCCGTGATGCTGCGGTTCGTTTTCGCGGAGCAGGTGCTCGGTCTGACCGCGGCGGTCCGGCTCCTGGAATCGTTCGAGCAGGTGCTTCGGGCGTACGTCCCGGAGCTCGAGCGGTTCCTCGAAGAGACCAGAGCGAGGATGCCGGTCGCCGCGAGGCTGGCGCTCGGGAGAGGCGTGGAGGCGCACGCCGCCAATCTGCGCTGGGTCCGGGATGCGCTGCGCGAGCTTCGCCGCGCCATCGCTCGCAAGGAGGCCGTATGAAGAGGCAGGTCGTGGCCACCATCGCCGGAGGACTGGTCCTGTTCGTCCTGCAGGCCCTCACCGGGCTCGCTCTGGGACCGATCGACATCGAGATGCCGCCCGGCATCGTGCCATGGACGCTGCTGTCGAACGTGCTGATCGCCGGGGTGCTGGCGTGGCTCGCGCGCCGGTCCGCCTGGGCAGGATGGCCGCTTGCGGCGGCGCTGTTCGCGGTCGGCTACGGCATGGGCCAGGCGAACAGCCTGATCGAGGCGCACGTCTTCAACATCTTCCCGCGCCCCGGCCTGCTCCGGCAGATCGCCGTGTACTCGATCGTGCCGGCGCTGCTGTTCGCGCCGATCATGGTCTGGCTGACCGGCCGGTGGTCGACGCCGGCGGGACCGCCGGCTGACTGGCCGGCGCGGTCGGCAGCGAGCTGGGTCGCCCGCTTCGCCGCCTGCTGCGTCGCCTACCTGCTGCTCTACTTCGCAGCGGGAACGATCATCTTTCCCTACGTGCAGGAGTTCTACGAGCGGCTCACCCTCCCGGCCGCGAGCACGGTCATCCTGCTCCAGCTGCTCGTCCGCGGACCCATCTTCACGGCCTCCGGGCTTCTCATCATCCGGATGATCCCGGCCGCCCGCCGCGAACACGCGCTGATGGTCGCCGTCGCCATGCTCGTTCTCGCAGGTGTGGCGCCGCTCATCATCCCGAACCCGTTCTTTCCGGAGACGGTTCGCTGGGTCCACATGATGGAGGTCGTTCCCTCGAACTTCCTGTTCGGCTTCATCACGGGATGGCTGCTCGGAGGCAGCCGGGAGCCGCACGGGGCGCGGGTAGCGGCTGCGGCGGCCTGAGAGCGCCTGCCGACCGCCCTTCCGGCACCCATATTGCTCAGATTCACTCCGTGCCCCTAGCCCGCCTCCGCGCGCTCCCCACGGCGGCGAAGGTGCTGCTCGCGGTCGCCGCGCTCATCGGCGTCGCCCTGCTCTTCGCGCAGGACCAGGAGACCGTCCGCATCGAGAGCCCGCTGGCCGCCGGCGATCCGCGCTTCCCGCGCTACGCGGCGGCGCTGGTCAACAGTCCGCTGACGTCCGGGGATCGCTTCGACGTCCTCGTGAACGGCGTCGAGATCGTCCCCGCGCAGCTCGAGGCGATCCGCGCAGCGCGCCGCCGAATCAGCTACGAGACGTACTTCTTCGACGCAGGCCGGATGGCCAACGAGTTCACCACCGCGCTGGCCGATGCCGCCAGGCGCGGCGTGCGCGTGCAGATGATCGTCGACGCCGTCGGCGCCCAGACGATGGACCCGGATCACGTGCAGCGGCTCAGGGACGCGGGGGTCGATCTCGTCAGCTACAACCCGCTCAACTGGTACTCCATCGAGGAGGCGAACTACCGCACGCACCGCAAGATCCTCGTGGTGGACGGGGAAGTGGGCTTCACCGGCGGCGCCGGCGTGGGCGACCAGTGGTACGGCGACGCCGAGGACCGCGACCACTGGCGCGAGACGCACCTGCGCTTCGTCGGCCCCGCGGTGGCGCAGCTCGAAGGCGCGTTCTACGAGAACTGGGCGGAGTCGGGCCGGCGCACGTCGGCGGTGCTGGACCTCGCCATCCCGTCACCCGGCAGCGGCGCCGAGTCGATCGTGGCCCGCAGTTCCCCGGCCGGCGGGACGAACGCGGTGAAGCTGCTCTACCTGCTGTCGGTCGCCGCGGCGCGCCGGACGCTCGACATCGCCTCGCCGTACCTGGTGCTCGACGAATCCACGCGGTACGTCATCATGCAGGCGGCGAGGCGGAACGTCCGCGTGCGGCTCCTGGTCGAGGGGGAGCGAACCGACGCGATGCCGGTGAAGTTCGCCAGCCGTCGCGACTACGACGAGATGCTCGAGGCGGGCATCGAGATCCACGAGTTCCAGCCCACGATGATGCACGTGAAGGCAACCGTGGTGGACGGCGTGTGGAGCATCCTCGGCTCCACCAACTTCGGGAACCGATCGTTCGAGCTGAACGACGAGATCAGCGTTGCGATCGCCTCGCCGGACGTCGCCGCGCGCCTGATCCAGGACTTCGAGGCAGATCTGCGGCGGTCCACTCTCCTCACGCTCGAGGAGTGGCGCAGCCGCCCGTTCACCGACAAGGTGCGCGAGCGGTTCTGGGGGCTGTTCGGGGAGCTGTTCTGAACCTTGTCAAGGAAGAAGGAAGAAGGAAAAAGGAAGAACGCATTCTCCCTTTTTCCTTTTGCCTTTTTCCTTTCTATGTCCACCCCTGGAGCTGCTCGAGCGCGATCGCGGTCATCGCGGCAATCCAGCGCGGCCGATCGTTGAGCCCTCCCACCAGGTGCAGTGTCTCGCCGCCGGCGGCCCGGAACTGCTCGCGTCCGACGTGCCCGATCTCGTCGATCGTTTCCAGACAATCCGCCACGAAGCCGGGACAGATCGCCATCGCATGGCGAACACCGCTGCGTGCCAGCCCGGCGAGCGTCTCGTCCGTGTAGGGACGCAGCCACGGCTGCCGGCCGGTGCGCGACTGATACGAGACCAGGTAGGTGCCATCCTCCCAGCCGGCCCGTGCAGCCAGGGACCTTGCGGTCGCTTCGCAGTGCGATGCGTACGGGTCGCCGCGATCGACGAAGCTTTGCGGGAGGCCGTGGAACGAAATGATGACCCTCTCCGGCGCGCGCGGCAGGGCCGTCATCTCCTCACGAGCCGACTCGGCGAGCGCCTCGATGTAGGCCGGATGGGTGTGGTACGGCGGGACGACCCTGAGAGCCGGCACGAACCGAAGCGTCGACAGCTGCCTGAACACCTCGTCGCACGTCGATCCCGTCGTCGCGCCGGCGTACTGAGGGTAGAGCGGAAACAGCAGCAGCCGCTCTGCCCCCCAGTCAGCCAGCTCCTTCACGGCCGCTCCGATCGACGGATGGCCGTACCGCATGCCGAGCACGACCTTGAATCGCGCCGGCTCGTGGCGGTTCAACGCGGCTTCGAGGGCACGCGCCTGCGACTGCGAGATGAGGAGCAGCGGCGAGCCGTCCCGCGACCAGATGCGGCGGTAGAGCGCCGCCGAGTGGCGGGGCCGGCGCGGCAGGACCAGCAGCCGCAGGACGAACCACCAGAGCACCCGGTTCCGCTCGACGACCCGGGGGTCGCTCAGGAACTGCCGCAGGTAGCGACGAAGCGCCGCGGGCGTCGGCGCATCCGGCGTGCCGAGCTGTGCGAGCAGCACGCCGATCCTTTCGTGGCCTTGCGCCAGCCGTGTCTCCACACCAGCCGCTCCTCCAGGAGCAGAGTTTCGCGTGCCCGGCCGCATCACCCGGGCTGAACGTGACAATCAGGGAGAGCTTCCCTATCATAGCCGTCGTGTCACAGTCCCTGGTCGGGGTGACCGGTCCTGCCGGACGTACCTTCGATCAGGCCCGGTTCACCCTGCAAAGATGAGCGCTGTCACGGTGGTCGGCGGAGGCTTCTCCGGCCTTGCGACGGCGTACTATCTGTCACGCGCGGGAATCCCCGTCGAGATCATCGAGAAGGGCGATCGGCTCGGCGGCCTGATCGCGACCCTCCAGACCCCGCACGGCCCCGTGGAGACCGCGGCGGTGGGCATGAGGAACTCGGATCACGTCGACGCTGTGTGCCGCGATCTCGGGCTCCCGATGCTGTGCTCCACCCGGTCGTACAGCCGAGCTCGCTACATCTACCGCCAGCGACCGCGGCGGTGGCCGTTGAACCCCGGGGAATGGTTCGCGCTCGCCGCGCGGTTCGCGACGGCGACGGCGCGGGGCTCGCGGCGGCCCCGGCCGCTGGAGACCGTCGAGCAATGGGGTGCCCGCGTGATGGGCCGCCGGGCGACTCGATGGCTCCTCGGTCCCACCCTCCAGGGCATGTACGCCGGCGATCCCGCATGCCTGAGCGCGTCGCTCGTGTGTGGCCCCTGGGAGCGGTCCGGGCGCCCTGCCCGGAAGGGCATGGTGGCGCCGGCCAGCGGGATGCAGCAGCTCATCGACGCGCTGGAGCGGCGCCTGCGGGCGCGCGAGGTGAGCATTCGTCTGAATACCGACGCACGGCTGGATGGCTCGACGCCGGCGGTCATCTGCACGTCGGCTCGCGATGCCGCGGCGATTCTCCGCGACGTCGCACCGGACGCGAGCGAGGCGCTGTCGACGATCGACATGCTCCCTGTGGTCCGCATCACGGCGTTCTACCCCGACGAGACGATGCATCAGAGAGGCCGCGGGATCCTCTTCCCGCGCGGGGGAGACATCCGCGCACTCGGCGTGCTGTTCAACACGAACATCTTTCCCCACCGGGCGGGGCAGTACTCCGAGAGCTGGATCTACGGGGGCGCTGCGGATCGCGACGTCGTGGACCTCTCCGAGGACGAACTGGGGGCGATGATGGATCGCGATCGGCAGCGGCTCTGCGGCCGCTGCGACACGCCCGCTGCGCGGGTGGTGCATCGATCGCGCGCGGCGCTGCCGCACTACGACCTCCAGCTCGAGTCGGTGCAGGCCCGCGGCCTCGACCTGCCGCGGGGTTTCTTCGTGGTGGGGAACTACGTGGCGGGCATCGGGCTGCCGACGCTTCTCGAGCAGGCGGAGGCCGTGGCGGCCCGGGTACGCGAGATGGCGTAAGGCTCGTGCGCCGTGCGCGCGAGGAGGAGGCGCGATGTTCAGTCACCCCGATCCCGAGGTCCTAGTCGTCGGCGCCGGTCCGGTCGGTCTCGTCGCGGCCCTGTTCCTGAAGCAGCACGGCGTCCGCGTGGAGATCGTCGACATGCACCAGCGGACGACCCAGCACAGCTACGCCCTCGCGATCCATCCGCGGACGCTCCGGATTCTCGACCAGGCAGGACTCGCAGATGGATTGATCGGCGCGGGGCGCAAGCTGGCGAAGGTCGCCTGGTACGAAGGCCGGGAGAGACGCGCCGAGATCGACTATGCGGCGCTCTCGTCCAAGCATCCCTATCTGCTCGTCATCCGCCAGAGCCAGCTGGAGAGGGCCGTCGAGGAGGCGCTCCGCCGGAAGAAGCTCGAGGTCCGCTGGCGGCACCGGCTCCAGGCCCTCACCGTCGAGGGCGGGACGCTCCGGGCAGACGTCGCGAAGCTCGACCAGGTCGCGACCGGCTACCCCGTTGCCCGCAGCGAGTGGGTGGTCGTGGGGAGCGAGACGATCCGGCCGTCCTACGTGATCGGCGCGGATGGCTACGACTCGGCGGTGCGGCGCCTGTCGGGCATCGAGATGGAGGAGCATGGCGCCGGCCAGGTGTTTTCCATCTACGAGGTCGAGGCGGATGGGGACCTTCCGGCGGAAGTGCGCGTGATCATCGATCCGGACCTGACGAGCGTCTACTGGCCCCTGGAGGAGGGGCGATGCCGCTGGGGATTCCAGATCCGCGACGCCTCGGAACACGCGGCCTCGATGGAGCGTCTGGAGCAGCTGATCGCCGCGAGGGCTCCGTGGTGCACCGCGCGGCCGACCGAGATCTACTGGTCGACGCTCGGCGTGTTCGAGAGCCGGCTGGCGCGGAGCTTCGGCCAGGGAGGTACCTGGCTGGCCGGCGACGCCGCGCACCAGGCGGCTCCCGTCGGCGTGCACAGCATGAACGCCGGGCTCGTCGAAGCGCGCGAGCTGGCGGCGCGCATGGCGCAGGTCCTGCGCGAGGGGAGCGCACCGTCGCTGCTCCAGGAGGTCGCGGCCGAAATGCAGGACGCTTGGCGCCGGCTTCCCGGCGCCGGCCGCGCGGTGCGCGCCCTTCCGGCGGCTGACCCGTGGGTCCGGCAGGCCGGGGCCAGAATCGCCGCCTGCCTGCCTGCCTCGGGAGACGATCTCGAGCCGCTGCTCGAGCAGATCGGCCTGACGGTTCGCTCCAGCGAAGCCTCGCCGGAGCCCCTGGCGTAGGCGGGAGCTTGACTCGCGCGGAGCGCGATAGTACAAACTGCCACCTTCAAAAACTCAACTCGGGGAGCAGGCTTGGCCCAGACGGAAGCAGAACTGCTTGACACCCCTGTCGCTGGCCGTCCCACGCTGATCCTGCGGTCGCCCGATTTCCATTCCATCACCGAGGCCGTCGCGGAGCCGGTCGAGCGGCCGGCGCCCATCGGCTGGTGGCTCTTCTTCATCCCGTCGGTCGCGCTGCTCGGCGTCCTGGGCGTGGCGGTCTCGTGGTTGTTCTGGGAGGGCATCGGCATCTGGGGCCTCAACGTCCCGGTCGGCTGGGCCTGGGACATCACGAACTTCGTGTTCTGGGTCGGGATCGGGCATGCGGGGACGCTCATCTCGGCGATCCTCTTCCTCTTCCGGCAGAAGTGGCGCACCTCGATCAACCGCGCCGCGGAGGCGATGACCATCTTCGCGGTCATGTGCGCGATGCTGTTCCCCGGCATCCACGTGGGGCGCGTGTGGGTCGCCTACTGGATGTTCCCGCTCCCGAACCAGATGGACATGTGGCCGAACTTCAGGAGCCCGCTCCTCTGGGACGTCTTTGCCGTCAGCGTCTACGGAACCGTTTCGGCCCTGTTCTGGTACGTCGGGCTGATCCCCGACCTGGCGACGATGCGCGATCGCGCGAAGACGCGCGCGAGGCGGTTCGCGTACGGCCTCTTCGCGCTCGGATGGCGGGGCTCGATGCGGCAGTGGCACCATTACGAGTCCGCGTATCTGGTCCTGGCCGCGCTGGCGACGCCGCTGGTCCTCTCCGTTCACTCGGTCGTCTCGATGGACTTCGCGGTCTCGGTGCTCCCCGGCTGGCATACGACGGTCTTCCCGCCCTACTTCGTCGCGGGCGCGATCTTCTCCGGGTTCGCCATGGTGCTGACGCTCATGGTGATCTGCCGCCGGGCGTTCCGGCTCGAGCACATCATCACGCTGCGGCACTTCGACTACATGGCGAAGATCATGCTCGTGACCGGGACGATGGTCGGCTACGCCTATGCCATGGAGTTCTTCACCTCGTGGTACAGCGGCAACCCGTACGAGTTCTTCACGTTCATGAACCGCGCGCTCGGGCCGTACGCCTGGGCCTACTGGATCATGGTGTCGTGCAACGTGATCAGTCCGCAGATCTTCTGGTCGAGGAAGGCGCGCACGAGCATCCCGATCCTGTTCGCCGTGTCGATCGTCATCAACATCGGCATGTGGTTCGAGCGCTTCGTCATCATCGTGACGTCGCTGCACCGTGACTTCCTTCCGTCGGCGTGGGGCTACTTCACTCCCACGATGTGGGACGTGGCCTGCCTGATCGGCAGCTTCGGGCTCTTCTTCACGCTGTTCTGCCTGTTCGTGCGCTTCCTTCCGATGGTCGCGACCGCCGAGGTCAAGACCATCCTGCCGCAGGCCGATCCGCACGGCCAGGCCGGCCCCGAACGCGAGGTCCGGGACCACCGGGCCGCGCTGGCCGGACGCGAGCCGTCGCCCGAGGGAGCCGCCTGATGGCATTCGACCCGCTTCGCTCGCTCAGGGCCATGCCGCTTCTCGGCAACCGGCTTCCGGAGGGGCCTTATTACGGCGTCCTCGCCGAGTTCGCGACGCCGGCGGACCTGTATCACGCGTGCGAGCGCGTGCGCGACGCCGGCTTCACGCGGTGGGACGCCCATACCCCATTTCCCGTGCACGGCCTCGCGCAGGCCATGGGGCTGCGGCGCTCGCCGCTTCCCTGGATCGTCCTCGGGATGGGATTGACGGGGGCGGCGCTCGGCTTCGTCCTGCAGTGGTGGGTCCACGCCAGCGCCTATCCGCTCGTGATCAGCGGCAAGCCGTACTTTTCCTGGCCCGCCTACGTTCCGATCACCTTCGAGGTGGGCGTGCTCTTCGCCGCGCTCGGCGCCGTCTTCGGCATGTTCGGCCTGAACCGGCTCCCCATGCACCACCATCCGCTCTTCCAATCCAAGGTCTTCGAGCGGGTGACCGACGACGCCTTCTTCATCTCGATCGAATCGTGGGATCCCCGGTTCGATCCGTCCGCCACCGGGAAGCTGCTGGAATCCCTCGGCGCACGCAGCGTCGAGCTCCTGGAGTCCTGAATGGTTCCCGCACGCGATCGCGTCGCGCTGAGGCCCGAGCAGGCCGCGATTCCCCCGGGGCACGCGTGGAACCGCCTGACGGTCATCGGCGTCGTCTGCGCGCTGGTGGGAACGGTCGCCTGTGCGCTCCTGGGAGCGGCGAATCCGAAGCAGTTCTTCTTCTCGTGGCTCGTGTCGTTCCTGTTCTTCCTGAGCCTGGCTCTCGGCGCGCTCTTCTTCGTGCTGATCCAGTACGCGTCCCAGGGAGGATGGGGCATCGTGCTGCGGCGGATCGGGGAGACGATCTTCGCCACGCTTCCCGTGATGGCGGTGCTCTTCCTCCCGCTGCTCCTCGGGCTGCGCGATCTCTACTCGTGGACCGTCCCCGGAGCGGCCGAACACGACGCGCTGCTTCGCTGGAAGGCGCCGTACCTCAACGTGCCGTTCTTCCTGATCCGGGCGGCGCTCTACTTCGGCTGCTGGTCCTTCATCGCCCTGCTCTACTACCGCGTCTCGCGCCGCCAGGACGCGACGGGGGATCCCGCGGCGTCCGCCCGCCTGCGCCGTCTCGCGGGCCCCGCCATCATCGTCCTGGCCGTGACGCAGACCTTCGCCTCCATCGACTGGATCATGTCGCTCACGCCGCACTGGTACTCGACGATTTTCGGCGTCTATTTCTTCGCGGGCTCCTTCGTCGGCTTCATCGCGCTCCTCTCGATCGCGGCTGCGGCGATGCGCCGGGCGGGGCTGCTCGACACCGTCATCAGCGCCGAGCACCTGCACGATGTCGGCAAGCTCCTCTTCGCGTTCACGGCGTTCTGGGCCTACATCGGGTTCTCGCAGTTCTTCCTGATCTGGTACGCCAACCTGCCGGAAGAGACGATCTGGTACAAGGCGCGGCTCGAGGGCTCCTGGGAGACGGTCTCGATTGCGCTCATGGTCGGCCACTTCGCGGTGCCGTTCTTCTACCTGATGGGGCGGGCCGTCAAGCGGAGGGGCTCGACGCTGGCGATCGGAGGGGCCTGGCTCCTCGCGATGCACTTCATGGATCTCTACTGGCAGGTCATGCCCACGCTCCATCCGGACGGAGCTCGTCTGTCGGCTCTGGACGCGGCCGCGTTCCTCGCGGTGGGCGGGGTCTTCGTGGCGGCGGCGGCGTGGCTGATGCGGCGACAGGCGCTCGTGCCGCTGCACGACCCGAGGCTCGCCGAATCGCTGGCGTTCGAGAACGCCTGAGGTGTAGGTCTGGCGCGCGAAGGCGGGGCGGTGTAGAGTTGGCCCCACAATCGACAAGCCTGCGCCCACCGCCCGTCCGATGCGGGCGGGATGCAGCGTCTGCGCCGGCGAACCAGGGGGTGGACGATGACGAAGGAGGCGAGGATGCGGAGAGCGTCGAAGGGGTTCTGCCTGGCGGCCGGGCTGTTCGCGGCGGTGCTATGGCCTGGCGCGGCTCACGCCGCATCGTCGGTCACCGGAACCGTCACCTTTGACGGGAAGGTTCCCGCCCTGAGGCCGCTCGCCATGGATGCCGACCCCGCGTGCGCCAAGATGCACTCGAAGCCCGTGCCGAGCGAGATGCTCGTCCTCGGCAGTGGCAACACGATGGGGAACATCATGGTGTGGGTCTCGAAGGGCCTCCCGGCCGGGAAGACCTGGCCCGTGCCCAAGACCGCGGCCGTCCTCGACCAGAAAGGCTGCCAGTACGTGCCGCACGTGATGGGCATCATGGTCGGCCAGGCCTACCGGATCCTCAATTCCGACGGCATCCTCCACAACGTCCACGCCCTGCCGAAGATCAACAGGGGTTTCAACCGGCCGATGCCGGCGACGGTGAAGGAGGCGAGCGCGAAGTTCGACAAGCCGGAGGACGTCTTCCAGATCAAGTGCGACGTGCACCCGTGGATGAGCGCCTACGTCGCCGTCTTCACGCATCCGTTCTTCTCGGTGACGGGCACGAACGGGAAGTTCGACATCTCCGGCCTCGATCCGGGCACCTACGAAATCACTGCCTGGCACGAGAGGCTCGGGACGCAGACGGCCACCGTCAAGGTGGGCGCCGACGAGAAGAAGACGCAGGACTTCAAATTCACCACCCCCAAGAAGTAGCGATCCGGAGAGCAGCCGCATGACTGAGCGGGCAGGCGTCGTCGAACCCAGGCCGCACGTCGCGCACGAAGTCCATCACGAGGAGCTCGGCTTCTGGCGCGCGTACGTCTTCTCCACCGATCACAAGGTCATCGGCATCCAGTACGCGATCACCGGCCTGGTGTTCCTGCTCTTCGGCTTCACGCTGATGATGCTCATGCGCTGGCAGCTCGCCTACCCGGGCAGCGCGCTGCCGCTGCTCGGCCAGATCTTCGGCGAAACGCGCATGCCGGGCGGAACGATGCTCCCCGACTTCTACAACGAGCTCGGGGCGATGCACGGCACCATCATGGTCTTCCTCGGCGTGGTGCCGCTCGCCGTCGGCGGGTTCGGGAACTTCGTGCTGCCGCTCCAGATTGGAGCGCAGGACATGGCGTTCCCGCGGCTGAACATGGCGAGCTACTGGTTCTTCTTCCTCGGCGGCGTCGTGATGCTGGGCAGCTTCTTCGTCCCCGGCGGGGCCGCGCAGTCGGGATGGACGTCCTACTCGCCGCTGGCGAACCTGGCGGGCACCGGCCAGACGTGGTGGCTCGTCGGGATGATCTTCCTGATCACCTCGTCGCTGCTCGGCGCGATCAACTTCATCACGACCACGATCCAGCTCCGCGCGAAGGGCCTGACCTTCATGCGGTTTCCCTTCTTCGTGTGGGCCCAGTTCGTGACGGCGTTCCTGCTGCTGCTGGCCTTCCCGCCGCTCGAGGCCGCTGCGGTCATGCAGCTCATGGATCGCGTGGCCGCCACGAGCTTCTTCCTCCCGAGCGGCCTCGTGGTCAGCGGCCAGGTCCTCGAGGTCGCCGGCGGCGGCAACCCGCTGCTCTGGCAGCACCTGTTCTGGTTCCTGGCGCACCCGGAGGTCTACGTCCTGATCCTGCCCGCGTTGGGCATCGTGGCCGAGATCATCGCGAACAACACGCGGAAGCCGCTGTGGGGCTACCGCTCGATGGTCTACTCGCTCGTGTTCCTCGGCTTCATGTCGTTCATCGTGTGGGCGCACCACATGTTCATGACGGGCATGGGAACGGCGATGGCCGCGTTCTTCCAGACGACGACGATGATCATCTCGATCCCGTCGGTCGTGATTCTCACGGCGCTGGTCATCTCGCTCTGGGGCGGATCGATCCGCTTCAACACGCCGATGCTCTTCGCGCTGGGCTTCCTCCCGATGTTCGGCATCGGCGGGCTGACGGGGCTGCCGCTCGGCCTGAACATCACGGACATCCCGCTGCACGACACCTACTACGTCATCGGCCACTTCCACTACGTCGTCGCGCCGGGGACGATCTTCGGGCTCTTCGCGGGGGTCTACTACTGGTATCCGAAGGCGACCGGGCGGATGATGAACGAGACGCTCGGCAAGATCCACTTTTTCGGCTCGTTCGTCTGCATGAACGTCATCTTCATGCCGATGTTCTTCGTCGGGATGGCCGGCGTGTCGCGGCGCCTGTTCGACGGCGGGGCCAGCTACGACTTCGCGCAGCCGATCCTCCAGTGGAACGTCGTCTCGTCCTGGGGCGCGTGGATCCTCGCCGTCTTCCAGCTGCCCTTCATCTTCAATTTCTTCTGGAGCATCCGGAAGGGGAAGAAGGTGGGGGACAACCCGTGGGAGGCCACGACGATCGAGTGGACGGCCCCATCGCCGCCCCCGCACGGCAATTTCGCCGTGGCGCCGGAGGCGCATCGCGGGCCCTACGAGTACAGCGTGCCCGGCGCCCCGAAGGATTACGTGCTGCAGAGCGAGGCCTGATCCGCGATGGACATTCCGTACACCGTAGAGGTTCGCCGCGATACCGGGCTCACCAACGGCAAGATCGGCATCTGGCTGTTCCTCGCCTCCGAGGTGATGCTGTTCGGCGCGCTGTTCGCCAGCTACATCCTGATCCGCGCGGGCTCGCCGAGCTGGCCGCGGGGGGACACGATCCTCAACGTCCCGCTCGCCACGTTCAACACCATCGTCCTGATCCTGTCGTCCGTCACGATGGTCATGGCCTGGGCGTCGCTGATGCGCCACCGGTTCGGGACGTTCCGGATCTACATGGGGGCGACGATCCTGCTCGGGTTCGTGTTCCTCGTGGTCAAGTACTTCGAGTACAGCCACAAGATCCACCTGGGGCTCTACCCGGGCACCAGCAACTTCTTCGCCGTCTACTACACGCTGACCGGGCTGCACATGCTCCACGTGATCGGCGGGATGGCGGTGAACGCCTGGCTCTGGGGCCCGGGCGCGAAGCTCTGGAAGACCAACCCGGTGTGGTTCACCAACCGGGTCGAGCACTCCGGGCTCTTCTGGCATTTCGTCGACCTGGTCTGGATCTTCCTCTTCCCGACGCTGTATCTGCTGTAGGCGGCCGTCCATGACGAGCGATCACGCATCCATGACGAGCGACCACCCGGTTGACATCGACAGGCAGGTCAGGATCTACATCACGGTCTTCGTCGCGCTCATGATCCTCACGGTCGTGACGGTGGCGGTCTCGTACCTCCACCTCCCGATGGCGATGGCCGTGACCGTGGCGCTGGTCGTCGCCGCCGTGAAGGGATCGCTCGTGGCCTGCTACTTCATGCACCTGATCGCGGAGAAGAAGCTGATCTACGCGGTCCTCGTGCTGACGGTCGTCTTCTTCGTGGTGCTGCTGGCCCTGCCCGTCCTCACGCACAGCAACGGGTACTGGATCGACGAATGAACCTCAGGTGGTTCCACGCGCTGCTGATCCTGCTCTCCGCCGCGCTCGCGGCGCTGTTCGGCCTCTGGTCCCTGGGGCAGTACGGGCAGGGAGACGGCGTCGCCAGCCTGCTCGCGGCGATCGCGGCGTTTGCCGTGTCGTTCGGCCTGGTCGTCTACGACTCGTGGTTCCTCCGCAAGACGAGGACGCTGCGATGATCCGCTTTTGTGTGGCGACCGCGTTGTGCGTGGTGATCGGCGGCGGCTCGAGCGCCTTCGCCTGCACGATGTGTTTCAACGCGGAGGAGTCGTTGATGATCGACGGCGCCAGGCTCGGCGTCCTGGTGATGCTGGCGATCACGCTGGCCGTGCAGGGCGCGTTCGTGGGCTTCTTCTTCTATCTTCGCAGGCGCGCGAAGCGCATGGCCGAGGTCGAGCTCGAGACCGAATGGTCGGAGCTCCAGAGGGCGTCGAGCACATCATGACTGACTGGCTGGGACTTCCGGCGCTTGCCGCGGCTCACGGCGCGCAGATCGACAGCCTGATCGGCTGGATCCATCTGTTCATGCTCCTCCTGTTCGTCGGGTGGGGCGGGTTCTTCGCCTACACCCTTTTCCGCTTCCGGCGCTCGCGGAACCCGGTGGCGAACTACCAGCTGGTGAAGGGACACGCGTCGAGCTATCTCGAGGGCACCGTGCTCGGCGTCGAGCTGCTCCTGCTCTTCGGCTTCGCGATTCCGCTCTGGGCCGCCAGGGTCGACGGCATTCCTCCGGAGAACGAGGCGCTGATCGTCCACGTCACTGCCGAGCAGTTCGCCTGGAACGTCCGCTACGCGGGCCCGGATGGCGTGTTCGGCCGGACGGACATCAACCTGATCGACATCCAGGACAATCCGCTGGGGGTCGATCGCTCCGACCCTGCCGCGAAGGACGATGTCACGACGCTCAATCAGCTGTACCTGCCCGCCGACCGGCCGATCATCGTGAAGCTCCGGAGCAAGGACGTCATCCACAGCTTCGGCGTGCCCGAGTTCCGCGTGAAGCAGGACACCATCCCCGGCCTGACGATCCCCATCTGGTTCGTCCCGACCGTCACGACCGCCGAGATGCGGGAGCGGACCGGCAATCCCGAGTTCCAGTACGAGATCGCTTGCGCGCAGCTCTGCGGGCTGGGCCACTACCGCATGCGGGGCTTCGTCACCGTCCTGCCGGACGGGGAGTTCCAGCAGTGGATGGACGCCGAGCAGGTGAAGCTCGAGGAGCAGGGCGAGACCGACGACATCTGGCAGTAAGAACACACGTCCAGCCTTCAATCGCCATTCCCGAACGGTCCCCGCGCGAGCGGACGGAGCAGTGAGGCGTTGAGCCGCAGCCGGCAAGGAGGGCACATGCGCAGACAGCTTTCGCTCCCGACCCTCATCATTGCGATGGCCTCGATGGTCCTGTGCGCGCGCATTGCGCACGCCCAGGGCGGCGGGCAGAGCGCGTGCGGCGACCTGCCGTCGCATTCCGCGCTGCGCGCCGCGCTCGAGTCGGCCCGTGCGCAGGCGAACGGAGGCTTCAACCTCGAGATGTGGGCCACGGTGGTGAATCGCGACGGCGTCGTGTGCGCCGTGGCCTTCACGGGCGACGACCGCGGCGATCAGTGGCCGGGCAGCCG
>Ga0299913_10000194_pt1 | contig 33125 bp, 27 predicted proteins | sample RVTome_9_FD_201360 | JGI IMG/M metagenome (GOLD analysis project Ga0299913, IMG submission 201360) | Soil microbial communities from uranium-contaminated site in the Upper Colorado River Basin, Wyoming, United States - RVT155D38 (version 2) ... | reverse complement strand
CGCGGAGTTGACGAAGGTCGCGATGGCGCGTCCGCTGACCCGGCCGTGGCGGCCGAAGTAGGTGTAGGTCTCCTTGAGCTCGACGGTGTACGGCGTGCCACCGAGCATCACGTAGTTGAAGCGGGTCGCGGTTTTCTTCTTGCCGCGGTCGTACTCGCCGACGCCGTTCGCGGCGGCGTAGGTGTATTGCTTGAGCAGGCGCAGCGACCCGCTGCCCTCGCGCACCTGGGTCAGGCGCTCGGCGAAGTCGTAGCTGAAGGTGAGGTTGAACGGACCGTCGATGCGACGGCCGGTGTGCCCGCGGGCGTCGAACGACGAGTAGGTGACGAACCCGTTGCCCGAAGGGCCCTTCTCCGGGTGCCGCTCGGAGGTCAGGAAGCCGCGGTTGTCGTAGGTGAAGAGGCGCTCCTGGCCGCAGCCGAGTGTGATCGCCCCCTGGCAGACGCGGCGCAGGCGGTCGGCGCCGTCGTAGCGGTAGGTCGTGGGCACCCCGTTGGGCTCGGTGACCTGCGCCAGGCGGCCGTGGATGTCGTAGCGCTCCGTCGTCGTCGCCAGGCTGTCGGTGACGGCACCCGACGTCGCGTTGTAGGTGGTGCCGATGCGCACCGTCCGCTGGGTCTGGCGGGCGCCCAGGTAGGCGAGGTCCACCTTGCGGGTGGTGCCGTCGGGCGGCACGATGGTGCGCGGGCGGCCGAACGGGTCATAGCTCTGGTAGGAGGTGACCTTGGGGGTGCCGCCGGTGTGGAGCTCGGAGACCGAGGCGACGTTGCCGACACCGTCGTAGAGCGTGATGCGCTTGCTCCAGCTGCCCGAGGGCAGGAGCCTCTGCTCCTGATGGAGCCGCCCGAGCGCGTCCCAGACGTAGATCTCGTTGGCGAGCACGGTGGCGCTGCCCGAAGGGCCGTTGCCGCGGCGCCGTACCAGCACGTTCGCCGGCGCGGTCGCCGAGGTGGCGTTCGTGTGGACGTACTCGACCCAGCCGTCGTGGCCGGTGGCCGGCTTCTCCCAGGTCCGCTTGAAGTTGACGTACTCGAAGTCGGTCTGGATGCCGGCGCTGTCGCGCACCGACCGGACCAGGCCCGACGTGTCGATCGTGCGGTCGAGGTGCTTGAAGGTGGCGCCGCTGTACTGAGACGTGGCGAGGGTGCCGTACTGGTAGGTGTGGTGGATCTGGTACTTGGGCGCGGCGGGCAGCGCGATCGAGCACGGAGAGCCGAGCTGCAGCGCCTGGGCGGCGTCGTCGCCGCCGTAGTGGCGTTCGCTGACGACGTTGCCGGCGGTGTCGGGGTCGAAGACGGCGAGCAGGTCGTTCGACGACGTGGTCGAGCCGCTCGCCGCGACGTGGACGCGCCGCCGGGTGAGGAACGGGGTGTTCGCGAGATAGCAGCTCTGGGTGTAGCGCGCGAACGCGCCGTTCTCCTTCACCCACTCGTAGGCGGAGGTGCCGAGGATCCACGTGCTCGCGGTGACCGTGGGCGTCCAGTGGGTGTAGGTCTCGCGGTTGGTCTCCGTCGAGGTGCCGCCCACGACGGCCGGGAAGGTCCCGGTCGTCGTGCGCAGGCGGTAATGGCCGTAGCCGTCGTAGTTGGCCAGGTCGTGGACGACGCTCGTGCCGCCGTCGTCGTGGAAGGTGGTCCGCTGCGAGGCGACGCGGCGATTGACGTCGAGGCACTGGCCGAAGACGACGCCGAACTCCGGGCAGACGGCGTCCTTCTCGTAGCGGACGTACTCGGATCGCTGGGTCGCGCAGGTACTGCACTCCACCGTCCGCTGGGAGAGGAAGCGGCCCGACCCGTCGCTCTGGAGGCGCGTGAAGGGCAGGCCGTAGTCGCTGCGGTGGAAGCCGTTGATCGAGCTCTTGGGATTGGGCCAGACCGAGAAGTAGTGGGTGGTGCGATGGCCCAGGGGCGAGGTGACGACCACCTGCGCCTCCTCCCGGGGAAGGGTCTCACCCGCCTGCCCGCAGCTCGTGTCGCCCGGGGCGGGCAGCGGCGTGTTCGAGAGGCCGAACCCGTAGGACCACTCGCCGAGCAGGACGTTGGCAGCGTCGCGCTGGCGGCGCTTGACGACCCCCGGCGACTTCGCCGCCCAGTGGTTGTTGAGCGTCGGCTCGCAGCCCTCCTTGGGGAGGCGGCGACCCGCGTAGTCCCACTCGATCGCCCCGAGCGTCGGCAGGCGCATGGAGGCGATCGTGCCGACCCGGCAGGCCGTGCCGGCCTCGGTCAGGTTGTAGGCGAACTGGTAGCTCGACTGGTCGGGAAGGGTGAGCTGCTCGAGGAAGGGCACGGTCAGCGACAGCGACGTGGCCGGGTCGGTGTCATAGCACGGCAAGCTGTTGTCGATGCTGCCGTTGGCGCGCGGGAAGTTGCGGTCTACGTAGGTGAACTGGTAGGTCTTGTACGAGAGCCCGCCGAAGTCGCGCAGCTCGACCTTGTCGACGAACTTGACCTGGATCCCGTCCTGCCACTTCGACACGAAACGGACGAAGTGCGTGCGCCCGAAGCGGTCCGAGATCTGCCAGGCGTCCGTCGGATAGCTGATGGTGACCTTGTTGGGGCTCGAGAACCGGTCGCGGATCTCGACCAGCCGGTTCTGCGCGTCGAACTTGTGGATCGTCCCGTCGGGGAGGTCGAGCTCGTTCTCGTTGTTGGCCAGGTGGCGAAGACGCAGAAAGCTGCCGTCCTTCGAATAGCCGGTCGGCTGAGGCGAGGGATCTCCCGGATAGGTGAACGAGCCGTGCAGCACGTGTTCGGCGCCGTCGGGCCCGACGTACAGCCACGCCAGCGGTACGGTGTTGTTCGTCGGGTCGAGGGGGGGCACGAGCTGACCCATCGACAGCTGCCAGCCCATCCCCGCATTGGCCCGCCGGTTCGGCAGCGCCTGCACCAAGGGCTCGCTCGGGGGCGGAGACCCCGAAGCTCTCTCCTCGATGTCCCACACCTTCGAGTTGTAGGTCAACGTCAGCGACCACGTCAGGCCCCCTCCGGCCGGGTACGCCATGCCGATGGGGATCGTCAGCGTCACGTTGCCGTTGAGCACGTTGACGCTGTCGACGTCGCCGAACTGGTAGAGCTTCTCGGGCGCGAAGCCGCGCTCGAGATTGGGGTGCTGCTGCGCCCAGAGCGCCTCGGGGCCGGGGAGGGCGAGCGACAGCACGGCCAGCGCCGCGACGCTGAGCTTGGCGACCGTCTTGCGGGTCGGGTGCGGGGTCATGGCTCTCGGTTCCTTTCTCAGCGCCGGAAGACGACGGCGTAGTACTCGAGCGTGCGCGGGTCGACCATCACCAAGACGTCGTCGGCCTCGAGCTCGTCGGGAGGTGGGGGGCTCGTCTCGATCGGCTCCATGGACGCGAGCGCGGTGCGCAACCAGCCGTCCCGCTCGCCGTCGTCGTCGCCCGCGGCGCCCTCCCCCGCGGTCATCACCCACGCGCCGACGCCCGGGCGGGCGAGGAAGAGCTCGAGATACGGGCGCGCGTGTACCAGGCGGTCGAGCTTGCCCGCGGGGCCGGCCGCGACGGACCGCGCATCGAAACCGATCTCGCGAAAGCTCGTCCCCCGCGGCGCGGCGACCACCAAGCCGCCTTTGGCCAGGTCGACGACGACCCAGACCGACGCGGTGGCGACCTCGCGGTCGAGCTCGATCGTGGCCTCGCCGAGCGCGTCGGCGATCGCCAGGCCCGAACGACGCGCGACCAGCGTCGAGTAGCCCTGCGGCTCGCGCGAGACGGAGTACCAGGCCACGCTGCCGGAGGGGGTGAGGCCGGTCAGGGCCACTCGCCCTGTATCGAAGAGCACCGTCGGCTTGGCGGCGGCGGCGGCGGCGGACGGGGTGGTGGCCAAGAGCACCAGGAGTACGAGCAGGTGGCCGAGCGGACGAAAGGACACGGGCGGCTCCTCGAGTGCCGCGAAACCGGGAGTCGGCTCGCGGAGTCGGGCCGCCTTACAGCAAGGGCGATACCGCACGGGGCGCATTCGGACGACGTCCTCGCATCCTCAATCGGTGCAAGCGGTTGCGGCGATCGAGAGGGCAACGCAGCCGACGGCGTCCCCAGGAAGTGGGAAGGCAAGTTCCCATTTCTTTGTGCAGATGGGGCCTCAACACCCCATTTCGAGGCACGCTCCAAGACACCCGCGACGCATCGAGGTCGAACTCCACGTCGCCGTCGACCTCGCTCGGCCGCCGGTCTGCCGCGTCGCTCGAAGCGCGCTCGTCGCCCGGTCGCCCTCCGGCCTCCGGGCCGGCGCCTCGGGAGCGGTCGAAATTGACCGGGAGGCGCCGGTACAGCAACATGCCCGCATGGACCCGCCGGCCGATCGTCCCGACGTCGTGGCCGCGCCCGCCGCGAGGGGACCCGCGTAGTGGGGGAGGCGCGCCGCGGCACCGTCCGCTTCTGGTCGTACGACCCGTCCGTCCCCTCGTTCCGCCACCGGCTGGCCCACCTGGTGCCCGAGCTCGAGGCGCGCGGGTGGCGGTGCCGGGTCGAGACCGCCCCGCGGTCGCGGCACCTCGTGCGGCTCGTCGAGCGGCGGCGGGAGCTCGCGGAGAGCGCGCTCGTCGTGCTCGCCAAGGTGAGGCTGGGCGTCGGCGAGGGGCCGCTGCTCCGCCGGCTGGCACGGCGGGTCGCGTTCGATGTCGACGACGCGATGTTCGTGCGGCAGCCGCGGCGGCGGGGGGAGGCGCCGGACGGCTCGTGGCTGCGCCGGCGGAAGTTCGCGGCGACCTGCCGGGCCTGCGACCTGGTGATCGCCGGGAACGGGTTCCTCGCCGACGCCGCGCGGCCGTGGTCGCGGCGGGTCGAGGTGGTGCCGACGCCGGTGGAGCTCGACGCCTACCCGGAGCTCCCGCCCGGGGAGCGGCGGGGGCGGACGGTGGTCTGGATCGGGCGGCCGGAGAACCTGGTCTACCTCGCGCCGCTCCGGCCGGTCTTCGCCGGCCTCGCCGGCCGGTTCGAGGACTTCCGGCTGCGGGTGATCTGCTCGGAGTTCCCGGACTGGCCGGAGGTGCCGGTGGAGCGCGTCGCCTGGGCCGAGGCGCGGGAGGGCGCGGACGTCGCGGCGGCGGGGATCGGGATCATGCCGCTCACCGACGACGACTGGTCGCGCGGCAAGTGCGCGTTCAAGCTGCTCCAGTACATGGCGGCGGGGCTGCCCACCGTCGCGTCGGCGGTGGGGGAGAACCGGGAGGTGACGGTGGACGGGGAGACGGGCTTCCTGGCCCGCGGCGCCGAGGCGTGGGAGCGCCGGCTCGCCGAGCTCCTCGCGGCGCCGGAGCTGCGCGCCCGGCTCGGGGCCGCCGGGCGGGAGCGGGTGCGGGAGCGCTACGACCGGCGGGTCGTCGCACCGCGGGCGGTCGCGCTCCTCGACGAGGCGGCCGGGTCGTGAGCACGGACCCCGGGTCGCGCCTCCGCGTCGTCCGCTTCGGCGCGATGGGCGACCTGATCCAGCTCAGCTCGCTGCTGCAGACCCTCCACCGCACCTGGGAGCGGCCGGTCGACGTCCTCGGCGCCCACGGCTGGCCGGGGCGGGTGCTCCGCGGCCTGCCCGGGCTCGGCGAGACGGCGAGCCTGACGAGCCGCCGCACGCCGTACTGGCTGAGCCCGCCGCAGCGCGCCGCGGTCGGCTGGCTGCGCCAGCGCGGGCCCGGGCCGACCTGGCTCTTCGAACCGAAGGAGCGGCCGGCGGCGAAGAGCGCGTGGCTGCTCGCCCGCGGCGGCATCCCGGCGGACCTGGTCGTCGACGCGCGCGAGCTCCCCCGTGGGCTGCTCGAGCACACGGTCGACTACCTCCACCGGCTCGCCGTCCGCCGGCCGGCCGCCGCGCCGGACCCCCCGCACCCGCCGCCGGACGAGCCCCCGCTCCCGGCGCTCCGGGTCACCGCCGACGAGCTCGCGGACTGCCGGCGGTGGCTCGCCGGCCGGGGCTGGCGCGGGGAGCCGCTCGTCGCCCTCCAGTCGCAGAGCCGGCGGGCGAACCGGGGCCGCTGGCCCGATCACCGGTGGGCGGCGGCGGCCCGCGGCGTCCTCGCCGAGCTCCCCGAGGCCCGACTGCTCCTCGCCGGCACCCCGGCGGAGGAGCCGGAGGTCGACCGCCTGGCGGACCTGTGCGCCGACCCCCGGGTCGAGCCGGCAGCGGCCGACCTCCCCCTGCGGCGGCTCTTCGCGCTGCTCTCCCTCGCCCACTCGTGCATCTCGCTCGACAGCGGGCCGGCCCACGCCGCAGCGGCGGTCGGCTGCCCGGTGGCGGTGCTCCAGGGGATGGCCGACCCGCGCCGCTGCGCCCCGCGCGGCGCGCCCGGCGCGGTCCGCGTGGTCGCCGCCCTCCCCGAGAGCGAGTGGCCCGACGACCCCCACGCCTGGCACCGGCTCCACCGGATGGAGGAGATCGGGGTCGACGCGGTGCTCGAGGCGTGGCGGGCGGCGTGGAGGTCGCGGCCGGAGACCGGCGGAACGGAGCGCGACGAGCCGCGGGGCAGCGCGAGCGAGGGAGCCGATCCGGCGAGCGGCGAGACCGAAAGCGGCGGGTCGGAGGGCGAGGCCGCAACCGGCGACGCTGGGACCAGCGCATAGAGTCGGCCGTCATGACCGCCCGCCCGCCCCGCACCCGCCGCCCTCTCCCTCGCCGCCCGTCCTCCCTCCGCCGCTTCCCCGCCGGCCTGCTCGCGCCCGTACTCTGCTCCCTGTCCTGCCTCGGCCTCCTCGCCGCCTGCGCGACGGCGCCCGCCGCCCCCGCCGGCGAGGGCGGGGCGGCGAAGCCCGCCGCGGCGCTGCCGACCCTCGCCGAGAAGGTCGCCGGCCTCGAGCGCCGCCCGGGCCTGCTCGACCTCTGGGTCGACCCGGACCGCGGCAAGGTGTGGCTCGAGGTGCCGCCGGTGCCGGAGGGCGCCGAGCGGGGCGAGGTCGGCCGCTACCTGTACGTCGAGGGGCTGGTCACCGGCCTGGGCTCGAACCCGGTGGGGCTCGACCGCGGGCAGCTCGGCGAGGCGCTGCTCGTCGCCCTGCGGCGGGTCGGCGGTCGGCTGCTCGTCGAGGTGCCGAACCTCCGCTTCCGCGCCTCGGCCGACGACCCTCGGGAGGTCGCGGCGGTGCGGGAGTCGTTCGCGCCCTCGGTGCTCTGGGGCGGCGAGATCGCGGCCCTGGCGCCGGATGGCCGGGCGCTCGTCGACTTCACGCCGTTCGTCCTCCGCGACGCGCACGACGTGGCCGGCACCCTGCGCCGGACCGGCCAGGGCGCCTACGCGCTCGACGCCGGCCGTTCGGCGGTCGACCTCGACGCCGTCCTCGCCTTCCCGGACAACCTCGAGCTCGAGGCGCTGCTGACCTATGCGACCTCCGGGGAGCCGGGAGAGCTCGTCGGGGCGACGGCGCCGCTCGGCGACGGCTTCCAGGTGGTCCAGCACCAGTCGTTCGTCCGCCTGCCCGACGCGGGCTACGAGCCGCGCCGGTTCGACCCGCGCGCGGGCTCGTTCGCGGTCTCCTTCGCCGACTACTCGGCGCCGCTCGACGAGCCGATCGAGCGGCGGTGGATCGTCCGCCACCGGCTGGAGAAGCGCGACCCCGCGGCTGCGTCGTCGCCGGCGGTCGAGCCGATCGTCTACTACGTCGACCCGGGGACGCCCGAGCCGGTGCGGAGCGCGCTCGTCGAAGGCGCCTCGTGGTGGGCCGAGGCCTTCCGGGCCGCCGGCTTCGAGGACGCGTATCGGGTCGAGCTCCTGCCCGCCGGCGTCCACCCGCTCGACGTGCGCTACCACGTGATCCAGTGGGTCCACCGCTCGACGCGCGGCTGGTCGTACGGCGGCGGGGTCGTCGACCCGCGGACCGGCGAGATGGTCAAGGGGCACGTCAGCCTCGGCTCGCTCCGCGTGCGCCAGGACCGGATGATCTTCGAGGGGCTCCTGGGGACCGGGCGGACGGGCACCGGCGCGCCGGACGACCCGGTCGAGCTGGCGCTCGCCCGCATCCGCCAGCTCGCCGCCCACGAGGTCGGCCACACCCTGGGCCTGGCGCACAACTTCGCGGCGTCGAGCTACGGCCGGGCCTCGGTCATGGACTACCCGGCGCCGCGGGTCGAGGTGCGCGACGACGGCACGCTCGACGTCTCGGCCGCCTACGAGCGCGGGCTCGGCGCCTGGGACGTCCACGCGATCCGCTACGCGCACGCGGTGCCGCCGCCCGGCGCCGACGAGGAGGCCTTCCTCGACCGGATCGCGGCCGAAGGCGTCGAGCGGGGGATGCTCTTCCTCGGCGACGCGGACGCCCGCGACCTCGGCACCGCCCAGCCGCTCGCCTCGCTGTGGGACGACTACGGCGACCCGGTCCGCGGGCTCGAGGAGGCGATCGCGGTGCGCCGGGCGGCGCTCGCCGGGTTCGGCGCCGACCGGGTGGCCGAGGGGCGGGCGCTGTCCCACCTGCGCGAGGTCCTGCCGCCCGTCTACCTCTACCACCGCTACCAGCTCGACGCCGCGGCCAAGGCGGTCGGCGGCGTCCTCTATGCCTACGCCCGCCGCGGCGACCCCGACCCGGAGGCCCGGCCGGTGCCCGCGGCGGACCAGCGCCGCGCGCTCGACGCGATCCTGTCGACCCTCGACCCGGCCTTCCTCGACCTGTCCGAGGCCACGCTCGAGCTGCTGCTGCCCGTCGCCGCGGGGCACGACCCGAGCCCGGAGCACCTCGGCGCCTGGACCGGCGCGGTGTTCGACCCGCTGGCCGCCGCGGCGACCGCCGCCGGGCTGGCCGTCGAGGCGCTCCTCCACCCCGAGCGCGCCGCGCGGCTGGTCGACCAGCACCGCCGCCACCCGGACCTGCCCGGTCTCGACGAGGTCCTCGACCGGCTCGCCGCGGTCGCCTTCCGGGGCGGCGGCGACCCCCGCCGGGCCGAGATCGCCCGCGCCGTGCAGACGGTGGCGGTCCGCGGCGTCCTCGACCTCGCCGCCCGCGACGACGCCTCGCCGGCCGTGCGCGCCCGCGCCGAGGCGGCCCTCGCCGACCTCGCCGCCCGTCTCCGCGCCGACCCCGGCCGCGGCGAAGCCGAGCGCGCCCACCGCGCCTGGCTCGCCCGCGGCGTCGAGCGCTGGCTCGCGCGCGAGGTCGACGACCCCGCCCGCCCGCTGCCTCCGCCTCCGCCCGCCCCGCCCGGCAGCCCGATCGGCAGTGGCTCGGGACACTGAGCGAATGAGCTCTGTCGGCACCGGGGCGGCCCGCCCAGCTCGCTTCTGGCGGCTTGCCCTCCTCGGCGTCGTCCTGCTGACGGTCCTGCTGCTCGCCGCCCTGTTCGGCGGTGCGCTCGATCATCCGCTGGTCGCCGATACGGGGAAGCCGGGGGCGCGGTCGCTGCGCCTGCGCCGGCGGATCCAGGCCGACGCCGTCGCCTTCGCGGCCGCGAAGGCGGGGCAGCCGGTCACCAACGCCGACCTCGTCCAGCTCGCCCAGGGCTCGGTGTCCCAGTGGCAGCAGACCGAGGCGGCGCTCGACTAGGCGCTGAGCCAGTCCGAGGCGAGCATGACCGCGAACCGGAAGGACCTCCTCGAGCCGCGCACTTTCCCCGAGACCCGGAGAGCGAAGGAGCAGAGCGATGCCCGACGAAGAGCTGGCCGCGAAAACCGAGGAGCACGCGAGCGCCCTCGACGCGATCACCACCGTCGTCTCGGTCCGCGAGGAGGCGCGATCGACGATCAACCGTGCCCTCGGCCTCCTGTTCACCACCGGCGGCGGACCAGATCGACGTCCAGGCCTGAGGCGTGGCTTGGCGGTCCGTTCTCCTGGCCCCGGCCGATCCGCTAGAATCGGCGGAGATTTCCGCGAACCACCACGGAGAGGAGACGCGAGATGAGAGCTCGTCGAAGGACCCCGTTCGTCCTGTGCTGTCTGTGCTTCGCGCTGGCCACCTGGATCGCCGCGCCCGCCCTGGCCGACCACCACGAGGCGGCCGCGGGCCAGGACGCACACGCCGGGCACGGCGAGATGCAGCAGGGCGAGATGAGCGCCGAGGAGCAGGCGGCGATGGCCGCGTGGCAGAAGGCGATGACGCCCGGCCCGCAGCACGCCGAGCTGGCGAAGACCGCCGGTGAGTGGGATCTCGCCCTGACGATGTGGATGGAGCCGGGCGCCGAGCCGACGAAGACCACGGCGACGGCGACGCGGTCGATGCTGTGGGACCGCATCCTGGTCGAGGACGTCCAGGGCGACATGATGGGGATGACCTTCAAGGGCCACGGGATGACCGGCTACGACAACGTGACCGGCGAGTGGTGGAGCACCTGGATGGACAACATGTCGACCGGGATGATGAAGTCGACCGGCGCCTGGGACGAGGAGAGCGGTACCGCGACCTACTCGGGGGAGTCGGTCGACCCGATGACCGGCAAGCCGATGAAGGTGCGGATGGTCGTCACTCCGGGGGCCGACAAGGAGACGATGGTGATGTACATGACCCCCGAGGGCGGCGACGAGCACAAGTCGATGGAGATCGTCTACACCCGCAAGTAGCGCCCACCGCTCCGTCGGGCGCCGGTCGGCGCCCGGCGACCGGCGCCCGGGCCCTGCTCGGGCACGCGATCCTTCGGATGCTACGATCCGCGCTCCCCGTGAACGTCCGACGGAGGCCGCGGATGCGCTTCGCACGACACCCGTTCCCACCCCTGCGCCCTCGCGCCGCGGCGGCGCGCCGTAGCGCTTCGGCGTGGGTCGGCGCCGCCCTCCTCGCCGCCGCGCCGCTGGCCGGCTGCGCGACGGGCGGGCCCGCCGAGCCCCCCGAGACGGCGGCCGGGCGCTCGGCCTCCACGGCCGCGAAGGGTGAGCCCGCGCCGGCCGCGCCCTTCCCGTCGACCTACCGGCCGCTCCCGTCCGAGCCGACGCTGATCGAGGGCGCGACCGTGCTCACCGGCACCGGCGACCGGATCGACGGCGGCTCGGTGCTCCTCGTCGACGGGCGGATCGCCGCGGTCGGCCGCGGCCTCGAAGCACCCGCCGGCGCCCGGCGGGTCGACGGCGCCGGCCGTTGGGTGACCCCGGGGATCATCGACGTCCACTCCCACCTCGGCGTCTACCCCTCGCCCGGGGCCGACGCGCACTCCGACGGCAACGAGGCGACCGACCCGGTGACCGCCGAGGTCTGGGCCGAGCACTCGGTGTGGCCGCAGGACCCCGGCTTCCTCACCGCGCTGGCCGGCGGGGTGACCGCGATGCAGGTCCTGCCCGGCTCGGCGAACCTGATCGGCGGCCGCTCGGTGACGCTCAAGAACGTCCCGTCGCGCACCGTCCAGGGGATGAAGCTCCCGGGAGCGCCGTACGGCCTGAAGATGGCGTGCGGCGAGAACCCGAAGCGGGTCTACGGCAACCGCGGCCGGGCGCCGTCGACCCGGATGGGCAACGTCGCCGGCTACCGCGCGGCGTGGATCGAGGCGGCGCGCTACGCCGAGGAGTGGCGGCGCTGGGAGGAGGATCGGCGGAAGGGCGAGGTCGATCCCGACGACGAGCCGCCCGAGCGCGACCTCGGGCTCGAGACCCTGGCCGGGGTGCTCGCCGGCGAGATTCTGGTCCACAACCACTGCTACCGCGCCGACGAGATGGCGCAGATGCTCGACGTCGCGCGCGAGTTCGGCTACCGGGTCACCGCCTTCCACCACGCGGTCGAGGCCTACAAGGTCGCCGACCTGCTGGCCGAGAACGACGTCTGCGCCGCGATGTGGGCCGACTGGTGGGGCTTCAAGCTTGAGGCGTACGACGGCATCCGCGAGAACGTCGCCCTGGTCGATCGGCGCGAGGGCGGCTGCGCGATCGTCCACTCCGACTCCGAGGACGGCATCCAACGCCTCAACCAGGAGGCCGCGAAGGCGATGGCCGCGGCGCGCCGGGCCGGGGTCGACGTGCCGCGCGAACGAGCGATCCGCTGGATCACCGCGAACCCGGCCCGCGCGCTGGGGATCCTCGACGAGACGGGTACCCTCGAGCCGGGCAAGGCGGCCGACGTCGTCGTGTGGAGCGGCGACCCGTTCAGCGTCTACGCCCTGGCCGAGAAGGTGTTCGTCGACGGGGCGCTCCTCTACGACCGCTCCGACCCGGCGCGGCAGCCGGAGAACGACTTCACGCTCGGCCTGCTGCCGGCGGTCGAGGGCGGGCGATGAGGCGCGCGGGAGCGATCCTCGGCCTGGCGGCGCTCGCCGCCTCGGGTGCGGCCGCGCCGGCGGCCGCCGAGACGGTGGCCGTGGTCGGCGGCCGGGTGGTGACGATGGGGCCGGTGGGCACCCTGGACGGGGCCACGGTGGTGATCGAGGACGGGCGGATCGCCGCGGTCGGCGCGGGCGTCGCCGTGCCGCCCGGCGCCCGGGTCGTCGACGCCGCGGGCAAGACGGTGACCCCGGGCCTCTTCGACTCGGCGACCCAGATCGGCCTGGTCGAGGTCAACGCCGTCTCCGGGAGCCGCGACGTCGAGACCTCCGACGACCGGCTCACCGCCGCCTTCCGGGTCGTCGACGCGCTGAACCCCGCCTCGACCCTGATCCCGGTCAACCGGGTCGAGGGGCTGACCCGCGCCCTGGTCGTCCCCAGCGCCGAGTCCAGTCTGATCGCCGGCCAGGCCGCGGTGATCCACCTCGGCGCCGGCCCCGAGCTCGGCTGGGACCCGGTGGTCCGCGCACCGGCCGCCGTCTACGCCGTCCTCGGCGAGGAGGGCGCCGAGCTCGCCGGCGGCTCGCGGGGGGCCGCGTTGCTCCGGCTGCGCGAGGCGCTCCAGGACGCCCGCGACTACGCCGCGAACCGCGCCGCCTTCGACCGCGCCGAGCGGCGCGAGTACGCGCTCTCGCGGCTCGACCTCGAGGCGCTGGTGCCGGTCGTGCGCGGCGAGCTGCCGCTGCTCGTCGAGGCGAACCGGGCGAGCGATCTCGTGGCCGCGCTCGCCTTCGCCGAGGAGGAGGGGCTCCGCCTGGTGATCGCCGGCGCCGCCGAGGGGTGGCGGGTCGCCGACCGGCTCGCGGCGGCCGGCGTGCCGGTCGTCGTCGACCCGCTCGTCGACCTGCCGAAGCGGTTCGAGAGCCTCGGTGCGACGCTCGACAACGCGGCCCGCCTCGCCGCCGCCGGGGTGCGGGTCGCCTTCCTCTCCGGGAGCTCCCACAACGCCCGCAACCTCCGGCAGGCGGCGGGCAACGCCGTCGCCCACGGCCTCCCCTGGGAGGTGGCGCTCGCCGCGATGACGACGGCGCCGGCCGCGATCTGGGGCGTCGAGGGCTACGGGTCTCTGGTGCCGGGGATGGAGGCCGACCTCGTCGTCTGGGACGGCGACCCGCTCGAGGTCACCACGTTCCCCGACCACGTCTTCGTCCGCGGCGTCGAGATGCCGATGGAGACCCGCCAGACCCGGCTGCGCGACCGCTACCTCGACCTCCCGGACGAGGACGAGCTGCCCCCGGCGTACCGAAAGCCCTGAGCCGCCCCGCGCCTGGCGGGTCGCGGTGCGAAGTAAACTCGCGTCGTCATGGCGAAATCCGCGCCGCGCTCCTCCGTCGAGCGAGCGGCTCGGGTGGCCGGCCTGCGGAGCTTCCGCACGCCGACCCTCGAGGCGGTCGAGCAGCGGCGGCTGCAGCTCTGGGTGCTCACCGTGCTGCTGCTGCTCGCGCTCGCCGTCGCGCTCCTCGTCCTCGCCTTTCGCCCCGAGGTCGCGACCCCTGCCTGGCTGACCCCGCGGGCCGCCCAGCTCAGCCTTCTGGTGCTGATCTCCCTGTTCTGCGTCTATGCGATCGAGAAGGAGCTCCAGCTCCGGCGGCTCACCGCGCTCCTCGTCGCGGAGAAGGTGCTCACCGCGGAGCTCACCGGGCGGGTCGGGGAGCTGACCGCGCTGCTCGAGTCGGGACGGGCGATCAACCTCGACCTCGAGCTCGACGAGGTACTCGAGCGGATCCTCCGCGGGGCGGTCGACCTGCTCGACGGGCGGGACGCCTCGATCATGCTCGCCCAGGGGGAGGACGAGCTGGCGACGGTCCACGCGGTCGGGCGCAGCGGCGCGCGGGGAGCCCGGGTGCGGGTGGGGGAGGGGATCGCCGGGCGGGTCGCGCAGACCGGAGAGCCGCTGTTGATCCACGGCAAGCTCGACCACGGGGACGAGTACCTCGACGACGAGGCGATCGACCCGCCGGCGGAGAGCGCGATGTCGACCCCGCTTCTCCACCGGGGGCGGCTCCTCGGGGTGATCAACCTGAACGCGAGCCCCGGCCGCCGCTACACCGAGCACGACCTGCGGGCGCTCGCGCTCTTCGGCGAGCAGGCGGCGGTCGCGGTGGCGAACGCGCAGCTCTTCGAGGCGCAGCGGCTGATCGCCTCGCAGAGCTCGTACCGTGCGCAGCACGACCCGCTGACCCGGTTGCCGAACCGCGACCGCTTCCTCGACCGCGTGCGGCAGGCGCTCGCGTACCCGCCCGCCGGCTTGCGGCGGCCGGCGCTGCTCTTTCTCGACCTCGACGACTTCAAGCGGATCAACGACAGCCTGGGCCACGCGGCGGGCGACCAGGTCCTCGTCGCCTTCGCCGAGCGGCTGCGCGCGGCGAACCGTGCCGGCGACACGATCTCGCGCTTCGGCGGCGACGAGTTCGCACTGCTCGTCGAAGGGGTGCGGTCCGCGGAGGAGGCGGCGATGGTCGCCGAAGGGGTGCTCGGGGTGCTCGACGATCCGTTCGCCGTCGGCGGCCGGGAGATCGCCCTCACCGGATCGATGGGGATCGCGCTCTCCGATCCCGGCGGCACGAGCGCCGAGGAGCTGCTGCACAGCGCCGACGTCGCGCTCCACGCGGCGAAGGAGCGCGGCAAGGGCGGGCTGGCGGTCTTCAGCGAGGGGATGCGCGCCGAGAGCGTGCGCCGCCTCGACCTCGAGAGCGAGCTGCGGCGCGCGGTGGAGCGGAGCGAGATCGAGGTCCACTACCAGCCGATCTTCGCCCTGGCCGACCGCCGGGTGGTCGCGGCCGAGGCGCTGTTGCGCTGGCGCCACCCGGACCGCGGCCTGCTGCCGGCCGGCGCCTTCGTGTCCTTCGCCGAGCAGATCGGAGTGCTCCGCGACCTCGACCTCAAGGTGCTGTCGGAGGCCTGTGCCCTCGGCCGGGAGCTGTCCGGCCCGGCCTTCCGTCGCACGCCGCCGGCGATGAACGTCAACCTGCTGCCGACCCGGCTCGACGACCCGGACATCGTCGAGCGGGTGGCCGGCGTGCTGTCGGCCACCGGGCTCGAGCCCGGGCGGCTGGTGCTCGAGATCACCGAGCGGGCGATGATCGCCGAGGCCGGCCCGGCGGGCCGGCTCTCGAGGCTGTGCGGCCTGGGGGTCCGCCTCGCCCTCGACGACTTCGGCACCGGCTACTCGTCGCTCTCCCACCTGCGCCGCTTCCCGGTGTACGCGATCAAGATCGACCGCACCTTCACCGACGGGCTCGACGCCGACCCCGCCCAGCTCGCCCTGGTGCGGGCGATCGTCAAGTTCGGCCACCGGCTCGGGCTGCGCGTGATCGCCGAGGGCGTCGAGCGCCCCGCCCAGGTCCACAGCCTGCGCAGTCTCGGCTGCTCGCTGGCGCAGGGGTTCGAGCTCTGCGAGCCCCTCCCGGCGACCGACCTCCTCGCCTACGTCGCCGCCCAGCGCGGCCGCGCCGGCGCCGCGACGGCCGAGGCGGCGGGCCGGCCGTAGCGTGGTGCGGCGCGGGCTGGCGGCGGGGGGGCTCGCGCTCGTCGGCCTCACCGTCGTCGCGGCGGCGGGCGGAGGATGCCGCGGCTCGGCCGGCGAGCCGGCCCTGGTCTTCGCCGCCGCCTCGCTCGCGGACGTCCTGACCGAGGCCGCCCGGGAGCTCGGGGCCGGCCGCGCGGACATGCGCTTCGACTTCAACTTCGCCGGCTCGAACGTGCTCGCCCAGCAGATCCTCTCCGGCGCCCCGGCCGACCTGTTCCTCTCCGCGGACCGACGGCAGGTCGAGCGGCTCGTCGCGGCGGGCGCCGTCCGGGCGGACGAGGTGACGCCGCTCGCCGCGAACCGGCTGGTGGTCGTCGTGCCGTCGGGAAGCCGGGCGGGCGAGCTGTCCTCGCCGCGGGAGCTCCTGCGGTTCCGGCGCCTCGCCCTCGCCGACCCGGAGGCCGTCCCGGCCGGCCTCTACGCTCGGGCCTGGCTCGAGCGGGAGGGGCTCTGGGACGAGCTGGCGCCGAGGGTCGTCCCGGCGCTCGACGTCCGCGCGGCGCTCGCCGCCGTCGCCGCGGGCTCGCTCGAGGCCGGAGTCGTCTACGCGTCGGACGCGCGGACCGCCGACCGGGTGGAGGTGGTCTACCGGGTACCGCCGGAGCGTGCGGGGCCGATCGAGTACGTCGCTGCGCCGATCGCCGGCCGCGGCGGCGGGCCCGCCGGCGAGCTCCTCGCCTTCCTGGGCGGTCCTGCCGGGCGGGCGCTCCTCCGCAGGCACGGCTTCGAACCGCCGGGCGGCGGCGGATCGGCCCTCGGCCACGAAGCGCCCGGCGACGCCGCGCACGACGGCCCGGGCGTCTCGGGAGGAGGCTAGCCGTGGATCCGGGCCTCTGGCGGCTGGTCGCCTTCACCGTCGAGGTGGCGGCGGCGTCGACGGCGCTCGTGCTCGTCCCCGGCGTCCTCGTCGCCTGGGCGCTGTCGCGGCGCGGCTGGCCGGGCCGGGCGCTGGTCGAGGCGCTGGTCACGCTGCCGCTCGTCGTGCCGCCGACCGCGGTCGGGCTGGCCCTGCTCCTGCTGCTCGGCCCGGCCGGGCCGGTCGGCGGCTGGCTCCGGCGGACCCTCGGCTGGGAGATCGCGTTCACGCCGGCCGCGGTCGTCCTCGCCTGCGCGGTCGTCTCGCTTCCGCTGCTGGTGCGCCAGGCGCGCTCGGCGCTCGAAGAGGTCGATCCCGGGCTGCTCGGCGTCGCCCGCACCCTCGGCCGCGGGCCGTTCGCGACCTTCGTCGAGGTCCACGCGCCGCTCGCCTGGCGGGGCATTCTCGCCGGGGCGGTGCTCGCCTTCGCCCGCGCCCTGGGCGAGTTCGGGGCGACGGTGCTGGTCGCCGGGAACATCCCGGGGCGCACCCAGACCCTGGCGACGGCGATCTTCCAGCGGGTGCAGGTCGGCCGCGAGCGCGAGGCCCTGCTCCTCGCCGGGATCTCGGCGGCGATCGCCTTCGCCATCCTGGTCGGGGTCGAGCTCCTCACCCGCGGCCGGGAGCGGGAGCTCGCCCGCTGAGCGGGGCGCCGGCGTGCTGAGCTTCGATCTCCGGCTCGCCGCGGGCGACTTCGAGCTCTCGGCGGCCGCGGCGGTCGAGGGCCCGGCGGCGGTGCTCGGCCCGTCGGGGGCGGGCAAGACGACGCTGCTCCAGGCGATCGCCGGGCTGCGGCGGGCGGAGGGGACGGTGGTCCTCGACGGCGAGGTCCTCCAGGACACCGCGCGCGGGGTCCGGCTGCCGCCCGAGCGCCGCCGGCTGGGGTGGGTGCCGCAGCACGGCCTGCTCTTCCCGCACCTGTCGGTCCGCCGCAACCTCCTCTTCGGCCGCCGCGGCCGCCGGAGGGCGGGGCCGCCGGACGGCGGGGGCGGGCCGGGCCCGGGGGCTCGGCCCGGCGACTTCGACGCGCTCGTCGAGGCGCTGGAGCTGGCGCCGCTCCTCGGCCGCTATCCGCGGAGCCTGTCGGGCGGCGAGGCCCGGCGGGTCGCCCTCGGCCGCGCGCTCCTCGCCCGGCCGCGCCTGCTGCTCCTCGACGAGCCGACCGAGGGGCTCGACGCCGAGCGGGCGCGGCGGGCGCTGGGGCACGTCCGCCGTGCCGCCGAGGTCCTCGAGACGCCGTTCCTCGTCGTCACCCACAAGCTCGACGAGGCGCTGGCGCTCGCCCGGGAGGTCGTGCTGCTCGAAGCGGGGCGGGTCGTCGCCGCCGGCCCGGCCGGCGAGGTGCTGACCCGGCGCGGCCTGCCGCGCGGCCCCCACGCCCGGCGCAACGCGAACGTCGTCCGCGGCGTCGTCGCGCGCCATGACCCGGCGGCCGGGATCAGCGCGGTCGAGATCGAAGGCGGCGGGACGGTTCTCGTCCCGTACGACGCGTCGCTCGCCGCCGGCGCGCCGGCGGTCCTGGCGGTCGACGCCGAGGAGGTCCTCGTCTCGGTCGCCGAGCCCGCCGGGCTCTCGGCCCGCAACGTCGTCGCCGGCGAGGTCGAGTCCGTCGAGGAGTACGAGGGCTCGGTCTACGTGCAGGCCGGCGGCTGGACGGCGCGGCTGACCCCGGCCGCCGCCCGCGAGCTCGGCCTCGCCTCCGGCCGCCGCGTCTGGATGGCGGTCAAGAGCCACAGCTGGCGGGTGGTCGCGAGGTAGATCCGGCCGGGCTCCGCCGCGCTACCGGCTCGCCGGCCGGACCCCCCGGATGCGGTCCTCGTGCTCGGGCGGGCCGCCGGCGCCGACGGTGCCGTAGCCGTCCTGGATCCAGGCCTCGATGCCGCCGTCGATCAGCATCGCGTCGACGAAGCCGTACGAGTCGAGGAAGGTCATCACCTGGGGGTCGCACTCGTCGGCATGGCAGTAGACGAGGAAGGTCTCGCGGCGGAGGTCGAGGATCTCGAGGTAGCGCATCGGGAGGTCGGCGAGCGGCAGGTTGCGGGCGCCGCGGACGTGCCCGAGCGGGCCGTGGAACTCGCCCTCGGTGCGCACGTCGAGGACCGGCACCTCCGGCGAGTCGCGGAGGATCTCGAAGGCGACGGGCGGCGTGACCCGGCGGAACATCGGCTCGGCGCCCTCCTCGCCGCCGCCGCGGCCCGAGCGGCAGCCGGCGGCGAGCAACAGGGCGGCGGCCGCGGCGACGCCCAGGGCGGGCGCGAGGCGGATGGGGAAGCGGCCGAGGCTCAGGAGCGCGCGCCCCCCGCGGCGCGGGCCTCGGCCGCCATCGCCTCGTCCACCGTGTCGTAGATCGGGAAGAGGTCGGCCAGCCGGGCGACTTCGAGCAGCCGCATCATCCGCTCCGACGGGCTGACCAGGATCATCTTGCGACGTGCGTCGCGGAACCGCCCGAGGTAGCCGACGAGCTCGCCGATCCCGGTCGAGTCGATGTAGTTGATCTTCGACAGGTCGATGACTACGTGCCCGCGGTCGTCGGCGAGCGCCCGCTCGAGCGTCTGCGAGAAGAACTGGGCGCTCTCGCCGAGCTTGATCACCCCCTCGACGAGGAGCAGGGTGAAGCCGTCGGCGTGGCGCTTTTCGACGATCATGCGGCGGGCTGCCGGGGAGACCGCGGCCAGTCTAGCAACCGGCTTCCGAGAGGGTCAACGAACGTCCGGCTCCGCGCCGCCCTCGTCGTCGGGCTCGGCCGCCCGCGGGCCGCCGAGCCGGCCGGCGGGCGGTCGGCCGTCGGCGAAGTGCAGCGTGCGCTGCGGGAACGGGATCTCGATCCCCGCCTCGTCGAGGGCGATCTTCGCCGCCTCGGTGAGCTCGAACAGCGCCTCCCGCTCGGCGTGCGGGTCGCGCAGCCAGACCCGCAGCTCGAGGTCGACCCCCGACTCGCCGAGGGCGAGGACGACCATCGAGGGTGCCGGCTCGTCGAGGATCAGCCGGTGTCCCTCGACGGCCCGCAGCAGCACCCGCCGCGCCTCCCGCGTGTCCTCCTTGTAGGCGATCAACACCCGCACCGGCAGCCGGAGCTGCGGGTTGAGCGTGTGGTTGATGATCTCCTGGTTGATGATCTCCTTGTTCGGCAGGATCGCGTCGAGCCGTTCCTGGGTGAGGATGCGGGTGGTCCGCAGGCCGATCTCCTTGACCTGGCCGAAGGTGCCGGCGATCGTCACGTTGTCGCCGACCCGGAAGGGGCGGTCCCAGAGCAGCGTCAGCCCGGCGATGACGTTCGACAGGCTCTCCTGGGCCGCGAGACCCAGGGCGAGGCCGAGGATGCTGATCCCTGCGAGCACCGACCCCACCTCGAAGCCGAGCTGCGAGATCGCCATGACCAGCCCGAAGGCGATCAGCACGTACTTGGTCAGCCGGACGCCGATGCCGACGATCGACGGGTCGGCCCGGGTCCGGCGGACCAGGCCGTGGAACAGCCCGGTCAGGACCCGGTAGAGGACCCAGAACGCCAGCAGGACGAGGAGCGCCCGGAGCAGGTTCGGGATGAACTCGACGAAGGTCACGCCGAGCGCCTCGCCGTAGTCGCGCCACGCCTCGCCCGACCGCGGGTCGCCCTCGAAGTCGGGCAGCGAAGAGGTCGGCCTTTCGGGCTCGGCCTCGGCCGGCGGCTCGGCGGCGGCCCCCTCGGCGGCGGCCGGCGGTTGGGCGCCGCCGCCGGAGAGCACGCGGCGCGCGGTCTCGAGGGCCCCGCCCTCCGGGGCCGCGCCCTCCGGTTGCACCTCGGCCGGCGGCGGGGTCTCCGGGGCCGCCGGCGCGGTCTCGGCGGGCGGCGACGCCGGCTCCTGGGCGTGCGCCGGCTGCGGCGCGCCCAGCACCGCGGCGGCGGCGAGGACGGCGGCGAGCCGGGCGGCGGCGAGCGCGGCCGGCGGCGCGGCGCGCGTCATGCGCCCGCTCCCTCGGCGTCGTCCGCGCCGTACCCGGTGACCCCGCGGAGCGTCGACCCCTCGCCCTCGGGCCGCGCCTCGACGACGCTGAAGCTGCCGTCGGTTTCGAGCACCACGGCGTGCACCCCGGCCACGGCGCCGATCCCGTGGCCGCGGAGCGCCGCGAGGAGCTCGGCCTCGCTCACCCGCTCGCGGCGGAGCCGGTCGTGGAGGATGCGGCCGTCGTGGACCAGGAGCGCCGGCTCGGCCTTGACCAGGTCTCCGAACCAGCCGAGGTGCACCGACAGCCTCGTGACCACGAACTGGAGGATCGCCAGGCCCGCCAGCGCGACGATCCCCGCCGGGATCGACACGTCGCGCGACAGGATCATCGTCGCCAGGATCGAGCCGAAGGCGACGGTGACGATGAAGTCGAAGGCGTTCCACTTCGACAGCGTGCGCTTGCCGGTGACCCGCAGCACCAGGACGACGGCGAGGTACGACACGACGACGGCGTGCGCGGTCCACAGCAGGGCGGCCGGCGATGTCTCCCACATGGCGCTCCATTCTAGGCGGCGGCGCGGTAGCCTGGCTCGCCGCCCTCTCCCTGGGGTACGCTGTCGCCGGGGAGACCGCTGCATGTCCGAGCTCGAGACCCAGCCCACCGAGCACGCCGCCGCAGGTCCGGTCGACTGACCGATGCGGGTCGGCGTCCTCGCGGACACGCACGGCCTGCTGCGGCCCCGGGTCCCGGAGCTCCTCGCCGGGTGCGAAGCGATCCTCCACGCCGGCGACGTCGGCGACCCCGAGGTGCTGCGGCGGCTGCGGGAGATCGCGCCGGTCTCGGCGGTGCGCGGCAACGTCGACACCGCCGGGGCGCTCGCCCGGCTGCCCGACGACGTCGGCGGCGAGCTCGACGGCCTGCGCTACCGGATGGTCCACCGGCGCGAGGAGGCCGACCCGGGCTGGTTCGCCGACCACGCGCTCGTCGTCCACGGTCACTCGCACCGCCCCGAGCTCTCCTGGCAGGGCTCCTGCTTGCTGCTCAACCCCGGCGCCTGCGGCCAGCGGCGGTTCCGCCTGCCGCTGACCCTGGCGGTCCTCACCGTCGCCGACGGGAGGATCGTCCCCGAGATCCGCTCGGTCGAGTGAGCGCGTACCCCTCTACCCACCCGTCCGCCTCGAATCCCATCGGAGGTCTTCCCTTGAGCCAGACCGCGACCCCTGCCCGGAGCCCGCGCAGCACCCCGATCCCAGCGACCTTCCGCCGCCTGGCGCCGCTGGCCGCCGCGCTCGCGCTCGCCGCCCTCGTGCCCGCCGGCGAGGCCGACGCCTCCGGCTACCTGCGCTTCCAGCGCGGCGGCCGGGCGACCGGCCAGGCCGGCGCGATGACCGCCAGGGTGGCCGACCCGTCGGCCGTCTACTACAACCCCGCGGCGATCGTCTACACCGAGGGGCTCGAGCTCCAGGCCGGCCTCGACTTCAACAACGCGACCGACGAGTACTCGAGCGTCACCGCCGGGGGCATCAGCGCCGACCACTCGATCCAGTTCCCGGCCCACGTCTACCTCACCTGGCACGCGGAGGCGGCGAGCCCGTGGGCGCTCGGGATCGGCGTCGACACGCCCTGGTGGTACCGGGCCGACTTCGACCCGGTCTTCTTCCCGGGCCGCTTCCGCAACCGGGTGGTCGACGTCGCGCTGTGGGAGGTGCACCCGGTCGTCGCCTACCAGCTCGAGGGCGGCTGGAGCCTGGGCGGCGGCCTGCGCTACGTCGTCGGCAGCTTCGAGCAGGGGCTCAACGAGCGGCTCCAGATCGCCGGCACCGGCGGCCAGCTCTTCCCGGCCGAGACCTTCCTCGACGCCGACGGCGACGTCGACGGCTTCGGCTTCGACGTCGCCGCCGACTACCGCTCGAACCTGTGGGGCTTCGCGGTGGTCTACCGCTCCGGCGTCGACGCCGAGGGTAGCGGCCGGTTCCGGCGCACCGTCCGCGACGGGCCGGTCGACCCGGTCGCCGAGGCGGCGCTGCGCGATCTGCTGGTCAGCCGGGGGATCGACCAGGGGCTCGAGCTGCCCCCCGAGCTGGCGAGCGGCATCTGGTTCGCGCCCTACCCCGAGCTGCGGCTCGAGCTCGACGTCGTGCTGACGAGCTGGTCGGAGTTCACCCAGACGCTCGACACCGGCGCCGCCGGGGTGCCCTCGAACGTCCAGCGCGCGGGCTGGGACGACGTCGTGTCGATCCGCCTCGGCCTCGAGGGCGACGTCACCGACGCCCTCTCGCTTTCCGGCGGCGTCGCCCTCGAGCCCTCGCCGGTCCCCGGCGCCCGCGTCGACCCGGCCTTCTTCCGCGGCGACGCCACGGTCTACTCGATCGGCCTCTCCTACGCCTTCCCGCAGCTCTCCTTCGACCTCGGCTACTCCCTCCACGAGCACGACGACGTGACGGTGCTCGCCCAGGAGCCGTTCGCCCCGAACGTCCGCGGCACCTACGCGTCGGACGACCAGGTCTGGGCGGTGTCGGCGCGCTGGCGGTTCTGAGCGCTTGTCGGTGGCCGGAGCGCGGGCTCGGCGGGAAACTGCTCGAGGAGGGTCACCCGCCCGGGAGCGAGATCCGGATCTTGTCTCCACGAACCGTGATGACGGCCCCGACGTCGAGCTCGCGGGCGTGACGGTCGAGGACCTGACGCATCAGCTCGATCCGTATCTCCGCCGGGACGTCCGGCAGCCGCACGAGGCCACGATGGGAGTGTCCCGACTCGTAGATCAGCGTGCCGAAATCGGTGTCGAGAGTGACGAGAGCCCGTCGGTCCTCGACCGCGACCTCCAGCAGCCTCCGATCGCCGGGGTCCGGTCCTAGCTCCCGGACTTCGACGACGTCATGGCCTTCGTGGAGGAGCCATCTCGCCAGGCGGCTGCCGGCGCATCGGTCGACGAGGAACCTCACCCGGCGACGACCCGCACGGGATCGAGGCGGTCGTTCGCGATGACGGCGTGAGCGTACGCCAGACAGGCTCGGAGGTCCGCGGGCTCGAGGTCCGGGTAGTCCTCGAGGATCTCCTGCTCGGAGACGCCTTGCATCAGGAGGCTCAGGATCAGCTCGACGGAGATGCGCATTCCGCGGATGATCGGCTTGCCGCCGAAGATCTCCGGGTCGGCCGTGATGCGCTCGAGCAAGTGTTGCTGGGCCATCGGGAACTCCCGTTTCAGCGGACATTGTACCGACGCCGCCATGCCGATGGCGGCGGAGCTCTGGAACGGATGCCAGGCTTGGCGGCGCCTGGGCCGCCGTAACGCGGCTAGGCCGGCACCAGCTCCCTGACGAACATCCCCGGCTTGTAGGCGGTGATCGTGCCGGTGAAGGCCGACGCGGCCACCGTCAGGGGGGAGGCGAGGTAGAGCTTGCCGGGGCCGGAGCGGCCCTTGTAGTTGCGGTTGATCGCCGAGACGGTGACCTGGTCCGGGCTCTCGGAGACGCCGGGGCCGCAGCCGATGCAGGCGCCGCAGCCGGGCTGGATCAGGGTGACGCCGGCGCGCTCGAACGTCTCCATCATGCCGCGGCGGCGGCAATGCTCCTCGACGGCCTGGGAGCCGAACTGGATGAGGAAGCGGACGCGCGGGTGGACGGTGAGGCCGGCCTCGACGGCCTCTTCGACGACCCGGTGGTAGAACTCGAGGTCGTCGATCTTGCCGGCCGTGCAGCTCCCGCCGTAGGCGATGTCGACCTCGACCTCGCCGAGCTGGTCGATCGGCGCGCCGTTGGTCGGGTCGGAGGGGATGCCGCGGTCGGGGTCGCCGGGGTGCGCGACCATCGGGCGCATCGCGGAGAGATCGATCCGGTGGACGCCGCCGGCGTACTCGGCCTCGGGGTCGGGGGCGACGGCGCGCTCGCGCCAGCGGGTCTCGTCGCCGCCCGGCCGCCACTCCCGCAGCCAGCGGAAGGTCGCCTCGTCGGCGACGACGATCGCGGTGCGGGCCGAGCACTCGGTGGCCATGTTGGTCAGGGTCGCCCGCTCGTCCATCGACAGGTTCGCCACGCCGGGGCCGGTGAACTCCATCACCCGGTTGAGGGTCATCTGCGGCCGGGCGTAGTGGAGCAGGACGTAGAGCATCAGGTCCTTCGCCGTGACCCCCTCGGGCAGCTCGCCGTCGAGCTCGAAGCGGATCGACTCGGGGACCTCGACCATGGTGAAGCCGGCGTGGATCAGGTTCGCGTACTCGGTGGCGCCCACGCCCCAGGCGAGCGCGTTGTTCACCCCGCCCATGCAGGTGTGGCTGTCGGTCGCCTGGATGAAGTCGCCCGGCTCGACGAGCTTCTCGCGCGCCACCTCGTGGCAGATGCCGGGGGAGACCCGGTCCTTGGCCGAGAAGTCGCGCGCCCCGGTGTGCCCCTGGAACTCGCGCTGGAGATCGCGCAGGGTATCGATCTTGTCGGTGAACGCCCGCATCTTCGGGACGTCGTCGGCGTAGATCAGGTGGTCCTCGAAGACGGCGAAGCGCTCCGGATCCTGGATCTCGTAGCCGGGGCCGAACTCCTCTTCGAGGAAGTGGTGGACCTGGGCGGTCGTGAACTCGTGGGAGTAGCCGCCGTCGACCTCGACGACGACCGCGTCGCCGGGTTTCACGTACCGCCCGGCATCCCCGTCGCCGGTCCCGAGCAGGTGGCGGGCGAGGAGCTTCTCGGCCATCGTCATCGGCCGCGGCGGGGTATCTGGGTGCGGCAGGTCGATCTCGCCGGCCGCGAGCGCCTTCGAGAACGGGAACAGCCCCCCGTGGCGGATCACCAGCTTCGAGATCGGGTCGTACCCCTCGGTGAACTCCTCGAGCGGCACGCCCTCGCCGGCCTGGAGCCGCCGGAGCACCTCGTGGTCGCCCATCAGGACGCCCTGGTTGACGTTGTTGCGGGCGTGGATCGGGGCGAAGGAAGCGGCGATCGCGATCCGGATCCCCGACCACTTCTCGGCCTGGACCGCGGTCTCCCGCGACGAGCCGGTCCCCTTGCGGTAGCCGGAGACGATCACCTCGAAGTTCCCGTCGCGGAGCGCGTCCCGGGCGAAGAGCCGCTCGCCGTCGACGATCAGCCCGGCGTAGGCGTCCCGGGCGATGTCCTCGGGCCGGTGCGAGAAGCACACCCAGGCCGGGGTCATCGCGTCGGTGTTGACGTCGTCGAGCAGGTCGTCGACCGTCACGTCGTCCATTGTCAGGTCGAGCTCCCCGGCGAGCTGGCGCTTGATCAGCTCCGGGTCCTTGGTCAGGAACAGGACCCGCTTGCCGGGGGTCAACCGGACGGTCTCGGGCGGTTTGGGGGAGTCGGTCATCGCGGGTTCGTGGAAGGGGACGAACGGGACGTTCGGCGTCCCAGGCCGCTATGCGATCGTAACAGCGAGCGAGACGGTGAAAGTCCGCGTCTCTCGCGTACCGAAGAGGGGTCCGACCCCTTCCAGCCTCTACGCTGCCGTCAGCCGCTTCACCTGGAGTGAGTCGCGCCTCTGCTCAGCCTGCCAGAGGTCGTACTGGAGCTGCTGGGCGAGCCAGCTCTCGGCCGTCGTGTCGAAAGCGAGCGACAGGCGTACCGCCATCTCCGGGCTGATCCCGGATCGGCCGTTGAGAATCGCCGAGAGCGTCTTGCGGCTGACGTCGAGCGCCGCGGCGGCCTCGGTCACCGTCAGTCCGAGGGGTTCGAGGCAGAGCTCTCTCAGAACCTCACCGGGATGAGGGGGGTCGTGCATTTTCATCATCCGTTCCTCAATGGTAGTCCTCGTAGTCGACCCGATCCACGTCCTGCCCGATGAACTCGAACGTGACCCGCCAGTTGCCGCTCACCTGGACCGACCACGTGCCCTTGCGATCCCCTTTGAGCGGGTGGAGAACGAGGCCGGGCAGGTCCAGGTCCCGCGGCTCGGTAGCCACGTTGAGGCGGCCGAGGATCACCCGCAGACGCGCCGCATGCTGCGGCTGGATCTTCGAGACCCGGCCGGTCGTGAAGAACAGCTTCAGGCCCTTGTGCCGGAATCCTCGAATCGCCACGACCGCCAGTGTAACCTGTCCATTCTCGGGTTACAAGGACGAAGCGGTCGCCGGAGCCTCGAGGTCCTGAGCTACAGTCCCTGCCGTGGCCAACCTCCTCTCTCAGCGCGAGCTGCCGCCGGAGTACGCGGTCTGCGAGCCGGCCCTCCCGCCGGAGCGCGATCCGGCGCGGCCGCGGCTCGGCGACCGGCTGCCGGAGCCGGGGACCGCGGCGCCCGACGAGGTGCTCGGGCGGTTCCTCGACTGGGTGACGGAGATCGGGCTCGCGCCCTACCCGGCGCAGGAGGAGGCGCTGCTCGAGCTCTTCGCCGGCAAGCACGTCGTGCTGGCGACGCCGACCGGCTCGGGAAAGTCGCTCGTCGCCCTGGCGCTCCACTTCAAGGCGCTGGCCGAGGGTCGCCGGTCGTTCTACACCTCGCCGATCAAGGCGCTCGCGTCGGAGAAGTTCTTCGCCCTGTGCGACGAGCTGGGGGCCGAGCGGGTCGGCATGCTGACCGGCGACGCCTCGATCAACCCGCGCGCGCCGGTCGTCTGCTGCACGGCCGAGGTGCTGTCGAACATGGCGCTGCGCGAGGGCGAGCGGCTCGACGCGCCCTACGCGGTGCTCGACGAGTTCCACTACTACGGCGACCGCGACCGCGGGGTGGCCTGGCAGGTGCCGCTCCTGACCCTGCCGCACACGCGGTTCCTGCTCATGTCGGCGACCCTCGGCGACATGACGGGGATCGCCGGCGACCTCGAGGAGCGGACCGGCCGCGCGGTCGCGGTGGTCCGCACCGGCGAACGCCCGGTGCCGCTCGAGTTCGACTACCGTGAGACCCCGCTCCACGAGACGGTCGAGGAGCTCGCCGCGGCCGGCCGGGCGCCGATCTACGTCGTCAGCTTCACCCGCCGCGAGTGCGCCGAGCGCGCCCAGGCGCTGACCTCGATGCAGCTCACCGACCGCGAGGGCAAGCAGACGATCGCCCGGGCGGTCGGCGACTTCCGCTTCGACAGCCCGTACGGCAAGGAGCTCCGGCGGTTCGTCTCGTTCGGCATCGGCGTCCACCACTCGGGGCTCCTGCCGAAGTACCGGCTGCTCGTCGAGCAGCTCAGCCAGCAGGGGCTGCTGCGGGTGATCTGCGGCACCGACACCCTGGGGGTCGGGGTCAACATCCCGATCCGCACGGTGCTCTTCACGCGCCTCTCGAAGTACGACGGGCGGAAGGTGGCGATCCTCTCGGTGCGCGACTTCCAGCAGATCGCCGGCCGCGCCGGGCGCAAGGGGTTCGACGAGCGCGGCTGGGTCCTCTGCCAGGCGCCCGAGCACGTGATCGAGAACAAGCGGGCCGAGGAGAAGGCGGCGGGCGACGCGAAGCGGCGCAAGAAGCTGGTCAAGAAGGGTCCCCGCCGCGGCGAGGTGCCGTGGGACGAGAAGACCTTCCGCCGCCTCGTCGAGAGCCCGCCCGAGACGCTCGAGTCGCGCTTCCGGCTGACCCACGGGATGGTCCTCGAGCTCCTCCAGCGCGACGCCGAGCTCGACGACCCGTCCCGGCGCAACTTCGCCGCCCTGCGCGACCTCCTCGACCGCGCCCACGAGGACGACGCGACGAAGCGCCGGCTGCTCGGCGAGGCGGCCGTCCTCGTCCGCTCGCTCCACCGCGCGGGGATCGTGCGGATGGTCCGCGACACGCGGAGCGACTACCTCTGGGTGACCGTCGACCCCGACCTCCAGATCGACTTCTCGCTCCACCACACGCTGTCGCTCTTCCTCGTCCAGGCGCTGAATCTGCTCGACCCGGAGGACGCCGAGTACGCCCTCGACGTGGTGACGCTCGCCGAGGCGGTGCTCGAGGACCCGGCGCCGGTCCTCCGCCAGCAGGTGGAGAAAGCGAAGCAGCGCCTCCTCGCCGAGCTCAAGGAGGCGTTCGTCCCCTACGAGGAGCGGGTCGAGCGCCTGCGCGAGGTGACCCACCCGAAGCCGAAGTCCGACTTCATCGCGGGCGCCTTCGAGGGCTTCCGCGACCTCCACCCGTGGGTGGGCGACGACGACATCCGCCCGAAGTCGATCGGCCGCGAGATCTACGAGCGCTACATGAGCTTCGCCGACTACGTCCGGGAGTACGGGCTGGCGCGCGACGAGGGGATTCTCCTGCGCTACCTCTCGCAGCTCTACAAGACCCTGGCCCAGAACGTCCCCGAGGCGCTGCGCACCCCGGCCCTCCACGACGCCCTCGCCTTCTTCCGCACCCTCGTCGAGCGCGTCGACTCGAGCCTGCTCGAGGAGTGGGAGAGCCTGCTCCACCCGGAGGCGGCGGCCGCCGAGACGGCCCCAGAGCGGCGGGTCCGGCCGGTCGACGTCCTCCTCGCCGATCCCGCCGCCTTCGCCGCCCGCGTCCGCGCCGAGCTCCACCAACTCGTCCGCGCCCTGTCCCGTCGCGACTGGGAGGAGGCCGCGGCCGCGGTCGCCCACGACCCGGACGACCCGTGGACCGCGGAGCGCTTCGAGGAGGCGATGGCTCCCTACTTCGCCGAGTACGAGCAGCTGCCCTTCGGCCCCGAAGCGCGCCGCCACCGCATGACGCGCCTCGAGCCCGCCGGCGAGCGGCGCTGGCGCGCCACCCAGGTCCTCCCCGACCCGGCCGAAGACCACCTCTGGCACGTCGCCGCCGAGCTCGACCTGACCGGCGACCCGGCGCTCGACGGCCCGCTCGTCCGGCTGGTGCGGATCGGGACCTGAGCCCACGGCGCTCGCGGTCTCCGCCTGGCTCGGCTTGGTCGTCTACACCGAGGGCCGTGAGCCGGGCTAGCCCGCGGCCCGCAGCTTGGCGTGGCGGTTGAGCTCGTCGTCGGCGGGCGAGAGCGCCAGGTTCTCGGGCAGCGGCGCGAGGTCGAAGCCCCAGGTCCGGCGGCGGAGGAGGGCGTAGTCGGAGGCGCGGTCGCGGCGGATGCGGCCGACGCCGCCGGCCATCGGGTGGGCGCCGGCCCGGACCGCTAGGCGCGACTGGACCGCGTGGCCGGCGATCGAGAAGAGCTTGCCCGCCATCCGGTGATCCCAGCGGGCGCCGAGCGCCCGGCGCATCTTCGCCGCCACCTCGCCCGCCCGGTTGAACCCGCGGTAGCACTCGGCGAGGAGCGCCGACCAGCGCTCCGGCGAGAGGTGCGGGTGCCGCCAGGTGACGCAGGTGCCGTCGAAGCGGTCGAGGTTGCGCGCGGTGATCGAGCCCTGGGCGAGGAAGTCGCCGTACTGGTCGGTGCCCGGGATCGGGGTGAGGACGTAGAACGAGGCGAGGTCGGGGGCGATCTCGCGCAGCCGTGCGAGGTGGCCCCGGATCGAGTCCTCGGTGTCGGTGGGGAAGCCGAGGATGTTCGAGAAGTGGGTGGTGATGCCGTGGGCGCGGCACAGCTCCACGATCCGCGCGTAGCGCTCCGGATGGTTCTGGAGCTTGTGCGCGCTGCGCAGGGCCTCGCGGCTGAACGACTCCGCCCCGACGAAGATCTGGAAGCAGCCGGCCCGCGCCATCAGCTCGAGGAGGTCCTCCTGCCGCTCGATCTGGACGTCGCACTGGGCGAAGAAGGGCAGCCGCAGGCCGGCGGCGACCATCGCCTCGAGGAGGTCCGGCGCCTCGGGATACTTGTTGAAGTTGTCGGACGTGAACATCACGTAGCGGACGCCGGCCGCCTTTGCGGCGCGCAGGCTCGCGAGGGTCGTCTCGATCGGCTGGCTCCTCACCTGGCGGCCCGCGATCTTGATCACCGAGCAGAAGTTGCAGACATAGGGGCAGCCGCGGGCCGGGTAGACCCCGAGGAGCGGCACGACGTAGCGCCGCAGGTCGCGGCGGGACGGCGGGTCGAGGACCGGCGGGTCGAGCCGCTCCTGCCAGCGGCGGTCGCCGCCGTAGACCGGTGCCAGCTCGCCGGCGACGGCGTCGGCGAGGATCGCCGGCCAGACCAGCTCGGCCTCCGACAGCGCGAAGGCGACGCCGCGGCCGTGGAGCTCCGAGGTGTCGCAGGTCATCGCGTGCGGGCCGCCGACGACGCAGTGCTCGACACCGCGGGCGCGGGCGAGGGCGGCGAGGTCGAGCGCGCGGTGGAACTGGTGGCTCTGGACGCCGGCCAGCGCGAGGAGCGTCGTGCGCGACGGGTCGCCGCGCAGCAGGTCCAGGTACCCGAGGTCGCCGTGGACGTACTCGTCGAGCGTGAGGACCTCGCACCGGGTGCCCGCGACCTCCGGCGGCGTCAGGCTCGCCAGGTGGACGATCGTGCTGTTCGGCATGAAGCCCCGGCGGAAGCGCTCGACGTAGCCGTCCTCGGCGTACTTGCCGGGCTTGAGGATGACGATGCGAAGGGTTCCAGCCATCGCGTGACTCCGGTTGCGGCGCGGGGCGCAACCGCCGTGCGGCCATCATCGCACGAGGGCGCCGTCAGTGCTTCGAGACGAAGCGGAGCGGCCCCCCGTCGCCCTGCGGCTCGATCCGATAGATGTCCCACTTCTTGCCCTTGCTGCGCGGCCGCTCGAGCTTCTGGGCGAGGACGACCCGGCGCCCGTCGGTGCGCACGTTGATCGCCCCGTAGACGGCGACCGAACGGTCGATCGTGTCCACCAGAGCGTCGAAGCTCTTCTGGAGCCGCTCCTTGCGGCGTCGGTCGGCCTTCGTCGCGGTCGGGTGCTCCTCGATCTCCTTGCGCAGGCGTTTGAGCTCGGAGCGCAGGACGTTCGGCTGCTTCACGTTCTCCTTGGTCGAGCGGGAGAGCTCGGTGGAAAAGATGAGCGGCCGGTCGCCGCGGCTGTGGCGGCCCATCGTGCCGAGAGCGTCCGCCCGCGGGTGGGCGTGGGGTTCGTCGTCACCGCTCGAGACCACGGTCGCGATCGGGTTCGTCGCCTCGAGGTAGAGCGAGGAGAAGTCGCTCGAGCCGTGATGGCACGCCTTCGCCACGTCGACCTCGAAGACGCGGCGGGCGGCCTCGACGATCGTGTCGTACTCGGCGGGGGACTTCGGCGGCATGGAGAGGCCGGTGTGGTGCTCGAGCAGAAGCTCCTCGGAGGGGATGTTCAGGTCTCCGCCCAGCAGCACCCGGACGTCGCGGTAGACCAGCTTGAGGACGACCGAATGGCCGTTCTTCGTCTTCCCCACGCTGCTCAGCCATCGCAGTCGTCCCTGCTCGCGCACGGGCCCCAGGATCTCGATCGAGAGCTCGCGATCCGGCCCGAAGCCCGGGAGATGGCCGTCCTCGACCGAGAGCGCCTGCGCTTCGGCGAAGCTCCCATTGCCGAGGCCCTTGGCCAGCATCGTGGGGTAGCGCTTGCCTTTCCAGCGGCTCTCGTCGGCGAGGAAGGCCCGTAGCTCCGCGGTGTCGCGCACCAGCTCCTGGAGGAACCTGGGCCTGCCGGTCGTGGTCTTCGGCCCGAGGCTGTCCTTGCCGGCCCGCTCGAGGATCCCGTTGTGGTAGAGGGTGCCGAACGAGGCGTTGGGCTCGTCGAACAGCCGGTCGAAGCCGTAGTAGTGATCGGAGTCGGGATGGGAAATGACCGCCGCGTGGAACGCGAACGGCTTGGAGAACTTGCCGAAGCGCCAGCGCAGGAAGCGGAACATGTTGTCGCCGTCGCCCGCGTCGATCACCATGACCTGGTCTTTCGGCGTCACGACGAGGCACCCGTCGCCCTGCCCGATGTCGACGAAGATCAGCTCGAGCAGGCGCTCCTCCTGAACCTCCTCCTCGCGCATCCAGCCGTCGCACCCCCGGGCGTGCACCTCGGCGAAGCCGTTGCGTCGCCCTGTCTTCAGGCGTAGCCAGTCACCCCACAAGAGGTGCTGGACCGCCTTCTTGCCGTCGGGCTCTGCGAAGACGACGGCCGAGGGATAGCCCGCCCACCGGATCTTGTCCGCCATGGCGCTGACCTCTCTGTTCGTTTTTCGATTGAGTTCCTACGTTAGCACGGTAGCCAGAGGCTCCGCCGCCACCCCCCGTGCTACGCTGCCCGCGATGGCGGGAGAGCTCGAGACGAAGGTCTGGGAGGCGCTGAAGCACGTCCGCTACCCCGGGATGAGCCGGGACATCGTCTCGTTCGGCTTCGTCGAGGCGGTGGAGGCCGAGGGGGGGGCGGTGACGGTGAAGCTGCGGATGTCGACCCACAAGCCCGAGGCCGCCGAGAGCGTGCGGCGCGAGGTCGAAGAGGCCGTCGGCGGGATCGAAGGGGTGAGCGGCGTCGCGGTCGACCTGCAGGTGGAGAGGCCCGCCGCCCGGCCGCAGCCGGCCCAGGCGGCGACGGCCGCGGACTCGGACCTCATCCCCGGCGTCGAGCACGTCGTCGCGGTGGCGAGCGGCAAGGGCGGGGTGGGCAAGTCGACGGTGGCCGCGAACCTCGCGGTGGCGCTGGCCCAGGAGGGGCACGCGGTCGGGCTCCTCGATGCCGACATCTACGGCCCCTCGATGCCGACCATGTTCGGCATCGACGAGCGGCCGCGGGTGGTCGGCAACCGCATCCTCCCGTTCGACAAGTACGGCGTGAAGCTGATGTCGCTCGGGTTCGTCCTCGACGTCGACACGCCGGTCATCTGGCGCGGGCCGATGGTGATGAAGGGGATCGAGCAGATGCTCGGCGACGTCGAGTGGGGCGAGCTCGACTACATGGTCGTCGACCTGCCGCCGGGCA
>Ga0299913_10000193_pt1 | contig 33148 bp, 37 predicted proteins | sample RVTome_9_FD_201360 | JGI IMG/M metagenome (GOLD analysis project Ga0299913, IMG submission 201360) | Soil microbial communities from uranium-contaminated site in the Upper Colorado River Basin, Wyoming, United States - RVT155D38 (version 2) ... | reverse complement strand
ACCTCGCGGAGGTGCGGCAGCGCCCCCTCGTACCCCTGGCAGAAGTGGGCCACCGGGCCGGCGTCGAGGGCCAGGGCGCGCTCGACCGTCGTCCAGTAGGTGGCGACGACGAGGTCCTGGTCGCCGAGGCGCGGAGGCTCGGCGGTGGTGTCGACGTAGCGGGCGTCGATCGCGATCCAGCCGGGCTTCGGCCCCTCGGCGAGCACGGTCACCTCGTCGCCCATCGACCGCAGCAGGGCGACGTGCTGGAAGATGACCTTGTTGCCGCCGTTGAGCTCGGGGAAGGGCAGGACGTAGGCGACGCGCACGGCTCAGGATCCCCCCGCCGGCGGGCGGCGAGACGAGCTTCGACCGCTCAACGCGTCCGGGCGAAGACGCAGCTTCGGCAGATGAAGTCGGCCGGCGCCTCCTCCATCCCGTAGACCCAGCGGCGCATGGTGGCCAGGGCGGGACCGGTCAGCACCTCGTCGAGCGACTGCTCGGCGAGGTCGCCGACGACGTAGCGCTCGTCGTAGTCCTCGCAGCAGAGCAGGCACTTGCCGTGCGGCGTGATGTGGACGTGCTGGAGCGGCCGGGAGCCGAAGTTGTCGCATCCGCACAGGGTCTTGTTGCGGGCCGACAGGCCGATCTGGAGGTACCCCGCCCGGTCCATCACCTCGAACTGCTTGACCCGGAAGCGGCTGCCGGCGAAGCGGTCGCGGATCTCCTCGAAGTCGCGGCGGTGGACGTCGTCCCCCTTGCCGAGGACGACGATGTCCATGTCCTCGGCGACCGGCCGGTCCTTCGCGTAGTCGAGGTTGCGCAGGACGAGGGCCAGGTGGTCGCCCCGCCGGTCCTCCGCGTAGCGCCCGCGGTCGAGGGTCGAGAGGTTGATCGACAGGAAGCGCAGCCCGCCGAGCTCGACGAGCTGGTCGACCCGCTTCGGCGTCAGCCCGGTGCCGTTGGTCAGGGTCGCCGCCGGCAGCCCTCGCCGGGTGATCGCCGCCACCTGCTCGACGAACCGCTTGTCGGCCGTCGGCTCGTTGTAGTTGATCATGAAGACCGACTCGACCGTGTCCCGGTAGACGGCGACCTGGTCGAGGATGTCCTCGTACTGCTCCGTCGGCATGAAGTACGACTCGCGCGGGTCGAAGGCGACCGGGCAGAAGTAGCAGCCCTGGTTGCACACCGTGTGCGCCTCGAGCGAGACGTACTTGAGCAGGAAGTCGCGCTCCGGCTCGGCGTCAGCGGGCACCAGCCACGAGGCGGCGGCGAGGAGACGCCGCTCGGGGGCGTCGAGGTCGGCCGGCGACTGCGCGCCGTCGAGGAGACGCCGGAGCTCGCTCCACCCCGGCTCGCCGGGGGTGCAGCTCGCGTCGGTCAGCGGGTTGTAGACGCGGTCGGGATCGACGTGCAGGAGCGGGTTGAGCCGCCAGCTCGCGGCGGCCGCGCCGTGCTCGCCGACTCCGGGGCGTCCCGAGGGCGTCTCGGACGGGAGGATCTGGAAGGTCACCTGGCGGATCCTGACAGGGTTCTGGGCATGGCGGCCTCGGGGCCGGCGGGTTCCCACCGGTGTTCGACGTCGACGAGGCCGAAGCGGTAAGACCGGCTCTCGACCCGGAAGGCCGCCGGCAGCACCTTGCGATCGTACACGTGCAGCCCCGCCTCGTCGAGGAGGAAGACGTAGAGGCCGAACTCCCCCTTGACCAGCGGCAGCTCGGGCACGCTCAGGCGCAGCGAGTGCTCGCGGCGGCCGCGGATCGGCTCTCCGCCGTCCACCGCCGTCGAGAAGGCGCACACTTCGAGGTCGTCGCTCCGGTTGATGCCCACAGCTACCTGAAAGCCGATCTCGGGCTCGGGAGATTCCCAATCGACCTCCAGGGTGAACGGGTCGCCGCAGCGGAACGGGCCCGAGGGCGAGCCGGCGGCGCTCAGCCGCACCGCCCGGATCCGCGGCTCGAGCCCGCCCTCGCCCGCCGGCTCCGGCGCCGCGTCGCCGTCCGGCGCCTCGGCACCCCCGCCCACCTTCAGCGTCAGGAACCGCTCGTACTCGCGGACCACCTCCTCGACCGGCCCGAGGGCCGCCGGCCGGCCGCCGCGCAGCCACAGCGCCCGGTCGCAGAAGTAGGAGACGTAGTACATCGCGTGGGAGCAGAAGAACAGCGTGCCGCCGCCGTCGACGAACCGGCGCATCCGGTCCATGCACTTCTTCTGGAAGTAGCCGTCGCCGACCGACAGCGCCTCGTCGATGATCAGCACGTCCGGGTCGACCTGGGTGGCGATGGCGAAGGCGAGCCGCATCGCCATGCCGGTCGAGTACGTCTTGACCGGCTGGTCGATGAACCCGTCGAGCTCGCTGAACTCGACGATGTCGGGCGTGGTCTCGGCGACCTCGCGCTCCGAGAGCCCGAGCATCGCAGCGTTGAGCACGATGTTCTGGCGGCCGGTGAACTCCGGGTGGAAGCCGGAGCCGAGCTCGAGGATGGAGGCGATCCTGCCCTCGACACGGACGGTACCGCGGGTCGGCCGGGTGACGCCGGCGAGGATCTTGAGCAGCGTGCTCTTGCCGGCACCGTTCTCGCCGACGACGGCGAGCCCCTCGCCGTGGCCGAGCTCGAAGCCGACCCCTTCGAGGGCGACGAAGTCGCGGTGACGGGTGCGGCCGGTCAGCCCCTCGGCGAGCCGGTCCCAGGGCGAGGGGTAGACGCGGTAGACCTTGCCGAGGTCGCGCGCGCAGATCGCTTCGTCAGCCATCCGGTGCGTCCATCCCGGCCCGGTGCGGGCGCGGCCGGGCCGCCGCGGTCCGCCCGGCGGCGGCCGCGTCCGCGACCGCCGCCCGGGCTCGCCGGGACGGGCTCAGTCGCCGACCAAGAAGGCGTGACCGTCGTAGCCGCCGCAGTACGAGCCCTCGGGGTTGACGAACTCCCAGTCCTGGTCGGTCACCGGGTCGTGCACGTGGACGGTGTACGCGACGTTCGACAGCGCCCCGATGAAGGCCCAGAAGTAGCCGTCCAGCGACCTCGCGTCGACCATCTTGACCAGCAGCTCGAGGTTGTCCTCGCGGAAGAACCAGAAGTAGCCGCTCTGGTCCGTCCCCTGGATCGCCTTGCCCTTCCCCGGCACCGTCTGGCCCTGCTCGTTGTCGACCGAGAAGTCGACGCCGACCTCGAAGCGGCCGAGGAGGGTCAGGGTCTCCGCGGGATCGGCGCCGCCCTGGTGGGTCGCCTCGCTCGCGCGGGTGGCGCCCGCCGGTGCGCCGGCGAGGGCGGCCGAGGCCGCCTGGTCCGCCGGGAAGGCGGCGGTGTCGGCCCGGCCGCAGAACGTCCCCGGCAGGCTCTCGTAGGTCTTCTGGGCGCCGGTCACCGTGTCGGTCACCTCGATCGTGTACCCCACGTTGGTCGTCGCTCCGTAAAACACCCAGATCTTGCCGTTGACCGGCGTGCCGTCGAGGATCTTGACCACCAGCTCGAAGTTCGTCGGCCGGAAGAACCAGAAGAAGCCGGTCCGCTCGCTGCCGGGGAACTTCACCGCCTGCCCCCGACCGGTCGTGCCGTTGTGCTGGTCGGTGAAGTCGACCTCGACCTCGAAGCGGCCGCTGCCCAGGCAGAGCTTGTTCTCGTCGTCCGCGGCGGCCCCGGTGCAGCCGTTGTCACCCTTCTCGGGGTCGGGGTCGGGCGCCGCGCCGCCGACGGTGACCGTCTTCGAGGTCGACTGCGAGCACACCCCGAGGATGCAGAGCGGGTTCGGCTTGCTGATCTCCAGGAAGACCTCGTGCTTGCCGTTCGTGGTGAAGGTGTGCTCCGCCTTGGCGGTCGTGTACGTCTTCCCGTCGATCGTCCACAGGTAGTTCTGCGGCGCGCCCTCCGAGGCGCTGCCGTCGAAGGTGACCTTCTGCCCGACGAGCGGCGTCAGCGGCGTGAAGGTGAACTTCGGGACCAGCGAGGCGCGCGGGTTGGGGTCCGGGTCCGGGTCCGGGTCCGGGTCCGGGTCGTTGCCGGTGATCGACACCACCCTCGACCCGGTGATCTCCGGGCAGGCGGAGTTGGTGGCGGAGATGTTCTTGGTTCCGGTGGTGGACCAGGAGAGTGTGATCGAGCTTGAGGTGCTGCTGCCGCTCCCTCCGCCCTTGTTCCAGGTCCACCCGCTGCTCGACGGGGTGCATCCCGAGGCCGAGGCGACGAAGGTCATCGACGTCCCGACCTTGCCGCTGCCGGGACCGGAGATGGAGATCTCCTTGGGGATGGTCGAGCCGCTGATCGTGATGGATTTCGGGTTCGGTGCGTAGTTCTGCACGGGATCGGTCGACTCGCCGCCACGGATCGCCTTGACGGCCGGCAGGTAGGGACTCCCGTCCGGGCTTGGCTTGGAGTAAGTATGGGTAACCTTGCCGTTCACCGGCATCGAGGTCGTGTCTTCGAAGATGTCGTCACCGTCCCAGTCGAAGGCGAAGCTGGTCGGCTCCCCGGTCACGACGAGATCGAAGCCGAGAGGCTCGTTCAGGTCGTAACTACATCCGAAGCGGAAGCAACCGTGGAGAGGTGACTGGAAGGTGACGATCTCTAGCGGGTTAATCTCCTGGACCGTCACCGGAAGCACAGCGCTCTCGCGCTCCCCCTCGACGCAGTTACGGATCTTGACGCGCACGTCGAAGACGCACGGCAGCGTGCCCCCGCAGACGTCGTCGACGTCGGTCTGGGTGTAGGTGTGCGAGTGGCTGGGGCCGTCCGTCGGGTCGTTGATCCACCCGGTGTAGCCGTTGCCGTAGTCCCAGTTCCACTCGGTGGCGCCCGGCGCCGCGACGCTCAACGTCAGGGTGCCGAACTCCGGGCTCGCCGGGCTCGCCGCCGGGGTGAACGCGCCGCCTATCGGCAGCGTGGGCAGGGCGTTCAGGGTGACCGTCGCCGACTTCTCGGCGGGACTGCCGGTCCCGCTGATCTCGAGGAAGCCCTCGTACTGGCCGGCCCCGGTCGTCGACGGCGGCGTCCACACGGCGGTGTCCGTCGTCGAGACGAGACCCGTCGAGCTGCCGCCGGCGGCGGGCTCGACCCGCCACGCCCGGGTGAGCGGCGGCTTGCCGTCGACGCCGGTCGCGGTGAAGGTGATCGGCTGGCAGACGAAGGCGGTGGTCGGGCTGGCCGTCACCGACGCGATGACCGGGGCCGGGTCGTTCACCACGACCGCGAGCTCGTCGTCGGCCGAGCCGCACGCGGAGTTGGTCACGCTCACCGTCTTGTTGCCGAGCTCGCTCCAGCGGATCTTCACCGTCGAGCCGGTGCCGGTGATCGTCGCGCCGGACCCGGCGTCCCAGCTCCAGGTCGAGGCCGGCGTGCAGTTGGCGGCGTTGGCAGTGAAGGTGGCGTCGGTGTCCTGATAGGCGGTCGCCGGCCCGTTCAACCCGATCGACGGGTCGATGCTCTGCAGCTTGTGGGCGTCCATGATGGTCCGGGCGGCGCGGTAGAAGTAGTTGCCCGAGAACTGTCCCTCGCGCGGCATGACCTGGGAGAAGCCGGAGGGGTTGCTCGAGTAGTAGTAGCTCCAGTAGTCGACCGTCCCCTGGCCCCCGTCGCTTCCGGTGACGTTGATCGTCTTGGTGCCGACGACGTCGACCGGCTTCGCCGGATCGCTGACGTCGTAGAGCCACTCCTTGCGCAGCCCGGAGTGGCACATCGTCCCGTTGCCGAAGTAGAGGAACGGCTTGCCGGTCGTCGGGTTGCCGGCCCGCGAGAAGGTGACCGACTGCCAGCCGCTCGTGTAGCCGAGCGGAAGCGCCGGGCCGACCTCCTTGCCGGCGAGGGAGGTGCAGAGCGACGAGGAGCAGCTCGTGATGTCGTAGATCCGCGCCTCGAGCAGCGTGCGGACCGCCAGGTAGTACTTCCCGCCGTCCTTCCACAGGGCGGTCCCCTGGATCGCCTCGCCGCCGAACGCGGCGATGCGCTTGGCGGTGGAGATGCCGCCGGAGCCGTTCGAGCGGACCTCGTAGACGTCGAGGCCCGGGCTCCCGGTGTACCCGCCGCTCGCACCGAGCAGGAAGCTGCCGTCGCCCTTGGCCACCGAGGCCAGGTGGACGTACGCCTTCACGTCGCCGATCTGCCCCTTGTAGATCCCGGGGCACTGGACGTTCGCGTTGGCGTTCTCGCCGCAGGGGCTGGTGCGCGCCAGCGCGGCGCTGACGTCGTAGTAGTGGATGCCGAGGCGATACTCGCTCGCCGCCGCGAAGGCCCAGACCTTGTCCCCGATCGTCGCCGTGAACACCGCCTCCAACGCCTTCGCGGGCCCGAACTGCTCGGAGTCCTGGTAGACCGCGGTCGCCTGTCCGTCGTCCACCTTCCAGACGACCAGGCCGACCACCGGCCGGCCGACCGCCACCGCCACGTCCGTGCGGCCCGCGGGGGCGTCGACGTCGTTGAAGAAGTGCTTCTCCTCGGAGTGTCCCTGGACGGGGCGCGGATACGAGGCCGAGCGGCAGTCGTAGATCGCGTCGCGGGTGATGTTGGCGGGATCGGAGACGTCGAACAGCGCGAACCCCTCGGTGTAGGTTGCGAACAGGGTGTCGCCCTCGACGTCGAGCGCCGACCACAGCGGGAAGCGGTGGTTGGGGAGCTGGTTGCCGTTGTAGCTCGTCGTGTCGGCAAAAGGAGCTGCCGCCGCCGGGGCGAGCCCGCCCCACAGCGACTGCGGGACCGAGACGGCGGGCGAGCCCTCGGCGCAGCCGGGGTAGGCCGCCGCCGGGGCGGGGAGTAGGAGGGCGCAGCCGGCGGCGATCGAGGCCACGGCGGCACCGCGCAGACAGGTCGAGACACGGGGGACTTCGAACTTCATCGGGGGCTTCCTCCTGCGGGGCGGTCTGTGGACACCGGTGGAACGCCTCCACTCCCGGTGAGGGGACGGTCGAGCGATCCACGCCGCTGCCGATTCACGGTAGACACCTTCTCGAGCGACTGTTTCAGCCTAGCTAGAAATGCACCTACGTCGATCATACGGACCGGAGCCCATCGGTGCAAGTCCGCCGTCTGTCGGCCGCTCGGCACCGCGCCCGTCATGCGGGTTCGGAGGTGGTGCCCAGAGGCCGAAAGGGAGAAAACGCCGGGTGGGCTCGAAGGCCCACCCGGCGGGAAACCGCAGGTTACGGAATCGGGTCGATGATCACGCCCTCGGCCTCGGTGGTGCACGCCGAGTCGAGCTGGATCGCGTCCATGCCCGTGCTGAACCGACCGAGAGCGCTGAACAACGTCGTCACCCAAGCCTGCTTGGGATCCGGAAAAGCGCTGGTGCCTGTACCGCCGGCGGCCGCGCTCAGATCGTAGTTCAGGTTGAGGTACAGCCAGCCGCCGATGTCGTCCACCGGCGAGACGTCGTCGCCACCGGGAACCGGCGAATCCTGACCGACCGGGACGCGCTGCGTCTCGTTCGGGAAGCAGGTCTGCGCCTCGCCCGTGGGCGGGGAGACCCGGTCCTCGCCGGGGATGCAGATCTCGGTGCCGTTCTCCTCCTCGTCGAAGGCGACGACCTGCGCCTGGTTCAGCGGGTGCCACAGCGGCACGGCGCCGCAGGTGAACCCGTTGAAGTCCGGGATGCCGCCCTCGCGCCAGACGACGAGATCGGTGCCGCCGGTGAAGGCGCCAGCCGTGATGTAGCGGGCGGCGAAAGTCGTCGCCAGCGGCTCACGGTTGTCCTCGCCGATCGTGGTGAAGCGGCTGTAGAACGTGTCGTTCACGGTCGCCTCGGTCAGCGCGGCGTCGGCCTCGATGTGGACCAGCGTCTCGCCCTGGGCGAAGTTGTTCGCCGCGTCGACGTAGTGGTAGTTGCCCCACAGGACGTTGTTGTTGTTCGCGGTACCCGTGCCGCCCTGGACGAAGTAGCCCCCGTCGCCCGGGAACTCGAGCGAGCACCGGTTGACGTTGTCGACGGTCAGGTAGCCGCGCGCGATGCCGTCACTGTAGTTGGCGCCCAGGCAGTTGCCGAAGTAGATCGGCGAGCTGAGGCCCGTGTGGCCGCGGCGGATGTGATCGATCTGCTCCGAGTTGAGCTCCACCTCGTTGAAGGGGAACCGGCCGGCGCAGCCCGGGAAGTCGGCATCCCACGGCGGCGCCGCCTGCGTCGCGCCGATCGGCGGGCTCGGGCTGAAGGCGTCGCCCGCGTCCCGGCTGCGGTCCGCGGTCCGCGGCAGACGGCCACGGAAGATGTCGCACATGTTGACGGTCTGGACGTCGTACCCGGTCAGGTAGACGTCGAAGTCCAGGGTCGGCACGGTCCAGTCGGTCCACAGGACGAAGTGGGTGAGCTGGGCCGCCGCCGAGGCGTTGTTGACCGAGAAAAGGGTCGTGACCCCTCGGTCGTCGGGATCGGCACAGTTGAGGATGCCGTCCTCGTCGTCGTCGTTGATGTCGACCTCGAAGTACGGCAGCAGCAGCGTCGCGGCCGGCACGTCATCGATCGTGCACAGCTCCGCGTACACCGGGCCGCCGACGGCCACGAGGCCGACGAGGACGACGCACAGCGTGAACTTACTCTTCATGAGAGACGTTTCTCCTTCTTCGTTTCTTCGTTCCTACAGGATCAATGCCCGCCGGAAGATGCCCGCCGGGCCGAAGACCACTCCGTTTCCTCTCCTCATCGAATTCCGCCGAAGCCGATCACCTCCTAATCAAAGAGTAGATTTCTCCGAGCCTACACCCTCCGGCCCGTCAAGTCCAAGTCTCTGTCGACCGTTGCTGCCGCCGGTGCCTGTTCGAGCGCTGCCGACCTTATGCTGCTGCACTATAGCGACGCCTCGTCGAGTCTGTCAAGCATCCTCCGGGATCAGCGGGGCGCGGCACGCCAGGCGGAGATCCTACCCTCGTTCACGCAACGGCGCTCCGCGGACGGGTCGAGGAGGACCTCGCCGCCCGGCTCGCCGGCGAAGGCGGCGACGATCTCGTCGCCCGGCACGCCGTCGAGGTCGGCGAGCTCGACGTGGTACCCCGTGCATCCGAACTCCCGCGCGGCCAGCTCCGGCGCCGCCTCCAGCCGCAGCGTCCCGTCGCCCTCGCCCAGGAACACCCACCCCTGCCCCGAGCCGTCGAAGGCCACCAGGTCCGCGTGCTCGTCGCCGGGGAGGTGCCCGGCCGCCAGCGCCCGGAGCTCCCGCCGGCCCGCGAGCTCGAGGACGGTCTGCCGCTGCCAGCCGTCGTCGCGCGCGAGGTAGAGGTAGATGCCGTGCCACGGGCCTTCGCTGCGCGAGCCGCGCGCCGAGACCGCGACGTCCGTGCGGCCGTCGCCGTCGAAGTCCTCGACCGCGACCGCGGGGAGGATCGTGTTCTCGGACAGCTCCGGGAGCGCCTCGATCGCCGCCGGCCCGCCGCCGTCGGCCGTCGTTCCACGGTTGAGCAGCAGCGGCTTCGGCGACGCCGTGTTCATCCATGCGCTCACCAGGTCCGGCCTGCCGTCCCCGTCGAGATCGGCCACCGCCAGGGCGTCGCCCCGCAGCCGCCGCGACGTGTCGAGCGGCAGCGGCTGCCAGGCGCCGTTGCCGAGGTTCCGGTAGACGACGGCGTCGGTCGACCCCCGGCGGTAAGCGGCGTCCTCGCGCCGGACCGCCATGCGCGAGCCCTCGCCGAGGATCGCGAGGTCGGTCCAGCCGTCGCCGTCCCAGTCGACCGGCGCCACCGCCCGGCTGGTCAGCACCCCGGGCCCGCCCTGGTCCGGCTTCGCGTACTCGAGCCCCTCGCTCCACCGCCGGAGCCCGCCCTCCCCGTCGTCGACGAGGACGACCACGCCGCGGAGGTGGACCGCGAGCGCCAGGTCGAGACGGCCGTCGCGGTTGAAGTCCGCGACCGCGACGGCGCCGTAGTCCAGCCCCAGGTCGGGAGGCAGCCGGTCGCCGAGCGCCCGCGCCGTCCAGCCGCCCTCGCCGTCGTTCAGGAACACCCAGGGCGTCGCGGAGCCCTTGCGGGCCGGACCGTGGACCACGTCGAGCCGGCCGTCCCCGTCGAAGTCGACGACCGCGAAGCCGTTGCGCCACTGCCCCTGGGTCGGGAGCCCGGCGTCGAAGGGCTCGAAGCTCAGCCGGTCGACCTCCGCCAGGTCCTCCGGTAGGGCCAGCTCGCGGCCCTCGTCGCTGGCCGGCTCGCCCATCGGCCTCTGGACGGCGCCCTCCGCGTCCGCCGGCGGGTCCTCGTGTCCGACGCGGTAGATCTTGACCAGGAAGTAGTCCTCGCCCTCCTCGGCGATGTCGTAGGTGAAGCCGCGCGGGAAGCGGACGCGCCCGTCCTCGAGCCGGAGGTAGTACCCCTCGTACTTGGGCAAGCGCCGCAGGGCGTACTGGTGGCCCCCTTCGTCCACCAGCCATTCACCCTCGGAGGCGGCCGCCTCGCCTTCGCCGTCCGCGGCGGTGGACGCGGTGTCGGCCGCGGCTTCGCCGGCGGCGGGATCGTCGGAGAGCGGCGCCCCCGCACCGGCCGGCGGGGCCTCGTCCGTACCTTGCGGTCGGGGTTCCGCGCCGCCGGAGGCGCAGGAGAAGGAGACGGCCGAGGAGAGGATCAGGGCGACGGACAGGAGGTATCGAGGCATCGTGGGACTCTCGGGTCGATTCGGGGGTTGCGGGAACGTCGGCGGCCGACCTGGAGGGGCCGGAGGCGGGCCGGCTCGTGCCGGCGCCTCAGACCTGGTCGCCGAACTCCGGCGCGAGGCGGCGGAAGAGCCACCAGCCGGCGCCCAGCAGGATGACGGCGCAGAGCGCCAGGAACAGGGTCTCGCCCGGGACGCGCAGGGCGTCGCCGAGCAGTGCTTCACGGTAGAGCCCGACCAGCGCGGTGAGCGGGTTGAGCTCGACCAGCCACCGGAGCTCCTCCGGCACGAGCGACAGAGGATACACGATCGGGGTGAAGTAAAACCAGCCCGTCATCGCCATGCCGATCAGCTGCGCGACGTCGCGGAAGAACACGTTCGCCCCGGCGAGCAGGAGCCCGAGACCCAACGACATGGCGAGCTGGAGGGGGACGGCGAGGAGGAGCAGCGGCAGCCCGGCCCAGGAGAGCTCGCCGGCGAGGAGCAGCACCGCCGCGAACACGAGCAGCGCGATCCCCTCGTGGAGCAGGGCGGACAGCGCCACGCCGAGGACGAGGACCTCCGCCGGGAAGGCCAGCTTCTTGACCAGCGCCGCGTTGTCGGTGATCGCCGTCGAGCCGCGGGTGACCGTCTCCTGGATCGCCATCCAGGGCAAGAGCCCGGCGAACAGGAAGACCCCGAAGTTGTCCGTCCGCTCGCCGTACAGCGAGATCTCGAGCACCGTCGAGAAGACGAAGGTGAACAGCAGGAGCAGCCAGAGCGGCTGGACGAACGACCAGACGAAGCCGAGCACCGACCCGGCGTAGCGCCCCTGGAAGTCGCGTCGGACGAGCTCCTTGAGGAGGAAGAGTCGGTGGCGCGCCATCGCGAGAGCGGATTATAGAGAGGAGCCATACGCGGGGCCGCGAGACCCGTATGCTCCCGGCCGCCCGGTTTGACTTCTGCGCCGCCCGAGCGTACGATTCGCGGACGAAGCCTCCATGTCATTCTGGCATAATGGGTCCGCATCTCGTGGCCCCGAGGCGATCGGAAGGCGACGCGAGACATGGCCGCAGCCCAGAAGATCCGTCAGGTCCAGCTCGTGGGTCGCAAGATCCGCCAGCTCCGCAAGCAGCACAAGCTCACCCAGACCGAGCTGTCGAGCCGCATCGGCATCCAGCAGTCCGACCTCTCCCGGATGGAGAAGGGCGAGTACCGGGTCCGCCTCGACACCCTCTTCCGCATCCTCGCCGAGTTCGAGATGTCGATGGGCGAGTTCTTCGACGAGGTCAACCGCGAGGCCGTCACCCCCAAGGAGGCCAAGCTCTTGCGAGACATCCAGAACCTCGACCCCTCCTCCCAGCGCGAGATCGAGACCTTCATCGCCTTCAAGCGCAGCCAGGCGCCTCGGCCGGTGGCGGAATGATGGACGTCACGTCGAGCACCAGGACCTTGAACGACGAAACTCGCGACGCCAGATACCGCGAGCTTCGGGACCGCGGTCTCGAAGCGACTCGTCTCGGTCGCCTACTCGAGGCGAAGATGGCCTTCACTCAGGCCATGGAGCTGGCTCGCCGTCTCGACGAACGGATCCAGGACCGGGCCTTCTGCAATCTCGCCAGCACCGAGATCGAGTTGGAAGGCGACCTCGATGCCACGATTCCTCGGCTTCGGGCCATCGTGGTCAAGGGCCTGGACCTCAAGAGTGCCAGGCTTGCCGCCTACCACCTGGCACGGATCTACGACCTGCGAGAGGAGTTCAAGAAGGCTCTCTTCTACGCCCGCGTCGCCCGTGAGCGTTCGGAACGTACCGGCTACGAAGATTGGATGGCCTCCAGCTACAACCAGATCGGCAGCCTGCTGATCGCCGAGAGCCAGTTCGAAGACGCCCGAGCCGAGCTCGAGAAAGCCCTCGAGCTGATGCCCCACGACGACCCGCGGTCGATGGACCGAGCTCTCGTCAAAGAGAACCTCGGCTACTGCTTGCTCGTCCAGAAAGAGTACTGGCGAGGGTTCCGGCTGCTCTTCGAGGCGCTCCGTAGCCTGCGGCGCGCGGGCGCGTACGGCCGGATGGCACGCGTGCATCAATCCCTGTGCTTCGGCTACCTCGAGCTCGGCCGATTCCGCCCGGCCGCGCGCCACGGCGTGCGATCCCTCCAGCTCGCCGAGGATTTCAGCGATTCGCGCGCGGCCAAGATCGCGCTCTTCCTCCTCGGGGAGGTCCAGAACATGGCGGGCAACCTCGAAGAGGCGCGAGCGTACTTCTCGCGGCTCCAAGAGCAGTACTTCCCGGAGCACCAATTCCTCGTGGACTTCCTCCTCGCTGTCGACGTGCGCAGCTTGGTCAACCTGAAGGCGTGACGATCATGAGAGCGAACATCCGACAAGGGGTGCGTGCGGCGACGCTGTCCATCGCTGTTCTCTTCGCGTTGGCTGCGACCGGTACCGCCGAGGAAATGGCTCTCGGCCGTGACGGGCAGCTGTTGCGTCTCCGCACTCTGAGCAGCGCCGAGGCGTTCGGTCCCGTAGCCGACCTCACCGCCGAGGATCCCGTTCTCGCTGTCGAGATCGTGAAAGAAGGGGCGGCCACCCGCCTGCTGGTCGTGCCCGGCACCGAAGGACCCGAGGTGGAGCGCTCCGCTTATCTGGCCTACGAGAACAGCTCAGACACGATCTTCGTGACGTGGGAGCGCCGCTCGAACTCGATTCACTCCCAGATCTTTTTGGCGAGCTACCGTGGCGGTGAGTGGGCCGAGCTCATCCCGGTCTCCGACCAGCGGTTCTCCCTGAAGTCGTCACCGAAGATCGCGATCACCCGCGAGGCCTATTCCCTGCCTTCCTCTGAGAGCGTCGCCAAGGAGTCGAGGGTTCAAAGGACGACGCTTCACGTCGTCTGGTTCGAGGAGCGGGGGACGGGGGCCGCAATCGTGTATGCGCCGATCATCCTGGTCGACGGCGATTACGTCGGGAGTCACAGCCGACTAACTCTCTCGGAGCTTTTCCCGGCCGAGGCGGGCTCGACTGCCGATGCGGCCCCGGCCTCGATCGTTCCCACGATCCGAGCGACCTCCGATCGGCGTTCGGTGGTGGTCGGCTTTGTCGACCCGTGGACCGGTCAGCTAGTGACTTCCAGGGTGTCCCTCCTGACCGGCGAGCTGGCAGTTCTCTCCGGAGAGGCGAGGTCGCACATCATCGACATCGGTGGGCGCTACGATTCTCGCGAACCCGGCGCTCTACAACGGCTCGCCGACGAGGCACGCTCTCACATCATCGACATCGGGAGCTCGATGGATCGGCCGCTCGTCCGATTCATCGCTGATGAGGCGAGGTCGCACATCATCGACATCGGTGCACGCTACGATTCTCGCGATCCCAGCTCGCTCCGACGGCTTGCCGATGAGGCGCGCTCCCACATCATCGACATCGGGTTCCGTCTCGATGCTCGAGGGGTCCCGCGGAGGTCCGACGCTCAAGCTATTACGCTAGAGCTAGGGGATCGGCAGGCAAGCATCGCGAATGTCGTCCGGGTCGAGCAGCCCATGGCTCGGCAACTGCCGGAGATCGCCGCAGATTCTGCCGACCTCCACCTTTCCGGGACTGGCGAACACGCTCTGATCGCCTGGCAAGCGGGCGGCGAGCTGCGCTATCGCGAGACCACCGACATGGGATGGGGGGAGGTCCGCTCTCTCGCACTCAGTGAGCACCTCACACCCAAGATGGCCGTGGACGTTCTCCGCGAGCACCTCGACGGTCGCTGACGGCGGGGACTCAGATCGGTTTCCGAGGCAGATCCCCTCGCGGGTCGGGACCGCGGCCCCCGCGCACCGCCCGCCGCAGCTCCTCGCCGATCCGCTCCGGCAGGACGATCATCACCCGGAAGTAGTGGTCGCCCGGCTCGCCGCCGGGCGGGGTGAGGCCGCGGCCGCGGAGGCGGAAGCGGCGGCCGCCGGAGGTGCCGGGGGGGAGGGTGACGCGGACCGGGCCGTCGATCGTCGGCACCTCGACGTCGGCGCCGAGGACGGCCTCGGCGAGGGTGACCGGCAGGTCGGCGTGGACGTCGGGGCCCTCGCGCCGGAAGTAGGGGTGCGGGCGAACGCGGACGCGGATCTCGAGGTCGCTCTGGCGGCCCGGGGCGAGCGGGGCGCCGCGGCCGGGGATCCGCAGGCGGGCGCCGTCCTCGACCGCCCGCGGCAGCCGCACCCGCACCCGCTCGAGCTCGACGAGCGCGCCGCGCCCGCCGCAGCGGCCGCACTCGCCGGTCCACGACTCTCCCCCTCCCCCGCCGACCTCGCCGCTGCCGCCGCACTCCGGGCAGCCGATCTCCCGCTGGAGCGGGAAGGAGCGCGTGGTGCCGCGTACCGCTTCGGCGAAGTCGAGGACCGCCTCGACCGGGGTGACGGCCTCGGCGGCCGGCGCCCGGGCATCGCCTCGTCGCTCCGGGCGCTCCAGACGCCCGGCCTCCGCGCCCGCGGGCCGTCCCGCCCCGGCGTCCGAGCTCCCGACGACTCCCGGTGTGCTCCGGGGCCCTTCGTCGCGGATCCCTTTCGCCGCGACGGCTCCGCCCGCATCGCGCTCCCCGGCTCGCCCGCTGCGGACCGCCGGTGGGCGCCGCCCCCGGCGCACCTCGACCCAGCGGGTGGACCGGCGCACGGTCCCGCCCGGCGCCTCGACCACCTCTTCGGCGGCGCTCCAGCGGGCGGCCCATTCCGGCTCGTCGCCCCGGCGGCGGCTCGCGTCGTAGCGCCGGCGGAGATCGGGGTCGGACAGGACCTCGAAGGCCTGTGCCGCCTCGGCGAAGCGGGCCTCGGAGGCGGCGTCGGCGGGGGCGACGTCGGGATGGCTGCGGCGAGCGATCTTCTGGAAGGCGCGGCGGATCTCGGCGTCGTCGGCGTCCGCGGAGACGCCGAGCACCTCGTAGGGGTCGCGCGCGGGCATCGCGGATAGTCTACGTCGCCGCCGGCGAGGCGCTGCCCCGAGATCCCCCGCGGGCGCTCGGGAGGACACGAGCGGGCGGTCCTGGGCCGGGTGCGCGACAGCACTCAAGTGGCGCGCTGCCCCGAGGTCCTCGCGGGCGCTCGGGATCGATTCGGCATTCCGGACCGGCGCGGGGCGGACCGCAGCTCTTCTGCGGCCGGCTCAGCCGGCCTCGACCGCCAGCGGCTCGGCGGTGGGGCGGACGTCGAGGACGGTGCCGCCGAGCCCAGCGAGCCGCTCGGCGACCGCCGACCGCCGCTCCGGCGGGCAGAGGACGGCGATCGAGCCACCGCCTCCGGCGCCGCACGCCTTGCCGCCCCAGGCGCCGAGCGCCGCCGCCGCGTCGAGCATGGCCTCGATCGCCGGGGTCGAGATCTCGGGCGCCAGGCGGCGGCGGTGCTCCCACTCCCGGCGGACGACGGCACCGAGACGCTCGAGGTCGCCCGCGGTGAGCGCCGCGGCCGCTTCCTCCGCGGCCGCCGCGATCCCCGCGAAGTGGCGCACGGTCTCCGGGTCGCCGTCGAGCCGGCGGCGGACGATCCGCCAGTTGGCGCCGGCCGAGAAGTGGCTCTGGCCGGTGTAGACGACGAGCAGGCAGTCGCCCAGGGCCCCGAGGTCGGCGGCGACGCGGCGTACCGAGGCGCCGCCGGGGCGGTGGCGGATGTCGAGCGCGCCGCCGAGGAGCGCCGGCCAGTGGTCCTGAGTGCCCGTGGGCAGGCTCATCAGCCGTGCCTCGAGGTCGCGCGCCAGGGCGACCCTCGCCTCCGGCGGCGAGGCGGGCCGGCCGGTCAGCGCCTCGGCGGCGGCGATCAGGGCGACCCCCAGGGCCGAGCTGCCCCCCAGCCCGCCGCCGCGCGGCGAGCCGGCGGCGAGCGCGACGTCGACCGGCCCGACCTCGAGGGCGGCGAGGAAGGTCGCCGCCAGCGCGGCCTCGGGCTCGGCGGCGAGCGCGGCGAGGTCGGCGGCCTCGACCCGCGAGCTCCCCTGGCGCACGGCGTACCCGGCCGGGCGGCGGGTCAGGGTGACCTCGGCCGGGAGGTCGATCGCCAGGTTGACGGTGCGCGCGCCGGGGTGGAGCAGGCCGAGCGGCCAGATGTCGAGCGTGCCGCCGGCGAGGTCGACCCGGCACCAGGCGCGCGCGGCGGCTCGGTGGGGTGGCGCGGAGCTCACCGCGGCCTCTCGGGCGGGCCGGGGAGATTCCTCGCTGCGCTCGGAATGACGGGCGAGAAGGCGGCGGTCACCGGCCGGCGGCGGCGCCGTGGGTCCCGGCTCCCGGGCCCTCGCCGCCGAGCGCGGCGAGGAGGGTCTCGCCGGCCGCGCCGGCGTCCCGCGGGCGGTAGGGCAACGGCGTGCCGCGAGCGAGGCTCTCGCGGCAGATGTCGCGCCAGGCGTGGAAGGCGGCGAGCTGTGCGGCGGGGATCGGCTCGGCCGGCACGTTGTCGAGCTTCAACGGGTCGATCCAGCGGCCGCTCTTCTGCACCCGGTAGTCGAGGTGCGGCGCGGTCGACAGGCCCGTCGAGCCGGAGTAGGCGACCAGGTCTCCCTGCCCGACCCGCTTGCCCGGCCGGATGCCCGGCGCGAACTTCGACAGGTGCAAGTAGGCGGTGAGGTAGCCGTTCGGGTGGCGGACCTTGACCATCTTGCCCGCCCCGCGGCTCCAGCCGGCGAAGACGACGACGCCGCTCGCCGTCACCCGCACCGGGGTGCCCACCGAGGCCCGGTAGTCCACGCCCCAGTGGGGGCGGTAGGTCTTGAGCACCGGGTGGAAGCGGCGGTGGGTGAACTTCGAGGTGACGTGCGCGAACTTCAGCGGCGAGCGCAGGAACATCTTCTCGAGCGGCCGGCCCTCGCCGTCGTAGTAGCCGCCCTCGGCGCCGAAGCGGTAGGCCTCGATCCGCCGGTCGCCGTTGACGAAGGTCAGCGCCCAGACGTCGCCCACCGCGCGCCGCCGCCCCTCGACCTCGAGCACGTCGTAGGCGACCTCGAAGCGGTCGCCGCGCCGCAGGTCGCGGGAGAAGTCGAGGTCCCACTGCAGGACGTCGGCCATCCGGTAGGCGAGGTCGGGGCGCGCGCCGGCCGTCTGCACCGCCGTCACGAGCGGCCCGTCGACCGTGCCTTGCACGGTACGCGACACCAGCCGCCTCTCGAACGGCAGGAAGCTGGTCGACCAGCCCTCCTCGGCGCGGTCGAGGCGCACCCGCCCGCGGTCGCCGAGGACGAACTGGAGCGCCGCGACCCGCTCGTCGTCGCCGAGCCAGGCGGAGTAGCGGTCGCCGGGACGGATGCGCCGGACGTCGAGGTGCCCGACCAGCGCGTCGGCCGCCCAGGCCGCCTCGAGCGGCGAGAGCCCGAGGCTGGCGAGCGCCGCGCCGAGGGTCTCTCCCCGCTGGAAGGTCCGGTCGAGGGGGACCGGGGCCGGGGACACCCGGTCGAGGGCGAGGTCGGAGGGGCCGGCCAGCCGGGCGACGGGGGCGGACCAGCGGGCGGCCGGGGCGAGCGGAAACGCCGACGCGAGCTCGACGTCGAGCCGGTGGGTGGCGAGCGACAGGACGAGGGCGACGCCGGTCAGGCCGACCGGCAGGGCCAGCCGGACCGACGCCGGGGCCCCGGCGAGCACCGTGAAGCGGGAGCGGCGCCGTCGCACCATCGGCCCCGACGCCGACGGTCCGCGCGCGGCGAGGATCCGGCGCAACGCCGAAGGGACCGCCGCCGGGCGGCGCGCTGATCTTCGACCTGCAGCGGTCCCCATCCGGATCGCGTTCCCCCCTGGTTGCGGTCGACGTGTGCTGCGGCTCGGCTGCTTGCGCGCGACCCGCGAAGAATACACAGGTGCGCCCGCCGGTTGCAAGCCCGGCGGCCGCACGAACTGCGATGGTTACAGGGTTTCCCGGCGCTTCTAGCGGAGGGCGTTGCCGATCGTGGCGTCGGTGTCGTCGGGCAGCTTGCCGCGGAAGGCGACCGCGCCGTCCTTGACGACCAGCAGGCCCGGCAGGTTGGTCACCGCGTTCTTCTTCGCGAAGGCGCCGTCGGTGTCGAGGAACACCGGGACCCGCAGGCCCTTGCCGGCGAGGAAGCCCTCGACCGCGCCGCGGTCCTCCTGGAAGTTGACGGTGATCACCCGCGCCTGCCGCCCCCAGCGCTCGTCGATCGCGTTGACCCGCTCGACGATGTCGCGCCCGCGCGGCGACCACGACGCCCAGACGACGACGATCGTCGAGCCCTGGGCGAGGTCGGCCTCGCGGAGCTGCTCGCCGCGCAGCCCGGTGAGCGCGATCTCCTGGGCGCCGGCCGGCAGGACCGAGGCGACGAGTCCGACGAGCGCCAGCGCCCAGGCGGCCGCGACCACCCGGCGGGTCGTCGGCCGGCGGCGGGGCGGGGTGTGGGGCTGGTCGGTTCGCATGGCGTTCTCCGTCGTCCGGGGGTGGCGGCTGGATGGGCTGGATGGGTGCCTGTGGGGTCCTACGGGCGGACGGGCCGGCCCGTCACGCCGGCCCTCGCCGGCTCAGTGCAGCGGGCTCAGTGCAGCGCCTCGCCCTCCCCGAGGCTGAGGAGGATCCGCGTCCGCAGCCCGTCGGGCGCCGAGTGCCGGACGCACCGCTCGCGGACGGTGACGAGCAGCTTGCGGCTGAAGCTCATCCGGCGGGCACAGGGCGGGCAGCCGTCGACGTGGCTGCGGAAGGTGGGCACGAGATCGTCGTCCATCTCGTTGTCGATGAACGTGTACATGACCTCGTGGACCCGCTTGCAATCCATCGGCGACCTCCAGCCGGCGGTCGTCGAGCCTCCGGCGGCCCGGCGACGGTTCCCGGAGCGGCGCGGCGGAGGCGGTCCGTTCGGCCTCCGCACCCGATCCGCCCGTTCCAACTGGCGGTCTAGGAGGGAAATTCCGCGCCGCCGGCCCGCTTCTTCCCCTTCGCGGGCTCCTCGGGACGGCTGCGCATCTTGGCCGGCTCCTCCCCTTCGCGGAGGTAGCCGTGCTCGCGGGCGTACTTGAGCATCTCGTGCTCGAGGAGGCGCCGGCCGCGGTAGAGCCGGCTCATCACCGTGCCGACGGGCACCTCGAGGATCTCGGCGATCTCCTTGTACGAGAAGCCCTCGAGGTCGGCGAGCAGGACGACCATCCGGTAGTCGGGCGGCAGCTCGTCGAGGGCGCGCTGCACGTCCTCGTCGAGGACGTCGGTGAGCAGCTCCTCCTCGGGGTCCTTGATCTTCCGCTTGTGCCGGTCGCTGACCTGGCTCTCGAAGCTCTCCTCGATGTCGCCGAAGTCGCTCTGCGGCGGGATCTGCTGCTTCTTGCGGTAGTTGTTGATGAACGTGTTCTTCATGATCTTGAAGAGCCACGCCTTGAAGTTGGTCCCCTCGGCGAACTTGTCGTAGTACTTGTAGGCCTTGAGGTAGGTCTCCTGGACCAGGTCCTCGGCGTCCTGGGCGTTGCGCGTCATCCGGTAGGCGGTGTTGTAGAGGGCGTCGACGAACGGCATCGCCGCCGCCTCGAAGTCCCAGCCTCGCTGATGGATGGATTCGGTAGTCGCCATGGTTCGTCGCGCCCCCTCTGGAATCGACAGCAGTACCTCTGACACCCCAGTACTACGCACAAGCAGTGCCAGCGGATGGCCGGCCCCCCGGACGTCGGGGAACCCTCTGAGGTGTACGGATTTGGGCGCCGGAAGGTCTCGACCGCGGGGCCGCGGTCGTCCCCCGGAGGGGACGGAACGGCGCCTCTGGGTGCCGTTCAGGCACCCCTGGGTGACGCTCAATGCCACCGGGAGGCTACCACGTTTCTCGCCGGCGGTGGTCCCCGGAGCCGGAACCGGCCGGTGCCGTTCGCCGGCGCTCCTTCTCGGCCATCCGCTGGACCGCGCTCGAGCAGCTCGAGACGGAACCGGGCCCCTACCGCTGCCAGAGGCCGTGCTCGACCCCGCCGTGGATGTAGATGGCGAAGGTGCCGTGGCCGGGGATCTCCAGCGGCGGATGCGCCAGCGCACCGCCCGCCTCCACGGCCGCGGCGACGGCCGCTTCGACGTCGTCCACCAGCCAGTAGGGCCGCACGACCGGCTCCTCGGTCTCACGGAGGGGCGCCCGCACGCCCACCAGGCCGCCTCCCGGCAACGGGGCCGTCCGGGCATTGCCGAGCCCGGCGTCCGGCTCGCTGAACTCGACTCCGTTCGCCGCGGCGTACGCGGCGCACACCGCGTCGACCTCCTCGGTGACGATCTCGAGATAGTGGATCTGCATGGGTCGTTCGCTCCAGTCCGCCGGGGTGGACTCGCGGCACGCGCCGAGGACCGCCGCCTGGGCGACCGCGAGCGCCAGAAGGATCCACCGGAAGCGTTTCATCCGTGGGCCAAACTATCACCCGGGCTGGCGCCCTCCGAGCGGCGGGTACATCGCCGGCGGGCGGTCGAGGTCGATCCGCGCGACGTCGGTCCAGGGCAGGTGCTCGGGCTCCTCGCTGCCGTCGGCGAAGACCAGCAAGCCGCCGTTCCCCTCGCCGAGGTCGCCGGCGGGCTCGAGCTGCAGCTCGCCGCCGTCGTGGAGGGTCACCCGGGCGCGCCGGGTGACGCCGCCTCCTGGGCCGGGGGGCACGATCGAGGCGATCAGACCGAAGGGGAGGGTGTAGCCCACGCCCCCGGACGGGGCGTCGAGCGTGTCGGTGGTCTCGCGCTCGTCGAGGTCGTAGACCAGCCGGCCGGCGTGGCGGCGGCCGGCGCGGGTCGTGACGCTGCCCGTGAGCGGGCGCCCCGGCGGGAAGTCGCCGTAGGCGGGGCCGCTGGCGGCGGGGGTGAAGTCGACCCGCTCGAAGGCGTCCCAGGAGACCAGCACCCGGCCGTAGCGCCGGTCGTCGACATAGACGCCGCGGTGGCCGCGGCCGGCGTCGGAGGTGCCGGAGAGCACGATCTCCCGGCCGTCGCGCAGGGTCACCAGGGAGCTCTCGGGCGAGCGGCGCGCGATGGAGCGGATGGTGTCGAAGCGCACGCCGAGCTCGCCGTCGGCGGTGCGGCCGTCGAGCTCGTCGGTGCCGACGCACTCCTCCCGGTCCCACTGGACGAACCCGGTGAGCTCGCCCTGCCGCGTGCGCACCGTGCCGTGCAGCCGGTCGGGGGCGGCGCCGAGCGCGGGGGTGGGGAGGAGCTCGATCGTGCGGATCCGGTCGCTGCGTAGGTCCTCGACGCCGCTGTCGAGGTCCACGACGCCCCGCCTCCGGTCCCACACCCGCACGCCGTCGTCGAAGTCGCTGGCGTCGAAGCGGTCGAGGTCGAAGACGGTCCCGCTCTTGAGCGTCACCCGCACCTCCCCGCCCCGCCCCTCGATGCGCGCGAGGTCGCCGAAGCGCGCCCTGAAGGGCCGGCCGAGGTCGACCTGGCGCTCCCGGCGGGCGATCACCACCCCGAAGACCTCGAGCGGGTCGGGCTCCGTCAGCCGCTCGGGCGGCACGTGGGCGGCCCAGGGGTTGTCGTCCTTGACGCCGTCGAAGAAGTCGCCCCAGAACGCCTCCTCGCCGCCCCCGAAGCGCAGCCGTCCCTCGTAGGTGGCGCCGTCCTCGGTGGTGATGCGGCCGTAGAGGAAGCCCTGGTCGGCCTCCCCCGCCGGGTGGGCCTCCCCCGCCGCATTCGAGGCCGACGGGCCGATCGCGGGCGAGGCCGCCGCGGCGGGCTCGACGTCCTGCTCGAGGAGCCGGTGACGGGCGACGAGGACGAGGACGACGAGCACCGCGGTGAGCCACGCCAGCGCGACGACGATCCGCGAGATCTTCTTCATGCCCCCCATTCTCGCCGGTGAATCGTGGCGGCGGCGAGGCGGCGGCGGGGCCGGGAGATGGCACCCCTGGAGAGGGGCGTAAAGCTGCGGTCAGCAGGTCACTTCTTCCGTTTCGCGACGTTGAATGCGACCGCGGCGCGGATCAGCTCCTTGAAGGCCGCTTCGTCGATCGTCTCGTCTTCCCGGAGGTCGATGGCCCGTCGTGCCTTTCCCCCGAGGCTCGCGTTGAAAAGATGAGCGGGATCGGGCAGCGAGGCCCCGTGAAAGAAGGTCAGCTTGACGACCTGCTTGTAGGTCTCGCCCGTACAGATGCCCCCGTCGTGGGACCAGACGGGAGTTCCCGGGGACGACGCTTTCTGCCACTTCCACTCCTCGACGACCTCGGGGTCCGCCTCGTGGACGAGCTCGCGCATCCGTTGCAGCACCGAGCCTCGCCAGTCGCCGAGCTCGCGAATGCGCTCGTCGATCCTCCGCGGTGCGGAGTCGGGCGTTCGAGAGCTGTCGCTTCGCGGCACGGGTCGTCTCCTTCGTGGGCTTGCGGGGATGATGACACGGCTCGGTGTGATGACGGACTGCCCGCGAGGGGTCCCCGCCGGCGCTACGGGACCCAGCCGGGCAGCGCGACCGCCTGCCGGATCCATGACGTGAACAGCGTCTCGTCGAGGTCGTCGCCCTCGTGGACGTGGAGGTAGCGCGCGTCCTCGTTCTTGGACTCGACCGGCGGGACCGGACGCAGCGACGTGCCGCGGAAGAACGCCACCTCGACGTACTTCGTGAAGCAATGGAAGCTGAGGAACCAGCCCTGGCCCTCGACACCGTAGAAGGGCGAGCTCCACTTCACGGCCTTGCGCACCTCGGGCACCGTGCGCACGACGAGCGCGTCGAGGCGCCGCCCGACGTCGCGCTTCCAGCCCGGCATGGCCGCGATGTAGGCCTGCACCGGGGCGTCGCCGTCGCCCTTCGGGATCCGAGGGTTGCCGCCCGCGAGGAGCTTCGGCTTCCCAGCGGCCCGCTTGGGGGCGGCCTTCTTGGCGACCTTCGCCGACGTCTTGGACGTCTTGCCGGACCGCGCGCCGTACAATGTGCGCGAGGGCAAGGCGATGGGAGACCGATCACGAGACTGGCTCGCTCAGGCCGAGCGGGACCTGGAGCAGGCGGTGGCCTCCTACGACGAGGGCCGGCACGAGTGGGCCTGCTTCGCCGCACACCAGGCGGCGGAGAAGGCGGTCAAGGCGCTCCACCTCGCCCGCGGCCAGGAGGCCTGGGGCCACGTGGTGGCGCGCCTTCTCCGCGATCTTCCGCTCCACGTCCCGGCCGAGCTCGTCGAGTCGGGCCGGGTGCTCGACAACTTCTACCTGCCGACCCGCTACCCGAACGGCCACGCCGAAGGCGCACCGTTCGAGCACTACGGACCGCTCCAGAGCGAGGAGGCGCTGCGGCATGCCCGTGCGATCCACGAGTTCGCCCGTTCTGCGATGGCCTGACGCCGAGACCGTCCTCGCGGCCGCGCGCGCATGGGCCGACGAGCAGGCCGAGCGGAAGCGGGGGCTCGTGAGGCTCGGCGTCTTCGGCTCCTACGCCCGCGGCGACGCCGGCGTCGGCAGCGACCTCGACCTGGTGGCCGTGGTCACCCGGACCGACCGCCCGCGCCACCGTCGCCTCGTCGACTGGCCCTACGAGGAGCTGCCGGTGCCGACCGAGCTCGTCGTCTACGAGGCCCGGGAGTGGGACGAGCTGATGGCGCAAGAGGGCCGGTGGCCCGAGACCCTCCGCCGTGAGGTCGTGTGGCTATTCGATCGGTCGGAGGGAGTCGACGCGACGCAGCCCCGCGGCGATTGAGACCGGTCGGGCTCAGCTTTCCACCTCTGCGGTGACGAAAGGCAGATCACGGGCGCACCCGCGACGGATCCCCTCGTCGAGCAGCTCCTGAGACTTTCTCGGAGCCCCATATTGAGACTGCCGTCTCAAAGGCGTTTCAGCGGAAAACGTCTGTGAGCCCTCGACCGGTCGAGAGGCCTTGGTCGGCGGCGATTCGGGTCTTCAGCCGCGCCCTGGCTGAAGACGCCGGGTACTTCCTTCAACCGGCCGACGTACCAGCCCTCGTCCTGCCAGGATCATCATCCGAGCCCGGCTGCTCGCGCGATCAAGAACAACCCTGCACCGACGACGACGGCCCCGATGGCTCGCGCGACGCGCTCACCGGCCGGCGCAACCCGTTCGACGGTGATGGCTGCCGCCACGACGGCCATCGCGCGAAGGTCCATGACCCCCATGACCAGGAGGATCGCCATGAGACCGACACAGCAGCGGCTGCAGTGGAGCCCGAGGCGCAGGCCATGTCCCCAGGCGGTGCCGGCGTCGGCCGGCAACGTGCGACCGCGCCCGGGCGCCTCCCGACAGCAGGCGAGGTGACGCGCCTTCCACGCGCTGAACTGGAACGCGCCGGCGAGGACGACGACCACGCCGGCCGCGATCGGAACGGCGCGCGCCAGCGCCGGCATCCGCATCTCAGCCGCCGCCAGCGCGACGCCCAGCGGAAACGCGACCATTCCGAACACGGTCCAGACGAAGAAGTAACCCACGCCCACGAGCGCGGTCAGCGGACCCAGGTGCGTCTCGCCCATGCGGACGACGGCCCGGCGGTAGCGCCGCAGCATGGGGACCAAGGACGGCATCATCATCGCCACCATCATCACGATCCACATGCCGAGGAACGACGCCGCGGCGCCGGGCCATGTCTGCCCGGGCATCCGCATCCACGCCATCGACATCGTCCAGCCGCCGGGCATCGGCATCCCGCCCATCGCCGACATGGACCCGCACCAGACGATCGTCACCGCCGCGCCGGCGGCGAAGAGCAGCGCCGAGACGCTGAAGAAGGCTCGCTCGGAAGCTCGCTCGGAGACCGTCCGTCGCGAGATCTTCCGTCCCCCGGTCGCGTCGACCACACCCACGACTCGGCTCAGCGCTCGTCGTACTCGTCGTGGCGGCGCCACCACGCCTGCGGGAACTCGAGCCCGTCCTCGTTCCTGCCCCACGGGGCGAGGTCGAGGAACTGGTAGGTCCCCATCAAGGCCTCGACGCCGCGGGCATAGGTCGAGTAGGTGTGGTGGACGGCGCCGTCCTGGAGCGCGAAGGCGCTCATCCCCTCCTTCTGCGGCTCGGGCTCGTCGACGTGCCGGAAGTTGTAGTCGGCGCCGTGTCTCCGCTGCTCCTCGGTGAAGGCGACGCCGAAGTCGTAGTTGAAGTCGCTCCCGAGCGACGAAACCCACGGGAATCGCCAACCCATTTGCCGCTTGTAGTCTTGGAGCTCCTGCAACGGGGCGATCGACGCACAAACGAGAGTGATGTCGCGGCCCTTCAAGTGGGGGATGACACCGTCGAAGTGATCGGCGACCAACGAGCATCCGGTGCATCCCCTGCGCTCGTCGGTGAGCCGGGCTCCGTAGCCGAACATGAAGTGATAGACGAGGAGCTGCGAACGCCCTTGGAAGAGATCGGCGAGGGACGCCGTCCCCTCGTCGGTCTCGAAGCGGTACTCCTTGTCGATTCGAACCCAGGGCAGCTCCTGCCGCCGCCGCGCCAGCTCGTCGCTTCGCCGCGTCAGCTCCTTTTCCGCCTCGAGCAGATCGAGCCGCTTTGCGAGCCACTCTTCACGTGTTCCGGTCCCGTGCTTCGTCATCGCTCGTGTCTCCTCGCTCCGTTCATGTCTCTCTCCGTCGGGGCAGGCTCGCACGCATCAGGATACCTCTGCCGCCAGACGTTTCCGGGGAAACCACCTCCGGCAACGACCGGGTCGACGAGCCGCCAGTCATGCGGGCTCAGCGTTCCACCTCTGCGGTGACGAAGGGCAGATCACGGGCGCACCCGCGTCGGATCCACTCGCGCGACCCTGCGCGCGACCCCGCGGACTTTCACCACGGGCTGCTAGTCTCCGCCGAGAAAGTCGATGAGGTAGGCCAGGGTACCTACGCGGTCGTGAACCGCGGCCCACGCGGCGAGTGCGTGGGCGATCCTCTCCGGCTGGTCGTTCGGAAGGCTACGGGGAACGACCACGACCCCGGGATGCACCTCGCCGGTGCGGAACCACTCCACGGTGAGGCGGATGAAGTCGTCGCGGTTCCGGGTGACGAACACCCGCGAGTCCCGAGCGGCTCGGCGGAGCTGCTCGTCGTCCGGGAGCCCTCGGCGGTCCAGCTCGTGGACGCTGAGCGCGTCGAGTCCGAGACCGCGCGCCACCTCGGCCACGAGGGGAGGAAGGTCCTCGTCGAGGAGGAAGCGCACCGCCCGGGTCAGCTCTCCCCGTGCGGCGTGGCGAACGGCAGCTCACGGCGCACCCGCTCGGGCGTCCAGCTCCGCTCGCGTTCGAGCCTTGCGTCGATCTCCTGCGGGTAGCGCCGGTAGTACGAGAGCGCGGCTCGGAGCTGCGGCTCGGCCAGCCACGGGTAGCCCGCCCGAAGACGTCCGAAGTCCTCGTCCAGCGCCCGCCAGGCGGCGATCACCTCCCACACGTCCAGCCCGCTGCCGGCGACCACCGCCCGCCGCCCGGCCGGGCCGTCGGCGAAGACGACGCCCGGCGCCCGCCGCATCCGGATCGCCTCGTCGAGCAGCTCCTGAGTCGTCGCCGACCAGCTCTTTCCCCGCACCTCGGCCTCCCGCCGGATCTCGTGATCCAGCCCTTCGGAAACGCGGACACCTCGTGCTCTCGTCGTCATGATGCAAGCTGTGCACATCGTTCACATCGTGCACACCCCGAGGATAGCACGCCTTGATGGGCACCGCCCAGGCCACCTGCCGAGCCCCGTCCCCCAGCCACTCCGCGCACGCCTGGACGAAGCACTCCGCGTCCACCCCGACCGTGTCCTCAGAGTTCCCAGAGGCCGTACTGAATGCCTCCCTGGAAGTAGATGGCAAACTTGCCGTGGCCGGGGACTTCCGTGGCGTACATCGCAAACTCACCACCGGCCTCCTCCGCTGCCTTCACAGCCGCCTCGATGTCATCGACCAACAGATAAGGTCGTACGACGGGGTTCTTCGTCCTCCCGCATCGGCGCGCGCACACCGACTCGGCCGCCGCCCTTCAGCGTCGCCGTGCGGGCATTACCGAGCGCGGCCTCTGGCTCGCCGAAGCTGACCCCGTGCAGTTTTTCCAAGGCAGAGCACGTCGCGTCCACGTCAGCGGTCACGATCTCCAAATACTGAACCAGCATGGCCTTCTCCTTCTTCGATGCTTGCGCCTCGAGTGCAGGTGAATCCTGGATGCCCAGGGCGCCGGGGGATTTGTAAGCGCACAACACGAGCGCCGCTGCGAGCAGCGCAAGGACGGAACGGAACTTCACAGCCGTCAGCTTCAAGCGCATGTCAGACAGCCTCCTGTGCCGATGCCTTCTTTCGGATCGCATCCATCGACCAGCCGCCTGCGCCAAAAGCGATCAGTGCGATGCAGCCGGCGAGGATGAGCAGGTTATAGTCCAACCCCGTGCCCTCCGGTGTCGTAAAGAGACCGGCGTGCAGCGTGAGCCTGACGAAGAAGATCGCCCCCACCATGATGATGCCGAGTCCCGCAGCGGCCCAGCGCGTCAAGACGCCGAGAAGAAGCGCCAGGCTGCCCAACGGCTCGACGATGGAGAGAAACTTCACAACGTTTAGCAGGACGACAGACATGCCCTCGGGCGGTGCGGACCAGAAAGGCCATTTTGCGGAGCCCGCGTACAGGAAGATCGCGGCGACGACCAAGCGCAACACGAGCAGCGCGGTGTCCTGTACCTTGGTGTACGGCTCGATACTGCCCACGCCGGTCCCTGCCCCGAGACCGTCCAACCTGGACGCGCTCATCGTCGAGTCTCCACTGAGTCGTTCATCGAAGCGGCTGTCCAACGCCCGCTCCGCGGTGCCGCGGCGCCGCGGCCGTTGCAGCAGACCGGTTCAGCGGCGCAGGCGGCGATACCAGGAGCGAGGCCTCCGCTCGTGGTGAGCGATGGCCTTCGAGCTCTTCAACGCTCATACCGACAGTCTACCTGAGGGCGCCCTATCGCCGGTACCGGCAGATCCGCGCGGAATCGCCCGAGCCCCGTCCCCCAGCCACTCCGCGCACGCCTGGACGAAGCACCCCCTGTGGGGAGGACTTCAGGCTTCAGGGCGCCAGGGCTCGGAGGACCTTCCGGCGGAGCCGGCGGCGGGCGAGGAACGATCTTGGAAACGCCGGTACGCCGCGCCGGTCACCCAACCAATTCAACTCTTCGTCGAGCGTCATGCCTTCGATCTCTTCCGAAATCCTCCGGACGGAATGCGCCGAGAACTCGTCGTCCTCGCAGCCTCCGACGACCGACGCATCCACGTAGATCCGGGGTTTCATGGCCGCATGCCACACCTGGGCTCCTCTCCCGGCGAGAGGCACGGGCTACCCTCCATCGAGCGCGTCGCGGACGGCCGGCGCGTCGCGGAAGTCGGGCACGATCCGCTCCGCGCCGGCGTCCCGCAGGCGCGCGGCCCGCGGGCCGGCTCCCACCCCGACGAAGCCCCACCCCAGCGCCCGGGCGATCTCGACGTCCCAGACGCCGTCGCCGACGAGGACGACGCGCTCGGCCGGCGGGCGGCCGGCGGAGGAGCGCGACGCGGCGAGGCGGAAGATCTCGACGCGGTCCGGCGAGTCGCTCGACGAGGCGGCGAGGAGCCGGGTGGGCAGCTCGGCGGCGCGGAGCTTCAGGAGGGCCGAGGCGCGCCAGCCCCCCGTCGCCACCGTGACCCCCCGGCCGTCGGCCGCCAGCGCGTCGAGCATCGCCGCGGCGCCGGGGACCGCCCGGAAGCGCGCCGGCTCGCGGTCCCGGACGTCGCCGAGGAGCTCGAGAAACCGCCGCTCGACCCCGCGCGCCTCGTCCGTCGAGGGCGGCCGGGAGAGCAGCCTCACCGCCATCCACTCCAGGATCCCCTGGTCCGTGACCTGCGGCGCCGCAGCCCAGTCCACGTGCCGAGCCCCGTCCCCCAGCCACTCCGCGCACGCCTGGACGAAGCACTCCGCGTCCACCCCGACCGTGTCGCAGAGCGTCCCGTCGAGATCGAAGACGACGAGCGGGCTGCGGTGTGCGGTCCGGGACAAGAGCGCTCAGCCGGTGGCCTGGAGGGCGGCGGCGATGGCGTTGATCGACAGGTAGAGGGCGCGGCGCAGGTCGTCGCGCCGCTCGCCATCGGCGTCCCGGCACCGGCGGAGGAGCTCGACCTGGACCAGGTTGAGCACGTCGGTGTAGGGGTTGCGCAGCGCGATCGAGCGGCGGATGACCGGCGTGCCGGCGAGGAGGCCGTCGCGGCCGGTGACGGCGGCGATCGCGGCGGCGGCGGCGGCGAAGTCGTCGGCGATCCTGCGGTGGAAGGAGCCCGGCGCTTCGGGGTCCTCGGCGAGGGCGGCGAACATCTCGTCCCCCGCCTGCTCGCGGATCGCCTCGCCGAGCATGGCGCCCAGGAGGTTGACCTGCTCGGACAGCGGCCGGGAGATCCCCTCCCCCTCGGCCGCCACGTCGATCCCCCGCCAGGTTCGCACGGCGGGAGGATAGCGCCCCGCCGAGGGGCTCTCATCGAGACCGCCGTCTCGCAGACGTTTCCGCGGAAACGTCCGGCGACCTCTCCGGGGTCTCCTCAGTCAGCCAGACCCCGCCGAAGCTCCTGATGCGACAGCTCGCCGTGGTAGCGGCGGGGATTCCCACACATCCAGCAAGAGCAGAGCTTCGGCGTATCGGCGAGCATGCCGATGAACTTCAGCCGCCGCCGCCCATGATGACAGTCGAGCATGTGCGACAGCTCCCGCTGCGCCCACCGTTTGCGGCGAGCTACGTGGTGCCTCCGCAAGGCGCGCTTCCGGCTCTTGTGGCTCTCGGTCTCACTCACCCGGAAGAACCTCCCGCGGCGCCTCCCTCGTAAGGCCGCCGCCAAGATCTCGATACTCGACCGCTCTTGACACCTCAGATGCGCTTGGCCCAATAGCGGGGCCGCCTCTTCTGGTGCGCAACCGCCAGGATGAAGATCTGATCCCGCTGGCCGACCTTCTCGATGCGGTAGATCAGGCTGTAGGGGAAGCGCGACACCAGGAATCTGCGGATCTCAGGCAGCAGCTCTCGGCCAACTCGTGGATGGTGTTTGAGGTGCCCGAGGGCTTCCTGAACCTCATCCAGGAAGATCTCTCCCAGGCCTGTGGACTCTCTTTCGTAGAAGGCCGTCGCGTCGAAGAGCTCCCGCCGGGCGATCGGATGCCAAGAAACCGGAATCAACGGAGGCGAGCCCGCGCCTCTTCGAGAACCGTATCTGACGGAATCGCCGACACGCCTCCTGCCTTGAGCTCCTGATACCGTCGCTCCGCTTCTTCCGCCCAGGCCAGCGCCGTATCCTGATCCTCGGAGTCCTCGAGGCTCAAGAGGAGCACTCTGGCGAGCTCGGCTCGGTCCTTCTCGGCCAGCTTGAGTGCCTCCGCTTCGAGGGTTTTCACCGGATCAGCCATCTCGCCTCCACCGTTCAGCACACTCTACCACGCGGCACGGCTGTCCCAGGTCCTCCACGGGAACGCAACGAGCGGTCCTCGACTCACAGCCTCCTCGCCGCGTGCGTGAACTCTTTGGCCATGCCGCTCAACCGTCCCTCCCCCTTCGCCCAACGTCGCCTGAACTCAGCGGCGTGGCCCAAAGGGCTTCGTCCGCTGCAGTGAGCGGGTTCGGCGACCCTTTCGATAGGCCTCTTTGCGGTCAGCGATACGAATAGCAATAATCATCAGTCGATCGTCTCCGATAGCGTACACGATTCGATACCGACCCTGACGAACCCTGTACAGCTGAGCCTGGCCGGAGAGCTTGACACAGCCAGCCGGCCGGGGCTCTCGAGCGAGTGCGAGGATTCGATCGACAACCGCTTGACGGTCCTTCCTTCGAGGTAGGTCATCGAGCTCCCGAGCTGCCGCGGCGGTGATCCGAAGCTCATATTCGGCCACGACGCCTCAGATCCTGAACGACCTCGTCGAAGCTCAGCTGCGGTACATCGCGCCTCTCGGCGAAGGCTTCGAGGTCTTCCGCGTCCTCTCCGAGGGCGAGCCCGACCGCTTCATTGACGAGCTCTGAGATAGATCGCTCCGTCGTCGCCGCCTTGAGCCGCAAGGCGCGGTGGATCTCGGGGTCGAAATAGACGGTGGCGCGCTTCGTGGTTGCCATGGCTCAAAAAGTAGCACCACGACGCTAAGACGTCAAGGCGTCTCGCAGGACGCGAATCAGAAGCGCTCGAGACAGCCGTCTCACAGATGTTTCAACGGAAACCAGCCATGGGATCACCAAGGCGGCTGAGGAGCCCGCGGCTCATCCGCTCGCCTCGACTTCCTACGACCGATCGAGGAACCACACGACCTCGCGGCGAAGGGCTTCGGCCCAGCCGCCGCGCTTCAGCGACCGCGCGAGGCTTGGCTCGCCGCGGACGGTCGAGGGGCGGCTCGATCCCGGAGGCGTTCGAGAAACGGATCGTCGAGCTTCTGCGAGGCCAGCCACTCGAGCTCCTCCTCCAACGTCATGCCTTCGATCTGTGCCGAGATCCTGTCGCGACTCGACCGCATCATGCCCACCGCATCGAACGTCTTCTCGGTCTTTGCTTCGAACTCCGCGAACCACTCGCGGAAGCGACGAAGCTCCTCGGGAGGGAGCTCGCTGACGGCCCGCTCGAGCTCTTCAACGGTCACGTCGACAGTCTACCTGAGGGCGCCCTGTCGCCGGCACGGGCTCCCCTTCCACACAGACGTTTCCGCGGAAACCGGCCGGCGGGCCATCCTGCTTCTCAAGGTGCTCCGGTCCGTAGCCGCGCGATGAACGACGAGAGGTTCCGGTCGACGTCGTCCGGGTAGGCCGTCGCCGTCGCGGCCACGACCTCGCTGGCGACTTTTCGGAACCGCGACGTTGCCGCCTCGAGCTCGTCCCACACCTCGCGCGGGCTCGCTGGTGAAGAGCTCGGCCCCTCCCGATTCGCATCGAAGGGCCGTCCGCCGGCGACCGCGTGGTGCCGTGCCTCCATCGTCGTCAGGAAGTCCCGTGCCGCCGTGAGCCGCGCGAGCGAAAGATCCATCCGGCCGCGGACGAGATAGACGGCGACGTGCCAGGCCTCGAAGAAGAACTCCTCCACGACCTGCCGCAGGGTCGGATCCCGGCGCGGACGCACCGCACCGGACCGCTCGCCTTCCATGAGGCCCTGCTTCGCGACGAGGACGCGGCGAGGAAACGCTGCGGCAGCTCCCGAGGGCACCCATCCCGCAGGATAGAAGGCGAAATCGACCTTCGCGCCGCCTTCGAAGATGACGAGGCGGGTCGGGACGGAGAGCGGTCCTTCGTCATAGGCGTCGTGCACGCAGACCCAGTGCCTGCCGATCGCGCGGAGCCATTCGGTCGCCTCGAGATAGGGCGCAGTCCGGACGGCATGGACCTGCACGTCGACGTCCGCGAGAGGATGGTGCGGCTCCGGCCGCGCGCGAGACCCGACCAACACCAGCCGCCTCACGTTCTCGTCCGCCTCGGCCCAGCGGATCAGGTTCTGAAGGAGGTCCGCCTGTCACCTGCATCCCTAAACTTCCCCCTGTTGGACGCTAAATCTCCCCCCCCCCTGACTAGGGAGGAGGGAGTCATGACAGAGGTCGACGGATCGGTCAGTCTCACCGCCGCACCCGGAGGCGCGGTGGAGGTGGACTTGATCGGAGAGAGCGTGTGTGGGGCGATCCACGCCCTGCGGGATCGGGGTGTGTCGAAGAAGCGGGTAGCGCGGGAGCTAGGGTTGGATGTCAAGACGGTGCGCAAGTGGTGGCGGCGGGCCTGGTCGGTGCCGCGACGGCGAGGACGGGGGAAGCTGCTCGCGCCGTGGGAGGCCTTCCTCAAGGCGCGGGCGCCGGAGGTGGGCTTCAACGCCT
>Ga0299913_10000192_pt1 | contig 33368 bp, 35 predicted proteins | sample RVTome_9_FD_201360 | JGI IMG/M metagenome (GOLD analysis project Ga0299913, IMG submission 201360) | Soil microbial communities from uranium-contaminated site in the Upper Colorado River Basin, Wyoming, United States - RVT155D38 (version 2) ... | reverse complement strand
GCTCAGCGCGCGGGCCACCTGGAGGCCGAGCAGCCCGCCGCCGACCACGACCGCGCGGCGCGCCTGAGGCGCCTCGATCGCCGCCATCAGCCGGAGGCAGTCGTCGAGGCTGCGGAACGCGTGCACTCGCTCGTGCAGCCGGCCGTCGAGCCGGACCAGGCCGCGGATCGGCGGCAGGGTGGGGATGCTGCCGGTGGCCAGCACCAGCCGGTCGTAGGGCAGGCAGGTCCCGTCGACGAGCATCACGTCCCGGCGCTCGCGGTCGACCCCGAGCACGCGGGTGCCGAGCCGCAGGTCGACGCCGTGGTCGGCGTACCACTCCGGCTCGCGCAGGGTCAGCGCCTCGACCCGGTGGGTGCCCTCCAGGACCGCCGAGAGCAGGATCCGGTTGTAGGGGGCGTGCGCCTCGTCGCCGAGGACCGTGATCGCGTGCCCCGCGTCGCGGGCGACCAGCTCCTCGACCAGCCGGGTCGCGGCCATCCCGGACCCGACCACGACGACGCGCTCGCCGCTCGTTGGCTGTGTGTTCATGCGGTCACCGCCGCGGCGCAGACCTTGAACTCCGGCATCCGGCTGGCCGGGTCGAGCGCGTCGTTGGTGAGCCGGTTGGCGCCGACCCAGTGGAACGGCACGAACACCGTGTCCGGCCGGATCGTGGTCACCACCCGGCAGGGCGCCTTCATCTCGCCGCGGCGCGTGGTGACCAGCACCGGGTCGCCGTCGCGAGCGCCGATCCGCTGGGCGAGCGTCGGGTGCATCTCCACGAACGCCCCGGTGTCGGTGAGCTCGCGGATCCGGCGGGTCTGGGCGCCGGACTGGTACTGCGCCAGCACCCGGCCCGTGGTCAGGTGCACCGGGTAGTCGGCGCAGGGCGCCTCGGCCGGTCCGGTGTGCGTCACGGAGACGAACCGGGCCCGGCCGTCCGGGTGCGCGAACCGGTCGTCGAACAGCCGCGGCGTGCCGGGGTGGTCCGCCGCCGGGCAGGGCCAGAAGACTCCGTGCTCGGCGCGGATCCGCTCGTAGTCGATGCCGGCGTAGTCGGCCTTGCCGCCCGCGGAGGCGCGCCCGAGCTCGGCGAAGATCGCCTCCGCGTCGGTCGGGAACGGCACCGGTGCGCCGAGCCGCTCGGCGAGGCCGGCGATCACGTCCAGGTCCGACCGGACACCGTCGGGTGGGGCGACCGCCTGCTCCCGCAGGATCACCCTGCCCTCCAGGTTGGTCATGGTGCCGGTCTCCTCGGCCCACTCGGTGACGGGCAGGACGACGTCGGCCAGCGCCGCCGTCTCCGACATCACCAGGTCGCAGACCACGAGGAGGTCGAGGGCGGCCAGCCGCTCGGTGACGTGGGTGGCGTTCGGGGCCGAGACGACGATGTTGCTGCCGAACACGAGCAGCGCCTTCGACCCGCCGTCGGTGCCGAGCGCGTCGAGCAGCTCGTACGCCGAACGCCCCTTGCCCGGCAGGTCCGCGGCCGGCACGCCCCACACCCGGGCGACGTGCTCGCGGGCCGCGGGGTCGTCGATCATCCGGTAGCCGGGGAGCTGGTCGGCCTTCTGCCCGTGCTCGCGGCCGCCCTGCCCGTTGCCCTGGCCGGTCAGGCAGCCGTAGCCGGCGTGCGGCCGGCCCGGCATTCCGAGGGCCAGCGCGACGTTGATCCACGCCAGCACCGTCGCGGTGCCTTGGCTGTGCTGCTCGGCCCCGCGGGCGGTGAGCACCATGACCCGCTCGGCGGCGCCGACGCGGGCGGCCAGCTCCCGCAGGTCCGCCGCGGCCACCCCGGTGACCCGCTCGACCCGCTCGGGCCACCACGCGGCGACCTCGCGGCGTACGGCGTCGAAGCCGGTGGTGCGCGCGGCGACGTACTCCTCGTCGACCAGGCCACCGGCCACCAGCAGGTGCAGCAGTCCCAGCGCCAGCGCGAGGTCGGTGCCCGGGACGGGCTGCAGCCAGGCGTCGGCCCGCTCGGCGGTCGAGGTCAGCCGGGGGTCCACGACGACGACGTGGCCGCCGCGCTCGCGCAGCCGGTCGAGGTGCCGGGCGGCCGGCGGCATGGTCTCGGCGAGGTTGGAGCCGACCAGCACCAGGACGTCGGCCTGCTCGATGTCGGCGAGCGGGAACGGCAGCCCGCGGTCGACCCCGAACGCCTGGTTCCCGGCGGAGGCGGCCGACGACATGCACCAGCGGCCGTTGTAGTCGATCTGCGAGGTGCCCAGCGCCACCCGGGCGAACTTGCCGAGCTGGTAGGCCTTCTCGTTGGTCAGTCCGCCGCCGCCGAAGACCGCGACGGAGTCGGGGCCGTCGGTGTGCCGTAGCTGCGCCAGCCGCGCGGCCACCAGGTCCAGCGCCTCGTCCCACGACGCCGCCCGCAGCTCACCGGTCGACCGGTCCCGGACCAGCGGGGTGGTCAGCCGTTCGCGGCTCCCGCGCAGGCCCGCCGCGCTCCAGCCCTTGCGGCACATCGCCCCCTCGTTGACCGGGAACTCCGGCCACGCCTGTACCTCCAGTGCGGCACGACCCGACTTCCGCAGGGTCATGCCGCACTGGAGGCTGCAGTACGGGCAGTGGGTTTTGGTCATCAGATCCCGACGCCGGCGTAGCTGACCTCGGCCTTGTGCTCCGCCGGCTTGCGGAGGTAGACGGCCCAGGTGGTGACCGCGCAGGCCAGGTAGAAGACGGTGAAGATCGTGAAGGCGGTCTTCGTGGCCTCCATCGGGTCGGTCACCCAGGGGGAGCTGAACGTGATCGGGATCAGGAACCCGCCGAGTGCGCCGGCGGCGCCGATGATGCCGATCGCGGCCGACGACTTCTTGGTGGCGGTGAGCAGGGCCGCCGCGCGCTCCTTGGTGTTGGGGGTGGTGGCCCGCTCCGCCTCGGTCCTGAAGATCGCGGGGATCATCTTGTACGTCGAGCCGTTGCCGATGCCGGTGGCGGCGAAGACCAGCAGGAAGAAGCCGAGGAACAGCGGGAACCAGGACTGGTTGTCCGAGGCGATCGCGGCGCTCTGGTCGGGGTTCGGGGTGAGCTGCATCAGCGTCCAGAGCACCGCCAGGGTGAACACGATGATCCCGAGGAACGCGCCCATGGTGACCTTGGCGCCGCCGTACTTGTCCGCCAGCCAGCCGCCGAGCGGACGGGTGACCGAGCCGACCAGGGCCCCGAGGAACGCGAAGTAGGCGAAGTAGATGCCGGTGCCGAGCGGGGCCGGGTCCTGCACCCAGAAGTTGAGCTTGATCAGCAGCGGCATCGCGGCCGAGTAGCCGATGAACGAGCCGAAGGTGCCGATGTAGAGGAACGACATCACCCAGGTCTGCTTGTGCTTCAGGACGCTCAGCTGCGACTTGGTGTCGGTCTTGGCGGTGCCGAGGTTGTCCATGAAGAAGTACGCCGCGACGGTCGCGGCGACCGCCAGGCCGGCGTAGACCCAGGCGGCCCGCTCGAGGTGAATGCCGCCCTCGGCGACCTTGACCAGCCCGAAGATGGCCGCACCGCCGACGAGCAGCGGCAGGAAGAACTGGATCAGCGAGACGCCGATGTTGCCGCCGGCCGCGTTGAGGCCGAGCGCGGCACCCTTCTTCGAGGTCGGGTAGAAGAAGTTGATGTTCGCCATCGAGCTCGAGAAGTTGCCGCCGCCGAAGCCGGCGGTCGCGGCGATCAGGCAGAAGGCCCAGTACGGCGTGCCCGGGTTGGTCACCGCGTAGGCGAACCCGAGCGTCGGGACGAGGAGAAGCCCGGCACTCATCATGGTCCAGTTGCGGCCGCCGAACTTGCCCACCGCCAGGGTGTAGGGGACCCGCAGCAGCGAGCCGACCAGGTTCGGGATGGCGACCAGGAAGAACAGCTGCTGTGGAGTGAAGGTGAACCCCTGAGCGACGAGGAATGCGGAACTGACGCTCCAGATCAGCCACACCGAGAACCCGAGGTGCTCGGCGAAGATCGACCAGATCAGGTTGCGGCGAGCGACCTTGTGGCCGGTGTCGGCCCAGAAGTCCTCTTCCTCGGGGCGCCAGTCGTCGATCCAGCGTCCGGTGCGTCGCGTGGGGGCGGCCGAAGCCTCGATGGTCTGAGTCATGACCCCATGCAACGGGGGCCACGTTTCACGCGGGTTCGGTGAACCGCGAACCCGAGGTCAACTTGTCCTCACGGCCTCACAAGCGGGCTGGAGCCCGCGAGGAACGAGCGGGATCCGTGGCCCGCGCAGGTCGAGCAAGCGAGCAGCAGGCCGCGAGGGACGAGCGGACTGCCTGGGCTCGCGCGGGTCGAGCAAGCCCCGCGACCGACGAAGGAGGTCGCGACGGGCGGGACGAGACCCGGTGAGTTGGGAGGAACGAGGGAGCAGGTCGGGAGGGTTCAGCCGGCGCGCAGCATCCTGGACGACGCCACGGCGGCCAGGACGCCTCCGCCGAGCACGAACACCAGCCCGGGCCCCGGAGCCCACCCCTCGAAGCCCACCAGGCGGAGCAGGTGGACGACCTGCCAGGTGACCAGGCCGATCGCGGCCGCCGCCATGATCGCGCCCTGGACGCCGCCGATCCGGCGGCTGGGCACGAGCGCACCCGCGAGCCCGAGCATCGCGGCGTAGAAGGTCCACAGGCCGGCGCCCTGGGCGCCGGAGATCGCGCCCACGGCCGTGTCCACCCACGGCATGAACGACCCCATCACCACCATCAGGACCGCGCCGCCGAGCATCTTGCGCTCGGGCGCGACCCGTGGCCGGGCCACGGCTCGCGGGCGACCCGCTCGGGAGTTCGGGCTGTCGGTCTGGCTCGCCATGGGCCGACTGTAGACGCCGACCCTCGGCCGGTGAACCGGCTGACCGCCGCCGGTCGACGGCCCTCGCGCGACGAACGGTCGGTCTCGCGCGACGAGCGGTCGCACCCACCGGCCGAGCGCGGGCGAACCGGGCCAGGGCCTGGTCGACGGGACCGCTTGCCGAACATTCCGGGCCGTTCGACGCATCGAGTGACCGGGGTCACGATTTCGTATTGACCGCCGGTTCCGGGCGCTGGTTGCCTGCCCACAACACCAGTGGAATTACCGATCCGGGAGGTAGGTCCGAATGGACGAGAACGAGCGCCGGGAGTACTGGCGCCGCAACCTCAAGCTGATGGCGGTGTTGCTGACGATCTGGGCTCTGGTCTCGTTCGGGGCCGGCATCCTCTTCGTCGAGCCGCTGAACGAGATACAGATCGCCGGCTTCCCCCTCGGCTTCTGGTTCGCGCAACAGGGAGCGCTCATCACCTTTGTCATCCTGATCGCCGTCTACGTCTGGCGGATGGACAAGCTCGACGACGAGTTCGGCATCGATGAGTACGAGGAGGAGGTGCACCACTCATGACCGACATCCAGGCCTGGACGCTCGTCTTCGTCGTCCTCACCTTCAGCGTCTACATCTACGTCGCCTACGCCAGTCGGGTGAACAGCACCTCCGGCTTCTACGTGGCGAGCGGCGGTATCCCGGCTCCGGCCAACGGCGCCGCCATCGCGGCCGACTGGATGAGTGCCGCGTCGTTCATCTCGCTGGCCGGAATCATCGCGTTCGCCGGCAACGGCTACGGCGGCTCTGTCTACCTGATGGGCTGGACCGGCGGTTACGTGCTGCTGGCGCTGCTGCTGGCGCCGTACCTGCGCAAGTTCGGCAAGTACACGATCCCCGACTTCGTGGGCGACCGCTACTCCGAGACCGCCCGGATGGTGGCGGTCGTGGCGGCCGTGGTCGTCTCGTTCGTCTACGTCGCCGGTCAGATGGCCGGCGTCGGCCTGGTCTTCACCAGGTTCCTGAGCGTCGACACCACACTCGGCGTCATCATCGGCATGGCCATCGTCTTCTTCTACGCCGTCCTGGGCGGCATGAAGGGCATCACCTGGACCCAGGTGACGCAATACTCCGTGCTGATCGTGGCCTACCTCATCCCCGCCGTCGCCGTCTCGGCCAAGGTGACGGACATGCCGATCCCGCAGATCGGGTTCGGCAAGATCCTCGACGAGCTGGACGGGCTCCAGGCCGACCTCGGGCTCGACATGTACACCGAGGCGTTCAGCAGCACCAACATGCTCAACATGGTGCTGATCACCGCGGCGCTGATGTTCGGGACCGCCGGCCTGCCGCACGTGATCGTCCGGTTCTACACCGCCAAGAGCGTGCGGGCCGCGCGGTTCTCGGCGCTGTGGGCGTTGTTCTTCATCGCCCTGCTCTACACGACGGCCCCCTCGGTCGCCGCGTTCAGCAAGCTGCAGATCATCAGCGACCTCTCCGGCACACCCAGCGGGGAGACACCGGGCTGGTTCAACACCTGGTCCGAGGTCGGCCTGGTCAGTGCGACCGACGCCAACGGCAACGGGTCGATCGACTACGTCGACGAGGTCGTGATCAACAACGACATCATCGTGCTCGCCTCGCCGGAGATCGGCGGCCTGCCGGCACCGATCGTCGGACTCGTCGCCGCAGGGGCACTCGCGGCGGCACTCTCGACGGCGTCCGGCCTGCTGCTGGTGATCTCCTCGTCGGTGGCCAACGACGTCTACTACAAGAAGATCAACCCGCAGGCGACCGAAGCCCGGCAGCTGCTGGTCGGCCGGATCGCGATGGCCGGTGCCATCTGCGTGGCCGGATACCTCGGCATCAACCCACCCGGCTTCGTGGCGCAGGTGGTCGCCTTAGCCTTCGGACTCGCGGCGGCCAGCTTCTTCCCGGTGCTGGTGCTCGGCATCTTCTGGAAGAACTGCACGGCAATGGGCGCGACGGCCGGCATGGTCGCCGGCCTGGTCACGACGATGGCCTACATGATCTGGACGATCGACATCTACGGCAACGGAGATGGGATCTTCGGCATCCTGGAGACCGGCTTCGGGACGGTCGGCATGCTGATCAACTTCGCGGTCACGATCGCGGTCTCGCAGTTCACACCGAAGCCGTCGCCAGTCATGCGGGAGCTCGTCGAGGAGGTCCGCTACCCGGGCAAGACTGAGCTCGTCGCCAAGCACGCCCAGGGCGAACTGGACGTCTGACCTCTCGGGCGTGGACGTTGTCTGCCCGCCTCGGGTCAGAGATCCGGGGCGGGTGGGCAACCTCCGCGCAACCTCCGCGCAACCCTTGATCGTCAGGCTGGGGGCCCTAGTGTGACCAGTGCCACCGAACGACCGACCCGGGAGAGACCGTGAGCGAAGAGACCCTGTCGAACCTGCTCCAGGAGGACCGCCGCTTCGAGCCTCCCGAGGAGCTCGCGGCGGACGCCAACCTCAAGGAGGAGGCGTACGCGCGGGCGGCGGAGGACAGGGAGGGTTTCTGGGCCGAGCAAGCCGAGCGGCTGAGCTGGGACCAGAAGTGGGACCGGGTGCTCGACTGGGACGACCCGCCCTTCGCGAAGTGGTTCGTGGGCGGCCGGCTCAACGCGGCGTACAACTGCGTCGACCGGCACGTCGAGGCCGGCCACGGCGACCGGGTGGCGATCCACTGGGTCGGCGAGCCGGAGGGCGAGACCCGCGACCTCACGTACGCCGATCTGAAGGACGAGGTCTCCCGGGCGGCCAACGCGCTCACGGACCTGGGTGTCGCGACGGGCGACCGGGTGGCGATCTACATGCCGATGATCCCCGAGGCGATCGTCGCGATGCTCGCCTGCGCCCGGATCGGGGCGCCGCACACCGTGGTGTTCGGCGGGTTCTCCTCCGACGCCCTGGCCACCCGCCTGGTCGACTGTCAGGCGAAGGTCGTGGTCACCTCCGACGGCGGCTATCGCCGCGGCTCGGCGTCCGCGCTGAAGCCGGCGGTCGACGAGGCCAGGGCCAAGAGCGCCGTTGAGGGGCACCGGGTGGAGAAGGTGCTCGTCGTACGCCGGACCGGCCAGGACCTGGGTGAGAACGGGTGGGACGACGGTATTGACGTCTGGTGGCACGACGCCGTCGACGGGGCGTCGACCGAGCACACGCCCGAGGCCTTCGACGCCGAGCACCCCCTCTACGTCATGTACACCTCCGGCACCACCGGGAAGCCGAAGGGCATCCTGCACACCACCGGCGGCTACCTGGTGGGGGCGGCGTACACGCACTGGGCGGTCTTCGACCTGAAGCCCGAGACCGACGTCTTCTGGTGCACGGCCGACATCGGCTGGGTCACCGGCCACAGCTACATCGTCTACGGCCCGCTGGCCAACGGCACGACCCAGGTGCTCTACGAGGGGACGCCGGACAGCCCCGAGCGCGGGCGCTGGTGGAAGATCATCCAGGACTACAAGGTCTCGCTCTTCTACACCGCTCCGACCGCGATCCGCTCCTTCATGAAGCAGGGGCAGGAGATCCCCGACAAGTTCGACATGTCCTCGCTGCGCCTGCTCGGCTCGGTGGGCGAGCCGATCAACCCCGAGGCCTACGTCTGGTACCGGCACGTGATCGGCGACGACCGCACGCCCGTCGTCGACACCTGGTGGCAGACCGAGACCGGGATGATCATGATCAGCCCGCTGCCGGGCGTCACCCACGGCAAGCCCGGCTCGGCGATGATCCCGATCCCCGGCGTCGCCGCCGACGTGGTGACCGAGGACGGCGAGCCGGTGCCGAACGGCTCGGGCGGCTACCTGGTGCTCACCGAGCCCTGGCCGTCGATGCTGCGCACCATCTGGGGCGACGACGAGCGGTTCAGGGAGACCTACTGGGCGAAGTACGCCAAGCAGGGCTGGTACTTCGCCGGCGACGGCGCCAAGAAGGACACCGACGGCGACCTGTGGGTCCTCGGCCGGGTCGACGACGTCATGAACGTCTCGGGGCACCGGCTCTCCACGACCGAGATCGAGTCCGCGCTCGTCTCGCACCAGAAGGTCGCCGAGGCCGCTGTGGTCGGCGCCAAGGACGAGGACACCGGCCAGGCGGTGGTCGCCTTCGTGATCCTGCGCGAGGACGCCGGCGACGGAGGCGACGACATCGTGGCCGAGCTGCGCCAGCACGTGCGCAAGGAGATCGGCCCGATCGCCACGCCCCGCCAGATCATGGTCGTCGCCGAGCTGCCCAAGACCCGGTCCGGCAAGATCATGCGCCGGCTGCTGCGTGACGTGGCCGAGCGCCGCGAGGTGGGCGACGTGACCACGCTGGCCGACTCCTCGGTGATGGAGCTGATCGCGAAGGGCCTCGACTCCGGCAAGGAGGACTGACCGCGGGATTCGGGGGCCTCGCTAGAGTGACTGCGGCGCGCCGGGAAGTCTGGTCGGCACACGTCGACGTCGACCCCGAAAGGCCCGCCCGTGCCCGAGTCCCCGCCGCACGAACCGCTCTTCGCGCCCGGGTCGTTCCCGGAGAGCTCGCGGATAGGGGGGATTCTCCGGGCCGAGACCACCGGCGGTCTCCTGCTCCTCCTCGCGGCCACCGTGGCCGTGGTCTGGGCGAACACCCCGTGGTCCGAGGCGTACGCCGACCTGCGGGACGTGACGATCGGGCCGGGCGCGCTGCACCTCGACCTCTCGCTCGCGACCTGGGCCGGGGACGGACTGCTGGCGATCTTCTTCTTCGTCGCCGGACTGGAGCTCAAGCGCGAGTTCGTCGCCGGTGACCTCCGCGACCCGCGGCACGCGGCGCTGCCGGTCGTCGCGGCGTTCGGCGGCATGGCCGTGCCGGCCGGGGTGTTCGTCGTGTGGAACCTCGGTGACTCCGGTGCCCTGCAGGGCTGGGCGATCCCGACGGCGACCGACATCGCCTTCGCCGTGGCGATCCTGGCGCTGATCAGCACCCATCTCCCGTCGGGCCTGCGCACGTTTCTGCTCACCCTCGCGGTCGTCGACGACCTGCTCGCGATCACGATCATCGCGGTCTTCTACACCGACGACCTCAGCGCCCCGTACCTCGCCCTGGCGCTGCTGCCGCTCGCCGCGTTCGCGCTGCTGGTCCAGAAGAGGATCGCCTCGCCGTGGCTGCTCGTGCCGCTCGCCGTGACCGCCTGGGCCCTGGTGCACGAGTCCGGTGTGCACGCCACCGTCGCGGGAGTGCTCCTCGGCTTCACGGTGCCGGTGCTCCGCCGCGACGGGCGGAGCGACGCCCGCGGACTCGCCGAACACCTCGAGCACCTGGTCCGCCCGATCTCTGCGGGGGTCGCCGTACCCGTCTTCGCGTTCTTCGCCGCCGGCGTGACCGTCGGTGGCTGGACCGGGCTGGCCGACGCCCTCGGCGACCCCATCACCCTGGGCGTCGTCACCGCGCTGGTGCTCGGCAAGACCGTCGGCACGGCGGGCTCGGCCTGGGTGCTGGCCAGGTTCACCCACGCGCGGCTCGACGACGAGCTGTCGTGGATCGACGTGTTCGGGATGGCGCTGCTGGCCGGAGTCGGCTTCACGGTGTCGCTGCTGATCAGCGAGCTCGCGTTCGGCCCGGGGAGTGAGCGGGACGAGCTCGCCAAGGTCGGCGTGCTCGTCGGTTCGCTCGCCGCGGGCCTGCTCGCCGCGGTCGTGCTGCGGCTCCGCAACCGGGTCTACCGGCGGATCTGCGAGGCCGAGGAGCGCGCCGCCGAGAACGCCGCCGTGGAGGACTCCTAACCGGCTCCCGGGAAGGCCGAGCCACTGCACGGCGTCCGGCCGCTGTCTGTAGGGTCAGATCCGACGGGCGACACGATGACCAACAGGAGCATCCGCATGGCAACCGAACCGGCCCCGGCCGACGAGCCCACGATCGGACGTCTCGTCACCGATGCCCAGCGCGACCTCCGGACCCTGATCAGCAAGGAGATCGAGCTCGCCAAGTCAGAGCTGAAGGTCAGCATCACCGCGGGCGGAGTAGGCCTCGGCCTGTTCGCCGCCGCCGCGTTCGTGCTGGTGCTTGCGGTCATCATGTTCTCAGTGGCGATCGCCTACCTCATCCACTGGAACGGCGACGGCCTCGACCTGCACTGGGCGTTCCTCATCGTCTTCGGCTTCTACCTGCTGGTCGCCGGCCTGATGGTCTTCGTGGGCGTGCGGAAGATGAAGAAGGTCAAGGCGCCCGAGAAGGCGATCGGCCAGGGCCGGGAGATCCCGAAGGCATTGAAGGGCCAGGCGTGAGTCGCCGCTGCTTCATCGCTCACCCGGTCTCGATACAGCCGGTCGCGACCTCGTCCCCTCGGTCGCGCGGCCACTCGACCCGGCTGACCCCACGCAGCCTGCTCGTTCCTCGCGGCCTGCTGGTCAGCCGGCGCAGTCGCCCGTCGACACCTCGTCGTCGCTCGCCCGGCCGGACGCGGCGCTCCTCGCCACCTGCTCGGCGGTGAGGGCGTAGCCGGTGTCGTCGTCGGTCACCGAGGCCGCGAACACCACGCCGGCCACGTCACCAGCGGATGTCACGATCGGCCCGCCGGAGTTGCCGGGCCGGACCAGCCCCCGCAGTGAGAAGACCTCTCGGATGACGGTGCCGTCGCCGTAGATGTCCGGCGAGCGCAGCCGCTGCTCGGATCGGATCCGGCCGACCTGGACGTCGTAGGGGCCGTCCTCCGGGTAGCCGAGGATGGCCACGCCTTCGTCGGACTCGGCTCCCGTGTCGAACGGCAGGGTCGGCAGGCTGCCGCTCTCCACCTCGAGGACGGCGACGTCGAGATCGGGGTTGTAGTAGACGACGTCGGCCCCGACCGACTCGCCCTCGATCTCGACCTCGGGGTCGTCGACGCCGGCCACGACGTGCGCGTTGGTCATCAGCCGGTCGGGAGCGTAGAGGAAGCCGGTGCCCTCGACGCCGCGGCCGCAGTCGTTGCTGCCGCGGATCTTGAGGACGCTCGCCTCCGCACGGAGCACATCGGGATCCGAGAGCAGCCGCTTCGGCCCCGGCCCGACGTCGACGATCCGCTCCGGCGCGAAGGGTTCGAGGTAGCGGGGGAAGAACGAGGTGCCGACGACGTCGTTGAACGCCTGCAGCAGGCTGCCGGCGGCCGAGGGCAAGGCCGCGTTGACCTTCGCGAGCACGGCGGACTCGCGGACGAGCGGGGTGACCTGCCCGATCCGCGACCCGGATATCGCCACGCCGAGCGCCCAGGCGACGACCAGTACGGCGAGCGCGCTGAGCGCGGCACCGCCCACCGCGTCGAGGGCGCGCGCGGGCTGCCAGGTGATCTTGTCGCGGATCCGGGCGCCGGCGTATTGCAGCAGCGCCTGGCCGATCGAGGCGGACAGGATCACGATGAACAGCGCGCCGAGAGAGACCCACAGCGACGGGTCGGCAGTCCCCAGCGCGACCGGGGCGAGCCAGATGCCGAGGAGGCCGCCCAGGAGCAGCCCGGCGGTGGCGAACGCCCCGGTGACGAAGCCCTGCCAATAGCCCGACAGCGCGTACGCCGCCACCAGCAGCAGGAGCAGCCAGTCGAGGAGATTCATCCATTCCTCTCGTCGAACCGGGTGTTGGGCTTGAACTCCGTCCGGGTCGGCTCGCCGGCGAGCATGTAGCGCGGCAGATCGTGCAGCGGCGGATCCTCGACCGGCGGGGCCCAGCCGAGGAACTCGAACAGACGGGAGATGATGCCAGCGGTGAACCCCCAGCAGATGACGTCCTTGTCGTCGCCGATCAGGAAACCCGGGCCGACCCATCCGCTCGGGTGCTTCACGGCGATCCGGTGCTCGGGCGCGAGCAGCTCACGCAGCGGCACCCGGTAGACCTCGTGCACCTCGTCGGGCGACATGACCGACACCGGGCTCGGCTCGCGCCACCAGGCCAGGATCGGGGTGACCGCGAAGTTGCTCGGCGGTAGCCACAGCTCGGGCAGCTCGGCGAACACCGTCACCCCGGTCGGGTCGAGTCCGGTCTCCTCCTCGGCCTCGCGCAGCGCGGCCTCGAGGGCCGTCTCGTCCGGGTCGATGGTGCCTCCGGGGAACGACACCTGGCCCGGGTGGGAGCGCATGTGGTGGGCGCGCTCGGTCAACAGCAGGTCGGGTCCCTCTGCGCCATCGCCGAAGAGCATGAGCACGGCGCCGCGGCGCGCGTCGGTGCCCTCGGGCGGCATGAAGCGGGTCAGGTCGTGCACCGTGATCGAGCGGGTGCCGGCTTCGACGGGTCGCAGCCACTCGGGCAGCTCGGGGTCCCTCATTGGGGCGTTCACAGAGCCGTCCCAAGGTGCTCGTCGACCATGGCCACGATCTCCTGGACGGAGTCGAGACCGCCGGCCGACTGGTGGGCGATCCCGCCCTCCTCATCGAGCAGGAGGAACTGCGGGTTGCCCGGGGAGAGGCGCAGCCCCTGCTGCTCCAGCAGCCGCCCCCCGGGGTCGGCGAGCGAGGGGTACGTCGCGCCGGTCGCCCGGGCCAGCTCGAGCGCGGCCTCCGGCATCACGTCGAGGAAGTTGATGCCGAGCACCGGCACCTGCTCGCCGTACTTCTGGTGGAACTCCTGCAGCGCCGGCATCTCCTTGATGCACGGGCCGCAGTTGGAGGCCCAGGTGTTGATCACCAGCGGGCCGCGCAGGGTCGAGAGGTCGACACTGGTGCCGCCGCCGAGGCAGGGCAGGGTGAGGTCCGGCAGGCTCCCGCCGCCCGGCCCCTCGGCGCATCCCTCCATGCCGATGTCGGCCTTGAGCTCACGCAGCGCCGGGGTGTCGACGTCGACCTTCGTCTCGCCCGGCGGGTCGACGTCGGCGCTGCACCCGCCGAGCAGCAGGGCGGCCGCGGCGACGACGGCGGCGATGGGTGACCTCATGCCCGACCCTCGGTCTTCACCAGCTTCGCGGCGGCCTCGGGGTCGGTGGGCCCGGTGCCGAAGGCGGGGCACCAGCGCGCGACCGGGCAGGCACCGCACGCCGGGTTGCGGGCGTGGCAGCGTCGGCGACCGTGCCAGATCAGGTGGTGGCTGAGCATGGTCCAGTCGCGCTTGGGGAACAGCGCCCCGATGGCGTGCTCGACCTTGACCGGGTCGGTCTCCTCGGTCCAGCCGAATCGGCGTACCAACCGGCCGAAGTGCGTGTCGACGGTGATGCCCGGGATGTCGAACGCGTTGCCGAGCACGACGTTGGCGGTCTTGCGGCCCACGCCGGGCAGGGCGACCAGGTCATCGAGCCGGGGCGGGACCCGTCCGTCGTGGTGCTCCACCAGGGCCGCGCTGAGTCGGAGCAGGGTCTCGGTCTTCTGCCGGAAGAAGCCCAGCGGGCCGACGAGCCTCTCCAGCGTGTCGCGGTCCGCAGCGGCCATCGCCGGGGCGTCGGGGTAGGCGGCGAACAGGGCCGGCCGCGCGGCGTTGACCCGCTTGTCGGTGGTCTGCGCGCTGAGGACGGTGACGACCAGCAGCTCGAACGCGTTGTCGAAGTCGAGCTCGCACCTAGCGTCGGGGTAGGTCTCGGCCAGCACGCGGTCGATCTTGCGGGCCCGACGCACGAGGGCGGTGCGGGTCGTGTCCACGATCCGCGGCTGCGTCGGCACCATGGCGTCCAGCCTAGATGGGAGCGGGGACGGGGCCACCCGGCGGATCACTCCCGGGGCAGCACCCGTCCCAGCAGGTCGCTGATGCTGATCGCCCCGATCATCGGCGCGGTCTTGCTGTCCTCCTCCACGACGGCGGCCAGTGGGCACCGGTTCGCGGCCATGATCGCCGCGATCTCCAGCACCGTGTCGTCAGGGGCCACGACCACCAGCTTGGCCCGGCTGGTGTTGATCAGGTCGCGGACGGTGTGGCTCTTGAGCTCGTTGTAGACGTTGTCGGCGAAGTCCTCGTCGAGCACCCGGGCCAGCGCCGGGTCGTCCTGCACGTAGCTCGGGATCATCATCCGCAGCACCTGTGACCCCGGGAGTACGGCGATGGGGTGCTCGTTGTCGTCGACCACGATCAGACCCGGGCGGTTGTGCTCGGTCAGCAGCCGAGCCGCCGTCAGTCCGTCGGCGTCCACACGCACCGTCGGATACGGGCTGGCCAGGTCGCGGGCTTGCATTCTTCGAGGTTAGCGCCCGGCTGCCGGGTTCCCCCGGTTTCGGGTGCACTAGGGTTGCCGATGGTGTGCCGGGAAGGCTGGTCGGCGCCGTCCGACCGACCCCGGATGCAGGAGCCTCCCTTGACCGCCACCGCGATCATCGCGCTGCTGATCTTCCTCGGCGCGTACGTCATGCTCGCCCTGGACAAGGTCCATCGGACCAAGGTCGTCCTCGTCGGCGCCGGGCTGATGCTGCTGCTGCGCATCACCGACGCGGAGAAGGCGTTCTTCCACGAAGAGACGAGCATCGAGTGGAACGTCATCTTCCTGCTGCTCGGGATGATGATGATCGTCTCCGTGCTCCGGCGCACCGGCGTATTCGAGTACATCGCGATCCTGAGCGCCAAGCAGTCGCGGGGCAAGCCCTACCGGTTGATGGTGATGCTGTGCGTGCTCACCGCGGTTGCTTCGGCGTTGCTCGACAACGTCACCACCGTGCTGCTCATCGCCCCCGTGACGTTCCTGGTCTGCGATCGGCTCGGGCTACGTCCCGTCCCGTTCCTCATCGCCGAGGTGCTGGCCTCGAACATCGGCGGTGCCGCCACCCTGGTCGGGGACCCGCCCAACATCATCATCGCCAACCGCGCCGATCTGACCTTCAACGACTTCCTGGTGCACATGGCGCCCTGGGTGGTCGTCCTGATGGTCGTGTTCTGCCTGATGTGCCGCTTGCTGTTCCGCTCCGCCTTCGTCTACGACCCGGAGAAGGTCGACAAGGTCATGGCGCTGAACGAGCGCGAGGCGATCAAGGACAAGGCCCTGCTGGTCAAGTCGATGGCCGTGCTGGGCCTGGTGGTGGCGGCGTTCGTGCTCCATCCTGTTCTGCACTACGAGCCCTCGGTCGTCGCCCTGCTCGGAGCCGGTCTGCTCGTCCTGATCACCAACGTCTCGACCCAGGACGCGCTCGCCGACGTCGAGTGGCCGACCCTGGTGTTCTTCGCCGGTCTGTTCGTGATGGTCGGCAGCCTGGTCGAGACCGGGGTCATCTCCGACCTCTCCAAGGCGATCGCCGACGCGACCGGCGGCGACCTCGGCGCGGCGGCGATGCTGCTGCTCGGAGGATCGGCCGTCCTCTCCGCCATCGTCGACAACATCCCGTACGTCGCCACCATGAGCCCCGTCGTCACCGAGCTCGTGCGGCCCCACGGAGAGGCGGGCCAGGGCCTGTGGTGGGCGCTGGCGTTCGGTGCGGACCTGGGCGGCAACGCCACCGCGATCGGCGCCTCGGCCAACGTCGTGATGCTCGGATTGGCCGAGCGGGCCGGGCACCGGATCGGGTTCTGGGAGTTCACCAAGTACGGCCTGATCGTCACGTTCGTGACGATCGCCCTCACCGTGCCCTACATCGCGATGCGGTACCTCTGACGCACATCAGCTGAGCCGCTCGGTCTCGACGCCGAAGAACTCCTGGTAGGGGCGGGCCCGCTCCCGCAGCTCCGCCTCGTCCAGGCCGGTGCCGGCGAAGGAGTAGCGCTTCAGGCTGCCGCCCTGGTCGCCCGGGTGCGCGGCCAGGAATGCCCGCATCCGCGCCTCGGCCTCCGCGGTGAGCTCCAGCCCGATCGCGCCGTAGATCCTTGCCACCGCGCCGACCAGGTCGTGCCGGATGTCCTGGTAGCGGACGTCGACGACCTGGCCCGGCGCGAACAGGCCGTCGGCGCGGGCTCGCAGCGCCCGCTCGAGTCCGACCATGATGTCCTCGCCGTACTGCCGGGCGAGCCGGGTGACCTCGAAGTGGTCGGTCGTCATCTCCCGCAGGCTCGCCCCGAGCGCGCTGATCGAGGCGATCACCTTGAGCCGTCGCCCCCGCCGCGGGGGTCTTCGCGGCGCCCGAGCAGCTCACCGATGTCGAGGCGGCCGCGTTCCTGCTGCCGTTCCACACCACGCACCTGGCGTTGTTCCGCCGGGCCGGACTGACGGCCGGAGAGACGCTGGTGGTGCACTCCGGGGCGAGCGGGCTCGGCACCGCGGCCATCCAGCTCGGCGCGGCCGCCGGCGCTCGGGTGATCGCCACGGTGAGCAGCGAGGCGAAGGCGGAGCTGTGCCGGTCGCTCGGCGCCGACCTGGTCGTCGACCACACTCAGGAGGACTTAGTGGAGGCGGTGCTCGGCGCCACCGACGACCGCGGCGCCGAGGTGATCTGCGACCTGGCAGGCGGTGACTTCGTCGCGAAGTCGTGGCAGTGCGTGGCCCGCGAGGGCCGCTACCTCCCGGTCGGCTTCACCGACGACGACGAGAACGGCATGACCGGCCGCCCGCTGCGGATGGCGAGCATCGGCAACTTCTCCGTGGTCGGGGTGCTGGGCGCGTGGGTCGAGGACCTGGATCCGGGGATGCGCCGGTTCGGGTTCAACCCGTTCTCGCGGGCGGACGGCGAGGCGGTGCACGAGGCGCTGCTGGCTCGGGTCGCGGCGGGTCTGAGGCCGTACGTCGGCCGGGTCGTCCCCATGGCGGAGGCCGGGCGGGCACTGGCGGACCACGAGGAACGGCGGTCGCTCGGCCGCACCGTGGTCGAGATCGGCCCCTGATTGCGGACATCTCGGTGGCCGGACTGCGGGCCTGCGATTACGTGTGACCTGGACCACTGGATAGGATCACGGCGGCGAACACGACATTGGAGGTTCTGTGGACAACGACGTACTCCGTCAGGCACCGCTGTTCAGCGCGCTCGACGACGAGGCGGCCACCGCGCTCCGTGCGTCGATGTCCGAGACCCGGGTCCGGCGCGGCGACGTGCTGTTCCACGAGGGCGACTCCGGCGACAAGCTCTACATCGTGCTCGACGGCAAGGTGAAGCTCGGTCGCACCTCCTCCGACGGCCGAGAGAACCTGCTCGCGATCCTCGGCCCCGGCCAGATGTTCGGCGAGCTGTCGCTCTTCGACCCCGGCCCCCGCTCGGCCACCGTCACCGCCGTCACCGACGCCAACTTCGCCTCGCTCTCTCACGAGGACCTGCTGCGCTGGCTCGAGGGCCGCCCCATGGTCGCCCGCGGCCTGCTCGCCCAGCTCGCCGGCCGGCTCCGCAAGGCCAACGACGTGGTCGCGGACCTGGTGTTCTCCGACGTCCCCGGCCGGGTCGCCAAGGCGCTGCTCGACCTCGCCGACCGGTTCGGCCGCACCGCCGACGACGGCGTGCACGTGCACCACGACCTCACCCAGGAGGAGCTCGCCCAGCTGGTCGGCGCCTCCCGCGAGACGGTCAACAAGGCCCTCGCCGACTTCGCCTCCCGCGGCTGGCTCCGCCTCGAGCCCCGCTCGGTCGTGATCATGGACGTCGAGCGGATGGCCCGCCGCGCCCGCTAGAAAACTTCCTCCGGGTGACCCCCGGACCCCGCCATGCCGGCGTCTTCTCGGGTGAAGGGGGTCAGGCGATGGCCATGGAGGACGACTTCCACTCGTTCGTAGTGGCGCGCACGCCTGCCCTGTCGCGGACGGCGTACCTCCTCACCGGGGACGCCCACCTGGCGGAGGACCTCGTGCAGACAGCGCTCTTCAAGGCCGCGAAGGCCTGGCATCGCATCGAGGGCGACCCCGAGCCCTATGTGCGCCGGATCCTCTACACCCAGAACGTCTCCTGGTGGCGGCAGCGACGGCTGAAGGAGTCCGCCCTCGGTGAGTACGACGCGGCGTCAACGAGCCCCGACCCGGACCTGCGGCTGAGCCTCGAGCAGGCCCTGGCCCGGCTGACCACCCGGCAGCGAACCGTGCTGGTGCTGCGCTTCTTCGAGGACCTCACCGAGGTGCAGACGGCGCACGTCCTCGGCATCGGCGCGGGCACGGTCAAGTCGATCACTCGCCAGTCGCTGGCCCGGCTGCGCACCCTCGCCCCCGACCTGGCCGAGCTGATCGGGGATGCGTCGTGAGCACCGAGGAGCTGAGACGGGAGCTCGAGCGGATCGGTGGGGCCGCCCCGATCGCCGACGTACCGAACGACACCTGGTCCCGCGCCCGCCGGGCCCGGCGCCGTGACCGGCTGGCCGCGGTGACCGTCGCGTTCGTGGCGCTTGCGATGGCCGCCGGGCTCGCGGCCTGGATGCCCGGTCGCGGCGAGGTCGACCCCGCGAACGGTCGTGGGGTCGGGGTGCCCGACACCATCCACTCGGTGCCGCACGGCTCGCTCGAGCCGACGGCCGACCTCGCCGGGGGTCGTTCGGCAGCGGTACTCATGTCCGACGACGAGCTGCCGGTGGTGATCGACGCCGCCGACGGGACCTACACCGCGTTGGACCTCCCGGGTTTCGGACCACTACAGCGAGACCAGGGCGCGGTGACGCTCTCGCCCGACGGCAAGCACCTGGCCTGGGGGTGGTCCTCATCCGAGCCGGGTGGCATCACCCGGACCGGGGTGCGGATCCTCGACCTGGTGACGGGCGAGCAGCGTTCGATCCCGTCGCGCGAGCCGATCTTCGTCTACGCGTTCACCTGGTCGCCCGACAATCGGTGGTTGGTGTGGGACGGCGCGGAGGGCAACTGGAGCGGGAGCGGATTCGGCGCCGGCCCGGAGACCGCGGGGCGTATCGGGCCGGGCGCCGACGTGATGACCAGCGTGCCACGCACCTCGGCCGAGTCCACGGCCCTCGCGGTCGACAACGACGGGACGGTGCTGATCGCCACCTCCCGCAGGCAGACCCTCTGGAACGGCGAGGTCCTCGGCAGCGGCTCCCGGGCCCGCGGGTGGTGGTACCCCGTGCTGCTCACGCCACGGGACGGCGTGCTGCTGGAGGGGATTGTGCGCAGCGACGACCCCGACAGCTACCGGATCACCTACCGCAAGCCGACGCCCTCGGGGCCGGTCCCCGCCCCGGCGATCACCGCGGTGCAGTACTTCCCGCTCGGCTGGATCGGTCCGAGCTCGGTGGCGCTGGTCAAGGACCGCGGCGAGGAGTCGTTCGATCTCGCGTTGATCAACCTCGGCGACGAGGTGACCGTCCGCAGGGTCGGCGTCGTACCACCCCGGCACGTCTCCGTCGCCGTCGACCTGATGACGGACGCCAGGCCGACCGTCGACCGGCCGGACCCTTCCTGGCTGGACCCGGACGACGGCTGGTCGGGGGCGCGCGTGGCGCTCGGGCTCGGGCTCGGTGTCGTCGGCCTCGCCATCCTCGGCGCGGCGGCCCGGCTGCTGCGCCGACGGCGCATGTAACACGCCGTCCACCGAACTACCCAGCTGCTGCAACGGCGTGGTAGATGGGTGAACGACGTGTTACATGCGGATCAGCGCCGCTCGGCGAGGTACTCCAGCTGGGCGCGGACGGAGAGCTCGGCGGCGCCCCAGAGGACCGGGTCGACGTCGACGTACACGATCTCGACGACGCGGCGGGGGAGCTCGTCGGCGGCGATGCCCTCGGGGTGCGGGGCCTCCCGCAGTGACGCCACCGCGGCCTCGACCTGCTCCAGCCGCTCCTGGCGGTGCGCGCGGTAGTAGTCGAGGGCGCCCAGCGCGTCATCGATCACCGGGCCGTGGCCGGGCCAGATCGCGTCCAGCTCGTGTGCCTCGGCCAGGGCATGCAGCCGATCCAGCGACGAGAGGTAGGCGCCCAGCTGCCCGTCCGGATGGGCCACCACGGTGGTGCCGCGGCCGAGCACCGTGTCGCCGGTGAGTACGGCGCGTTCTGCGGGCACCAGGAACGACAGCGAGTCGGCGGTGTGCCCGGGCGTGCCCACCACCCGCACCTCCAGCCCGTCGACCTCCACCACGTCGCCGTCGGCCAGGCCCTCCGAGCCCAGCCGGTAGGCCGGGTCCAGCGCGCGCACGCCACACCCCACCCGCTCCGCGAACTCCCGAGCCGCCTCGGCGTGGTCGGGGTGGTGGTGGGTCAGCAGCACGACGCCCACTTCACCCGCTACCGAGGACACCGCGTCCAGGTGCGACAGGATCGACGGGCCGGGATCGACCACGACCGACCGCCGGGCGTCCGGCTCGCGCAGCACCCAGGTGTTGGTGCCGTCGAGGGTCATCATGTTCGCGTTGGGCGCCAGCACACACCGGCCACGCGCACCGAACGACCCACCCGACCAGTCTCCGCTCACGTCGCGAAGTGCTCCTCGATCAGCGGGTCCAGCCGCGCCGGCCGCGACAGCGTGAACCCCTCGCCGTCGTCGACCACCTCCGGCATGAACATCTCCACGTCCCGCTCGGCGCAGGCCGACAGCACCGCCTCGGGCGTTGCGTGCCGGGACACCTCCAGGCAGGTGAGGTACGTCGGCGGCAGCATGAACATCCGGCCGTCATCGACCGCGGCTACGGCGTCACCGGCCGGCATCCACACCACTCGCGAGGACTCGCTCGACACGTCGCGAGTGCGCTGGCCCTCCGGCAGGTCGGCGACGAAGAACCAGGTCCGGTAGCGGCGCGGCTCGAAGACCGGCGTCAGCCAGCCCGCCCAGGCCCCGAGCAGGTCCGAGCGCAGCACCAGCCCGCGCCGGTCCAGGAAGTCGGTCATCGCCAGCTCGCGGGCCTCCAGCGCCACCCGGTCGGCCTCCCAGTCGTCGCCGGTCGTGTCCGCCACCACCGACTCCGCCGACTCGCCGGCCAGCAGCACGCCCGACTCCTCGAACGTCTCGCGCACGGCGGCGCACACCAGCGCCCGGGCCTGCTCCTCGTCGACGCCCAGCCGCTTCGCCCAGGTCGCCGGAGAGGGGCCTGCCCAGGCCACCGCGTGGTCGAAGTCGCGTGGGTCGACGCTGCCGCCGGGAAAGACGCACATCCCGGCGGCGAACTCCATCGAGGCCTGCCGCTGCAGCAGGTAGACCTCGGGCGAGGCGGCGCCTCCGCGCATCAGCACCACGGTGGCCGCGTTGCGAGGCTCGGCCGGGTCGAGGGACCCGTCGCCGTACCGACGCGCCTGCTCGACCAGCGACTCGGGCAGCGGCAGCCGCCTCATCTTCATGGGGTGGTCAGACCTCCACCATGAGCTCGACCTCGACCGGCGAGTCCAGCGGCAGTACCGCGACGCCGACCGCGGCGCGCGCGTGCACACCCGCGTCGCCGAACGCCGTGCCGAGCAGCTCGGAGACGCCGTTGGCGACACCCGGCTGGCCGGTGAAGTCCGGCGTGGACGCGACGAACACCACGACCTTGACCACTCGCTTGACCAGGTCGAGGTCGCCGACCTCGGCCTTCACCGCCGCGAGCGCGTTGAGCCCGCACTGCTGCGCGCACTCGTAGGCAGCGTCGGCGTCGACCTCGCCGCCGACCTTGCCGGTGAGCATCAGCTCCCCGGACCGCATCGGCAGCTGACCGGAGGTGAAGACGTGGCTGCCGCTGCGCACCGCCGGCACGTAGACCGCGACCGGCTTGGCCGCCTCGGGCACGGACATACCGGCCTCGGCGAGCCGGTCCTCGACGGCCGACATCAGCCGGCGAGCGGGCGCTTGAAGTAGCCGACCAGGTTCTCCGGGTTCATGCCCGGCGCGATCTGCACCAGCTCCCAGCCCTCCGAGCCGAAGTTGTCCAGGATCTGCTTCGCCGAGTGCGTGAGGATCGGCGCGGTGAGGTACTCCCACTTGGTCATGTCTCGCACCCTAACGGTGTCGGCGGGTGGAGCCACACTGTCCCCATGGCATACGACGAGCAGCTCGCCGCGCGGGTCCGCGACCTGGTGGCCGAGCACGGTGTGACGGAGGAGAAGAAGATGTTCGGCGGGCTGGCGTTCATGCTCGACGGCAGCATGGCGGTGTGCGTGAGCGGCCAGGGCGGGCTGCTGCTCGACGTCGGCGCGGACGCGATGCCGGGGCTGCTCGGCGAGCACGTGGCGCCGATGGTGATGGGCGGCCGCAAGTCGCGCACCTGGGTGCGGGTCGCGCCCGAGGCGCTCGGCGCCGACGAGCAGCTCGACGGGTGGGTCGCCCGCGGCGTCGCCGGCGCCCGCTCCCGATAGCTATCCGAGCTCGGGCTCGGTCTTCTCCCGCACCTCGTCCTCGGTGACGTCGGGGGCGAGCTCGACCAGGTGCAGCCCGTCCTTCTCCACGTCGATGACCGCCAGGTCGGTGATGATCCGCTGCACCACCCCGCGGCCGGTGTAGGGCAGCGAGCACTCGTCGACGATCTTGTAGGTGCCGTCCCTGGCGACGTGCTCCATCAGCACGATCACCCGCTTGGCGCCGTGCACCAGGTCCATCGCCCCGCCCATCCCCTTGACCATCTTCCCGGGGATCATCCAGTTGGCGATGTCGCCGGTGGCCGAGACCTGCATCGCGCCGAGGATCGCCGCGTCGATCTTGCCGCCCCGGATCATCCCGAACGACGTCGCGGAGTCGAAGTACGACGCGCCCCGGCGCACCGTGACCGTCTCCTTGCCGGCATTGATCAGGTCCGGGTCCTCCTCGCCCTCGAGCGGGTAGGCGCCGACCCCGAGGATGCCGTTCTCCGACTGCAGCACCAGCTCCACGTCGTCGGCGACGTAGTTCGGCACCAGCGTGGGCAGCCCGATGCCGAGGTTGACGTAGGACCCGTCGGTCAGCTCCGCGGCCGCCCGGGCCGCCATCTGCTCACGCGTCCAGGCCATCAGGCGCTCCCCTCGCGCGGACGCACGGTCCGCTTCTCGATCCGCTTGTCCGCGGCCTGCTCCGGGGTCAGCGCCACCACCCGCTGCACGAACACCCCCGGCGTGTGCACGTGGTTGGGGTCGATCTCGCCGGGCTCGACCAGCTCCTCGACCTCCGCGATCGTGACCCGCCCGCACATCGCCGCCAGCGGGTTGAAGTTGCGCGCGGAGTCCCGGTAGACCAGGTTGCCGTGCCGGTCACCGACCGCCGCCCGCACCAGCCCGAAGTCGGCCACGATCGCCTCCTCCAGCACGAACTCCTTGGGCCCGTCCGCGGTCTCGAACGTCCGGGTGTCCTTCGGCGGCGAGGAAACCACCACGTTGCCCGCGTCGTCGTACCGCCACGGCAGCCCACCCTCGGCCACCTGGGTGCCGCCGCCCGTCACGGTGTAGAAGGCCGGGATCCCGGACCCACCCGCGCGCATCCGCTCCGCCAGCGTCCCCTGCGGAGTCAGCTCGACCTCCAGCTCGCCGGAGAGGTACTGCCGGGCGAACTCCTTGTTCTCCCCCACGTAGGACGAGATCATCCGCCGGATCCGCTTCGCCTCGAGGAGCAGCCCCAGGCCCCAGTCGTCCACGCCGCAGTTGTTGGAGACCGCCTCCAGGTCACTCACCCCCGACTCCAGCAGCGCGCCGATCAGAACCGACGGGATCCCGCACAGCCCGAACCCGCCCACCGACAACGTCGATCCCGAACCGATGTCCGCCACCGCCTCAGCGGCCGAGCCCATCACCTTGTCCATCCGGCCAGCACCTCCTCGTGTCGCCCTCCTGGAGGGTAATGAGGCTAACCACCTTGTCCATCGGCGCCATCCACCGCCGGCCCGGCCCGACGCCGGGCCCGCCGCCCCTGGATGATGCTGCCGACCGCCAGCGCCGGCACCGTCAGCGCGATCACACCGAGGATGATCGGCAGCCGGAGCGAGAGCGTGTAGGCGCGTTCGCCCTTCACGCGTACGTCGATCTCCTCGCCCTCGTCGTCGTCGCTGGCGCCCTCGACGATCCCGTTGGTCGTGGTCCTGCCGTCCAGGGTCCAGGTGCCCCGGCACACGTAGCTCTGCGGGTTGCTGCGGTGTTCGCACTCGTCCACCACCGCCGTCGTCGGCTCACCCGAGACCTGGGAGTAGACGATCCAGGCCGCGCCACCCCCGAACCCGATCACCCACAGCAGCACCAGCACCAGGCCCACGATTGGTGCACTCTTCTGCGTCGGCGGTGATCCTGCGGATCCCATGACGGAACCGTAGACGACTAGTCTCCCCATCGTGAGCGGACTGGACAGGCCCGACTGGCCCAAGGTGCGGCTGCACGTCGTCACCGGCAAGGGCGGCACCGGGAAGTCGACCGTGGCCGCGGCGCTGGCGCTGGCGCTGGCCGGGCACGGCAAGCGGGTGCTGCTGTGCGAGGTCGAGGGCCGGCAGGGCATCGCCCGGATGTTCGACGTGGACCCGCTGCCCTACCAGGAGCGGCGGCTCACCACCGGGCTGCCCGACGAGAGCGGGCGGCACGGCGTGGTGCACGCGCTGCACATCGACCCGGAGTCGGCGCTGCTGGAGTACCTCTCGATGTACTACAAGCTCGGCCGCGCCGGCCGGGCCCTGGACCGGTTCGGGGTGATCGAGTTCGCCACCACGATCGCTCCCGGCGTACGCGACGTGCTGCTCACCGGCAAGGTCTTCGAGGCGGTGCGCCGCAACAGCCGGCACAAGGGCGCGATCGAGTACGACGCGGTGGTGCTGGACGCCCCGCCGACCGGCCGGATCAGCCAGTTCCTCAACGTCGGCAACGAGCTGGCCGGACTCGCCAGGGTCGGCCCGATCAAGGCGCAGTCCGACACCATGATGACGCTGTTCCGGTCGCCGCAGACCGCGGTGCACCTGGTGACCGTCCTCGAGGAGATGCCGGTCCAGGAGACCTCCGACGGCATCGCCGAGCTGCACCGCGTCGGGCTTCCCGTCGGCGGGGTCGTGGTGAACCTGATCCGCCCTCAGGACCTGTCCACCGACGACCTGGCGGCGGCCCGCGCGGGCACCCTGGACCGGGCCGAGATCGAGGCGCAGCTGGCGGCGGGCGGGATCGAGGTCGACGACGACCTGGTGGACGGGCTGCTCGCCGAGGCCCACGACCACGCCGAGCGGCGGGCGCTCGAGGATTCCCAGCGCGCGCTCGTGGAGAAGCTCGACGTACCCACCTACGAGCTGCCCCGGCTGCCCCAGGGTGTCGACCTCGGTGCGCTCTACGAGCTCGCCGGCATGCTCCGGGACCAGGGGATGGCATGACCGTCGATCCCCGGATGAAGACGCGCACCAGGGTCGGCCCCCTCAGCACCGGCAAGGCGCCCCGCCTCGACGTCGACGCCCTGCTGGACGATCCGAAGACCGGGATCATCGTCTGCTGCGGATCGGGCGGGGTCGGCAAGACCACGACGTCGGCGGCGCTCGCACTCCGGGCCGCCGAGCGTGGGCGCACGGTCGTCGTCCTCACGATCGACCCGGCCCGCCGGCTCGCGCAGTCGATGGGCATCGAGGAGCTCGACAACACCCCGCGGCCGGTCGCCGACGTCGACCCGGCAGCCGGTGGCGGGCTGGACGCGATGATGCTCGACATGAAGCGCACCTTCGACGAGGTGGTCGAGAGCCAGGCCACCCCGGAGAAGGCCAAGCAGATCCTGGAGAACCCCTTCTACATCGCGCTGTCCAGCTCCTTCGCGGGGACCCAGGAGTACATGGCGATGGAGAAGCTCGGCCAGATCCACGCCGACGCGCGGCGGGACGGCAGCTACGACCTGATCGTGGTGGACACCCCGCCGTCCCGGTCGGCGCTGGACTTCCTGGACGCCCCGGAGCGACTGTCCAGCTTCCTGGACGGGCGGTTCATCCGGCTGATGCTGGCCCCGGCGCGGGGACCGGCGAAGCTGATGACCGCGGGGTTCGGGATCATCACCAACGCGCTCACCAAGCTGTTGGGCGGACAGGTGCTCACCGACCTGCAGACGTTCGTGGCGGCCCTGGACACCGTCTTCGGCGGGTTCCGGCAGCGCGCCCAGAAGACCTACGCGCTGCTGCAGGCCGACGGTACGGCGTTCCTCGTCGTGGCGGCGCCCGAGCCGGACGCGCTGCGCGAGGCGGCGTACTTCGTCGAGAGGCTCAGCGAGGACCGGATGCCGCTGGCCGGACTGATCGTGAACCGGGCCAGCCCCGCTCCGGTCGGTGACCTCTCGGCCGACGAGGCGATGGCCGCCGCCGTCCGGCTCCGGAAGCGGGAGCCCGGGTCGCTCACCGCCGGGCTGCTGAGGCTGCACGCCGACCAGAAGCGGCTGGTCGAGCGTGAGGCGCTGCTCCGCGATCGGTTCGCGACCGCCCACCCGCAGGTGCCCACCGCGGTGGTGCCGGCGCTCGCGGGCGACGTCCACGACCTCGAGGGCCTGCGCCGCGTCAGCGCGCTCCTGGCGGGATTCTGAGCAAGGGTCAGGCGCTGGCGGAGACCGGGAACTCCGAGTTGCGCTGGCGGGCCTTCTCCAGCACCGCGCGCCAGGACGCGTTCGGGTGCCGTCGCAGCAGCGCCCGCCGCTCGCGCTCGGTCATCCCGCCCCAGACGCCCCACTCGATCTGGTTGTCCAGCGCTTCGGCCAGGCACTCGGTCCGCACCGGACATCCGGAGCACAGCTGCTTGGCCTTGTTCTGCTCGGCACCGCGCACGAACAGCTGGTCCGGTGATTCCGACCGGCAGGCGGCCCTTGGCGCCCAATCCTCAACCCACATAGTCCCTGTCCCCGTCTCAAGAGGTGGTCCGCGCCCCCACGACGCCTGCTCCAACCCCTCGGCTCTAAAGGTAAAGATCCGACCCCCTCCACCAACAGGCTCATTCGACCCAACTTGTCTAGTCCGAAATGACTAGTCCGGCGCGACGCCGCATCCCCCTACCCGGGGGGGCCGCCTCGAAATCGGAGGTCGCGCGCCGCTCACGTACATTGGGGGCCATGCCTCGACCCCCGTCCGAGCGCCTCTCCTCGCCCAAGGTGCTCTCCCATCTGGGCGTGATGCTGGTCGTCTCCGCCGTCCTCGGCGTCGTGGTTTCGGGCCTGGCGATCCCGTTCGCGGGGGTGCTCGGCTTCGCCACCCAGAAGGCCGCCGACACCATGGACGACCTGCCGACGGAGCTCGAGACCGAGGCGCTGGCCCAGCGGAGCGAGATCGTCGACGCCTCGGGCAACCTGATCGCGACGATCTACGACGAGAACCGGGTCAACGTCCCGCTGCGTCAGATCTCCCGGATCATGGTCAAGGCCGTCGTCTCGATCGAGGACTACCGCTTCTACCAGCACGGCGCCCTCGACCTGCGCGGCACGCTCCGGGCGCTGCTCACCAACCAGGCGAGCTCCGGGGTGGTCCAGGGTGGCTCGTCGATCACCCAGCAGATGGTCAAGCTGACCCTGATCGACCAGGCGGACACCGACGAGGAGCGCGAGGCCGCGATCGACGACACCTATGCCCGCAAGCTCCGCGAGCTGCGCTACGCGATCGCCATCGAGCAGAAGTACTCCAAGGACTGGATCCTCGAGCGCTACCTCAACATCGCCTACTTCGGCGACGGCGCCTACGGCATCCAGGCGGCCGCGAAGCACTACTTCAACGTCAACGCGAAGGACCTCAAGCTCAACCAGGCCGCCACCCTGGCCGGCCTGGTGCAGAACCCGACGGCGTACGACCCGACCAACGCGCCGGACCGGACGATCAGGAGGCGGGACGTGGTGCTGGACCGGATGGCCCAGCTGAACGTGATCCCGCGCGAGCGGGCGGAGAAGATCAAGGAGCGGGGGCTGGGGCTCGACCCGCAGCCGTCCGACAACGGTTGCGTCAACTCGCGGGCGCCGTTCTTCTGCGACTACGTGCTGTCCTACCTGAAGAAGGACCGGTCGCTGGGCCGCAACCCCGAGGAGCGGATGCGGCTGCTCAAGTCCGGCGGGCTGACCATCCGGACCACCATCGACCTGCGCGAGCAGGAGGCGGCCGACGAGGCCGTCACCAGCCACGTCTATCAGCGGGAGCGGGCCATCGGCGGGCTGGCCGTCGTCGAACCCGGCACCGGCGAGGTGAAGGCGCTGGCGCAGTCGCGGCCGATGGGCCGCAGCCTCAAGGCCGGGCAGACGTTCCTGAACTACACCGTCCCGAAGGAGTACGGCGACGCCAACGGCGTCCAGGCCGGGTCGACGTTCAAGGTGTTCGTGCTGGCGGCCGCGATCGAGCAGGGCATCCCGCTGAACAAGGTCATCAACGCGCCGGCCAGCCTCTCGATCTCGGAGTCCCGGTACGAGGACTGCGACGGCGAGCCCTACGGCTACGGCACCTGGACCCCGAGCAACTACGACTTCGCCGGTCGCGCCGCCAACCTCTACACCGGCACCCGGCTCTCGGTGAACACGTTCTTCGCCCAGCTGGAGGCCGAGACCGGCATCTGCAAGCCCTTCACCCTCGCCCGGGAGATGGGCGTCCGGCTCACCAAGCCGACCGGCGACAAGAACGGCAACGGCGCGGAACGGGTCCCGACCTTCACTCTCGGCATCCCGGACGCGAGCCCGCTGGAGATGTCCGAGGCCTACGCGACGTTCGCGGCCCGGGGGCTGCACTGCGCGTCGCGCCCGGTCACGGCGATCCTCGACTCGGCGCAGAACACGATCAAGAAGTACTCCGCCGACTGCAACCGGGTGATGCAGGAGTCCACAGCTGACGCGGTCAACGACATCCTCCGCGGGGTGATCGAGGGCGGCTTCGCCTCCGCCCAGACACTCGACCAGCCGGCCGCGGGCAAGACCGGCACCACCCAGGATGCCAAGTCGGTCTGGTTCGTCGGGTACACGCCGCAGCGGGCGGCGGCGGCGATGATCGCGGGCGCCAATGAGTTCGGTGTACCGCTCGAGCTGAACGGACTGACCATCGGTGGCATCACGCGCTACAACGCCTCCGGCTCCGCCTTCGCCGCGCCGATCTGGGGCGACGCGATGAAGCTGATCGACGACCACCTCGACTACGAGGACTTCGTCTACCCGTCCACGGTGCCCGGAGCGGGCGTGACCTCCGTGCCCGTCCCCAAGCCGCCGAAGAAGAACGACCGCGATGGCGGCGGCGACGGGGGCGCCGACGGCGGCGGCAACGGGAACGGCAACGGTGGCGGTCGCGGCTAGCGGCTAGCCCTTCGAGACGCCTCGTCCCTCGGCTCCTCAGGAGCCACCCAGCTGCCGGCGTACCTCCGCGGCCACCGCGGCACCGTCGGCGCGGCCCTTGACCTGGGGCTGCACCACGCCCATCACCTGACCCATCGCCTTCGGGCCGGCGCCCGCGACGCCGAGCTTCTCCACTGCCTCGGTGACGACCCGCGCGATCTCGTCGGGTCCGAGCTGCTCGGGCAGGTACTCGGCGAGCACCTCGGCCTCGGCGCGCTCCTTGGCGGCCATCTCGACCCGGCCGCCCTCGTCGAAGGCGATCGCCGCCTCGCGGCGCTTCTTGGACTCCGAGGAGAGCACGCCCACGATGTCGTCGTCGGAAAGCTCGCGGGCCTGCTTGCCGGCGACCTCGGCGTTGGTGACGGCGGTCAGGACCATCCGCAGCGTCGAGGACCGGAGCTCGTCGCGGGCCTTCATCGCGGCGGTCAGGTCGGTGCGCAGGCGGTCCTTGAGAGTGCTCATGCCGGCCATTGTGGCAGCCTGGCCCGGTGCGCTTCCTGCCCCTTCTCCGAGCCCTCGTCGGCGCCGGCGCGGTCTCCGGCATCGCGCTGACGGCGTACGCGATGCGGGAGACGCGACAGTTCACGCTGCGCCGCGTCGACGTGCCGCTGCTGCCGCCGGGGCAGCGGCCGCTGCGGGTGCTGCACCTGAGCGACATCCACATGACGCCGGGCCAGAGGGCCAAGCAGGAGTGGCTCGCGAGCCTGGCGCTGCTCGCACCCGACCTGGTCGTCGACACCGGCGACAACCTGGCGCACCGCGACGCCGTGCCGGTGGTCCGCGACAGCCTCGGACCGCTGCTGGAGCGGCCGGGGGTGTTCGTGCACGGGTCCAACGACTACTTCGAGCCGACCCTTCGCAACCCGCTGCGCTACCTGCTGCCCGACGACGGCCAGCGGCACGTGGGCTCGCCCCCGCTTCCCTGGGCCGACCTGACCCAGACCCTCGCCGGTGCGGGCTGGCTGGACCTGACCAACCGCCGCGCCTCCCTCGTGGTGGGCGAGACGTCCCTCGCGTTCGCGGGCGTGGACGACCCCCACTTGGGCTACGACCGGCTCGAGGCGGTTCGCGGCCGGGCCGATCCGACGGCGGACGTCCGGATCGGCGTCGCCCACGCGCCGTACCTCCGAGTGCTGGACCAGTACGCCGAGGACGGGTACGAAGCCGTGCTCGCCGGGCACACGCACGGCGGCCAGGTGTGCCTGCCGGGTGGCCGGGCGCTCACGACCAACTGCGACCTGGAGCCGGCCCGGGCCCGCGGGCTGCACCGGCACCCAGCGGACTCCCGACCGGGTGACCCGGGCTCGTCCTGGCTGCACGTCTCGGCCGGGATCGGCACCAGCCCCTACGCCCGGATCAGGGTCGCCTGCCGACCCGAGGCGACCCTGCTGACGCTGGTCCCGCACGACTCCCGCCCGGCGTAGGCAGACCCCAATACCGATTGGGGAGCCGGCCGGGGGCTGGGGTAGTGTTCGACCCCGCTGGCCGTTCATCGGCCGCATCGGGCTGTGGCGCAGCTTGGTAGCGCGCCTCGTTCGGGACGAGGAGGCCGCAGGTTCAAATCCTGTCAGCCCGACTCACGACGGCCGTGGTTCGGAGTCACCTGGTGGCTCAGAACCGCGGCCGTCGCACGTCGGTCCCCGGCGCCCATGTCACACTTCGGTCCATGCCCGACGAGGACAAGCAGCAGCCGAGCCTCGAGCCGCCGAAGCTCTTCGGACGCAGAAAGAAGGAGCGCCCGGTCAAGCCGGAGCCGCCGGTCGAGCCGGAGCCGGAGCCGCGCGAGGAGCCCACGGCCGCGATCCCCGAGCCCGAGCCGTTCCCCGAACCGATTCCCCGGCCCGACCCGCTCCCCGAGCCCACGCCGGTCCCGGAGCCCGAGCCCACGCCGGTCCCGGAGCCCGAGCCCACGCCGGTCCCGGAGCCCGAGCCCACGCCGGTCCCGGAGCCCGAGCCCACACCCGTCCCCGAACCCGAGCCGGACCCCGAACCGGCCCCGCTGCCCGGCGTCCCGCGCTCCGAGCCTGCGGAGCCGACTGCGGCCCGCACCATCGCCAGCGGGGCACCGCTGTTCGCCGACGAGCTCGCCCCCGCCGAAGAGGCGGAGCCCGCACAGCCGGCCGCGTCCGACCGGCGCCCTCGGTCCCGGCGGGTGCCGCGCGGCCCGCTGCTGACCGGCTACCCCGCGTCCGCCGTCGCCGGGCTGGTCGTCGGGGCCCTCCTGGTGGGCCTCACCGCCGGGGCGCTGCGCGGCTGCGAGGGGATCCGCGGCACGTCGACCTGCGGCGGCCCCGGGCTGCTGATCCTGGTCGTCATCCTCGTGGTGCTGGTGTTGGTCGGCCAGCTGCTGCTCCGGTGGTTCCTGGTCCCCGACCCGGGCAGCACCAGCTTCCTGGCCGTCGGGCTGATCGCCGTCGTCGCCCTGCTGTTCCTGATCGACGTGATCCTGGACTGGACGATGATCCTCGTGATCCCGCTGATCGCGATGGCGACGTTCCTGCTCTCGCACTGGGTCACCACGGCCTTCGTGGAGCCCGCCGACGGCTGACCCGTCAGCGCGAGGCGGCGACCAGCTCGGCGATCTGGACGGTGTTGAGCGCGGCGCCCTTGCGCAGGTTGTCGTTGGAGACGAAAAGCGCGAGGCCCCGGTCGTCGTCGACACCCGGGTCCTGGCGCAGCCGGCCGACGTACGACGGGTCCTGGCCCGCCGCCTGCAGCGGGGTGGGGACGTCGGACAGCTCCACCCCCGGTGCGGAGGCGAGCAGCTCGCGAGCCAGCGCGACCGGCATCGGGCGCTCGAACTCGGCGTTGATCGCCAGCGAGTGGCCGGTGAAGACCGGCACCCGGACGCAGATACCGGAGACCGGGAGGTCGGGGAGGCCGAGGATCTTGCGGGACTCGTTGCGGAGCTTCTGCTCCTCTTCGGTCTCGTGCAGCCCGTCGTCGACGATGTTGCCGGCCAGCGGCAGCACGTTGTAGGCGATGGTCCGGGCGTACTTCACCGGGTCGGGGAAGGCCACCGCGGCGCCGTCGTAGGCGAGCTCGCGGGCCTTGTCGCCGGCCGCGGCCACCTGGGAGGCGAGCTCCTCCACGCCGGCCACGCCGGACCCGGACACGGCTTGGTACGTCGACGCGATCAGGCGCACCAGGCCGGCCGCGTCGTGCAGTGGCTTGAGCACCGGCATCGCGGCCATGGTCGTGCAGTTGGGGTTGGCGATGATCCCCTTGCGCGCATCGCGGATCGCCTCGGGGTTGACCTCGGAGACGACGAGCGGCACGTCCGGGTCCATCCGGAACGCCGAGCTGTTGTCGACGACCGTCACGCCGGCCTCGGCGAACCTCGGCGCCAGGGTCCGCGAGGTGGTGGCGCCGGCGGAGAACACCGCGATGTCGAGCCCGGCCGGATCGGCGGTGGTCGCGTCCTCCACGGTGATCTCCCGGCCGCGGAACGGCAGCACCGTGCCCGCCGAGCGTGCGGACGCGAAGAACCTCACCTCGTCGGCCGGGAAGTCCCGCTCCTCGAGGATCTGCCGCATCGCGACGCCGACCTGCCCGGTGGCCCCGACGATCCCGAGTCGGAGAGTCATCGGCCCGTCCCCCCGTAGACCACGGCCTCGACCTCGTCGGAGTCCAGGTCGAACGCCGAGTGGGTCGAGCGGACCGCCTCGTCGACCTGACCCTCGTCGACGATCACCGAGATCCGGATCTCCGACGTGGAGAT
>Ga0299913_10000191_pt1 | contig 33392 bp, 29 predicted proteins | sample RVTome_9_FD_201360 | JGI IMG/M metagenome (GOLD analysis project Ga0299913, IMG submission 201360) | Soil microbial communities from uranium-contaminated site in the Upper Colorado River Basin, Wyoming, United States - RVT155D38 (version 2) ... | reverse complement strand
CGCCGAGGAGCGCCGACAGGCGGCCGGCGCGGTCGGGGTCCAGCTCGCTGAAGACGTCGTCCAGCAGGACGATCGGCCGCGGGCCGTCGGAGCCGAGGAGGTCGGTCTCGGCCAGCTTCATGGCCAGGATGATCGTGCGCTGCTGGCCTCGGCTGGCGTGGGTGGCGACATCGCGCGCGCCGAGCTCGGCACGCAGGTCGTCGCGCTGCGGACCGACGAGGCTCACGCCGTTCCAGGCCTCCTTCTGTCGGAGCTGGTCGATCCGCCGCCGGTACGCCGCGGCCAGCTCGTCGTCGGCAGGGATGCGATCGGTGCCCGCCTCTCGCTCCGGCCAGGCCTCCTTCAGCGCGTCGACGTACGACAGCCGGACCGATGCGCCGCGCTCGTCCGGCGCGGCGACTGCGTCGTGGAGGCCGCCGATCCGATCGCGCAGCGCGCCGAGCGCTTGCAGCCGGGCCCGCATCACGCGCGATCCGACGACGGCCAGCTGCTCGTCCCAGAACGCCAGCGAGCCGATCGGTGCCTCCTCCGCCCGAATGGCCCGGAGGAGCGCGTTCCGCTGGGCGAGGACACGCACAGCCTCGACGAGGTCGCGGGCGGCGCGTCGATCCCGCTGGGCAACGATCCCGTCGAGGAAGCGGCGCCGATCGGACGGCGGTCCGACGAGCAGGTGCATCTCCTCGGGCCGGAAGAGCACCGACCGCGCGGTCTCGCTCACCGTCGCGACCCGTCGCGCCACCCCGTTGACGGTGAGTCGCTTGCGCAGGCCCGGCGGCGGCTCGGCACCCGGGACCACGAGCTCGATGGTCGCGCCGCCCGTCGTCGTCCCGCCGCCGAGCTCGAGCCGGATGCGGCCGAACGACCGGTCGTGCCGCACCAGGTCGGCGTCAACGGCGGCGCGGTGCGAGCGACCGGTGATCGCGACGTGGATCGCCTCGAGCAGGTTCGTCTTGCCCGTGCCGTTCGGCGCCGCCACCACGGTCAGCCCGGGATCGGGCAGCAGCTCCGCGGACGCATAGCTGCGGATGTCGGTGAGCTCGAGCCGGGTCAGCGCCAGCGTGGCGTCGGTCGAGGCGCGGGGAGTGGCGCGGAGCGCCATGGGCAGCCCGGCTACGAGGCGGTTCGCACCGGCATGATGACGTGGACGTAGTCGTCCTTGCCGATGCCGCGGATGACGCCCGGTGCCAGCGGGCCGGAGAGCTCCAGTGCCGCCTCGTCGCTGCCGAGGTTGCTCAGCACGTCCATCAGGTAGCGCGCGTTGAAGGCGATCGAGGTCGGCGATCCCTCGATGGTGGCGTCGACGCTGTCGGCGTTGTCACCCACGTCGGCGGCGTGCGCCGTGATCGACACCCCGCTCCCGTCGCCGTCCTCGGCCCCGAGCTCGATCTTCACGATGTTCGCGCTGTCGCGGGCGAAGATGCTGGCGCGGCGGGTTCCCGCCAGGAAGGCCTCGCGATCGATGACCGCGCGCGAGGTGTGCGAGGTCGGGATGACCGGCTCGTAGTTCGGGAACTGGCCCTCGATGAGCCGGCTGACGAGGTCGATGCCCTCGACGTGGAACAGCACCTGGCTCTTGTTCGGGGTGACCGTGATCTCGATCGGCGTCTCCGCGTCGGGCAGGACCCGCATCAGCTCGGCGTACGAGCGACCCGGCACCACGATCACCACCTCCGGCGAGACCGGCTTGTCGAGCTTGAGCGTGCGCACTGCGATGCGGTAGTTGTCGGCGGCCGCCAGCGTCATTGTGTCGCCGGTGAGCTTCGTGAGCACGCCGGTCAGGATGGGACGGCTCTCGTCGCTCGCCGAGGCGAAGACGACCTCGCCGAGCGCCTCGCGCAGGACGCGTGCGTCGACCGAGGTGGCCGGCGTCTCGCCGATGGCGGCCACCACCGGGAACTCATCGGCCTCGATGCCCTTGATGCTCGATCGGTTGTGGCCGCAGGTGAGCTTGAGCGTCCGATCCTTGGGCGAGAGGACCAGGTCGATCCGCTGGTTCGGCAGCGAGGTCACGAGATCGGTGAGGAGCCTGGCCGGCACGGTGATCTCGCCCTCCTCGGCGACCTTGCCCGGCACCCAGCAGTTGATCCCGATCTCCAGGTTGGTGGCTGTCAGCTTCAGACCGGAGTTCTCGGTCTTGAGGAGCACGTTGGCGAGCACCGGCAGGGTCGCACGGCTGCTGACCGCGCGACTCACCGTCTGGAGCCCCCGCGCCAGGTTCTCCTGCATCACCGAGACGTTCATCTGGACCTCACTGCGCTCCGGGTTATCCCCGGAGATCTGTCTGGCTCTCTATCGGATCTTCCTAAGAATACCTACCCGTCGCCGTCTCCAGTAGGCGTGTGGACGGTGTGGACGACGGTCCATGATGCCGCACGCCACGTGCTGCGGTGCCCGTGCGGACAACTCCCCGTCGACGGTGGAGAGCAACCCGCCAGGGGCGCATCGGGTGCGGACAACCTGCCCGATCCGGTGGATGGAGCGTACCGGGCGTTTCGGTGGGCTGCGCCGATTGTCCACATCGGGCCGGAGATATCCACGAGAACGGGCCACTTATCCACGAATGGGGCGCATTTCGGTGCCGGGACGCGCCATCGGTCGCTCGTCCGGCATGCAGGCGCTCACTCGGAGTAGATCATCTCCCGAACCGCGCTGATCTCGCGGCGCATCTCGTCGTTCTCGGCAAGCTCGCGGTTGATCTTGTCGCAGGCGTGGAGGACGGTCGAGTGGTCGCGGCCCCCGAGCTCGGCGCCGATGCGGAGCAGGCTGATGTCGGTCTCCTCGCGGATGAGGAACATCGCGATCTGGCGCGGCACCACGATCGCTCGGTCCCGCTTGCTGCTGCGCAGCTGGTCCAGGTTGACCCCGTAGTAGTCGGCAACGGCGCGCACGATGCGCTGCGGCGTAATCGACTTCTTGCGGGGGTTGTACATGACGTTGGACAGCACCGCGCTGGCGAGCTCGATGTTGACCGGCATCCCGCTCATGCTGGCGTAGGCCACCACCCGGTTCAGCGCTCCCTCCAGCTCCCGCACGTTGCTCACCACCTTGCGGGCGATGAACTCGATCACCTCCGACGGGATGAGGTGCAGCTGGTCCTCCGCCTTGGAGCGCAGGATGGCGATGCGCGTCTCCAGGTCCGGCGGCGTCAGGTCGGCGATGAGCCCCCACTCGAACCGGCTGCGCAGCCGCTCCTCGAGGGTGGTGATGGCCTTCGGTGGCCGGTCCGAGCTGAGCACGACCTGCTTGCCGGCCTCGTGGATCGCGTTGAAGGTGTGGAAGAACTCCTCCTGGGTCCGCTCGCGATCCGCGATGAACTGGATGTCGTCGATCAGCAGCACGTCGATGCGCCGATAGCGGCCGCGGAAGTCCTCCATCTTCTGCTCGCGGATCGAGTTGATGAAGTCGTTGGTGAACTTCTCGCTCGTCGCGTACAGGATCCGCTTGCGCGGGAACTTCGCCGCCACGGCGTTGCCGATGGCGTGCATGAGGTGGGTCTTGCCGAGGCCCACGCCGCCGTACAGGAAGAGCGGGTTGTACGCATGGCCGGGGCGCTCGGCGACCGAGAGGGCCGCGGCGTGCGCCAGGCGGTTCGCCGAGCCGACGATGAAGTTGTTGAACGTGTAGCGGCTGTTGAGGTTGATCGCGTTGCCGCCCGCGGACAGCGGCGGCATCTGGACCCGGGCCTCCTCGTCGACCTGCTCGGGAATGGGGCCGGAGGCATCGGCGACCACGAACTCGACCTGGACCGAGCCACCGACGACGCGCGCCAGCGTCTGGCTGATCAGCGGGCGATAGCGGTTGTCGAGCCAATCGCGGGCGAAGCCGTTGGGAGCGCTGATGCGGAAGCGGTTGTCGTCGATCTCCACCAGCTCGGTGTCCTTGAGCCAGGTCTCGAAGTTGGCCGGTGAGAGTGAGACCTGCAGCTCGCCGAGGGCGGCGCGCCACACCTGCTTCGCATCCATCAATCGAGGTTCTCCGAACCGGTCTGCGGGATCCCCGCGGGGTCTGATGAGTCCGTCCACCGGGGCCGGAGGGACGTCGAATCGGTCGATGATCGGGCGATCCGGGCCGGGGGTCGCGCCACTATAGCAGCGGCCGAATCGGCGGGGCAATGGATCAGGACGATTGCCTCGACTTGGCCGCTGCCCCGACGAAGTACGGCGGACTCGGCCAATTCCGGGTCCGTCGGCGGGACCTCCATCGCGGCGGACCGAGTTCAGCCACGATCGAAGCCGCCGCCTGTCTGCGGTGGCGGCACGCATCGGAGAACGGGGTGCCCGGCGATCGTCACGGGGTGCCGAAGCTGGCACTCATGTGCCTCAGCCGCACGATGACGACCAGGGCCGGCCCGCGCCACGCCGCCCGGAGTGCCTTCCTCGCCGATAGATGCCCCCACGGCACGCGATCGGCGGCGGACACGCCATGGGGTGCACGCGGCCGCGGGTGTTTGACCGTCCGCAGGCGCGGGACTAGAATCCGCCAAGAGCGAAACGGGCCCAGTGAGATTCGTGTGCGCAGGCTGGCGGAACGCCAGCCGTTCGTGTGTTTGTCGGCCCGTCTCGCACCGCTGAACGAGGGAACGGCACGCAGCCATGAGCAAGAGGACGTATCAGCCCAAGAAGCGCTCGCGCAAGCGCGAGCACGGCTTCATGGCCCGCATGGCCACGAAGGGCGGTCGCCGCGTGCTCGCTCGTCGCCGAGCCAAGGGGCGAAAGAAGCTCTCCGCCTGACCGCCGAACGGCTCGACTGATGCTTGTGCTGCCGATGCTCCGGCGCCGGGCCGACTTCGAGGCCATCGGCCGTCACGGAACCGCGAGGTCGACGCCGCTCCTCGTCCTCCGCTGGATGAGGACCGATCGGGCCGAATCGCGGATCGGGCTCTCCACCCCCCGGACGCTCGGAGGAGCCGTCCAGCGCAATCGGGTGAGACGTCGCCTGCGGACACTGGTCCGCGAGCGGATCGGAGGCATCGGTCCCGGGTGGGATCTGCTCCTGATCGCACGGCCGGCCGCCGGCGACGCGAGCTATGCCGAGCTGGGAGCAGCGATCGACGCGCTCCTTCGGCGATCGGACTTCGGGTGATGAAGGACATCGGCAAGAAGATTGGGCTGGGACTGATCATCGCGTACCAGCGGCTCACCGCCTGGATGCCGCCGAGCTGCCGCTACTCGCCGACGTGCTCCGCCTACACGTACCAGGCGATCGAGCGCCACGGCCTGCTGCGCGGCTCGTGGATGGGCGCGAAACGCATCGGTCGCTGCAACCCGTTCCACCCCGGTGGCTATGACCCCGTCCGCTAGAAGAGAAGAGCTGTCTTGACACCGATCATCGGGTTCCTGGGGATCGAGCACTTCACCCCGCCGTGGGACGTCTTCTTCCTCCCGCTCTTCAACCTGCTCGTCTTCCTGTACGAGATCCCGTTCTTCGATTTCGCGCTGGCGATCATCGTCTTCACGATCGTCATCCGCACCATCCTGGCCCCCCTGTTCGTCAAGCAGATCCGCTCGCAGAAGGAGATGCAGCGGATGCAGCCGCTCATCCGCGAGGTGCAGCGGAAGCACAAGGGGAACCGCCAGAAGGTCTCCGAGGAGACGATGGCGCTCTACAAGGAGCACGGCGTCAACCCGGCCGCCGGCTGCCTGCCCGTCATCCTCCAGCTGCCGATCCTGTTCGCCCTCTACCAGGCGCTCATCCGCGCCTCGGGCCTCATCCAGGGATTCGTCCCGAACGAGGACAATCAGGTCGCGTTCGACCGCCTGCAGGATGCCGGCCTGGTATCGCAGGTGGCCGGCCGCGACGACTGGTACCGGATCGCCGTCGACGGGGCCTGCAACCTGCCGGAGTTCAGCCAGCTGCCGCAGTTCCTGCCGCTCAACTGCCAGCTCATCGATCCGATCAAGCTCAACTCGACGGTCGACACCACGGTCGGCTGGCTCCTCAACCTCGACCTCGCGCAGGTCGACACCGTCTTCGCGTTCCCGCTGTTCGGCGGGTTTGCGCTCTCGCTCCTGGCCGTCATCGCCGCCGTCCTGCAGTTCATGCAGGTCAAGATGACGAGCCCGCGTCCCAACCCCGAGGATCCCACCTCGAGCATGACGAGCACGATGATCTACACCTTCCCGCTGTTGACGATCATCTGGGGCGGCATCTTCCCGAGCGGCCTGATCCTGTACTGGATCATCTACACCGCGTACCTGGTGGTACAGCAGTACCTCATCATGGGATGGGGCAACCTCTTTCCGCTTTTCGGCTGGCAGCCCCGCTGGGCCCCTTCGCCGGAGGCGGGCATTGCGCGCGCCGAGCGCCCGAAGCGCCTCGAGACCGACGCGCCCGACGAGGCTCCCTCTCCCTCCTCCAACCGCGCCCCCGGATCGGGCGGTGGCCGCGCAGGGACGCGGCCCGCGAACCGAAAGCAGGGCGGCGCCAAACGACGAGGCCGAAAGCGATGACCTTCCGAGAGTTCACCGGAAAGAACGTAGAAGAGGCGATCCGCGCCGCGATGGCGGAGTTCAGCTCGGACCTGGGCGACCTGGACATCGAGATTCTCGCCCAGGGCAGCCGAGGCATCCTCGGCGTCGGCGGCGAGGAGGCCCGCATCCTGGCGGCGCCCAAGTCGGCCGTCGCGGCGGCGGACACCGTCCGCCCGGAGCGCGAGCCCGAGCCGGCCAAGGCCCGGCGGCCGGCGCGCGATCCCGAGCCCGAGGTCGAGACGATGACCGTGGCGGACACGGGGGCCGACGAGGCTCCGCCCGCCGACGCCGAGGCCGATGCGTCCTCTGACGCGATCTCCGAGGCCGAGGCCGAGGTCGGATCTGCCCTCCCCGAGCGCGCCGACCGATCCGACGACGGCCGCCGAACGCGCGGCGGCCGCGGGCGCGGCAGCCGCGGTGGCCGCAACGGCAGGGAGCGCGACCAGGGCCCGCGCGAGCCGCGCGCGGATCGCCCACCACGCGAGCCGCGAGGCGATCGGAACCGGGAGCCCGCGCCATTCGTGCCCGGCAAGCCGGTCGAGGAGCTCTCCGACGAGGAGCGCTCGACGCTCGAGACCGCGACGGCGGTGCTCACCGAGATGCTCTCGCTGATGGGCGTCAAGGCCAGCGTCGAGGTTGCCAGTGACGGCGAGACCTCCCGGCTCAACGTGCGCGGCGACGACCTCGGTTCGCTCATCGGCCGCCGCGGCGAGAAGCTGGCGAGCCTTCAGCACATCGTCAACCTCATCGTCGGGCGCCGCGAGGGCCAGCACCACCGCATCGCGATCGACGTCGAGAACTACCGCGGGCGGCGCGAGCAGCAGCTCCGTGACGTGGCGGACCGCGCGGCGAAGCGCGTGCTCCAGACCGGAAAGATCATCCAGCTCGAGGCGATGCCGGCCGTCGAGCGCCGGATCGTCCACCTGGCGCTCATGGAGAACCCGAAGATCCGGACCCAGAGTGTCGGCGTCGAGCCGAACCGCCGGATCGTGGTCCTCCCCGCCGGACAGGTGAAGGAGTAGGTCCGAACGAGCGGACGCGGTGTGGGGACGCCGGCCGATGGAGATCCCGGCCTGCGCGGTCGGGCGGCTCGACCCGGGCGGCCCATGGATCGGCTTCGCGCCGACCCTGGATGACGGCTACGCGCTGACCGTCACCGCCGAGGGCCGGAGCGAACGGCTGCCGGCCGAACCGGTCGACCTCATCGCGCTCGCCGTCCTCTACTTCGAGGAAGCCGTCGAATCGCCGCCCGAGGAGATCGCGGCGACTCACGGCGACATCGGGGCCATCGTGCGCCACGCCTCCGAGCGAGTCGGCCCGGACATGCGCGCCACGACGGCCGAAGCCGTCGACGCAATCGACGACGGGCTGGCGGCCGACGTGGTGATCGGGCGTCTGCAGCGCGTGCTCGGCGACGAGGTGGACGCGATCGCCCACCTGCGCCGCCGGATCGCGGGCCTGGCCGAGGGGTGGCCCTGAGCTACGCCGTCGGGCGATCCTCGTCGTCGCGCCGGTTCGGGTCATCGGCGGGCTCGTCGTCGGCCGAGGCTGCGCTGGTGGGCGCGGTCTCTGGCTCCGCCGCGGGCGCCGACTCCGCCGCTGGCGCCGCAGCGGCCGGCGGTGCTTCCGAAGTCGCACCGGTGCTGCCCGCGCTGCTGCCACCGAGGACCCACTTGCCGCCCTCGCCCTGGAGCGCCTGCCACCCGGCCCATGCCATCACGGCGGACCCGGCAAGGGCGACAAGGAACATCAGGGTGCTGAGCCGGTCGAGCGTGTCGAAGGTGTAGCCGAGGTAGCGGAGCAGCTCGATTGCCGCACCACCGAGGGCGACCAGGCCGAGTACGGCGAGCAGGCTGCCGCGCGACCCCGGCAGGGACGTGTTGGGCGACATCTGCGGCAGGAACAGGACGATCGCGACGCCGATCGCGGCGAGGATCGAGAGCCAGAGCAGGCCGCCCCAGTTGCTGATCAGGCCGGCCAGGAAGACGGCGATCGCGCCGTACAGCGCCAGCTTCTCGTTCTGGCTGAGCTTGGAGAAGTCCATATCGGAAACCACACCCTCCGCTGTTGAGTCCGCAGACCCCCCTCCCCGCGACGGCGACCGTAGCACAGGGGGTCAACCCGAACTCGCGCGGAACGACGATGCCGGCGGTCGCGAGCGTGCGGCACCGCCGGCATGAGATGAGTGCTGGTGGAGATGGGGGAGAATCGAACTCCCCGTCCAGAACACGTTCCCCGAGAACTTCCTACAGGTATTTCCGGCCAACTTGCGCTTCGCTGTGCGGGCCCCCGACCGGCGGGGTGCTTCGCTCGCTATCCGGTGATGCCTCTCGGCTCTTTGACGCCACTCACCGGAGTCGGCGACGCCGCACCTCCCCTGATGACACCTTCACGGCCCGGGGAGGGGGGACCGTGTCGGTGCTCACTGCCTAAGCAGCGAGGGCGTAACTATCGTTGCCAGTTACAGCAATTGCTCGCTGTTTTACGAGGCCTGCGAGCAACCTCGACCTGCGATTCCCGGTTCACGGGCCCTGTCGAAACCTGACATCCCCACGAACCGATTGGACGGCAATTCTACCAGACCGATGCGCCGATGTGAACACCCGTTCTAGATCGTCGGCGTCAGAGCTTGATGCGGCCGCTCACCTTGGATTCGCGCTCGAGCTCGCGGCGCATGTCGCGCTCGGCGATCGATCGGCGTTTGTCGTGCGCCTTCTTGCCGCGCGCCACCCCGATCTCGAGCTTCGCCACGCCCCGCGTCAGGTACAGCTTGAGCGGCACGATCGTGAGGCCCTTGGCCGACTGCAGCCCCAGCAGCTCCGAGATCTGGTCGCGATGCAGGAGCAGCTTGCGGGTGCGCGCCGGGGCGTGGTTGAAGCGATTGCCCTGCGCGTACTCGGCGATGTGGGCACCCACCAGCCAGGCCTCGCCGTGCTCGATGCGCACGTAGGCCTCGGCGATGTTGACCTTGTGGGCCCGCACGCTCTTGATCTCGGTCCCGGTCAGCACGATGCCCGCCTCGAGGGTGTCCTCTATGGCGTAGTCGTGGCGCGCGCGCCGGTTGAGCGCAATCGTCTCGTCGGGCATCGGTCTCAGCTCCATCGGCCCCGAAAGGGGACGGCCGGCAGACATGGAAAGAGCCGACCCCAGTCTCATCGAGTCGGGGCCGGCCCTCTCCGTCGCTACACCACGCGAGGCTGTGTTAGCGAACCGCCTCGGTGGTGGCGTGCTTGGAACTATCCATCAGCAACACCACCTCCTTTCGTTGGTCGCGATGCTAGCAGATGGTCCGCGCGGCCACAATGCCGACCACCGCGGGCACCTCGAACGCCAGCGGCGCGGGGATGCCCGGCACCGATGCCTCGGCGTCGCCGGCAACCGGCTGGCTGGCCAGGTGCTCCAGGGCGGCGTCGAGCGCTGGATCCTCCTCCGGTGGCGTCTCGGCGGTCCGGGCCGCGACGATGTCGGGCTGGATGCCGTCGGGCGCCACGCTGTTGTGGTCCGGGGTGAACCATCGGCTGATGGTGATCCGGATCCCGCCGTCGTTCTCGAGACGGCCCCAGACCTGGACCGTGTTCTTGCCAAAGGTCGGCTCGCCGATGAGCGTCGCGCGCCCGCGCTCCTGGAGGGCAGCCGCCACGATCTCGGAGGCGGAGGCCGATCCCTCATTGACCAGCACCGCCACCGGCAGGTCCGGATCGGTGGCGACCCCCTCGCCGGTCGACTCGTAGGGCTTGATGTCGTTGCCGGCCGACTCCTGCGTGAAGATCAGGCCATCGCCGATGAACTGGCTCGCGATCTCCTGCGCGGCGTTGATGTAGCCGCCCGGGTTGTTGCGGAGGTCGAACACGATCTGGTCCGCGCCGTCGTCGAGCAGCTGGGACAGGGCCGTGGCGAACTGCTCGCTGGCCGGCGCGGAGAAGCCGTTGAGCGCGATGTACCCGATGTGCCCGTCGATCATCCGCGTCTCCACCTCCTGGAGCGTGATCTCGGCACGGGTGATCGTCACGTCGAACGGCTCGCCGTCCTCCCGCTGCAGGGTAAGGGTCACATCGGTGCCGGGCTCGCCGCGGATGCGGCTGATCTCGTCGTTCATGGTCGACCCGTCCACCGGGTCGCCGTCCACCGCCAGGACCACGTCGCCCGGCTGGAGCCCGGCCTCCTCGGCGGGGGTCTCCGCGAGGGGCGCGACCACCACCAGCCGGCAGACTGACGAGAATTCGGTGCAGGCGGCGAGGTCCCCCGGGTCCTCGGTGTTGCGGATCGACATCTCGGCGCCGATTCCGCCGAACGCGCCGGACAGGTCGCCCAGCGCCTGCTGGTACTGCTCTGGCGGCATGTAGCCCGAGTTCGGATCCTCGACCCCGTACTGGAACATGCCGCGGATCGCGCCCTCGGCCAGCTTCTCCGGATCCAGGTCGTCGACGTACTCGCGCTGGAGCCGGTCGTAGGCCTCGCAGAACGCGGCGAACGACTCGTCCGGCGCCGCGCACCCGGTCGAGCTGCCCGCACCGCCCGCCAGGTAGCCGCCGATGAACAGGATGGCGCCGATCACTGCGCCGAGGGCGATCGAGACGACCCAGGGCAGCGGGGAGGCGCGCCGCGGCGGCGGCGCCTCGGGGGCGGTGGTGGGGAACGAATCGGTCATGGGAGGAGGCAGTCTAGCAAGGGGCGATGGGTTCCCGGTTTCGTGGGGATTACGATTCAGATACGCGCGGGACGCCGTGCTGGCTCACCGGGCGGCCGCCAGGTACGAGCGAACGCTGATCCAGGAGCCGATGGCGCCCACCCCCAGGCCCACCGCCAGCAGCAGCAGCGACAGGGTGGTGAGGAACTGGCCGCTGACCGCGGTCGGCATCTGGAAGACCTGGACCATGGCCGGCTGGATCGGATCCCAGATGGCGGCGACCAGGAAGATCGTGACCACGGAGCCGATGAGCCCGCACAGGATCCCCTCCAGGATGAAGGGCCAGCGGATGAAGGAGTCCGATGCGCCCACCAGCCGCATGATCTCGATCTCGTTGGCGCGGCTGTAGACCGCGATCCGGATGGTGTTGATGATCATGAACAGCACGGTCAGCCCCACCAGGCCGACCCCCACGATGCCGACCGTGCGGATCACGTTGATGATGCCGAGCAGGGTGTCGTACTCGGCCTGCTTGGTGAGCACGCGCTCCACGTCGTCGTTCTGGGTCAGCGCCGCGCTCACGTCCGCGGAGGCATCCGGATCGGAGAGGCTGATCTCGAGCGACGCGAACAGCGTGATGTTCGAGTCCGGGTCGCCGAGATCGAGCTCGCGGCCGATCTCCCGGTAGCTCGCCTCCAGCCGAGCCATCGCCGCATCCGGCGAGACGTACTCGACCGATGCGACGCCCGGCATCGCCTCCACCTCGGCGATCAGGCGCTTCAGGCGGTTCTCGGACAGGTCGTCCTCGAGGCGCGCGGTGACGGCGACCTTGCTCTCGATGAAGGCGAGCCCGTGATTCAGCCCGCTGATGACGATGAACAGGGCCGACAGCAGGACGAGCATCAGGATCACGGTGGCGGTGGCGGCGAGGCTCATCATCGCGTTGCGCCAGAAGCCCTGCCAGGCGCGCACGATGCTGAAGCCGATGAAGCGCAGGAACGGCATCGGTCAGTACTCGCGCTCGTAGGCGGCCGTCGACTCGTCACGGACCAGCATGCCGCCCTCGAGGGCCAGCACCCGGCGCCGCATGGCGTTGACGATCTCCTGGTTGTGCGTCGCCATCAGCACCGTGGTGCCCAGCTGGTTGATCTGGATGAGGAGCTGGATGATCTCCCAGCTCGTCACCGGGTCCAGGTTGCCGGTCGGCTCGTCGGCGATGAGGATCGCCGGGTCGTGGACCAGTGCGCGCGCGATCGCCACGCGCTGCTGCTCCCCGCCGGAGAGCTGGGTCGGCAGGTGGTGCGCGTGGTCGTGCAGGCCCACCAGGTTCAGCAACTGCGGGGCGCGCCGCCGGATGGTCGCCCCCGGGGCGCCGGTCACCTCCAGGGCGAAGGCGACGTTCTCCCAGACCGTCTTGTTCGGCAGCAGCCGGAAGTCCTGGAACACGATTCCGATGCGACGGCGCAGGGACGGCACCTGGCTGCGTCGCATGCGCAGCAGGTCGCGCCCCGCGACGGTGACCTGCCCATGGGTCGGCAGCTGCTCGCGGATCAGGAGCCGGATGAACGTGCTCTTGCCGGCGCCGGACGGGCCGACCAGGAATACGAAATCGCCGCGCGGGATCGACACGTTGACATCGGTCAGGGCGACCTTGCCGTTGGGATAGGTCATCCCGACGTCGACCATGCTGATGACGGGGGCGGGCGCGTCGTTCGGGATGGTCCGGGTGCGGCGGCGCAGGAGGGATGTCATCGGTTCGCGCTGATGGTACCCGGGTCGCGGATCAGGCGGCGGGCGCCGGGTCTCCCTCGCCGACCCGCGAGCGCAGGTAGCCCTCTATGAACGCGTCGAGGTCTCCGTCCAGCACGGCGGACGGGTTCGACGTCTCGACCCCGGTGCGCAGGTCCTTCACCATCGTGTACGGCTGCAGCACGTAGCTGCGGATCTGGTTGCCCCAGCCGGCCTCGACGTGCTCGCCGCGCAGGCGGGCCATCTCCGCCTCGCGCTCCTCCATCTGCCGCTCGATGAGCCTGGCGCGCAGCACGGCCATCGCCCGCTCGCGGTTCTGGTGCTGGCTGCGCTCGGACTGCACGGCCACCACCACCCCGGTCGGCAGGTGGGTCAGTCGCACGGCCGAGTCCGTCTTGTTGACGTGCTGGCCGCCCGCGCCCGACGCGCGGTAGGTGTCGACCCGGAGGTCCCTATCGTCGATCTCGATGGCCGCGTCCTCGGGCACCTCGGGCATCACCTCGACGAGGGCGAAGCTCGTGTGGCGCCGCTTCTGCGAGTCGAAGGGGCTGATCCGCACCAGCCGATGCACGCCACGCTCGCTTCGCAGCCGCCCGTAGCCCCAGCGTCCGTCGATGCTGAAGCTGACGCTCTTGAGACCTGCCTCCTCGCCCTCGGTCGCCTCGAGGATCTCGGTCCGGTAGCCGGACCGCTCGGCCCAGCGCAGGTACATGCGCAGCAGCATCTCGGCCCAGTCCTGGGACTCGGTGCCGCCCGCGCCGGCGTGGACCGAGACGATCGCGCCGCGCTCGTCGAACTCCTCGCTCAGCAGCAGCTGCTGGTCCATCCGGGCCCAATCGGCCTGGAGCTCTGCGAGGTCGCGCTCGAGGTCGGGGCCGATGCTGGCGCCCTCCTCCGGATCGGCGGCGGCCATCTCGGCCATCTCGGCGAGGCCGGTGGCGCGCTCGTGGAGCGAGCGCCAGGTCTCGATCTCGGATCGCAGGTCCTCCGCGCGGCGCATGACCGACTGCGCGGCGGCTGGGTCATCCCACAGGTTCGGATCGGCCGAGCGATCCGTCAGCTCGGCGAGCTCTGCCTCTTTCGCGGGGAGGTCAAAGGCGCACCGACGTGTCGTCGACGAGCTGCGCCAGGCGGCGGGCCTCGTCCCTAATTGCGTCCAAGCGAGGCCACCATCGGCAGCTCGGCCATCTCGGCCAGGCGATTGTGCTTGGTGCGGACCTTCGCGGGATTCACGCAGGGGCAGTAGTTCTGGCGCGGGCAGACGCCGCAGTTGCCGTCGCAGTCCAGCGTCGCGGCGTAGCTGCAGCGCATGCAGTCACGCTCGCACATGATGAGGTCTTCGTAGGGGAGGTTCGGATCTCGGAAGCGGGTGACCGGTGGGAGGTGGGCCGCCGTGCTGACGGGGAGCGGGACGGAAACCCGGGTAGGTGCGGTCAACTGCTTCACGTATCCCTCCATCCGAGCGCTGGAGCGTCGCGGGGCTTCCGAGCTCCCCACGAGCGTGGTTCGGTCCATCGTAGCGAGTCGCTCAGATATCGCAACCCCGCCCGCCGATCGTCCTCCGCTGGTCCCAGGCCCGTGGCGATCGGGCATCATGGGGCGGCATGCCAGACCCGTTCCTCGTCATCCTCGGCTTCATCGCCCTGCTGTGCATCGTGCTGTTCCCGGTGCGCCTGTGGCGGCAGAAGCATCGGCGCTACGGAAACGAGGGCGAGGAAGGCGAGGAGGTTCCGCTGGCCCCGCCGGATCGCGGCAACCGGGGTGACCGTCGGTGACGCTGCCAGCAATGCGCCGGCTGGGTCGTTGGCACGCTCGAGGCACGTGACTCGCCAGAAATGCGCCGGGCGGGTCGTTGGCACGGGCGAGGCACGTGATTCGGCCGGGTATCCACTGGGTGGGTCGAATCGAGCCGAGTTGGCGGAGTCAGCCCGCCATTGTGCTCGGAGCTACCCCGCTGACGGGTATTTGGCGAAGTGAGGCGTCGCGAACCTGCCACTCACCCGCCCCGCGGGTAGCCTGGCGGAGCCAGGGCGAGCATCCGCTACGCCCCGTGGCACTTCTTGTACTTCTTGCCGGATCCGCACCAGCACGGCTCGTTGCGGCCGAGCTTCGGCCCGACGCGGGCCGCCTGCGCACCGTTCCCGCCCGCAACGGCGGTTGCGGTGGCCGCGCCCGCCACGCTCGTGGCGGCGGACGCACCCGCCGGACCGGCGACCGCGGCGCGTCCCTCGACGATGTTGCGGGCCACGGGGCGCGTCGGCGCCGGGCCCTGCTGCACGGTCACCCGGAAGATGGTGTGGGTCACGTCGTGGCGGATCGTCGACTTGAGCTCGTCGAACATCCGGTAGGCCTCGATCTTGAACTCGTTCAGCGGGTCGCGCTGCGAGTACGCCCGCAGGCCGATGCCACGTCGCATGTCGTCGATCGCGGTCAGGTGCTCGACCCACAGCGAGTCGATGACGCGCAGCAGGACGAGGCGCTCGAGGATGGCGCTCTTCTCCGGGCCGAGCTCCTCGCGACGAACCTCGTAGCGCTCGCGGATGAGGTCGGTGACGGTGGCGGTGATCGCCTCGGCCTCGCGCGCCTCGTCGAGCGAGCGAAGGTCGGCATCGGTCAGTGACGGGACCATGCTGGTCAGCTGGGCCCGGAGTCCCTCGAGGTTCCACTCGCTGAAGTGCTCGGCGGCGGTGTGCTCGCCCACGAGTGCGGCGACCTCGTCCTCGAGCATCGCCTCGACCGTCGGACCGAGGTCCGTGGCCCGCAGGATCCGGTTGCGCTCCCGGTAGATCGTCTCGCGCTGGCGGTTGATGACGTCGTCGTACTGCACGACGTGCTTGCGAGCGTCGAAGTTGTAGCCCTCGACGCGCGACTGCGCGTTCTCGATGGTCCGGCTGACCATCTTCGATTCCAGCGCGACGTCCTCGGTGAAGCCGAGCGTCTTCATGATCGACTGGACCCGGTCGCTGGCGAAGCGCCGCATCAGGTCGTCCTCGAGGCTCAGGTAGAAGCGCGATGAGCCCGGGTCGCCCTGCCGGCCGGCGCGGCCTCGCAGCTGGTTGTCGATGCGTCGTGCCTCGTGGCGCTCGGTGCCCAGGATGTGGAGCCCGCCGGCGGCCAGCACCTTCTCCTTGTCCGCCTCGCAGATCGCCTCCGCCTCGCGCAACGCCGCACGGTAGTCCTCCGCCGATGCCTCCAGGACGTTCGAGCCCTGCTTGTGGAGCAGCTCGGCGGCGAGGATCTCCGGGTTGCCGCCGAGCAGGATGTCCGTCCCGCGGCCGGCCATGTTGGTGGCGATCGTCACCGCGCCGGAGCGACCCGCCTGGGCGACGATCTCCGCCTCGCGCTCGTGGAACTTGGCGTTGAGTACGTTGTGCTTGATGCCACGGCGCTTGAGCATCTCGCCCAGCATCTCGCTGACCTCGACGCTGATGGTGCCCACGAGGACCGGCCGGCCCTTCTCGTGCTCCTCGACGATCTCGTCGATGACCGCATTCCACTTGCCCTTCTGGGTGGCGTAGATGAGGTCGGCGAAGTCGCCGCGGATCATCTCGCGATGGGTCGGGACGACCACCACTTCCAGGTTGTAGATCTTCGCGAACTCCTCCGCCTCGGTCTCGGCGGTACCGGTCATGCCCGCCAGCTTGTCGTACATGCGGAAGTAGTTCTGGAAGGTGACGGTGGCCAGCGTGCGCTGCTCGCTCTTGACCTTGACGCCCTCCTTGGCCTCCACGGCCTGGTGGAGCCCCTCCGACCAGCGGCGGCCGGGCATCAGGCGACCGGTGAACTCGTCGACGATGATCACCTCGCCGTCCTTGACGACGTAGTCGCGGTCGCGCTGGTAGAGGACCTGCGCCTTGAGCGCCTGCTCGAGGTGGCGGGCGAGGCTGAAGTCGTCGGCGAACATGTTCTCGACGCCGAGCCACTTCTCCATCTTGTCCGTGCCGGCCTCGGTGATCGCCACCTGCTTGAACTTCTCGTCGACGACGTAGTCCTCCTCGGCCTTGAGCCGGGGGACGATGCGGGCGAACTGCACGTACTTGTCGGCCGATTCCTCGGCGTTGCCGCTGATGATCAGCGGGGTGCGCGCCTCGTCGATGAGGATGTTGTCGACCTCGTCGACGATCGCGTAGAAGTGCCCGCGCTGCGACCGGTTGGCGAGGTCCACCACCAGGTTGTCGCGCAGGAAGTCGAAGCCGAACTCGTTGTTGGTGCCGTAGGTCACGTCCGCCGCGTATGCCTCGCGGCGCGTGACGGGACGCAGGTCCTGCAGCCGCTCGTCGGTGGCGGGGAAGTCGGGGTCGTAGACGAACGCCCCCTCGTGCTGGATCGAGCCGACGCTCATCCCCAGCCGATGGAACATGGAGCCGATCCACTGCGCGTCGCGCTTGGCGAGGTAGTCGTTGACGGTGACGACGTGCACGCCCCGTCCGACCAGGGCGTTCAGGTAGGCCGCCAGCGGGCCGACGAACGTCTTGCCCTCGCCGGTGCGCTGCTCCGCGATGGCCCCCCGATGCAGCACGATGCCGCCCATCAGCTGGACGTCGTAATGGCGCTTGCCGAGAGCACGCACCATCGCCTCGCGGACCGATGCGAAGGCCTCTGGCAGGACCTCCTCGAGGGCATCATTGATTCGCTTGAGCTCCTCGTCGCGCTGCTGCTTCAGCCGATCGGCCAGCCGCGCGGCGTCGGCGCCGGCCAGGGCCGACTCGGCGGCGGCCTCGTCGGGATCAATCTCCCGCTCCTCGATCGGCACCAGGATGTCGCCGATCTGGTCAGCGAGGCGAGCGCGAAGCGTATCGGTCCGGGCCGCCAGCTCGGCATCGCTCAGCGCCTGGATCTCGGGCTCGAGCCCGTTGATGCGGTCGACGATCGGCTGGAGTGCGCGGATCTCACGCTCGTTCGAGTCGGAGAGCCGGGAGAGGAACTTGAACATGGGGAGGCCGAGTATAGCCCGATGCGCCTCGCGGCCCGACTCGGCCGCCATGGTCCTTGACCGCCGAGCCGCCGAGCCGGATGCTGTCGACCATTCGGCCGTCCGGAGGATCGATTCGATCGGCAGCGTACGACGACCCCTGCGCGTGGCGAGCCACCTCGCTCCCTCGGTGCTTCCCGCGTACGCCCTGGTGGCGCGCCGCATCGGAGAGCGCCTCGCGCGACCCACCGAGCTGATCGTGGCCGCCGACTACCAACGCTGCGGGGCCGATCTCGACGAGGTCTGCTTCGTCTGCAGCATCCCGTACGTCCTGCTCGCCGATGCCGCCGCCATCGCGATGGCGCCGATCGCTGCCCCGGTGCTGGTCGGCCGGCGGTACGGAGGCAGGCCGGTCTACTTCTCGGAGGTCGTCGTGCGGGCTGACAGCCCGTATCGTTCCTTCGGCGACCTCGCGGGGACCGCCTGGGCCTACAACGAGCCGTTCAGCCACTCCGGGTTCATGGTCGCGCTGCATCGACTCGCCGCCGCCGGGCTCGATGCGTCGTTCATCGGGAAGTGGGTCGAGACCGGGTTCCACGACGATGCGCTGCGCGCCGTCATCGACGGCCGCGCCGAGTGGGCGGCGATCGACAGCCAGGTCCTGGGGCTGTGGCGCCGCGCCGACCCGGCAATTCGGCGCGGGCTCCGCTCGCTCGAGCACCTGGGGCCCTCGGTCATCCAGCCGGTGGTGGCCTCCACGCGCCGTCTCTCCCCGCGCGAGCGCCGAGAGGTCCTTTCGGTGCTCGTCGATCTGGATGGCGATCCGCTTGGCCGCGCCGTCCTCGCGGGTTCGGGCATCCGGCGCTTCGTTCCGGTCGCCGATGCCGACTACGACGACATCCGCGACAAGATGCACCTCGTGCGATCGGCGGGCCTGCTGCCGGCGTGGTGGGACGAGCGATGGCGTGCGGCCATCGCCCCCGGGGTCAGCCGGCGCGCGCCTGCAACGAGGCCGGCAACGACGCCGGGCGCTCTACCTCCGCATCCGGCGCCGACTCGTCCCAGAAGGTCATCTCCTCCACCATCTCCACCTCCGAGCTGAAGAGCGCACCGACGCTCTCGCCGCGGTGGATGCGCTTGATGGCTTCCCCGAACAGCGGGGCGACGCTCAGGACGGTGATGCGCGGGTCGGTGGCCTCGGGCGGCAGCGGCACGGTGTCGGTGACGATGATCTCGGCCAGCGGGCTGGAGGCGATCCGATCGAGTGCGCCGCCGGAGAAGACGCCGTGGGTCGCGCACGAGAAGATCTCTCGCGCGCCGGCGGCCTCGAGCGCCCCGACGGCCTCCATGAGCGAGCCGGCGGTGTCGATCTCATCGTCGATGATCACCGCCGTCTTGCCGCCCACGTCGCCGATGATGTTCATCACCTCGGTCCGGTCCTCGTTGCCGAGGCGCCGCTTCTCGACGATCGCCAGCGGCGCGGACAGCAGCTCTGCGAAGTTGCGCGCCTTCTTGGCGAAGCCGAGCTCGCTGACGACCACGATGTCGTCGAGCTGCTTTGCCTTGATGTGGGCGCAGATCAGGTTGACCGCGGTCAGCTCGTCGACCGGGATGCTGAAGAAGCCCTGGATCTGGCCCTGGTGGAGGTCCATGGTGAGGACCCGATCGGCCCCTGCCACGGTGAGCATGTCGGCGATGAGCCGCGCCGTGATCGGCACCCGCGGCTGGTCCTTCTTGTCGGAGCGGCCGTAGCTGTAGTACGGGATCACGGCGGTGATCCGCCCCGCGCTGGCGCGCTTGAACGCGTCGATCATGATCAGCAGCTCCATGATCGACTGGTTGACGGGCCGGCTGGTGGGCTGGACGAGGAAGACGTCCTGCTCGCGCACGTTCTCCATGACGCGCACGAAGATGTTCTCGTTCGCGAACTGGAAGACCTCCACGGCGCCGATATCGGTCTGGAGGTACCGGCAGATGCGCTCGGCAAGGGGTCGATTGGCGTTGCCGGCGTAGATGCTGAACTCGTCGGCGTACATCGCGTCGTCTCCTGCGGCGCTGTGGTCAGGCTCGCCGATTCTAGCGGACGCGGCCCGGCTCATGGCCGTCGCGCCACGATCCCTTCGGCGAAGGCCAGCCACGACTCCATCATCGCGATCTCCTGCTCCGGCCCGACACCAACGTGCCCTCCCTTGATCAGGTCGAGCGTGACGTCCTTCCCGGCGGCGCGCAACGCGTCGACGAAGGCCTGGGTCGGGCGGAGGGGAGTCCGCGTGTCGGACTCGGGCGTCGTGATGAGCAGCGGCGCGGCGAACCGGTCGACGTAGCTCGACGGGGATGCCCGCACCTTGTGCGCACGGCTCTCCGGCGTGTCGGGCCCGAAGAGCGCCACGTCGTACGCGTCGAGGGACGCATTCTGGTCCTCGCCGACCCCGATCCAGTCGGCAACCGGTGCGCCGGCGATCCCCCCGGCCCACAGCTCGGGGTGGGTCGCCATGCACTGGAGGGTCAGGTAGCCGCCGTACGAGTAGCCGTTGAGGATCACCCGGTCCGGCACGGCGATTCCCGACTCGACCAGCCAGCGATGCCCAGCCACCATGTCGGCGACGTCAACGCCGCCGATGTCGCCTGTGAGCGCCTCCCGATAGGCGTCCCCGAACGTGGTCGACCCGCGGTAGTTCACCGACAGCAGCGCGTGGCCGTTGTCGGCCCATGCCTGGCAGATCGTGTTGAAGGTCGGGCCCGCCACCGACGTCGGGCCACCGTGGCTGTAAAGGATCGCCGGCCACGGGCCGTCGCCTGGCGGCGTGAGAAGCCATGCGTGGATCTCGGTGCCGTCCTCGCTCGAGAACGCGACCTCGCGCCAGGCCGTCCCCGGGTAGCGATCGGCCCGCGCGGCCGTGAGCAGGACGCGGCTGCCGGACCGATCGGCCTCGATCACCGACCAGGGGTGCTCGGCATCGCTCCAGACCGTCGATGCCGCATCGCCGTGCAGCTCGGGCCGGTTCCAGGCCGACGGGGCTCCGGCGGGAGTGGCAAGCCGCTCGACGGATTCGGACGCCAGGTCCAGCACGAAGAGCCCGCCGCTCGCGCGATGAAGCTGGAAGAGCAGGATGCGGGTGCCGTCATCCGACCACGCGACCGGCACGACATCGCCGGGCACGTCGACGACCAACGGCGTCGGCTCGTGTCCCGGCGTCCAGGTTCCGGGTCGCAGGTGGTCGTCCCGGTGCAGCCCGACGGCGATCTCCGAGCCTCGGATCGCGTACGGAACCGAGCGGTCGAGACGGTCGATCTCCGTGCCGTCGCGGAGCGATCGAACCACGGTCCGGCCGATGAGCCCGTCCATCGGCTCGCCGACCGCGGCGATCGAGCCGTCATCGGCCACCGCGAGGCTGGTCACGAGCGCTTCCTGCGGCCACAGGTGCACGTCACTTTCGCGGATGCAGAGGAGGCGCTGGCCATCGGCGAAGGCGGCGATCGCCACCACCACGTCGTCGGTGGCGTGGACCTCGTAGGCCACGTACTCGTCGAGTTCGGGTGTCAGGTCCACCGACTCCCCGCCCTCGAAGGGCACGCGGTGCAGATGGCCGAACTCGCTGCCGGTCGTGTCGCGCAGGTACACGATCGACGAGCCGCCAGGCGTGATCGCCGCCTCGATGACCGCGGTGCCGGAATCGGTGAGGCGGCGCAGGCCGCCGGACTCGACGTCCCAGGCGTATGCCTCGTCGTTGCCATCCCGGTCGCTGATGACGACCCCGCGCCCCGGATGTGCGCGCGCCCGCGACGCCGACGTGACCGCGCCGGCCCGGAATCGTTCACGCCAGTCCACGCCGCTCCCTCCGTGCGATGAGCCCATGAAGCCGGCGGCGATCGTACGGCCGCCCGTCACCGGCGTCCAGCAGCACCGGGTCGCCACCGGGCAAGATGAGCGGATGGCGATTCAGGTTGTGCCGTACGACCCCGACTGGCCGATGCGATTCCTCGGCATCCGTGCCGACATCGGGGCCGCGCTCGGGGTCGTGCCGGTCGTCGCGATCGAGCATGTCGGCAGCACGTCGGTGCCGGGGCTCGCCGCCAAGCCGGTCATCGACGTCGACGTGATTGTCAACAGGCCCGACCTCATGGCCGCCATCGGCGCCCTCGAGCGGATCGGGTATCGCCACCGCGGCGACCTGGGCATCGCGGACCGCCACTCGCTGGCGCCTCCGAATGACGGCCAGCGGCGGAATGTCTACGTCGTCGTGGAAGGGTCGCTCGCGTTGCGCAACCATCTCGCCGTGCGCGACGCCCTCCGCTCGGACCGGGCACTCCGGTCGCGGTACGGGGCACTCAAGCGTCGGCTCGTGGGGCAGACAGACGATATCGACACCTACGTGGCCGGCAAGACCAGACTCCTGCTGAGCATCCTTCGGGGTGCCGGGTTCACGGACGATGAGCTGGCCGCCGTCCGCGCGGCGAATGGTCCCGCAGGCCCGCGAGGCTAGCCGCGTGGCCTGCAGCAGTCGTTGCGACCGGTGCGCGGCTGCATCCGGCGCCGCCCGAAGTTCCAGCCGCAACGTAGCCGTCGCCCACCACTCCCCACGCGCAGGCTATCCGGCCTCGGCGGGTTCCTCGGGAAGGCGGTCGTCGACGAAGACGGTGATCGAGACGATCCGATCGCCGTCCTGCGGCTTCATCACGGTCACGCCACGGGAGGCGCGCCGATAGCGGTTGATCCCGCCGACCTCGGTGCGCAGGATCGTGCCGAACTCGGTGATGAGCATCAGCTCCTCGTCCTCCTGGCCAACGAGCCGGATAGCCGCGACGTCGCCAGTGTCCTCGTTCAGCGAGTTGGCGATCACGCCGCCCGTGGCCCGATGCTTGACCGGGAAGTCGGCGACGTCGGTGCGCTTGCCGAATCCCTGCTCGGTGACGACGAGCAGCTGCTCGGAGAGATGCTTCACGACCTCCATGCCGACCACCTCGTCGTCGCCCTTGAGCCGGATGGCGGTGACGCCCTGCGTGCCGCGACCGAGCGGCCGCACCTCGGCCTCCTTGAAGCGGGCCGCCTGGCCCTTCTTGGTGGCGACGATGATGTCGTTCTGGCCATCGGACAGGCCGACCCACTGCAGCTCGTCACCGTCGACGAGGTTGATCGCGATCAGCCCGTTGGCACGGATCTTGGCGTACTCGGCGAGCGAGGTCTTCTTGATCATCCCCCTGCGGGTCGCCATGACGAGGTAGTTGTCCGGCTCGAACTGCGGGAGGCTGATGATCGCGCTGACGTACTCGCGCTGCTCCACCTGGACGCCCGGCAGGTTGATGATCGGGAGGCCCTTCGCCTGGCGAGAGGCATCGGGCAGCGTGTGCACCTTGGTGATGAACACCCGCCCGCGGTTCGTGAAGAACAGGATGTTGTCGTGGGTATTGGCGACCAGCAGGTGCCGGACCGCGTCCTCCTCGCGGGTGAGCATGGCGAGCTTGCCGCGCCCACCGCGTCGCTGCGACCGGAACGTGGAGATCGGCTGGCGCTTGATGTAGCCGCGCTGGCTGAGCGTGACGACCACGTCCTCGGCCTGGACAAGGTCCTCGGCGGTGAGCTCGCGGTTCACGTCGGCCTGGATGCGGGTCTTGCGGTCGTCGCCGTAGCGCTTCTCGAGGTCCGACAGCTCGTCCTTGATGACCTGCAGGATCTTGCGCGGGTTGGCGAGCAGGTCCTCCAGCTCGTTGATGAGCTGGATGATGGCCTTGTACTCGTCCTCGATCTTCTTGCGCTCGAGCGCGGCGAGGCGGCGCAGCTGCATCTCCAGGATGGCGTTGGCCTGGACCTCGGTCAGGCCGAAGCGCTTGATGAGCGCCTGGCGGGCGGCGTCGACATCGGCCGCCGCGCGGATGGTGGCGATCACCTCGTCGAGGTTGTCGAGGGCGATCTTGAGGCCCTCGAGGATGTGGGCGCGCTCCTGGGCCCGAGCCAGGTCGAACTCGGTCCGGCGCCGGACGATCTCGCGCCGATAGGTGATGTAGTGCTCGAGCATCCGCTTCAGCCCGAGCGTCTGCGGCTGCCCCTCGACGAGCGACAGCATGTTGGCGCTGAAGCTGGTCTGCAGGGCCGTGTGCTTGAACAGCTGCTGCATCACGGTGTGCGGCGACCCGTCGCGCTTCACCTCGATGACGATGCGCATGCCGTCCCTGTCGCTTTCGTCGCGAATGTCGCTCACATCGGTGATCTTCTTCGCGCCGACGAGGTCGGCCATCTTCTCGATGAGGGTCGACTTGTTGACCTGGTACGGCAGCTCGGTCACCACGACCGCCATGCGCCCGGCGCGGATCTCCTCGAATGCGACCTGGCCGCGGATGATCACCCGCCCGCGCCCGGTGGCGTACATGTGTCGGATCGCGTCGACCCGCTCCTTCTCGCCGGTGATCGGGTTGCGCTGGTCCTCGAACCGGAAGATCGTGCCGCCGGTCGGGAAGTCCGGGCCGGTGACGATCTCGCACAGGTCGTCGACCGAGAGATCCGGGTTGTCGATCAGTGCACGGATCGCCGCCGCGATCTCGTTCAGGTTGTGCGGCGGGATGTTGGTGGCCATGCCGACCGCGATGCCCGACGAGCCGTTGACCAGCAGGTTCGGCAGCTTCGAGGGAAGGACGACCGGCTGCCGGAGGCGACCGTCGTAGTTGTCGACGAAATCGACCGTCTCCTTCTCGATGTCGGCCAGCATCTCGTCGGTGATCGAGGCCATCCGTGCCTCGGTGTACCGCATCGCGGCGGGCGGGTCTCCGTCGACCGATCCGAAGTTGCCCTGGCCGTCGACCAGCGGGTAGCGCAGGCTGAAGTCCTGGGCCATGCGCACGAGCGTCTCGTACAGCGCCAGGTCACCGTGCGGGTGGTACTTCGCCATCGCCTCGCCGACGACACCGGCGCACTTCCGATAGGCGGCGGTCGATCGCAGCCCCATCTCGTGCATCGTGTAGAGGATGCGCCGATGGACCGGCTTCAGGCCGTCGCGGACATCCGGCAGGGCGCGCGCGACGATGACGCTCATCGCGTAGTCGATGTACGCGGTGCGCATCTCGTCCTCGATCGCCACCGGCCGCACGTTGCCGACCCGTTCCATCTCCATCCGTTCAGATCCTCGCTAGCGTCGAGAACGACCGAGCGTCATCACAGTCGCGGTCGTGTCGCGTTTGTCGCATCATTCGCCACCGACCCCCGGGCCGATGCCGTAGCGCGCCTTCAGCTCCGCGCGCTCGCTCGGCGTCGCGCCCAGGTAGCGTCCCGTGGCCTCGGCGATGAGCCGGCCGTCGGGCCCGCGCACCTCACCGGCGACCTCGTAGATCCGTCGCCGACGTTCGACGACCCGCGCCTCGGCCAGCAGCTCCTCGCCCGGCGCGGCCGGCGATCGGTACCGAATCGTCATCTCGGCGGTCACCGCCCACGAGTCGAAGCTCGATGGCGCCCATGCCATGACCTCGTCCAGCAGGGTGGCGATGATGCCGCCGTGCACGCGGTCGCTCCAGCCGACGTAGTCGTCGCCCACGGTCCAGGTGGCCCGCGCGGAGCCTTCGCCGAGCTCGATGTGCAGGCCCATCCCTATCGGGTTCTCGGCGCCACAGGCGAAGCAGTTGTGATCGGCGAACGCGTACCGGCGACCGTCGGTCGCGACGATCTCGCGGCTCGTGGATCCGGCGCCCATTCGCTGGTCCATGCCTACCAGGGGTTCTCCCCTTCCTCGGCGTCGTAGTCGGCGGCGCCCCACTCGTCGTCGTCCGACCGGCGCAGGCAATTGTTGGCGATGGCCAGCGCGAACGCGTGGCTCACGGCATAGGAGTCGCGCAGCATGTTCACCGCCTCTCGACGGTCCCCGACGCCGTTCGCCTCGAGCAGCTCGCACCACTCGTCGAGGCTTCGCCCCGTCTTCTGGGCCACCTGCCGGATGTCGGCCGCGTGTCGTGATGGCATCGTGCGTGTGCCTTTCTCGTGTCGGTTGAAGGGTCAGATGTCCAGGTTCCGAACCTTGCGGGCCTCGCCACGGATGAAGTCACGGCGTGGCTCCACCCGCTCGCCCATCAGGGTGCTGAAGATCTCGTCCGCCTCGGCGGCATCGCTGACGTCGATGCGCAGCAGCGTCCTCGTGTCGGGATTCATGGTCGTCTCCCAGAGCTGATCGGCATTCATCTCGCCGAGGCCCTTGAAGCGCTGCACGCTCACGTTCTTCGTCTTGCCGTCGCGCGACAGCTCCTTGATCGCCGCCTCGCGTTCCTTCTCGCTGGAGGCGTAGCGGGTCACCTTGCCGGTGCTGACGCGGTAGAGCGGCGGCTGGCACAGGTACAGGTAGCCGTTGGCGATGACCTCGGGCATGTGCCGGTAGAAGAAGGTGAGCAGCAGGGTGCTGATGTGCGCCCCGTCGACATCGGCGTCGCTGAGGAGGCAGATGCGGTGGTAGCGCAGCTTGCTGATGTCGAACGTCTCGCCGATGCCGGCGCCGAGTGCGATCACCAGCGGGCGGATCTTGTCCGAGCTCAGCACGCGATCGAGGCGCGCCTTCTCCACGTTCAGCATCTTGCCGAACATCGGCAGGATGGCCTGGAAGCGCCGATCCCGTCCCTGCTTGGCGGAGCCGCCGGCCGAGTCGCCCTCGACGATGTAGAGCTCCGACCGCGCCGGATCGCGCTCCTGGCAGTCGGCGAGCTTGCCCGGCAGAGCCATGCCCTCGAGTGCGCCCTTGCGGATCACCAGGTCGCGGGCCTTGCGTGCCGCCTCGCGGGCCCGGGCGGCGGTGAGGCACTTCTCGATGATGCGGCGGCCGTCGGCGGGATTCTCCTCGAGGTGCTGGACGATGCCCTCGGTCACCACGTTCTGGACGATGCCCTTGATGTCGGCATTGCCGAGCTTGGCCTTCGTCTGCCCCTCGAATTGCGGATCGGTGAGCTTGACGCTGATCACCGCGGTCAGGCCCTCGCGGACGTCGTCGCCGGAGAGGTTGGCCTCCTTCTCCGACAGCGTTCCGGACTTGCGCGACCAGCTGTTGAGCGAGGTCGTCAGCGCGGCACGGAACCCGGCGACATGCGTCCCGCCGTCGACGGTGTGGATGTTGTTGGCGAAGGCGATGACGTTCTCGGCGAAGCCGTCGTTGTACTGGAGCGCCACCTCCACGCTGGTCGAGCCCACGAGGCGCTCGACGTAGATGGGACGGCCGTTGAGCACGCCGCGGCGCCGGTTGAGATGGCGGACGAAGCTGGTGACCCCGCCCTGGAAGAAGAAGTTCTTCTCTCGACCGGCTCGCTCGTCGCGCAGGCAGATCCAGAGGCCCTTGTTGAGATACGCCGACTCGCGCATGCGGGTGGAGATCGTGTCCCAGTTGAAGTCGAGGTCCTCGAAGATCTCGGGGTCGGGCCTGAAGAAGGTCCGGGTCCCGTGCTCGCGCCTCCAGGACGGCACCAGGCCGCGATTCGCCTCCGCCGCACCCCCGCTCTGCTTCACGGGCCCCTTCGGGATGCCGCGCACGAACTCCTGGATCCAGCGCTTCTTGTCCCGGAGCACCTCGACGCGCATCTCGGAGCTCAGGGCGTTCACCACGCTGACGCCGACGCCGTGAAGCCCGCCCGAGACCTTGTAGCCGCCGCCGCCGAACTTCCCGCCGGCATGGAGGACGGTCATGATGACCTCGAGCGCGCTCTTGCCGGTCGAGTGCTTGTCGACCGGGATGCCGCGACCGTCGTCGACGACCTCGCAGGTGCCGTCGGCGTGGAGGGTGACGTCGATGCGGCTGGCCTGGTTGGCCATCGCCTCGTCGATGCTGTTGTCCACGACCTCCCAGACCAGCTGGTGGAGGCCGCGCGCATCGGTGGAGCCGATGTACATGCCCGGGCGCTTGCGGACGGCCTGCAGGCCCTCGAGGACCTGGATGTTGGCAGCCGTGTAGCTCGACGACGCCTTGCTGCGGCTCTTGGTGGCTCGTTCGACGGTCATGGGCGCTCAGGAAACCTCGTGGTCATGATGGGCCGATGGGGCGCCGGGATTGGCCGCCGCACCGCGGGTGATGATCGAGTAGAGGCGGTCCAGCTCCTCGTCGGAGTAGAAGTCGATGACGAGCCGGCCGCCGCGGCGCGTGCGCTGGATCCCGACCTTGGTGGCCAGCATGCCCCGCAGCTGAGCTTCCACGTCCTGGAGATCGTGGCTCAGGGTCGTGCGCTCCCGCGATGGCTGCTCGGCGCGCTTGCGACGGACCAGCTCCTCGGTCTGCCGGACCGAGAGGCCGCGCTCGAGCACGACCGCCAGGGCCGCCCGCTGGAGCTCGGGGACGGTGATGGCCGCCAGGGCGCGGCCGTGGCCCTCGCTGATGCTGCCGTCGACGATCGCCTGGCGCGTCTCAGGCGCAAGCTCCAGCAGCCGCAGCGCGTTGCTCACGGCGACCCGACTCTTGCCCACCTGGCGGGCAACCGCCTCGTGGGTCAGCCCGAATCGATCGATGAGCTCGCGATACGCCAGCGCCGTCTCGATCGGGTTGAGGTTCTCGCGCTGGATGTTCTCGATGAGCGCGAGCTCGAGGCTCGTCTCCGCGTCGGCGGTGTCGCGGAGGATAACGGGCACGGTCTCGAGGCCGGCGATGCGGGCGGCTCGCAACCGTCGCTCCCCGGCGATGAGCTCGTAGCTGCCGTCCGCCAGGGGCCGCACGACGATCGGCTGGAGGATGCCGTGCACCGCGATCGAGGCCGCCAGCTCGCCGAGCTGCTCCTCGCCGAACGCGGACCGCGGCTGGTTCGGGTTTCTGCCGATGCGATCGAGCGCGACCTCGAGCACGCCGCGCTCCTCGCGGGTGCCGGGGATGAGCGCATCGAGGCCGCGGCCGAGGCCGAAGCTGCGCGCGCCGCGCGACGGGGTGCTAGCCACGGGCGGCGACCTCCCCGGCGAGCTCGCGATACGCGTCGGCGCCTCGCGAGGCGGGATCGTAGAGCGCGATCGGCAGGCCATGGCTCGGTGCCTCGGAGAGGCGAATCGAGCGCGGCACCACGGTGTGGTAGACGGTGCCGTTCATGTGTCGTCGGACCTCGGAGGCGACCTGGGCCGACAGGTTCGTGCGCGCGTCGTACATGGTCAGCAGCACGCCGTCGATCTCGAGGCGCGGGTTCAGACCCTCACGGACGCGTCGGATGGTGTTCACCAGCTGGCTCAGCCCCTCCAGGGCGTAGTACTCGGTCTGGATCGGGATCAGGACCCCGTCCGCCGCGGTCAATGCATTCAGTGTCAGCAGTCCCAGCGACGGCGGGCAGTCGATCAGGACGCGGTCGTATCGCCCGTCCAGCTCGGCCAGGCTCGCCGACAGGCGGTGCTCGCGCGCCGTCATGCCGACCAGCTCCACCTCGGCCCCCGACAGCGCCGGCGCCGACGGTACGAGGTCGAGCCCGTGCATCGCGGTCTCCACCACGAGCTCGTTGATCGGTGCGCGATCGACGAGGGCATCGTAGGTGGATCGTCCGACGGTGCGACGGTCGACCCCCAGGCCGCTCGTGGCGTTGCCCTGCGGGTCCAGATCGATGACGAGAGTTCGGGTACCGGAGAGAGCGAGGTAGGCCGCCAGGTTGATCACCGTGGTCGTCTTGCCGACGCCGCCCTTCTGGTTTGTGCAGGCCGTGACCCGGACCACGAGCGCTCCGCTGCGAGTTCAGATGGGCAACGCCATTCTACCAGTTTTCGGCTTATCAGGCGCTTACCACGCGGTTATCGCCGTGCCACGGCTGCGGGTTATCCACACGATGTTTCACGTGAAGCGGCCCCGACCGCGGACGCAGCGTGGGCACGTGGATAACCTCGCCGCGACCGTATACTCGTCTGGTCGGTCGGACGCACCTCGGGGGCTCGGGTATCAGCTACGTCGGTCCACTCCTCGCAGTCGTGATGGGCATCGTCCACGCGGCGATCGCCCCGGTCATCGTGGTGGGCGGGGTGAAGCCGAATCTCGTGCTGATCGCCGTCGTCCTGGTCACGGCGTTCGGTGGATTACTCCCTGGTATCACCTGGGCATTCGTCGCCGGGCTGACGGCCAATCTGCTCGTCGGCGACCCGCTCGGGTCGGTACCACTGGCGATGCTCGTCGTCGCCGCCATGACGGCCGGTGGCGCGCGCATCCTCGGCCGCGTGCCCCTCCTCTACCCCGTCATCGCGGTCTTCGCCGGGTCCGTCGTTGCTGATCTCCTCCTCATCGGCCTCGGGCGGCTGATCGGCGACGCGGTCGTCACCGAGCTCCCCGGCGACATCATCCTTGCCGCCGCCGTCCTCAACGCCGTGATCTGCGCGATCGTCGTGGTCCCGGCCCGGGCGGTCGCCGCGCGGTACACGATGGACGAGGCAGGAGGCTGGTGATCCGATGGCAGACCTGAACGATGGCCGCCTCGACCTCCGGCGCTCACGCGGACGGTTCCTCGCCTTCGCGGTGATCACCGTGCTCATCCTCGCGGCGCTCGGGGGCCGCATGTTCCAGCTCCAGGTGCTCGGAGGGGAGGACTACGCCAGGCGTGCCGCGGCGGACCGCACGGTCGAGGTGCCGATCGCGGCTCCTCGCGGCCTCGTCTTCGACCGCCAGGGCCGGCCGGTTGCCGTCAACACGCCATCCTGGACGGTGAAGATCCGTCCGGCCGACCTTCCTGAGCACGAGAGGCGCCGCGTGCTCGCACGAATTGCCCGCCTCACCGACGTGCCGGCATCACTCATCGACGGGCGGTTGAGTGCCTTCCAGGGCTCGCCATTCGACCTGGTCCCGGTGCTTCGCGGCGTGGATCGCGAGGCGGCGCTCATCATCGGCGAGGAGTCCGAGTCGCTTCCCGGCGTCGTCGTCGAGGTGGATGCCGTTCGGGAGTACCTCGACGAGGCGGGCGCGCCCAACGGTGAGCTGCTCGCGCACATCCTCGGCTACACCGGACCGATCAGCCGGGAGGAGCTCGGCGCTCGGCAGGCGGGGGACTACCTGCGCGACGACGTCATCGGCAAGTCGGGAATCGAGGCCTCCTTCGAGGCCGAGCTGCGGGGCATCCCAGGCGCTCGGCTCATGGAGCGCGACGCGTCCGGCCGCCTCCTGGAGGTGATCGAGACGATCCGCGATCCCGTACCGGGTGACAATCTCATGCTGACCATCGACGCCGATGTCCAGCGGCTGGCCGAGACGGCGCTCACCTGGGGCATGGACGTGGCCGGCGTCAGCCAGAGCGTCATCATCGTGATGAACCCGCAGACCGGCGAGATCCTCGCCATGGTCTCGTTGCCCGCCTACGACAACAACCTGTTCGCGCGCGGCATCAGCATCGATGACTTCAGCATCTACCTCGCCGATCCGGATCGCCCGCTGCGCAACCACGCCATCGCCGACATCTATCCGCCGGGGTCGACCTACAAGCTCGTCACCGGCATCGCGGCACTCGAGGAAGGCGTCACCACGGCGAGCAGGAAGTGGCCGACGTACGGGTGCTACCAGATCCCGGGCGCGCCGGAAGGCGAGTGCCTGTTCGACTGGAACAGGCAGGGGTTCGGGCCGCTCGACATGGTCGATGCCTTCGCGAAGTCATCGGACACGTTCTTCTACCAGATGGCCATCGGCACCGGGATCGACCCGCTCGCCGAGTGGGCCCACGAGCTCGGCTTCGGCGCCCGGTCGGGGATTCGGCTGCCCGGCGAGGAGCCCGGCATCATCGCCAGCACCGAGTGGGCGCGGCAGCAGGGTCGCTCGGGGGTCTTCACCGGCGAGCTGGCCCAGGCCGGGATCGGGCAGAACGTCATCGCGGTCACCCCGCTCCAGGTCCTCAACGCCTACGCGGCAGTGGCCAACGGGGGCGACCTCATGCGTCCGATGGTCGTGCGCGGCGAGACCGATGCCGCCGGCCAGCTCGTCCGGGAGTACGCGCCGGAGCGGATCCACGCCATCGACGCCGACCCGTCCACGCTCCAGACGATGCGCATCGGCGCGCGCGAGGTGATCACCTCGGGTCACGCCTACAACATCCGGGACCTCGAACTGCCCGGCGCCCTGTCCGGCAAGACGGGAACGGCCGAGTTCGGCGAGCTGACCGAGGAGGGAACGCTTCCCTTCCACTCCTGGTTCGTCGCCTACCTGCCGTCGTCCGCCGGTGCCACCGACGCCGAGCTCGCCGTGCTCAGCTTCAACTACTCGGCGGTCGTGCCCGGCAACGTCTCGGCCGAGGTGGTGAAGTACTTCCTCCAGCTGCACTACGACCTCGACCAGGACCTGCGGCTGGACCCGAATGACTTCAGCCTCGTGACGGCGAACTGACCGGTGGGCGTCGCGACCGCAACCCTCGTCGACAGCGTCAAGGATCGCGGCTGGCGGCACTTCGACCTCCAGCTGCTGCTGTACGTCCTGCTGCTCATCGCCGTCGGCGTCGTGATGGGCTACTCGGCCGCCTTCAACACCGAGGCCGGCGCCACAGCAGGCATGTCACAGACAGTGAAGACGGTGATCTGGGCGACCATCGGCCTCACCCTGTTCTTCGTCGCCTCGAGCGTCGACTATCACTGGCTGCGCACCCTGGCCGCACCGATCTACCTGGTGGTCCTCGGCCTGCTGACGCTCACGATGCTGATCGGCACCAACCTGTTCGGCGCGCAGATGTCGGTGACGGTGGCCGGGCTCGACTTCCAGTTCTCCGAGGTGAGCAAGGTCCTGATGATCGCCGTCCTGGCCGCCTATCTCGCGGGTCGGCGCGAGCGCATCGGCCGCCTCGGCACGATCCTCGTCGCCGGGGCGCTCATGGCGCTCCCGACCTTCCTCGTCTTCCGGCAGCCCGACCTCGGGACGGCGCTCGTGTTCGTGGGGATCCTGGTCGGGATGCTCTTCCTGTCGGGGGCGAGCCTGGGCTGGATGGGCCTCTTCGCGGCTGCCGCCATCGGCGCCGCTCCGATCGCCGTCGGCATGCTCCACGACTATCAGCGGCAGCGCCTGTTCTGCTTCCTCGACCCGTATGCCGATCCACAGGGCGCCTGCTACCAGCTGGTCCAGGCGCTCAACGCCGTCGGGTCGGGCGGGTGGCTCGGCCGCGGCCTCACCGTCGGTGGCGAGGGGCAGCGCGGCTACATCCCGGTCCAGTCGACGGACTTCATCTTCACCGTGGTCGCCGAGGATCTCGGGTTCGTCGGCGGGACCATCGTGCTGACCCTGTTCGGCCTGCTGGTGTGGCGGATCCTGCTCATCGGCTGGCAGGCGCAGGACGCATTCGGGATGATGATCGCCGTCGGGCTCGCCTCGATGATCGTGTTCCAGACCTCCGTCAACGTCGGCATGGTCATCGGGATCATGCCGGTCACCGGGATCCCGCTCCCGTTCGTGACCTATGGGGGATCGAGCCTCATCAGCCTGCTCTTCGGGATGGGCATCCTCCAATCGATCCGCATGCGGAGCCACAAGCCCACGTTGTGAGACCCAGTCTCGTCACAAGGGCTGCCTGGGCGCCGATGGCGTGCCGTGGGTGCCGATACATCGGGCATGAGCGCGCCGCAGGGCCGGTTGCTGCACCCCGGCGCCCGATAGATCGGGCATGAGCGCTCCGGAGGGGGCCGGAGGGAGGCTTCCGCGCCCCGCTGCCCGATAGATCGGCCGGAGAGCGTCGGAGGGAGTGCTTCCGCGCCCCGGTGCCCGATAGATCGGCG
>Ga0299913_10000190_pt1 | contig 33671 bp, 38 predicted proteins | sample RVTome_9_FD_201360 | JGI IMG/M metagenome (GOLD analysis project Ga0299913, IMG submission 201360) | Soil microbial communities from uranium-contaminated site in the Upper Colorado River Basin, Wyoming, United States - RVT155D38 (version 2) ... | reverse complement strand
CCGAGCGGAACGTCCTCGTCCGCCACGTCCTGCGCGCGGCCCTGCCGTCGGTCGTGACGGTGATCGGGCTCGTGTTCGCGAACGTCCTCACCGGCACCGTGCTCGTCGAGACGATCTTCGCGTGGCCCGGGATCGGGCAGTACGCCTACCGCAGCGCGGTGACGCTCGACCTGCCCGCGATCATGGGCGTCAGCCTCTTCGTCGCCGTCGTCTACATCAGCATCAACTTCGCGGTCGACGTGCTCTACGGGATGATCGACCCGCGGATCCGGGTGACGTGAGCACGACCGCCGTCCCGCCGGAGCCGCTGCGCGTCCGCGCCCGGTCGCGTCGCGCCCGGCCGGCCTGGAGGCAGCCGCTCGCGCTCGTCGGCGGGGCGCTCGCGCTCGTCTGGCTGGTCGTGGCGGTCTTCGCCCCCGTGCTCGCGCCCCACGATCCGCTCGAGCAGTCCTTTGCGCCGTTTCTGGAGCCGTCGTCGGAGCACCTCTTCGGCACGGACGAGCTCGGACGTGACGTCTTCTCGCGCGTCATCCACGGCGCGCGGATCTCGCTGCCGCTCGCGCTCGTCCTCGTCGCGCTCGCCTCGACGATCGGAGGGACGCTCGGAGCGCTCGCCGGCTACTTCCGCGGCTGGGTCGACGGCACGGTGATGCGCGCGGCCGACCTCGTGTTCGCCTTTCCGGCGATCATCCTGGCGATGGTCGTGACGGCTTCGCTCGGGCGCGGGCTGACGAACGCCGTCCTGGCGCTGGTGATCGTCGCCTGGCCGTCCTACGCGCGGGTCGTCCGCAGCCTGGTGCTCTCGGTCGGGGACTCGGAGTACGTCTGGGCGAGCCGGCTGCTTGGCGGCTCGGCGAGGCGGGCGCTCGTCCGCGACGTGCTCCCGAACGTCGTCGGCCCGGTGCTCGTCCTCGCCACGCTCGACATCGGCAACGCGGTGCTGCTGCTTTCGGCACTGTCGTTCCTCGGGCTGGGGGCGCAACCGCCCGACGCCGAGTGGGGCTCCATGGTCGCGTCCGGCACGCCGTACTTCCAGTTCTGGTGGATGGGGACGTTCCCCGGGCTCGCGATCTTCTCGGCCGTCCTGGCGTTCAACTTCATCGGCGACAGCCTCCGCGACGTCTTCGATCCCCGGACGGCACGGGAGTCGAGGGAGCGGCTCTGACGCCTCTGCTCGAGGTCGCGGGGCTGCGGATCCGGTTGCCCACGGGCGCCGGGCCTGCAACCGTCGTCGACGGAATCGGCTACCGCGTCGAGGCCGGGGAGGTCTTCGGCATCGCCGGAGAGAGCGGCAGCGGCAAGACGATGTCCGTCCTGGCGTTGCTGGGCCTCCTGCCCCGGGGCGCGGCCGTGGAGGGCAGCGCCGTCTTCCAGGGCCGCGACCTCCTCGCCATGGGCGATCGGGAGCGCCGCCGGATCTGCGGGCGCGAGCTTGGCATGGTCTTCCAGGACCCGATGACGTCGCTCCACCCGATGCTCTCGGTCGGGACGCAGCTCACCGAGCACGTCCGGCGTCACCTCGGGCTGGGGCGTCGCGACGCCGCCGGGCGCGCGGTCGAGCTGCTCCGCGAGGTCAGGATCCCCGACCCGGAAGGCGCCCTCGACGCCTTTCCGCACCAGTTCTCCGGCGGGATGCGGCAGCGGATCGCGATCGCGATCGCCCTCGCGTGCCGGCCGAAGCTGCTCGTGGCGGACGAGCCGACGACGGCGCTCGACGTCACCGTCCAGGCCGGGATCATCCGGCTGCTCGACCGCCTCCGGCACGAGTCGGGGCTCGCGATCGTGCTGATCACCCACGACCTCGGCGTCCTCTCGGCGATCGCCGACCGGATCGCGATCTTCTACGCGGGCCGCGTCGCCGAGGCGGGTGGGCGCGAAGATCTGCTGCAGCGCCCCCGCCACCCGTACACGCGCGGGCTCCTCGACGCGCTGCCGCACCCGGAGGCGGCGGCCACGCCGCTCGTCGCGATCGGCGGGCAGCCGCCGGCTCCCCAGGACGTCCCGCCGGGCTGCGCCTTCCACCCGCGCTGCGGGTTCGCCAAGGCGGCGTGCCGGGAGGCGATTCCGCCGCTCGTCCCGGCGAACGGGCGGATGCTCGCGTGCCCCGTCGACCCCTTCCGCGGATGACCGCGGCGCTCGAGCTCGAGGACGTCGTCGTCGAGTACACGCCGCGCGGGCGCCCGCCCGTACGCGCGGTCGCCGGAGCGAGCATCGCCGTCTCCCGAGGGCAGGTCGTCGGCCTCGTCGGCGAGTCCGGCTGCGGCAAGTCGACGCTCGCGCGTGCCGCCGTCGGGATGGTCGAGCCGCTGTCCGGCTCGATCCGCTTCGAGGGTAAAGAGGTGCGCCCGCTGCGGAGGCGGGCGCGCCCGCGCGAGCTGGCGCGGCTGCAGATGGTGTTCCAGAACCCGTTCTCGTCGCTCAACCCGCGCCGCAGGGTCGGAGACCAGATCGCGGAGGCGATCGCCGTGCTCGGCCTTGCGCCTCGAGCGCGGCGCGCGGCGCGGGTGGCACAGCTGCTCGAGCAGGTCGGTCTCGCGGCGGACGCGGGGCGCCGCTACCCGCACGAGTTCTCCGGCGGGCAGCGCCAGCGGATCGCGATCGCCCGGGCCCTCGCGGCGAACCCGTCCGTCATCGTCCTCGACGAGCCGCTGGCCTCGCTCGACGCCTCCGCGCAGGCGCAGATCGCGAACCTGCTCGCCGCCCTCGCGCGCGAGCTCGAGCTCGGGCTGCTGCTGATCTCGCACGACCTCGCGATCGTCCGGCACGTCGCCGACGTCGTGGCGGTCATGTACCTCGGCGTCGTGGTCGAGGCAGCTCCGACGCAGGAGCTCTGGGCGACGCCGCTCCACCCCTACACCGAGGCGCTGATCGCCGCGGTTCCGCACGCGGACGGCGCCGGGACGCTCCCTCTGGCCCTGCCCGGCGAGGTGCCCGATCCGGCCCGGCCGCCGCCCGGCTGCCGCTTCCACCCTCGCTGCCCGTACGCGTTCGAGCCGTGCCCCACGGAGGATCCGCCGCTCGTGGAACTGGCGCCCCGGCGGACGGCGGCGTGCTGGCTGCAGCGGCCGGGCGAGGCGCCGGCGCCTCCGGCCGCGAAGGCCCGCGACCTTTCGCCTGCGGCGCGCTCGGGGTAGGCTCGATTCCCCGCCGCCAACGGAAAGGAGAAGCCATGCGACTCGGGGTCCGAAGCAAGGCTGTCGCCCTCGCCGGCCTCGCGCTCGCCGCGACGACAGGCGCGTACGGAGCCGCCACCTCGGAGACCGGTGCGAGCCGCGACACGCTCGTCGTCGACCGCGCGTTCGAGATCAGGACGGCCGACCCGCAGCGGGCCTTCGAGCCCACCGCCTCGATTGTGAACCGCGCCGTCTACGACACGCTGCTCACCTTCAGAGGCGCCGACGTCTCGCGTCCGCGCCTGCTCGCGGCCCGCGGCTACCGGGTCTCGAGGGACGCGCGGACGTTTACGTTCGACCTTCGGCGCGACATCCGGTTCGCCGACGGGACGCGGATGACGGCCCGGGACGTCGTCTTCTCCTTCCGCCGCCTGATCAACCTCAAGGGCAATCCGTCCTTCCTGCTCGCGGGCGTCACCGTCTCGGCGCCGAGCAGGTTCAGGGTCGTCCTCCGCTCGCGGACGCCGAACACGGCGATTCCCTCGATCGTCGCGAACACGTCGCTCGGCATCGTGAACTCGCGGCTCGCGCGGCGGAACGGCGCCACCGACGCGCGCAACGCCGACAGGACCGACAGGGCCGAGCGCTGGTTCAACTCGGCCGCCTCGCGGGGCGCAGGCAGCGGCCCCTTCGTCCTCAGGCAGTACAGCACCACGTCGCAGATCGTGCTCGAGCAGAACCCACGCTTCTGGGGGCGGAAGCCGGCCTTCGAGACGGTCGTGGTGCGGAACATGGTCGCGCCGACGCAGTTCATCAACGTCCAGCGCGGCCGCCACGAGGTCGCGATCGACCTGTCCGCCCAGCAGGCGCAGTCCCTCCGCGGCAACCGCAGGGTGCGGGTGACGACGCAGCCCTCGACCTGGGTCTTCTGGCTCTTCGCGAACCAGAACAGCCAGATCTCGACGGCGACGCCGAACCGTCGCTTCCAGGAGGCCGTCCGCTACGCGCTCGACTATCCGTCGTTCGTCAGCCTGGCGGGCGCCGGGGCGATCCAGGCGAGGGGGATCATCCCGTCGATGTTCGTCGGCGCCCTGCCGCGGAATGCCGCCGTCCGCCGCGACCTGGCCAGGGCGAGGAGCGCCCTCGCCGCGTCGGGTGTCGGGGGCCAGACGTTCACGCTCGAGTACCCGATCGACTTCACCATCAACGGCGTCGCCTTCGCGAGCCTCGCGCAGCGCGTGCAGGCGAACCTCCAGGACATCGGGCTCAGAGTCGAGCTCGCGGGGGCTCCCGTCGGCACGTGGCTCGACAAGTACCGCAACGGCACGATGGCGTTCGGGCTCTCGCTCTGGGGCCCCGACTATCCCGACCCGGCGGACTACCTCGCCTTCATGCCGGGCGAGCTCGTCGGCACGCGCGTGGGCTGGGCGAAGGGCTCCGACCCGACGCTGGAGCGGCTCGCCGCCAGAGCGCGGGTGACCACGAGCGACCGTGCCCGCGCGCCGATGTACCGCCAGATCCAACAGCGGCTGAACCAGTCGGGCCCGTACTTCCCGCTGATCCAGCCGACGCAGGTGTTCGCGGCGACGCGTGATCTCGCGGGCGCAGTGTTCAACCCGCTCTACTCGATCGACGTCCGGGCGCCGCGCCCGACCTAGGAGTTCACGATCAGGGCGGGCGGAAAAGCGTTCAGCTTCCGCCCGCCCTCCGGCTCGCACACCACGACGTCCTCGATCCGCACGCCGAAGCGGCCGTCGACGAGGATCGAGGGCTCGTCGGTGAACGTCATGCCTGGCTCGAGCGGCGTCTCGTCCTCCTCGGACACGAACGGCTGCTCGTGGACGTCGAGGCCGATCCCGTGGCCCATGCGGTGCTTGAAGTGGGGCCCGTGGCCGGCCTGCTCGATCGGCTCCCGGCAGGCGCGGTTGACCTCGTTCGCCGGCGTCCCGGGCACGAGCGCCGCACGGCCCGCCTCCTGCGCGGCGAGGACGAGCTCGTAGGCCTCGCGGACCGCGGAGGCCGGCTCGCCGACGCAGACGGTCCGCCCGAAGTCGGAGCAGTAGCCGTCGACGACTGCCCCGAAGTCGAACATGACGACGTCGCCCTCGGCGACGGGCACCGTCCGGGTCCCGTCGGCCGAGCTCTTGCCGCCGCGGCCGAAGGCCGTGAACACGTGCGTCGTGAACGAGGGGACGCGCGAGCCCGCAACGCGCATCGAGTGCTCGAGCTCCTCGACGAGGTCGAGCATCGTGACGCCGGGCCGCACCTTCGGCGCGACGGCCGCGATCGTCTCGTCGCAGACCCGGCAGGCGCGCTCCATGACGCGGAGCTCTTCGTCGGACTTCGTCCGGCGCAGCTCGTTGACGAGGCTCGACCCGGGGACGACGCGCTGCGGCGAGGCCGCCTGCTGGAGGTGGAGGAGGGTCTCGGCCCACGTGCGGTCTCCGACCGCGAGCGTGCCGACCTCGCCGAGCCCGCGCGCCGTCCGCTCGAAGAGTGCAGGCCCGTCGTCGCGCTCGCCGACGACGACCAGCTCCCCCGGTAGCTCCCCGGATATGTCGAACAGGGTCATCATCCGCGGCAGCACGAAGACCGGCTCGCCGTCGGCCGGGAGGAAGGCGCCGGCGACCCAGCCGTGGGCGTAGTGCGATTGCCCGAACGTCGGGATCGTGCGCTCGACGCCCGTCAGGTACTCGAGATCGGACGAGGGCGGGAGGAAGAGCAGGTCGACGCCGGACTCCCGCATCCGGTCGCCGAGGCGCCGCCTCCGTTCCCCGTAGTCGAACACGAGCCGCGAGTCTAGGCTGACGCGAATAACCCAAGTGTCAGATACCGGTCATGCCTCGTCGGGACGCCCCCCAGCCGACGCGTCGCAGGCGGGCGCGCCCGGTATCCGACACTTGCGCACCCAGACGCGGACAACCCAAGTGTCAGATACCGGTCATGCCTCGTCGGGACGCCCCCCAGCCGACGCGTCGCAGGTGGGCGCGCCCGGTATCTGACACTTTGCGCACGCGGGTCGCCATCGTCGGCGCGGGCATCACCGGGCTCTCGATCGCCTGGCACCTGCTCGAGCGGGGCGCGGGCCGGGTCACCGTGTACGAGCGAACGGGCGTCGGGGCGGGCGCGTCCGGCGTCCAGCCCGGCGGCGTGCGCCAGCAGTGGTCGACCGCGGTCAACTGCCTGCTGGCACGGGACTCGCTCGCCTTCTACCGCGAGGCCTCAGGGCGGCTGCAGGCACGCGTCGACCTCCGCTTCCGCGCCTGCGGCTACCTGTTTCTCGCACATTCCGCGACGGAGCTCGAACGGCTCGCGCGCGCAGTCGACCTCCAGCGCGGCCTCGGCGTGCCGTCGCGCGTCCTCGCTCCCGCCGACGCCGCCGGGCTCGTGCCCGGGCTGAACGCCGACGCGATCGCGGGTGCGAGCTGGTGTGCGGAGGACGGCTACTTCGACCGGCCGCAGAGCGTCGTGGAGGCGTTCGCCGAGGCTGTCCTGCGGGGCGGCACCGAGATCCGGGCGGCCGAGGTCGTCGCCCTCGACGCCGTGCACGGCGGCTGGACCCTCCGGCTTGCGGGCGGCGAGGAGGCGCGCGCCGAGCAGGTCGTGGTAGCCGCGGGCTACGACTCGCCGCCGCTCCTCGCGACGGCCGGCTTCGAGCTCCCGATCGAGCGCGAGGCGCGGTACATGTTCTACGGCGATCCGATCGCCGAGCGCCTGCTCGACCCGCTGGTCGTCTCGCAGGAGAAGCACTTCGCGGCGAAGCAGCTCGCGGACGGCCGCGTCCTCGCGAGCGACCTCTCCGCTGCGGGCGACCCGGAGACCGAGCGGGCCGCCTGGCGCGAGCACGTCCGCGCCTGCGTCGCCGAGCTGCTGCCCCGGCTCGAGTTCGTCTCGCTGCCGCTGCTCGTCGAAGGCGTCTACGACGTCACCCCGGACCACCAGGCGATCGTCGGGCCGGTGCCGGAGCGTCCCGGGCTCTGGATCGCAGCCGGCTTCAGCGGCCACGGCTTCATGGTCGCCCCGGCGGTCGGGCGGTCGATCGCGGCGCAGCTCTGCGGCGACCCGCCGGAGGCGCACCTCGCCGAGCTCGCGGCCGACCGCTTCGCGCGGGGCGAGCTCGTCCCCGAGTCGGGCGTCGTTTGAGCGAGCTGGCCCAGCTCAGCGCGAACGGCCTCGTCACCGGCTCGATCCTCGCGATCGCCGCCGTCGGCGTCTCGCTGGTCTACGGGATCCTGAGGATCGTCAACTTCGCCCACGGCGACTACCTCGTCTTCGGCGCGTACATCGCGCTCGTCGTCAACGTCTCGTGGGGGGGCCACATCGTCCTCGCCGCGCTCGCCGCCGTCGTCCTGACCGCGGTGCTCGCAACGGCGCTCGAGTTCGCGCTCTGGCGACCGCTGCGTCGGAAGCGGGCGGGCGTCTTCAGCCTCTTCATCGCGGCGATCGGGCTCGCGCTCGTCCTGCGCCACGCGATCTTCCTCGCCGCGGACGCCAGGCCGCGCCGGTACGAGGTCGACGTCTTCCAGGTCTACGAGCTCGGCCCGATCCGGCTCTCGCAGAGCCAGCTGGTCGCGGTGGCGATCGCGCTCGCGGCGATCGTGCTCGTCGGGCTGATGCTCGCCCGGACCGGGCTAGGAAAGGCGATGCGGGCGCTCTCCGACAACCGCGCGCTCGCCGCAGTCGCCGGGATCGACGTCGACCGTACGGTCGTCCTCACCTGGGTGGTCGCCGGCGGGCTCGCCGGCGTCGCCGGGCTGCTGCAGGGGCTGGTCCTGAACTCGTTCACGCCCAACTTCGGCTTCACGCTGCTGCTGCCGGTGTTCGCCGCCGTCGTGCTGGGGGGCATCGGCAGCGCCTACGGGGCACTCGTCGGCGGCCTCGTCCTCGGCCTCGTGACGGAGATCTCCACCTGGAGCGCGCTCGCAGGCGGCGCGCCGCCGGTCTACAAGCCGGTCGTCGCGTTCAGCGTGCTCGTCCTCGTGCTCCTCCTCCGCCCGCAGGGCGTGCTGGGCAAGGCGCGGCTGCTGTGACTGCGCTCTCGCTCGAGTTCTGGGCCTTCGTGGGCGTCATCGCCGGCATCTACACGATCCTCGCGCTCGGGCTCCAGGTGCAGTTCGGCTTCACCGGCCTCCTCAACTTCGGCCACGCCGCGTTCATGGCGGTCGGCGCCTACACGATGGCGATCCTCGTCGTGAAGGCGTCCTTCCCGCTCTGGGCGGCGTCGCTCGCCGCGATCGCCGCGGCGATCGCCTTCGGGCTGCTGCTCGGACTGCCGACGCTGCGCCTGCGCGCCGACTACCTCGCGATCACCACGATCGCTTTCGCGGAGATCGTCCGCTACGTGGCGATCAACGAGCAGACGCTCACCGGCGGCCCCGTCGGGACGATCGCGCTCGCCGGGCCGGGCCGCGCGGCCTCCTACAACGCCGAGTGGCTCGACGTCCAGCGCACGGTGCAGGACTGGCTCGAGGCCGTGATCGGCGACCACGCGACGAGGGACGTGACGATGCTCGTGATCGTGTGGGCGGTGGCGCTCGTGCTCCTCGTCGTCGTCGACGCGGCGCTCCGCTCTCCCTGGGGACGCGTGCTGCGCTCGATCCGGGAGGACGAGGACGCCGCCTCCGCGCTCGGCAAGAACGTCTTCGCCTACAAGCTGCAGGCGCTCGCGCTCGGGGCCGCGCTCGCGGCGGTCGCCGGGCTCTTCTTCGCCTTCCAGTTCTCGTTCTTCAGCCCGGGCGACTTCGACCCGCTCGTCACGTTCTTCGCGTACACGATCGTCATCCTCGGCGGGACGGCCAGGAACTGGGCGCTTCCGGTCGGGGCCGTCCTCTTCGGCCTGATCTTCGCCGGCACGCGCTTCTTCGACTTCACGCCGTTCACCCTCTTCGACTCGGCCGACCGCGCGTACCTGCGGCTGATCGTGATCGGGCTGATCCTGATCGGGCTGATGCTGTTCCGCCCGCAGGGCCTCTTCGGCAAGCGCGAGGAGATGGTGCTCGAGTGAGCCCGCTGCTCGAGGCGCGCGAGATCCGGAAGCGGTACGGCGGGGTCGTCGCGGTCGACGCGGCGACCCTGTCCGTCGAGCCGCGGTCGATCACGGCGCTGATCGGCCCGAACGGTGCCGGCAAGACGACGCTCTTCAACGTCGTCTCGGGGTTCGCGCGCCCCGACTCCGGCTCGGTTCTGCTCGGCGGCGAGCGCATCGACGGCAGAACGCCGCACGCGGTCGCGCGGCGCGGCCTCGCCCGGACGTTCCAGACGCCCAAGGCGCTGACGCGGATGAGCGTCCTCGAGAACATGCTCCTCGCAGCGCCCCGGCACCCGGGCGAGCAGCTCTGGCGGCTCGTCGCGACCCCGGGGGCCGGTCGCCGGCGCGAGCGGGAGATCCGGGAGCGCGCGCTCGAGCTGCTCGGCCTCGTCCGCCTGGACGGGCTCGCGGGCGACTACGCCGGGACGCTCTCGGGCGGCCAGCGCAAGCTGCTCGAGCTGACGCGGGCGCTGATGACCGAGCCGCGGCTGCTGCTGCTCGACGAGCCGATGGCCGGCGTCAACCCGACGCTCGCCCTGCAGTTGCTCGACCGGATCCGGACGCTACGGGAGGAGCAGGGTCTGACCTTCCTACTGATCGACCACGACCTCGACGTCGTCATGTCCGTGTCCGACCGGGTGATCGTGATGAACGAGGGCCGCGTGATCGCTGCGGGCACGCCCGCTGAGGTGCGGTCCGATCCCCAGGTTGCCGACGCGTACCTCGGCGCGCACGCGGGCGAGCCGGGATGAGCGCTGGCGCGCCGCTGCTCGCGACGACCGACCTGTACGCCGGCTACGGCGAGCTCGAGGTGCTCCACGGCGTCTCGGTGGCCGTCCCGCCGGGGGGCTTCGTCTCGGTGATCGGGCCGAACGGAGCGGGCAAGTCGACGCTCCTGAAGGCGATCTACGGGCTCGCCGACCGCGGCGAGGGCAGCATCCGGCTGCACGTCGACGGAGCGGAGCGGGAGCTGACCGGGCTGCGGCCGCACGAGCTCACGCGGCTCGGCCTCAACTACGTGCCGCAGCTCGACAATGTCTTCCCGAGCATGTCCGTCCAGGAGAACCTCGAGATCGGAGCAGTGCTTGCCCGGAACCGCCTGGACGAGCGCCTGGAGGCGATCTTCGAGACGTTCCCGGTGCTGCGGGGCCGCCGGCGGCAGCGGGCGGGAACGCTCTCGGGCGGCGAGCGCCAGATGCTCGCGCTCGCGCGCGCCCTGATGCCCGAACCGCGGCTCCTCCTGCTCGACGAGCCCTCCGCCGCCCTCGCGCCGGCCGTCGTCGACCAGCTCTTCGAGCGGCTCGTCGCGATCAACCGCTCCGGGATCGCGATCCTGATGGTCGAGCAGAACGCGCGTCGCTCGCTCGCCCTCTCCGACTACGGCTACGTGCTCGAGACGGGGCGCAACCGCTTCGAGGGCCCCGGCCGCGAGCTCCTCCACGATCCGAAGGTGCTCGAGCTGTACCTCGGCGGCCCCAGCGTCTAGCCCTCCTAGTCCTCCAGCTGCGCGTCGACCTCCACCTCGACGAGCATCTCCTCCGCCACGAACCCCGCAACGAAGAAGGTCGTGTTCGCCGGATCGATCCCGCCGAGCAGCTCGCGGTGGGCGCGGACCGCCTCGCGCCAGTCCGCCTCGCGGGTCAGGTACAGGCGCGTCCGGATCACGTCCTCGCGGCGGCCGCCGAGCGCCTCGACGGCGGCGAGCGCGCGCTCGAGCGATCCGCGCGTCTGCGCGTAGGTGTCGCCCGGGTGGCCGACCTGCCCGTCCGAGCCGACGTCGCCCGTGCCGCTGACCGCGATCCGGTCGCCGTGCCGCGCCGCGCGCGAATAGCCGGCGACGGCCTCGAAGCCGCCGCCGTCCCGGAAGCGCTCCGTCACTCCTCGCCGAACGTGAACGTCTCGAGGGTCGCGACCTCCTCGCCCTCGAACTGCCACACCTCGTAGATCGCCGAGCCTGGATCGCCGTTCTCGTCGAAGTTCACCGGCCCCCAGGCGCCCTCGTAGTCCACGTCCTTGCCGTCGATGATGTCCTGGATCGCCTGGCCGAGCTGCTGGAATGTGTACTTCTCGCCCGGCGGCCCGGAGACGGCCGCGAGCTCCTCCTTCACGTCCGCTCCGTCGGCCGAGCCCGCTTGCAGGGCGGCGAGGAACGCGAGCATGACGGCGTCGAAGGACGCACCCTCGAAGCCGGTCAGCGGCGTCCCCTCCTCCGCCTCGGCGGTGAAGAGCTCGTCGAAGGCGGCGCGGGCCGGCGCGTCCTCGGACGTCGGAGCGGTGCCCCGCAGGCCCCTGCTCGCCGGGTCGCCGACCTCCTTCAGCGCGTCTGCGTTGCGCATCGCCTCGGTCATGAACGTCTTCGAGGGGTCCCAGCCGCCCGCGCGCACGAGAGCGGGCCCCATCTTGGTGAATGTCTCCGGGAAGTCGATGATCACCCAGCCGTCGGGGTTGCCCGCGGCGAGCTGCTGCGCCTCGGTATCGAAGTTGGGCGCCTCGGGGTTCCACGTGACCGAAGCGCCGACCGTGCCGCCCCCCTCCTCCCAGCCCGACTCGAAGAGCTGCTTGAGCGCGGTGCCGAAGGCGTCGTTGCGGGCGCCGACGTTGATGGTCGCGTCCTCTCCGAACCCGTCCGCGACGGCGTCGACGAGTGCGCTTCCCTGGAGGTTGTCGGAGGAGAGGATCCGGTAGACGTAGCCGTCGTCCTCGAGATCGGTGATCTCGGGCGCCGTCGACGTGGGCGAGATCAGGACGACCTCGTTCGGCACCGCGACGGACTGCGCGATCGGGATCGTGACCGAGCTCGCCATCGTCGCGAGCAGGACGGTGGCGTCGTCGGTCTGCACCAGCTTCGTCGCGGCCTCGACCCCGGCCTGCGACCTGCCCTGGTCGTCCTCGACGCCGACGAGCTCGACCGTGACGTCGGTGATCCCCTGCTCCTCGAGGGCAGCCGTGATCTGCTCGACCGCGATCCGGGCGGCCTCGGCCTGGGAGGGCCCGAACGAGGCGAGGTCGCCGGTCAGCGGGAGCACGGCACCGATCTTGAGGTCGAAGGACGGCGCCTCGGCGGCGGCCTCGGTGGTCGCCTCGCCGCCCGTCCCCTCCTCGTCGTCGTCGCCGCCGCAGCCGGCTACCGCGAGCGAGAGGACGACCACGAGCGTCAGGGCGAGCGGGCGGAGCAGGGCGAACATGGTGCCTCCTCGTGCGGGGGATCGGCCGAGACGACTATACGACCCTCTACCGCAGCGAGGGAAGGACCTTGGAGACGAGCAGCTCGACGCCGCGACGCTCCGTCAGGCCGTGCGGCGTGCCGAACTCGACGCGCGCGGCGCCCGCCTCGTAGAGCGCCTGCGCCTGGGCGGCGACCTGCTCCGGCGTCCCGGAGAAGGCGAGCCGGTCGAGCACGCCGTCGGGGATGAGCGCGCCGGCGGCGTGCCGGTCACCTGCGTCGACGAGGCGCTTGACGCGCTCGACGAGGGCCGGCTCGACCTCGAGCGTCGGGTCGAGCCCGGCGACGACGGAGAAGTAGAGCGCCGCCTCGGCGCGCGCGCGGCTGCGCGCGGCGGCTCCGTCCTCGTCGACGACGGTCACGGCGCCGACGACGAGCGCGACGGAGTCGTTGCCGATCCGGTCCCGCATCACCGGCACGAGCGCCGGATTGGTGGTGCCGCCGACCTTCACCTCACCCGCGACTTCGCCGGCGAGCGCCGCCACTCGCTCGCCCCAGGTGCCGATCTGCAGCGGCACGTCGCGTCGGAGCGGCTCGTACCGCAGGCGCGCGCCGGCGGCGAGCGAGAACCGCTCTCCGGTGAAGCCGCTCGCGTCGCCCGCGAGCAGCCTCCGGACGACTTCGATCGCCTCGCGCAGGGCCGTCAACGGCCGGCCGGTGTCCAGCCCGAGCTCGTCGAGCCAGCTCCCCCGGACGAGCCCGAGGAACGCACGCCCATCCGAGGCCGCGTCAAGCGCGGCGGTCTGGCCGGCGATCTCGACAGGGTGGAGCGTGAACGGGTTGAGCCCGGCGGGCCCGAGCCGCACGCGCTCGGTCGCCCGCGCCATCAGCAGGAGCGGATAGATCGCAGGCTGGAAGAACAGATCCTGGTAGACGGCGACGACGTCGGCGCCCCCGCGCTCGGCGACCTGTGCCAGCTCCTCGTACTCCCGCGGCGCCTTGTCTCCCTGGAAGCCGAGCCCGACCTCCACAGCCCTCACGTCAGGTCTTCGGCCCGCATCGTCCGCTCGCCCACCCGCTCGATCCGCATGATCAGCCGCTCCTCGGCGTCGGGGCAGGCGACGAACGTCTCCTGCTCGAGCCAGTCCTCGTCCGGGAGCTTCCGCTGCTTGGCGGGGATCAGCGGCAGGACGGCGGAGAGCGCGTAGAGGCAGAAGTGCCGGCCCTCAGGAATGCGGATGCGGTTGCTCTCGGTCACCTCGAAGTAGTCGCCGACGGAGAGCCCGCAGACGGAGCGCCCCTCGATGCGCTCGACCGTCACGCGCAGGTCGTAGATCCGCATCTCGGGCATCGGCGCGAACCTAGCGCATCGGGGCCGGCGCTACAGCGGCGGGACGTTCTGATTGCGGCGGAGGACGTTGTCGGGGTCGTACCGCCGCTTCAGCGACCGGAGCCGCTCGAACGCGTCGGCCCCGAAGGCGGCGCGCACACGCTCGATCGGCTCGTCGGCCTGCATGTAGTTGACGTAGCCGCCGCCGCTGGACGACCACGGCTCGATCGCAGCCGCCGTGTCGCGCGCCCACCCGATGTACTGCTCGTCGAGGCCGGCGTCCTGCCAGGTCGCCACGGCGCTGACGTTGAACGCGGCGTGGCGGAAGCCGACGGCGCCGGTCGAGCCGTCGGCGTCCTTCGGCGCGCCGTGCAGGGACTCGATCAGCACGCCTCCGGGCGGGCGGCCGAGCGTGACGACCAGCTCGAGCAGCACATCGATCAGCTCGTCCGGGAGCTCGCGCACGAAGTGGCCCTTCCAGTAGTGGCGGTTCTCGCCGTACGCCGAGTCGACCACGAGCTGCTGGTCGAGGAACGACTGAGAACGGAGGCCGTCGTGGGCGAGCCCGGGCCCGGAGCGCAACGCCCGCAGCTCCTCGGGATCCGCGCGCGTCCCCGTGTAGCAGGGAAGGACGACCAGCAGGGGCGCCAGCGACTCGTCCACCCACAGCACCGCCTGGCAGCTGAGGTCCCGGGGAGACCGAGCGACGACGTCGCGGAAGCGGCGCAGGGCCTCGCGGACGCCGCGTCCGCCGTACTCCAGCACGCCGCCGACGACGCGGTCGAGCGGGTGCAGGGCGAACTCGAGGCGCGTCGCCACCCCGAAGTTGCCGCCGGCGCCCCGAAGCCCCCACAGCAGCTCCGGGTTCTCGTCCGAGCTCGCGCGAACGACGGCGCCGTCCGGGGTGACGAGCTCCGCGCCGACGAGGTTGTCGCAGGTCAGTCCGTGCTGGGCGGTCAGGTGGCCGATGCCGCCGCCGAGAGTGAGCCCGGCGACGCCGGTGGAGACGACGACGCCGCCCGGCGTGACGAGACCGGAGGCCTGAGTGGCCGAGTCGAGGTCGAGCCAGGTCGCTCCGCCCTCGGCCCGCGCGATAGCGGAGTCGGCGTCGATCTCGACCGCGCGCATTCGCGAGAGATCGATGACGAGGCCGCCGTCGAGGACGCAGTGACCGGCCGGGTTGTGGCCGCCGCCGCGGACGGCGACCTCCAGCTCGTGCGCCCGCGCGAAGTCGAAGGCGGCCGCGACGTCGCCGGGGCCGAGGCAGCGGGCGATCACGGCGGGACGGCGGTCGACGAGCGCGTTGAAGCAGCGCCGGGCCGCGTCGTAGCCCGGGTCGTCGGGGCCGACGACGTCGCCTCCAAGCGACGCGCGCAGCTCACTCAGGCTCATCGGGCTTCCCGCGGCGGGCCGCTTGCGTCGTGAACGCCCGGTCGAATACGTTGCGCCGAGACGAGCTCCCTGCGGCGGGCCCGAAGCAGAACACGACGTCCGAGAGGAGACAGCATGCCCGCCGACCCGATCGCCCCCTGGCCGCTCGTGAAGCGCGGCGACAAGATCTTCCCGGTGCGCCCGCTGCAACAACTTCTGCGCGCGCGCAACCAGCCCGTCGCCGTGGACGGGATTTTCGGCCCGCTCACCGAGGCCGCGGTCAAAGCCTTCCAGCAGAGCAAGGGTCTCGCCGCCGACGGGATCGTCGGCCCGCTGACCTGGCCGAAGCTCGTCGTCCAGGTGAAGAAGGGCAGCACGGGAGACGCCGTCCGCGGCGTCCAGGAGGTGATGAAGTTCCACGACCAGTCCGACGGAGAGGGCCCGCCGATCCACGTCGACGGAATCTTCGGCCCCCGGACCGATGCCTTCGTGCGCGGATTCCAGACCGCCGTCGGGACGGCGTCGGACGGCATCGTCGGCCCGATCACGTGGCGCGCGCTGGTGAGCGGCATGCTGTCCGGCTAGCCGCGTTCGTCATCCCTCCAGATCCTCCTGGATCATTCGGGGCGAGGCGTGGATGCAGACGATGTCGAGCCGCTCGTCCCCGGCGTTCTTGAACTTGTGAGGGGTGTCGGGGCCGACCACCAGGATGTCGCCGGGGCCGGCATCGATCTGCTCGCCGTCGGCGGTGAAGAGCGCCTTGCCGCTGCGGACGATCCAGGTCTCGGAATAGGGATGCCGGTGCAGGTCCGGTCCGGCACCGGGCTGGTTGTTGACGAGGAAGAACGAAACGCCCGAGCCGAAGGGCTCGCCCTCGAAGGTCACCGTCCCTCCGGGACTGGGGCGCAGCTCTCCCGACCGGATCGCTCTGTGCATGGGGTCTCTCCTCTCGTGGTGGTCCTCGGTGCAGTTTCTCGCCAACAGACCGTCCGGCCCGTCGGAACTCATCGGCCCGCTGACAAGATGCGCCGCCATGAGCTGGAGACGGCTTCCCGTCCACGTGTTCCTGATCGCCGTCTGCGCCGGCCTCTCGCTCGCGGGGAGCGCCCTGGCCGTGTCCGCGTTCGCCCGTACGACGGAGGAGTTCGCGCTCGGGTCGTTGCGCGTGTCGGTCGCTCCGGCGACGAGCGGATCGGTGGACGTCTACGTCCCGATCGTGGACTGGGGCGTGCGCGCCGCTCCCTTCGACGCGCCGCTCGCCCTCGACCTGCAGTTCCGCTCGCTCGATCGCGACGCGGCGCGCGGCGCGCTCAGGTCGGGCGCCTCCGCGGAGGCCACCCTCGAGAGGCTCGCGGACGACCTCGCCGTCATCGCCCGCCGCGCGCTCTCCCGGGCCGGCGTGCTGGCGCTCGCGGGCGGAATCGTCGGCGGCATCCTCGCCGGCGGCTTCGCCGCGGGCATTCTCCACCGGCGGAGATGGTTTGCCTTCGGCGCGGTCGCCGGCCTGGTCGTGCCGCTCTCGGTCGCAGCCTTTTCATACTCCGAGCTGCGGACGGCCGACTACGACGCCTTCGACCGGCCGACGTTCTACGCGCACGGCAGCGAGCTGCCGCGGCTGCTCTCGTTCTCGGAGCAGATCTTCGAGGCCGGCGAGAGCTACACGAGGTCGTACGAGCAGGCATTCGCCGGCCTCGCGAACCTGATCGCGTTCGCCAGCGAGCGCCCGGCGCCGGCGGTGGTGGCCGACTCGGCGGTCGTCGCCTCGGACCTGCATTTGAACACCCTCGTGCTGCCGGTGCTCAAGGACTACACGCGCGGGAAGACGCTCTTCTTCGTCGGCGACTTCACGCTGCTCGGGACGGTCCACGAGAGCAGCCTCGCGCAGCAGATCGGCGACCTGAGCGGCCGGGTCGTTGCGGTCTCGGGCAACCACGACTCCAGGCCCTTCATGCTCGAGCTCGTCCGGAGCGGCGTGCTCGTGCTGACACGCGACGGCCGCCTCCAGCCCGACGGAGGGGTCGACGGACGGCCGGTCGTAGAGGTGGAAGGCGCCACGGTCGCGGGCTTCGACGACCCGTTGGAGCGGCCGACCGACGACGTCGCCGCCCACGATCTCGAGCTCGAGGACGAGGAGCTCGCGCGCGCGTCCGACGAGATCGTCGCCTGGTTCGAGCAGCTCCCCGAGCGGCCCGACGTCGTCCTCGTCCACCAGCACGCCCTCGCGCACGCGTTGCTGGACGCTCTCGAGACCGACGACGGAGACCCCGTCGTCATCCTGACCGGACACGACCACGAGCAGCATCTGGAGCGCCAGGGAGCGCACGTGCTCGTCGACGGCGGGACCGTCGGGGCGGGCGGACCCTTCGCGATCGGCGAGCAGCGCGTCGGTCTCGCGGAGCTCGGCTTCGCCGAGGGACGGCTGCGGGCGGTCGACCTGATCGAGGTCGAGCCGCTCTCGGGAGAGGGCACCGCCCGCCGGGTCGTCCTCGACGCGGGCCTGCCTGGAGCTAGCTAGCGGGAGCGACGTGCGAGACCTTGTCGGGGTTGAGCACCGACCTGATCGCGACGACAACCCCTTCGGCCACCTCGAGCGCCGCCACCCAGACCGCGCGTCCGTCCGGCCCGTAGAAGACCACGCCCGGCTCGCCGTTCACGTGCGCCGGGCGGTGGACGAGGCCCCGCGCCGTCGCCTGCCCGCCCCAGCCGATCAGGGCCTTCGCCACGCGCTCGGCGCCGACGAGCGGCGCCGGCATCGACGGCGCCTTGCCGCCCCCGTCGCCGTAGACCGTCGCGTCCGGGGCGAGGAGCTCGACGAGCGACTCCGTATCGCCCTCCTCCCAGGCGGCGATGAACCGGCGCGCGACCTCGTCGCGCTCCTCCCGGGAGACGTCGAAGCGCCGCCGCCCTTCCTCGACGTGGCTGCGCGCTCGCGCGAGGATCTGGCGACAGTTGTCGGGCTTCTTGCCGACGATCGCCGCGACCTCCTCGTAGGGGTAGTCGAAGACCTCGCGCAGCAGGAAGACGGCGCGCTCGACCGGCGAGAGCCGCTCGAGCAGGTGCAGGAACGTGAGGGACAGCGAGTCGGCGGTCTCGGCGTGGCGCAACGCGTCGTCTTCGACGAGCGGCTCGGGCAGCCACTCCCCGGGATAGGTCTCGCGACGCGCGCGCGCCGAGCGGAGCTGGTCGATCGCGAGCCGCGTCGTGATCGTCGCGAGGTAGGCCTTCGGCGACTCGGGCTCGACGTGCCCCTCGTGGAAGCGGAGGAACGCCTCCTGGACGACGTCCTCCGCCTCGGTCACCGACCCGAGCATCCGGTACGCGATTGCGAAGAGATACGGCCGCAGCTCCTCCTGGCTCTCCATCTCCATCTAGAGACGGAATAGCAGGCGCGCCCGTGACGGTGTCACAGGAACGGGCGCCGCCTCGTCTCCGGGGCATGGCAACGAAAGGAGACACGATGCGAGTCTTCGTCACAGGAGCGACCGGCGCCATCGGCGCGCGGCTCGTTCCCGAGCTGATCCGGCGCGGCCACGAGGTCACGGGGACCTCGCGCTCTCCGGAGAAGGCGGAGCGCCTGCGCGCCCTGGGAGCAGTGCCGGTCGTGCTCGACGTGCTCGACCGGCAGGCCGTCCAGAAGGCGGTCGCCGCCGCGCGGCCCGACGCGATCGTCCACCAGGCGACCGCGCTCGCCGGGCTGAGCGACTTCAAGCACTTCGACCGCAGCTTCGCGCTGACGAACCGCCTGCGCACCGAGGGGACCGACGCGCTGCTCGCCGCCGCCGGCGAGGCCGGCGTCGGCCGCTTCGTCGCGCAGAGCTTCGCGGGCTGGCCGTACGCCCGCGAGAACGGAGCAGTCAAGACGGAGGACGATCCGCTCGATCCCGCTCCGGTGCCCGCGATGAGCGAGACGCTCGCGGCGCTCCGCCACCTCGAGCAGGCGGTCACCGAGGCGGGCGGGATCGCGCTCCGCTACGGCGGCTTCTACGGCTCCCCGGACGACGCACAGCTCGAGCTCGTGCGCAAGCGGCAGTTCCCGATCGTCGGCGACGGAGGCGGCGTCTGGTCGTTCGTCCACCTCGACGACGCCGCCGTCGCGACCGTCCTCGCACTCGAGCGCGGCTCGGCCGGCATCTACAACGTCGTCGACGACGACCCGGCGCCCGTGCGCGAGTGGCTGCCCGCGCTGGCGGCGGCGATCGGGGCGAAGCCGCCGCGGCGGATCCCCGGCTGGCTCGCGCGGGTCGCGGCCGGCGAGGCCGGCGTCGTGCTGATGACCGAGATCCGCGGCGCCTCGAATGCGAAGGCGAAGCGTGAGCTCGGCTGGACGCTGCGCTACCCGAGCTGGCGGCTGGGGTTCCCGGCCGCGTACGACGGCGCCGGCGCGTCAGGCTAGGCCCGGCCGGGCACAAGGGGCGAGTGCGGATCGTCCCGTGGATCCCGCCGCTCTTCCGCGACCGCAAGGCCGCCGGGCGCGTCCTGGCCGGAGGGGTGGTCGAGCTCGGGCTCGACGCGCCGGTGATCGTCGGCGTCGCCCGGGGCGGCGTCGCGGTCGCGGTCGAGGTCGCCCGCGAGCTCGACGCTCCGCTGACGGCCGTCGACGTGGAGCGGGTGAACGCGCGCGGCCTGCGCCTGGGAGCCGCGACCGCGCACGGGCCGCCGTACCTGCTACGAGGGCACGGCGTCCCCGAGGCGGACGTCGAGTCGGCGCTCGACCGGGCTCGCCGCGCGGCCGAGGTGCTCGAGGCGAGGCTCGAGCTCGAGCGGCTGCCCGTCGCCGGCCGGACGGCTGTGGTCGTCGACGACGGGCTGGTCACCGGGCTGACCCTCTGCGCCGCGTGCCGCTGGACGCGGGCGCAGGAGGTCTCGCGGCTGGTGGCCGCCACGCCCGTCGGGCACGTCCGCGGGCTCGCCCGCCTCCGCGAGGAGGCCGACGTGATCGTCTGCCCGCATCCACTGGAGGAGCTCGCCGTGGTCGGCCAGGCCTACGACAGCTTCGACCCTCTGGACGAGTGGTACGTCGCCGGCCTCCTGAAGGCGGCCGCGGCCGGCCGATAGCCGCCGCCTGCCCCGGCGCGGCCGGACGCGCTACGCCACTGCGTGAGCCGCTTCGCCGTGACTCGCGGCGGCGACGTCGCGGCGGCGGAGGAGCGAGAGGAGCATCGCCGCCCCGAAGGCGAGGAGCACCGCGCTCCCCAGCCAGGCGTAGTGGAACCCGTCGACGAGCGCGCCGGCGGTGTCGGCCTCGGTGGGCGCGCGGCCGAGCGACTCGATCACGCCGGTCGTCTTGCTCGTGGCAATCGTCGAGAGGATCGCCAGGCCAAGCGCCCCGCCGATCTGCTGCGACGTGTTGAAGAGCCCGGAGGCGAGGCCCGCGTCGCCGTCGGGGATCCCGCTCGTGGCGATCAGCGTCACCGGGACGAAGGTCAGGCCCATCCCGATCGAGGTGAGCATGATCCCGGGGAGGATGTCGACGAGATAGGTCCCGTCCGGCGTCAGCCGGAGGAAGAGCAGCAGGCCGGCGACCGCCAGCGTCAGGCCGATCAGCGGCACCTCGCGGGCACCCAGAGCGGGCAGGAGCTTCTGGGAGAGCCCGGCCCCGATGATGATTCCGAAGGTGAACGGCAGGAACGCGAGCCCTGCCTCGAGCGCCGAGAAGCCCAGCACACGCTGGAGGTAGAGCGTGTTGAAGAAGAACATGGCGAAGAGCCCGCACGCGACGATGAACATCGCGACGTTCGCGCCGCGGACGGTTCTCACCGCGAAGATCGAAAGGCGCACGAGGGGCTCGGCGGAGCGGCGCTCGATCACGACGAACGCGATCAGGAGGGCCGCGGCGAGGGCCATGAAGCCGATGACCTCCGCAGAGCCCCAGCCGGCCTGGCTCGAGCGGACGATGCCGTAGACGAGCGCGACCAGGCCGCCCGTAACGGTCACGGCGCCCGCGAGGTCGAACGTCTTGTGCGAGTGCGCGTCCTTCGACTCGGGCACGAGCCGCAGGGAGAGCACGAACGCCGCGATCCCGACCGGCACGTTGACGAAGAAGATCCACGGCCACGAGAACGCGTCGGTGAGGATGCCCCCGAGCAGCAGGCCGACGGCGCCGCCGCCGACGGCGATAGCCGCCCAGACGCCCATCGCCTTCGTCCGCTCGGCGCCTTCCTTGAAGGTGGTGGTGACGATCGAGAGCGCGGCAGGAGACACGAGAGCGGCGCCGAGGCCCTGGACGCCGCGCGCGAGGATCAGCCAGGTCTCGCTCTGCGCGAGACCGCAGACGAGCGACGCCGCCGTGAAGATGACCACTCCCGCGAGGAACACGCGCTTGCGACCGATCAGGTCGCCCGCGCGGCCGCCGAGCAGCAGGAAGCCGCCGAAGAGCAGCGCGTAGGAGTTGACCACCCATTGGAGGTTCGCCTCTGACATCTCCAGATCCGTCTGGATCGACGGCAGCGCGACGTTCACGATCGTCGCGTCGAGGATGACCATGAACTGCGCGAGGCAGACCAGGACGAGTACGAGCCAGGGATTTCCGCGTGCAGACATCGGGGCGGGACGCTACCCGGGTCGGACCGCAACGGAGGTGCGGCTAACCGCACTCTTGCATCGCAGGTCGATCAGATGAGGCCCGCGCGGGTCGCCTGGGCCGCGGCGGCGGCGCGGGACGACTGGGAGAGCTTGCGCAGGATGTTCGCGACGTGGCGGTGCACCGTGTGCTCGCTGAGGACGAGCGACGACGCGATCTCGCGGTTCGACAGGCCAGACGCGACGAGTCGCAGCACTTCGGTCTCGCGCCGGCTGAGCGGCGAGTCGCCGTTCGACTCGAAGGCCGGAGCGGCATCGTCGATGAAGCCCGCGAGCGCCCGCTGTAGCTCGCGCTGGTCGTCGAGCCACGGCAGATGGGCGTCGCCGCCCAACGGGACGAAGCGGGCGTTCGGCAACAGCGAAGCGAGCTCGCGGCCCCGGCCGATCGGGACGGTGCGGTCACCGCGGCGGTGCAGGACGAGCGCCGGAATCGTCAGCGTCGGCACCAGCGGGCGGAGGTCGGCGCCGAGGTCGAGCTCGAGGAACGCGGCGGCGACGTCGGCGTCCGCGGACCGGCGCTGGTAACGGCTGAGCGCGGCGATCTCGTCCCCGCCGCCGTGCGGGATGAAGAGGCCGGCCAGCATCTGCGCCGCGAGCGGCCAGTTCGTGCGGACGAAGTCGACGAGCGAGCGCCGCGTCGCCTCGGGCACGTCGTCGCGGGACGCGTAGCCGCCGAAGAACACGACCTTGCGGATGCGTTCCGGCGCCGTGCTCGCGAGCTGCGCCGCGGCGAGACCCGCGCAGGAGCACGCGAAGAGCGTCGCCGGCTCCGGACCGCAGGCCTCGAGCACGGCCGCGAGCGTTCGGGCCTCTGACTCCATCGTCGGCGGGGCGTCGAGCTCGCGCTCGGAGAGGCCCGTGCCGAGCCGGTCGTACCGCACGACGCGGTGCGTACGCGCGAGCTCCCCGTAGAAGCCGCGGGCGTTTGAATCGTCCCATTCCTCCTCGAGGTGCGTCACCCAGCGCCCGCCGAAGAGGAGCAGGGGTCCCTCGCCAGCCGTCGCGTAGGCGATCCGGCGGCCGTCGAGCTCGCAGAAGCGGATCGCCTGCTCCATCACCCGCGAGTTTGATGGCCGGATCGGGCCATGTCAAGAAAATGGCCCGCCACGGCGAAGCGGAGCGTGGGCTCGGCCGGAACGATGACGGCATGCACACACGCCATGTCGAGGGAGTCACGATCCGGCCGCTGCGCGGCGGCGACACTGCGTCGGTGGCGGAGCTGTTCGGGCGCCTGGGGCCGCGCTCCCGGCAGCGGCGCTTCGGCGGCGCCAAGCCACGGCTGTCGGACGGCGACCTGGCTGCACTGGCGCGGATCGACGGCGACCATCACTCGCTCGTCGCCTACCTGCCGGGCGACCCGGCGCCGGCCGGAATGGCCCAGCTCGTCCGGGACGGTTCGGCGGGCGAGGTCGCCTTCGCCGTCGCGGACGTCTACCAGGGCCGTGGGCTCGGCTCCCTCCTCGCGCGCGAGCTCGCCGCCGAGGCGCGAGCGGCCGGGATCACGACGCTTCGCGCCACCGTCTCCGGCGACAACCCGCCGGTCGTCTCCCTGCTCGCACGGCTCGCCGCGTCGCTTCACGTGCGCTGGCGGGGCGGTCAGCGCGAGTTCGTCATCGGCCTCGAGAGTCGCGCGCAGTAGGACCCGGGACCGCGTCCCGGGGCGTGGTAGACCTGGGCCATTCCGACCGGGGGGCAGAGGAAAGGCGAGAAAGGGCGACTCGGGAGCCGCGCGCTCAACCGCGCGCTGCTCGAGCGGCAGCTGTTGCTGCGCCGCCGGAGGCTGCCCGCAGCGGACGCGCTCGAGCTCCTCGTCGGGATGCAGGCGCAGGTGCCGAACGCGCCGTACGTCGGGCTCTGGTCGCGGCTCGAGAGCTTTCGTGCGGGCGAGCTGGCGCGGTTGATCGAGGACCGCGCGGCGGTCCGAGGGTCGCTGATGCGGGCGACGCTCCACCTCGTGACGGCCCGCGACTGGCAGGCTCTGCGGCCCCTCGTGCAGCCCCTGCTCGAGCGCGTGTTCGCGGGCAGCGAGTTCGGCCGCAATCTCGCGGGCGTGGACGTCGCGGCCGTCCTGGACGCCGGCCGGCCTATGCTCGAGGAGACACCGCGGACACGTACGGACCTCGGGAGGCTGCTCGCCGAACGCTGGCCCGACCACGACGCCGGCTCGCTCGCTTCGGCCGTCACGTTCATCGTGCCCGTCGTGCAGGTGCCGCCGCGAGGCCTCTGGGGCCGCACCGGCCAGGCCACGTTGACGACCTCCGAGGCCTGGCTCGGCCGCCGTCTCGACTCGGATCCGTCGCCCGACGACCTCTTCCTCCGCTACCTGGCCGCCTTCGGCCCGGCCACCGTCGCAGACATGCGGACCTGGTCCGGCCTCACCGGTCTACGAGAAGTGGCCGAGCGGCTGCGCCCGCACCTGCGCACCTTCGCCGACGAGCGCGGCCGCGAGCTGCTGGACGTGCCCGGAGCCCCGATGCCCGACCCGTCCACGCCTGCGCCGCCGCGCTTCCTGCCCGACTTCGACAACGCGCTGCTCGCCCACGCCGACCGGAGCCGCATCCTCGCGGACGACCGGAAGGCCGTCATCGGCATGCCGACGGTGCTCGTCGACGGCTTCGTCGAGGCGACGTGGCGGATCGAGCGGGACGGGAGGTCCGCCACGCTCGTCGTCGAGACGTTCGAGCGCCTTCCCCCCGTGGCCCGCGACTCGGTGGCCGCCGAAGGCAAGCGCCTCCTGGCGTTCGCCGCGGGCGACGCAGATGCGCGCGACATCCGGTTCGCCGTGCGGCAATAATCGCGCCGAGGCTCAGGTTGCCCGAGACGCTCGACTCCGCCCTGAAGGAACGCGTGCGCGCGGTTCTGGCGCGCGAGCCGGTGACGGAGGCCGAGCTGCGGCGGCTGACGGAGGAGGGCCGGGCCTGCGAGCTGATCCTGAGCGCGCAGCTCGAGCGGAGCGAGCAGACGCTCGCGCGGCTCGCCGCCGACCCGGCCAGCTCGCTCGGAGAGATCGCGACGTCCCTGCAGAACGTGAACGAGCTGCGACCGGACCTGGACGAGCTCCAGGCCTTGCTGGCCGAGCTGCAGGAGCGCGCCCGCGCCTTCCGGGCGTCGTGGCTCGCGACTAGCCGGGCGTCGGGCTAGCGGCGGAGTTCCACCTGCGCAGGACCGGCGTCTCGCGCTCGAAGCCGAGGATGCTGATCGTGGCCGGGTCGAGCGCGAAGAGCGCGCCGGCGGCGGGCTCCAGACCGAGCCAACGGGCCGCCAGGACGCGCAGGAGGTGACCGTGCCCGAAGACGGCCGCGTCGCCGCCGACGGAGCGAAGCTCCGAGATCACCCGGTCGGCGCGGGCTGCGACCTCCGCAGCCGTCTCGCCGTCCGGCACGCCGTCCCGCCACAGCGTCCAGCCGGGCCGCTGCTCGCGAATCTCGATCGTCGTCCGCCCCTCGTAGGCGCCGTAGTCCCACTCCATCAGCTCGTCCCGCGGCGCGGCCACGCTCGCCAGGCCCGCTAGGCGACACGTCTCGGCCGCGCGAGCGAGCGGGCTCGTCAGGACGAGCGCGAATCGACGGGTGCGCAGAGCGGCGCCGACCGCCTCCGCGTCCCGCCGGCCCTGCTCGGTCAGGGGGATGTCCGTGCGACCGGTGTGCCTGCCGGCGCGTGTCCACTCCGTCTCCCCGTGCCGCACCAGCACCACCTCGGGCGTCGGCATCGTTACCAGGTCAGCTCCGGCGGCAGCGGCCGTGCGTGGACGACCACGAGCGTCCTCGTCGGGCGCGTGAGCGCGACGTAGAGCTCGCGCAGGCCCTGCCCGTCGACCGCCTCCTCGACGATCGCGGCCGGCTCGACGACGACGACGTGATCGAACTCGAGACCCTTCGCCTCGCGCGGCGTGAGCAGGGGAATGCGCGTCTCGTCGAAGAGGGACGTGGTCTCGCCGCCACGGAGCGACGGCGCGACGATCACCGCGAGCAGCCCCTCTTCGCCGGCGAGTCGGGCCGCCTCCTCATAGGCGCGCGCGAAGGCCGGCTCGCCGCGGACGAAGCGAGGCGGCTCGGCACCGACCCGGTAGGAGAGCGGTGGCTCGACACCCGGCGCGATCCGCTCGAGCAGGGGCAGCGCGAGCGCCATGATCTCCCGCGGGACGCGGTAGGCGTGGCGGAGCTCCTCGACCTCCGCGTCGAGCCCGCCGGGGAGGTAGGGCAACAGCTCCTTCCAGCCGCTGTACGAAACCGGCCCGGTGGCCTGGGCGACGTCGCCGAGGATCGTGAACGACCCGGCGACCCGCCGTCCGACCATGCGCAGCTGCATCGGCGTCAGGTCCTGTGCCTCGTCAACGATTACGTGGCCGTACGCGCGCGGCAGCCCGTGGAGGAGCGCGCCCGCCTCGTCGAGCAGCGGCAGGTCGGCGTCGCTCCATCCGCGCGCCGCCCGCCCGAGCAGCGCCTGCTCGTCGGGATCGAGGATCCCGGCGGCCGCCTCCGCCAGCCGGGCGCGCGAGCTCAGCAGCTGGCGCACGACCTGCTCGGGCCGCGGCGCCGGCCAGACGCGATCGAGGAACCGCGTCAGGCGGCCCTCCTTTCTGAGCGCCCGCTCCACCTCGTCGAACGTCCGGAAGGCGGCGCCGCGGAGCCGCTCGCCGTAGTCCTCGTAGAAGCGGCGCAGCACGCTCATCCGGAAGCGGTCGCGGGAGACGGCGGACAGGCCGTGCTCGGCTCGCACGGTAGCGACCAGCTCCGCAACCTCGCGCTCGCGGACGCCGACGAAGACCCCGTCGAGGCGGACGACCAGCTCCTCCGGGCGCGCCTCCGCACGCGCCTCGACGGCGCGCCGCACCACCTCGGCCAGGCGCACGTCCGCCTTGAGCCGCTGGACGTCGAGCGGGTCGGCTCGAGTCACCTGGACGCCCTCGACGAGCTCGGCGACGGCCCGTTGCTCGACGCTCTCCTCGCCCAGCGCCGGCAGGACGTGCGAGACGTAGTCCATGAAGGTGGGATTCGGCCCGACGACCAGCACGCGCCGGAGCTCGGCCCTGTGCGCGTACAGCAGGAAGGAGGCGCGGTGGAGCCCCACCGCCGTCTTGCCGGTGCCGGGGCCGCCCTGGACGACGAGCGGAGGGACGGGGTCGCGCGCGATCAGCCGGTACTGATCGGCCTGGATCGTCGCGACGATGTCCCGCATCCGCGCCTCGCGGACGCGATCGAGCTCTTCGAGCAGGAAGTCGTCGACCGAGACCATCGCGTCGGCGAGCGAGGCGTCGAGCGCCTCGTCGCTGATGTCCAGCAGCTCGCGCCCGCGCGTGCGGAAGCGGCGCCTCAGGGTGATGCCGTGCGGCTCGGCCGGCGTCGCGGTGTAGAAAGGCCGCGCCGCCGGCGCCTGCCAGTTGACGACCATGACGGCGTGGTCCCCGTCGTGGACCCAGCGGCGGCCCACGTAGACCGGATCGGGCATGGTCTCGAAGTCGATCCGGCCGAAGCAGAGACCGCGCTCGGCGTCGGCGAACGTGCGCAGCCGGCGCGACGCCCAAGCGTCGATCGCCTCGGCGGCGACCTCGGTCGCGCCGGACTCGCCCACGCGGGCGAGAGCCTCCCGCATGCGGTCGAGGCACTCGTACGCACGGTCGACGTACGCCTGCTCGGACGCGAGCTCGGGGTGGGCCATCTCGGCCCGAGCCTAGTCAGATCCGGCGCCGGCGCGCACGCGTAGAAGACACGAGGTTCCGTTCCGCGCCCGCGCGGGCAGCGGAGCCGGGAACGCGAACAAGGGGGGATTTCATGACCGCACTACGCGTGGGTGCCGCCGCCGCCCTGGCACTCGTTCTCGTCGCCACGGCGGCCGCGCGGCCGTTTCCCGACGTGATCCCGCTGCCGACCGGGTTCCAGCCCGAGGGCATCGCCGTCCAGGGAACGACGTTCTGGGTCGGCTCGATTCCGACCGGCTCCATCTACCGGGGCGACCTTCGGACCGGGGAGGGCACGCTCCTCGTCGACGACCCCGGCCGCGCCGCGATCGGGCTCGACGTCGACCAGCGCGGCCGGCTGTTCGTCGCCGGCGGCCCGACCGGCCAGGCGTTCGTCTACGACGCCGACAGCGGCGACCCGCTCGCGTCGTACCAGCTCTCGCCGGGGGGCCCGACGTTCGTCAACGACGTCGTCGTCACGCAGGACGCGGCCTGGTTCACCGAGTCGCAGGGCGCCGTCCTCTACCGCGTGCCGATCGCGCCCGACGGCTCGCTCGGTGACCAGTCGGAGGTCGAGAGCGTGCCGCTCACCGGCGACTTCGAGCCCGCGCCCGGCTTCAACACGAACGGGATCGACGCAACCCCGGACGGCAAGACGCTCGTGATCGTCCAGTCCAACCTGGGTCGGCTCTACACGGTCGACGCGAGCACGGGCGAGGCGAGCCTGATCGACCTGGGAGGCGGGAACGTCGTCCAGGGCGACGGCATCCTGCTCGACGGGAAGACCCTCTACGTCGTCCAGAACCGGATGAACCGGATCGCGGTCGTCGAGCTCGCACCGGACCTCGCCTCAGGGACGATCGTCGACCATCTGACGCATCCGGCCTTCGACGTGCCGACGACGATCGCCGAGCACGGCGACCGCCTCTACGCGGTCAACGCGCGCTTCGGAACCGACGACCCGGAGGACGCGGACTACAGCGTCATCGGGCTACGCAAATAGCCGCGCCGCCGAGCTCACCCGTCCTGCTCCGGGCGTGGCGCGATCACGACGGGGCAGGGCGGGTGTTCGGCGCACTGCCGGCTCACCGAGCCCATGACGAGCCCGAGCAGGCCGCCGTGGCCGCGCGAGCCGACGACGAGCAGCTCGGCGCCCTGCGCAGCCTCGATCAGGCTCTTCCCTGCCGGGCCCTCGACCGCCGCACGCTCGATCTCGACCTCGTCGGCCGACCCGTTCGTGACTCGCCGGAGCGCCTCCTCGATCACGGTCCCCGCCTGCGCCTCGGCCGCGCGCCGGATCTGGTCGCGATCCTCGGTGAAGACGGCCGGAACGGGCATGCCGCCGGCGGCCCCGAGGCCTGCCTCCGTGATGGAGGGATGCGGAGCCTGGTAGGCGTGGACGACGCGCAGCCCCGTCTGCCGTAGACGCGCCTCCGCCAGCGCCCACCGAAGAGCCGCGTCTCCGGCCTCGGAACCGTCGACTCCGACGACGATCGTGCCCATCGAGACCTCCTACATCCGATTTTGCCCGCAGCGGGCTGCCCGAAAACGACGTCCGTTCGACAATCGTGATCTTCGGGCATGCGAGCGCGCGAGGCAATACCCGAGGGAAGGAGGGCGATGGCCGTCTGCGAGGTCTGCGGCAACGACTACGACAAGGCGTTCGAAGTCACGTCGGAGGGAGCGACGCACACGTTCGACAGCTTCGAGTGCGCGATCCACGCACTGGCGCCGACTTGCGCGCACTGCGGATGCCGCGTGATCGGCCACGGCGTCGAGTCCGACGGCCGCATCTTCTGCTGCGCCCACTGCGCAGAGCAGGAGGGGATCGGCGACTTGCGCGACCGCGCCTAGCTAGGCGTCGGGCAGGACGTAGAAGGCGATCGCGGCGTACTGGCACGCCGCGGCCGCGATCACGAGCGCGTGGAAGAGCTCGTGGTAGCCGAACACGGCCGGCGCCGGGTCCGGCCGCCGGCGCGCGTACACGATCGACCCGGCGGTGTAGAGCACTCCGCCTGCCACGATCAGCACCATCCCGACGACGCCGATCCGCGCGAGCTGGGGGAACGCGACGACCCCGACCCAGCCGAGCGCGATCCCGATCGCGGCGGCGAGCCACTTCGGCGAGTCGACCCAGACCAGCTTCAGCAGCATCGCGGCCGCCGCCCCGCTCCAGACGATCGCGAGCACGACGACCTGCCAGGCCCCCGTGAGGACGAGCAGGCCGAACGGCGTGTACGTCCCCGCGATCAGCGCGTAGATCATCGCGTGGTCGAGCCGTCGCAGCCAGCGGCGCGGGCGCGGGCGCCAGTTCGGGACGTGGTAGAGCGCGCTTGCGCCGAACATCGCCGCGACCGCGAGCGCGAAGACGCCGGCGGAAACCCGTCCACGCAAGCCGTCGGCGGTGAGGACGAGCAGCGCGCCGAGAACGACGGCGACGCCGAAGGCGTACAGGTGGAGAACGCCCCGCAGCCGTGGCTTCTCGAAGTCCGAGAACTGCACGTCCAGACGGTAGCGCCGATCTGCTGCTACGGTCTCTGAACTACAGGACGAGTACCGGCGGCGCACTCCGCGCCTCCTTACCGTTCGTTACGTGGTAAGGAGGTGTTTTCATGGCAACCGGAACAGTCAAGTGGTTCAACGACTCCAAGGGCTACGGCTTCATCGAGCCCGACGAGAGTGGCAAGGACGTCTTCGTCCACCACAGCGCGATCACGGGCGAGGGCTTCAAGTCCCTCACCGAGGGCGCGAAGGTCGAGTTCGAGCAGGCTCAGGGCGAGAAGGGCCCCGAGGCCAAGAACGTCACGCTCGTCGGCTAGATCAGGTGAGGAAGGCGCGCCGCCGCGAGGCGGCGCGCCGCCCACCTCGAGGGAAGGAACGAGATGGCGGAGGGAACGCTTCTCTGGTTCAACGAGGAGAAGAACCACGGCTACATCACTGCCGACGACGGCGAGCAGTTGTACGTCCACGGCAGCGCGTTCCCGGGCGGCAACGGGATCGTCGGTCGCTGCAAGGGCTTGCCCGTGACCTTCGAGGTCACGGAGGACGAGTCCGGCCGGCGCGCCGAGCGTGTTTCCCTCGTCAGCTTCGACGCTCCTCGCCGCGCACGGCGCCGCAGCCGGGCCTAGCGAGACGGCCCCGGTACAGGGACCGCCCCGCCAGGCCTGATCGTTAGTAGCGTCGCTCGACGACGCGGTCGCCGCGGTGCCAGCCGCCCCACGTCGACCAGAAGGCCATCGAGAGAACGGCGCCGATCGCGCCGACGATCAGCAGGATGATCCCGATCGTCGTGAAGCCGATCAGCCACAGCACGGCCCCGAGAGCGATCAGCAGGATTGCGGTTCCCATGCCCACGTGTTGCCTCCTTTGTCGGTCCTACGCGGGTGAAACGGCGGCGGCGCTCTGGGCGTTACGCGGTCAAGCGCGGGTGTCAGACGCTCGGCGGTTCGCCTCAAAGGCAGACTGCTGGCTGGAAGTCCTGGTGGCCCCGTCGCGGCCAGCAGCGCTGAGTGACGACGGCGGTGCGGATCCGCCACTCGCGGGCCTCGCCACGGTCGAGCTCGAGCACGAAGCGGCGGGCGCGCACCGAGTCGTCGAGCAGGCCGTCCAGCACGACTTCGACGAGCGCCTCGGGGGCGTCCTCCGGGCCTCCGCGCGAGGCGATCGAGACGTTGCGAGCGGTGCTGCGGTCGACGCGGACGAACTCGGCGGCCGTCAGCGCCGCCGAGCGCTCCCACGTGCCCTCGACGTCGTCGGCGTGCTCGTTGAAGGCGCCGACCTGGAGCATTCCGAGGCCCTGTCCGGGCCCCGGCCAGCGCGGCTCGTCGTCGTCGCCGCCGCAGCCCGAAGCCAGCGCCGCCGCGAGCAGCGAGACGGCGAGCGCGGCACGCATGGCCTAGGACGCTGCGGTCTGTCCGGGCCGCGGCTCTTCGAGACCTGTCTCGGGCGGGCCCACGGGGACCGGCGCGAGCGGCCGCAGGTAGAGCCACTCGTAGGCCAGCGCCGCCGCGGCACCGCCGGCGATCGGGCCGACGATGTAGACCCAGAAGTCGTCCCAGACGTTGAAGACGAGCTCGGGGCCGAGCGATCGCGCCGGGTTCATCGCCGCTCCGGTCAGCGGCCCGCCGGCGAGGACGTCCATCGTGATCGTCAGGCCGATCGCCAGGCCGGCCACCGACTTGAACGTTCCGCGCGGGTCGGCAGCCGTGGCGAAGATCACCCAGACGAGCATGAAGGTGAGGATGCCCTCGAGCAGGACTCCCGACCAGACGTTGATCGAGTCCGTCACGACAGGAACGCCGGCGTCGACATCCGTCTCGCCCGGGAAGATCAGGCGCAGCGCGAGGGAGGCGAGCACTGCTCCTCCGACCTGGGCCACGACGTAGACGGCGGCGAGCGCCGGCTCCATGCGCCGGGTGACCAGGAAGCCGATCGTCACCGCCGGGTTGAAGTGGCCGCCGGAGATGTGCCCGACCGCCGACACCATCACGGCGATCGCGAGCCCGTGCGCGAGGGCGATTCCGACGAGGCCGGTCTGCGAGGCGAAGCCGATCGCGCCGACGCCGGCGAAGACGAGCGCGAATGCGCCCACGAGCTCGGCGACTGCACGGCGCAGCGCGTCCGCTGGCATGGGCGCCAGGGTAGGGTCGAAGTCGGACGGCGCCCTGGTGCTACCTTGGAGCCATGGGGGCCGACGGGGGTGACGCCGGGACGTACGAGGTTTCCTGCCCGCACTGCCACAAGCCGTTCGAGGCCGATCTGATGAGCGGAGCGGCCGAGCGCTACCGCGGCTTCAAGTGCCCCCACTGCAAGCTCTTCGTGCCGTACGAGCGCGCAGACGAGCAGGATCGCGTCGAGCCGGCGCCGCACCCGTAGGCGCGACGCGCTAAGAGAGTACGCCGCGGCTGCCGATAGGTGAGCCGTGGCCGTCGACGTTGCAGTTCCCGCCGCGCACGTTCGGGTGCGCGCGTTCGCGGTGCCAGTCCGCGCCGTCCTCGCCGGGATGGTCGCCGCCAGCTTCGCGATCCGCTGGCTGCTCGCACGCGCCCACGAGACGCCGTACTACTTTCCCGACGAGTACCTCTACCCCAGCTTCGCGAGGGGGATCGCGACCGGCGGGGTGCCGTCGGTGCGGGGGGAGACCGCGAGCTTCCCGGCGCTGCTCGAGCCGCTGCTCGCAGCGCCGGCCTGGCTGACCGGAGACGCCCAGCTCGCCTACGTGCTCACGCAGGGCATGCACTCCCTCGTGATGTCGCTGGCGGCGGTTCCCGCCTACCTGCTCTGCCGCCGACTCGGCGTGCGCGCCGGCTGGAGCCTCGGCGCCGCCGCGTGCGCGCTGGCGGCCCCGGCGCTCAGCTACTCCGGCTGGATGCTCGCCGACCCGGTTGCCTACCCGCTCGTGCTCGCCGCCGTCTGGGCCGGGGTCTCGGCGCTCGACCGCCCGTCGGCGCGAGGCCAGCTCGCCTTCCTCGCCCTCGCCGGGCTGGCGACCTTCGCACGCGTCCAGTTCGTCGTGCTACCGGTCCTCTTCGCGGTCGCCGCCTTCGTCGTCGAGGGCGGAAGCGTGCGCCGCGTCCTCCGCTCGCAGCGGGTCGTCCTCGGCTGCCTCGCGCTGCCCCTCCTCGCGGGCGCCGCGCTCGGGCTCGACCGCGCGCTCGGCTACTACTCGTCGCTCACCGAACTGGACGTGTCGGCGGCAGACATCGCCCGCTGGGCCGGCTCGGACGGGATGATGGTCGCGTACGCGTGCGGCTGGCTGGTCGTTCCCGGCGCGCTCGTCGGGCTCGCGCTGGGCCTTGCCCGGCCGGGCTCCCGCGCGGAGCGAGGCTTCGCGGCGCTGACCGGGCTGCTGGCCGTCGCGCTCGTCGGCCAGGCGGCCCTCTACGCGGCGAACGCCGACGACGTCGCAGTACGCGTCCACGAGCGGTACACGCTCGTCCTCGTGCCGCTCGCCGTCGTCGCCTTCCTCGTCTACGCGCACCGCGGCTTCCCCTGGCGGAAGGCGCTCGCGCTCGCCGCCGCCGGCCTGGTCGGGCTGTCGGCCTGGCTGCCGCTCTCCGGCTACACGATCGGCCACGGCAAGGACGACTCGCCGACGCTGCGCGCCGTCCTCAGGCTCTCACAGGAGGTCGGCGTCGCGAACGGGTCGCTCGTCGTCGCGCTGCTCGCGGCGGTGCTCTCCGCCCTCGCCGTCGCGCTGGTCTTCCTGCCGCGTCACGCCGTCCCAGTCGTGCTCGGCGCGACGATGGCGACGATGGCCGCGATCACCGTCGGCGCGGTCTCATTCGACCGAATGAACTCGCGCTACGTGCTCGCCGACGCGCTGCCCGACGGCCGTGACTGGGTCGAGCGGCACCGGCTCGGTCCCGCGACTCTCGTGCAGCTTCCCGGGGCCGACCGGGCGAGCGCGT
>Ga0299913_10000189_pt1 | contig 33799 bp, 23 predicted proteins | sample RVTome_9_FD_201360 | JGI IMG/M metagenome (GOLD analysis project Ga0299913, IMG submission 201360) | Soil microbial communities from uranium-contaminated site in the Upper Colorado River Basin, Wyoming, United States - RVT155D38 (version 2) ... | reverse complement strand
GCCACGTAGGCGGTGCCGTCCGGCCTTCCGGCAAGGTCCGGCACGGGCAGCGCGGCGCGGTTCACCTTGCCGCTGGCCGTCAGCGGCATGGCGTCCAGCGCGACGATCAGGCCGGGCACCATCGGGGCCGGCAGCCGCTCGCGCAGGAACCGCCGGAGCTCCTCAGGGCTCGCCGCGCCAGCCGGGCCTGAGACGGCCGCTGGGCCGGTTGCGCCCGCCGCGCCTCCCGTGGCCGCTGCGCCCGCCGTGCCTGGCGCGCTGGCGGCCGGGCCGGCGCCCGAGGCGACCACGTAGGCGACCAGGCGGCGGCCGCCGTCGCCGTCCTGCGGTGCGGTCACGACCGCCGCGCGCACCGCTGGGTGCGCGGCCAGCGCGCTCTCCACCTCGGCCAGCTCCACCCGCACGCCGTTGATCTTGACCTGATGGTCGACCCGGCCGAGGAACTCCAGGCTGCCGTCCGGCCGCCAGGCGGCCCGGTCGCCCGTGCGGTACAGCCGGCCGCCGGCCGGCCCGTGCGGATCCGGCACGAACGCGGCCGCGGTCAGGTCCGGCCGGCCGAGGTAGCCGCGCCCGACCCCGATGCCGCCGACGAACAGCTCGCCAGGCACCCCGACCGGCGCCGGCTCGCCGTACCCGTCGAGCACGAGGGCCCGCAGGTTGTCGATCGGGCGGCCGATCGGCACCGGACCGCTCGCCTGCTCGGGATCGTGGTCGGCGGCCGTCACGTCGATCGCGCATTCGGTCGGGCCGTAGGTGTTCACGATGCGCACGCCGGGGGCGAGCTCGCGCACCCGCGCGCACAGCTCGGCGTGCAGCGGCTCGCCGGCCGAGAACAGCAGCCGCAGGGCGCCGCAGCCCGACCAGTCCCCCGCGTCCACCAGCAGCCGCAGCACGGACGGCACCACCTGCAGCACGGTCACCCCGTGCTCGGCCGCCGCGCCCAGCATCACCTCGGGGTCGCGGTCGGCGCCCGGCGGCGCGACTACCACGGTGCCGCCGCTGACGAGCGGCGCGAAGATCTCCCAGCCGGCCGCGTCGAAGCTCAGCCTGGTCTTCTGCAGCACCCGGTCGCCGGCGCCGAGGCCGTGCGCGCGGACCGTCCACAGCACCCGGTTGGCGATGCCGCCGTGCGTCACGACCGCGCCCTTGGGGCGGCCGGTCGACCCCGACGTGTAGATCACGTACGCGGCGCTCTCCTGGCGCGGGCACGCCGGTGGTGGGGTGCCTTCAAGTACCACCACTGGGGGGTGTGGTGGTACTTGAAGGCTGGCCATTGCGGCGTCGACGAGGACGGTTCGCCTGCCGGCCGCCGCCACGGACGCGGCCAGGTCGCCTTCGGCCAGATCGCGTTCGGTCAGCAGCACCGGCGCGCCGGCCTCGCCGAGCACGAGCCCCAGCCGGGCCGGCGGCTGGTCCGGATCCAGCGGCAGGTACGCCCCGCCCGCCTTCCACACCGCGAGCAGCGCGACCACGACGTCGATGCCGGGCCGCAGCAGCACCCCGACAACGGTCTCCGCGCCCACGCCGTCGACGCCCGCCGCGCTGCCGGCGCCCACACCGTCAGCGCCCACACCGTCAGCGCCCGCCCCGTTGCCGCCCACACCGTTGCCGCCCACGCCGTTGGTGCGCAGCACGGCGGCCAGCGCGTTCGCCCTGGCGTCCAGCTCGGCGTAGCCGAGGGCGTCCGAGCCACAAACGACGGCCGGCGCGGCCGGGGTCCTGCGGGCCTGCTCGGTGACCAGCCGGTGCAGCGGCGCGAGCAGCGGCACCGCGCGCCCGGTGAGCTCGGGGCCGGGGCCGGCACCCTCGGGTCCACGCCCGGTGAGCAGCACGGCGCGCTCGGCGGCCGGCACCAGCGGCACCCGGCCCACGGCCTGCGCCGGGTCGGCGACCAGCGAGGACAGCAGCGCGAAGTAGTGGTCGACCAGGCGCCGCACGCGCGGCTCGTCGAGCACGTCGGAGGCGTACTCGAAGAGCACCTCCATGCCGCCACCGCCGCGGGACTGCACGTGCACGGTCAGGTCGAGCTGCGCGCCCTCCACGTTGAACGGGATGTCGACCACGCGCAGGTCGGTCGTGACGTCCTGCATCGGCATGTTGAAGCCGATCTGGACCAGCGGCGGATGGCTGCGCGCACCACCCAGCCGCAGGTCCTGCACGAGCAGCTCGAACGGCACGTTCTGGTGGCGCAGCGCCTCGGACAGGGTCTGCTTGACGGACGCGAGCAGCTCGCGGAAGGCCATCCCGCCGCCGACCTGCTGGCGGATCGGCACCATGTTGACGAACATGCCGAGCAGCTGCGCGAGCCCCGGCATGGTGCGCCCGGAAACCGGCGCGCCGACCAGGATGTCCCGCTGCCCGGTGTAGCGGTGCAGCAGGCCGAGGAAGGCGGCGAGGAACGTGATGTACGGCGTCACCGACTCGTCGCGGCTGAGCTGGCGGACCCGCTGCAGCAGCTCCGCGGGCACCTCCGCGGAGACCGTCGCGCCGCGAAGGCTGCGCTGCGCCGGGCGCAACCGGCCGAAGGACACGTCGAGCGGCGCCGGCAGGTCGGCCAGCTGCCGCCGCCAGTACGCCAGCTCGTCGGCGAAGCCGCCGTCGTCCGCCCGGCCCTTCTGCCAGCTGGCGAAGTCCGCATAGCGCAGCCGCGGCGGGGGCGGCTCGGTGCCGCTGAGCAGCTCCAGCCCGAGCATCGGCAGCGACGGCCCGTCGATGATCAGGTGGTGCGCGACCATCACCAGCATCTGCTCGTCGCCGGGCAGCTCGACGAGCGCGATGCGCCACAGCGGCGCGTTGTCCAGCTGGAACGGCTCCGCGCCGATCTCCAGCACGGTGTCGCGGGCCAGCTGGTCGACGTCGCCGGGCTCCATGGACCGGTCCAGCACCGGCACCTCGATCGGCACCGACGGCGCGATCACCAGCATCGGCTCCTCGTCCACGAGCCGCACCGACGCGCGCAGCACGTCGTGCCGCCGGGCGGTCCGCGCCGCGTTGCGCTCCAGCTCGGCGAGCGTGATCCGGCCGGGCAGCCGCAGCCCGGCGATCAGGTTGAACAGCTGCACGCCGGGCGCCAGCTGGCTGGTGAACCAGACCCGGTCCTGCGGGAAGGCCAGCGGGAACGGGCCGTCGCCCGGCGCCGGCGGGATGGTCTCCGCGGCCTCGACGGTGCGGCCCTTGGCCAGCCTGGCCAGCAGCGCCTGCTTGGCCGGAGACAGCCCCCGTTGGTCGGTCATGGCCGGCTACTCCGGCGGTGACAGGACTGACAGGGCCGCCCGCAGGTTGTGCGCAAACCGCTCCGGGTCGAACGCCTTGCCGATCTGCGGGGACACCGCGAACCGGGTCACGCCGGCCTCGGCGTACGCGGCCAGCCGGCTCCACACGTGCCGCTCGTCGCCGAACGCGGCGAGCGAGTCCACCATGTTGTCGGTGGCCCGGCCGGCCTTGAGGTCGGCGCCGAAGCCGGCGGCCTCGTACATCTTCCGGTAGGCCGGTACCCGGGTGTACCCGGCGACCGCGCGCCGGAAGTTCTCCCGCTCGTAGGCGTCGTCGGTCACCGAGATGCTCAGCATCATGGTGACCGGGAACTCGCCGCGTGGCCGCTCGCGGCGCGCCCAGCCGGCCCGCAGGTTCGGCATCACCACGTCGCTGATGTACGACGGCGGGCACATCCACAGCACCAGCCCGTCGGCCAGCTCGCCGGCGAGCTGCACCATCTTCGGCCCGAACGTGCCGAGGTGCACCGGCAGGTCGGCGCGCCGCGGGCCGGCGTAGGCACCGTTGCCGCTGTACCAGCGGCCGGTGTGGGCGACCTCGCCGTCACGGATCATGGACGTGACGATCGTCAGGTACTCGCGAGTGGCCTGCAGCGGCGGGCCCTGCTTGTGGCCGAGCATGAACTCGCCGACCATCGGGTTGCCGATGCCGAGCCCGAGGATCAGCCGGCCGCCGGCGATCTCGTCGAGGGTCAGCGCGTTCTGCGCCATCACCATCGGCGCCCTGCTGAACATCGGCACGATCGAGGACGCCAGCGAGGCCGTCTTGGTGTTCACGGCCAGCCCGCCGAGCAGCGTGAGGGTGTCCCGCTGGTTCGGCACCTGGATCATGTACAGCGTGCTGCAGCCGACCTGCTCGGCGATCGTGGCCCGCTCGTAGGTCTCGGCCAGCGACACGCCGGTCTGCTCGATGGCCGCGCCAATCCGAACTCCGGCAAGCATGCTCACCCGGCTCCCTCCAGGGCCTGTAGCTCGGCCATGGCCTCCTCGTCGGTGAGCCCGGCGATCCGCTCGACCAGGGCCTCCTCGATCGCCACCGCGAGCGCGCGGATGGTCCGCAGCTCGAACAGCTGGGCCACCGGCACGTCGGTCTTGAACCCGCGGGACACCTCGGCCACCAGTTGCACCGCGACCAGCGAGTTGCCGCCGAGCTCGAAGAAGTCGTCGTCGATGCCGACCTTGTCCAGCCACAGCGCGTTCTGCCACAGCTGCGCGAGCGTGCGCTCGGTCTCGGTCTCCGGCTCGACGTACGGGGTGCCGACGTTGCGCGTCGCCGCCGAGGACGGCCCGGCCGCGCTGGCCTGCTCCAGCAGCGCGGCGCGGTTGACCCGGCTGGTGCGCCTGCGCCGCTCCGCCAGCCCCTCGGGGCACATCACGATCTGCGGCGCCGGTGGGGCGTCCAGGATGGCGCGCACGGCCGCGTTGCCGTCGGCGGTGGTCACGCCGCCGAGCGCCTCGGTCTGCCGCAGCTCGCTGAACGTCGCGGAGACCGCGCCGGTGGTGGCGCCCGACATGTCGGCGACCTCTGGGCCGGCGGCCGTGCGCTCCTCGTCGAACCGCACGAGGGTGTAGCCCTCGATCGCGACGAGCTCGACGCCGTCGTCGTCGACCACGGTCACGTTGGCCTGGGTGAGGTCGGCGCTGGTCCGCTCGACCGGCCGGATGATCGCGTGGAACCGGGCCGGCAGCGGGCCGCGCACCACGGCCTTGCTGTACGCGAACGGCAGGTACCGCCCGTCGCCAGGCATCCGGATGCCCATCGCGGCCGTGCTGTCGAACGCCGCCGGGTGCAGCGCGAACTCGGCGAGGTCGTCGTGGTACTGCGGCGGCAGCGCGATCGTCACCACGTCGAGGTCCTGGTCCGCCGAGGTGCGCCGCGACACGATGTTGTCCCAGCGCGGGCCGAACTCCAGGATCTCCAGGTCGCTCTGGAACGGTGGCGTGGTGTCCTGCTCGCAGCCGCGCAGCAGCGCAGCCAGGTCGTGCGGCTCCGGCGGGTCGAGCCCGCCGAGCGGGCGGACGTGCCCGCGGGAGTACTCCTTGACCACCCCGCCGGGGGCGTGCCCGGTGATGGTGACCCGGAAGCCGCCCTGCCCGTCGCTGCGCAGCTCCGCGCGCACCTGCACGTTCTCCTCGGCGGCAAGCGGCCGGAGGAACTGCAGGTCCTTGATCTCCGCGGTCGGGTCGCCGGTGACCTCCTCGCACGCGGCGCGGACCAGCTCGAAGATCCCGGTGCCCGGCATGGTCGGGATGCCGTTGAGCCTGTGCTCGGCCAGCACCCAGCGTTCGGTGGACATGTCCACCTCGAACGTGACGGTCTCGGCCGCCTCGCCGCGCCGGTTGCGCAGCAGCGGGTGCTCGACCGGCGTGGCCGCGGTGCCGGCCGCGAGCTGGCTCATGATCGCCGGGCCGTGGATCTCGAAGGCCATGCCGGCCTCGACCCACGGCGAGAAGTTGATCGACACCACCCGCCGGCCGTCGCCCCAGCGGGCCTGCGCGAACGCGTCGAGCACGGCGTTGGCGCCGGTGTAGTCGCCGAGGCCGAAGTCGCCGTGCACCACGGCGATCGTCGAGTAGAACACGAACAGCTCCGGCTCGAAGAGCCGTTCCAGCACGTAGAGCCCGGTCACCTTGGGCGCGAAGACGGCCTCGGCCGCGGCCCGCGGGCGGGTCTCCAGCATGCCGCCGCCGGGCACCGCGGCCAGGTGGAACACGCCGTCGATGCCGCCGAAGGCGCGCTCGGCCTCGGCGCGCACGGCCCGCATCTGCTCCTCGTCGGCGACGTCGGCCGCGCACACCAATACCTCGCCGCCGGCCGCCTCGACCGCCTGGATGCTGCGGATGCGCCGCACCATCGGGTCGTCCTCGGCGCGCTCGGCGAGCACCGCCGGCCATTCCGACCGGTCCGGCAGGCCGCTCCGGCCGATCAGCACGAGCCGGGCCTTGGCCAGCCGGCCGAGCTCCTCGGCGAGCAGCAGGCCGAGGCCGCCGAGGCCGCCGGTGACGAGGTAGCGGCCGCGCTCGGTGAGCAGCGTGGGGATGTCGTCGGGGTCGACGAGCTCGACCCCGGAGTACGACATGGTCCAGCGCTTGCGGCCGCGGTAGGCCACCAGCTCGTCGCGGCCGGCCGAGGTGACCTCGGCGAGGAGCCGTTCGGCCGGCACCGGCAGCCCGACGTCCACGCTGCGGCAGCTGAGCGCCTCGAACTCCTTGGCACCCGTCTTGACCATGCCGAGCACGCTCGCCTTGGCCGGCTCCACCGCGCCGTCGCCGAGCACGTCCTGCATGTCGCTGGTCACCACACACAGGTCGGTCGGGGCGCCGCTGAGCAGCCGCGAGGTCTCCTGCATGGCGGCCAGCACGCTGTAGAAGCCGTGGTCGAGCCAGTGCTGGGCGTACTCCTCCTCGGAGCGGTCGGCCGGGCGGCGCCCGACACACCAGGCGTGCACCAGCCGCAGCTGCGCCGGCTCGCGGGCCGCCACCTCGCTCATCAGCCGCGCGTAGTCGCCGCTCTCCCCGACCCGCAGGGTGTACCTGCCGTCGCCGTGGCTCGCGTACTCGGCGCCGGGCTCGGCGACCAGCACGTCGGCGCCGGCCTCGCGCATCCCGCGCACGAGCTCGGCAATGCCGGACTCGCCCGCCGGGGCGAAGACCACCCAGGCCGTGCCGGGCTCGGCCAGCGCCTCCCGGCCGACCGCGGGAGTCGTGCTCTCGCGCCACACCGGCAGGTAGTACGGGCCGGTGTCGTCGGCGGCCACGTCGGCGGCGCCGTCCAGGTCGTCCTCGTCGGGGTCGACCCAGAAGCGCTGCCGCTCGTACGGGTACGTCGGCAGCGCCACCCGGCGCCGCGGCTCGGCGGCCCAGAACCGCTCCCACCGGACGGTCGCGCCGGCCGTCCACGCCCTGCCGAGCGAGTCGAGCAGCATCTCGACGTCGTCGCGCTCCTCGTGCGGATGCCGCATGGTCGGGATCGCCAGCGGCGCGGACTCCGGCGGCGCGCCGGGCTCGGCGTGCGCCGTGACCAGCCCGGACAGCACCCGGCCCGGTCCGACCTCCAGGAACACGTACCGGCCATCGGCGTTGAGCAGCTGCAGCGAGTCGGAGAACCGCACGCAGTTGCGCAGGTGCCGCACCCAGTACTCGGGGTCGACGGCCTCGTCGGCCGTGACGAACTTGCCGGTCAGGTTGGCGACGTACGGCATGCTCGGCGGGCTCAGCCGCACCGCGGTTACGCGCTGCCGGAACTCGTCGAGGATCGGCTCCATCAGCCGCGAGTGGAAGCCGTGCGAGGTGTGCAGCACGCGGGCGCCGACACCCTGCATGGACAGCTCGTCGCGCAGCTGCGTGATGTCCTCGTCGGTGCCGGACACCACGCACATGCCCGGGGCGTTCACCGCCGCGAGGTCCACCTCGGGCGGCAGCATCGGCGCCAGCAGCTCCTCGGAGAGCATGATCGCCAGCATCGAGCTCGGCGGCAGCGACTGCATGAGCGCGCCGCGGTCTGCGACCAGCCGCAGGCCGTCCGCCACCGAGAACACCCCGGCCACCGCGGCGGCCACGTACTCGCCGATGCTGTGCCCGACCATCGCGGCCGGCTCGATGCCCCACTCGCGCAGCAGCGTGACGAGCGCGTACTCGACGGCGAACAGCGCGGGCTGGGTGACGGCCGTCTGGTTCAGCCGCTCGGTCGCCTGGTCCGGGTCGGCGCCGTCGCCGGTGCCGTCGCCGGGGAACAGCAGGCCGCGCAGGTCGAGGCCGTGCGACGCGGCCAGCACGTCGTGGCACCGGTCGATCTCCGCGGCGAACGTCGGCTCGCTCTCGTACAGCCCGCGGGACATCTGCACGTACTGCGAGCCCTGGCCGGGCAGCAGGAAGGCCACCGAGCGCTCGCTGCGCGCCGCCACCGTCCTGGTGAACAGCCGCCTGCCGTCGTCGTCGGCGAGCGCGCCGGCCGCGTCCTCGCTGTTGCGGGCGACCAGGATGCGCCGCACCGGCATCGCCCGGCGGCCGGTGCCGAGCGTGTGCGCCACGTCGGCCAGCTCCAGGTCCGCACCCGGCCCGGCCAGGTGCGCGCCGAGGGCCGCGGTCGCCGCGTCCAGCGCGTTCGGCGTGCGCGCGGACAGCGTGATGAGCTGGTGGTCGCGGCGCGCGGGTGCCGACGGCTCCCGCGCCGGCGGCTGCTCGATGACGATGTGCGCGTTGGTGCCGCCGATGCCGAAGGAGCTGACGCCGGCGCGGCGCGGCTGGCCGCCGGCGCCATTGCCGGAAGCGCCGCCGTTGCCACTCCAGGAGTTCAGCTCGGTGTTGACGTAGAACGGGCTGGTGGTGAAGTCGATGCGCGGGTTCGGCTCGGAGAAGTTGATGCTCGGCGGCAGCAGCCCCTCGCGCACGCAGTGCACCGCCTTGATCAGGCCGCACACCCCGGCGGCCGCACCGAGGTGCCCGACGTTGCCCTTGACGGAGGCGATCGCGCGCCCGGCCGGCTCGCCGCCGTACGCCTCGGTGAGCGCGCCGACCTCGATCGGGTCGCCGACCAGGGTGCCGGTGCCGTGCGCCTCGACGTAGCCGATGGTCTGCGGGTCGACGGCCGCGTCGCGCAGCGCGGCCTTGATCACCGCGAGCTGCCCGCTCTTGCTCGGCGCGGAGAACGCGCCCTTGTCGGACCCGTCGTTGTTGATCGCCGAGCCGCGGATCACCGCGTGGATGGTGTCCCGGTCGGCGAGCGCGTCGCTCAACCGCTTGAGCACGATCGCGCCGGCGCCGCTGCCGAACACGGTGCCGCGCGCGTTGGCGTCGAACGGGCGGATGTGCGCGTCCGGGGCGAGGATGCCGCCCTCGTGGTAGAGGTAGCCGTGCACGACCGGCAGGATGATCTCCACGCCGCCGGCCAGCGCCATCTCGCACTCACCCGCGCGCAGCGCCTTGCACGCCATGTGGGTCGCGACGAGCGAGGTCGAGCACGCGGTGACCATGGAGACCGCGGGGCCGCCGAGGTTGAGCCGGTACGCGACGCCGGTCGCCAGGTAGTCGGTGTGGTTGGAGATGTGCACGGCCAGCTCGCCGACCGCGCGCATCACGCCGGCGTTGGGCTCCAGGTTCTCCTTGAGATAGATGTTCTCCTTGGCGCCGGCGTAGACGCCGATGCGGCCGTCGAACGACGCGGGCTCGTAGCCGGCGTGCTGCAACGCGGTCGAGCAGATCTCCAGGAACACCCGGTGCTGCGGGTCGAGTATCTCGGCTTCCCGGTGACTGATTCCGAAGAACGCGGCGTCGAGCATGTCGACATCGTCGATGATGGGCGCCGCTTTGATGTAGTTCGGGTCGCGCAGATACTTTTCCAGAATGCGCGCGGCCCGCAACTCGTCGTCGTCGAATGTGGAGATTGACTCGGTGCCGTCGAGAAGGTTCTGCCAGAACTGATCGACGTTTGCCGCGCCGGGGAATCGCGCGCTCATTCCGACTACGGCAATTGCGTCGCGATCGGTCTGTTCAGCCACCACGATCGGCCTCCTCGTCCGCCGGCGACAACCTGTGACGTGGGCATAAACCGCAGCGCCGACATGGCAGGTTTGGACGCATGTTGAGATAGTCAGCGCCACAGCGTGCGATGGCTATGCTGTGCCGGCTGCCGGCGGCGCGACAACCGCTGGCGATGGGATGGCGACAACTCGCCAGGGCCTTTCTCACCCATACTGCCCGCCGTCATGCTCGGCCACGAATCCGATCAAACACGGCACGAGGGTGGCTGTAGTTGACGATGCCGACAACGGTGGCCGACCTTGCCGGTCAGATCCGGCCCACACCCGTGGTGGCGGTCACCGTCGGATTCCATGGCGACGTCCACCGGGTTCTGCTCAAGCGCGAATGCCAGCTGCCGACCGGCTCGATCAAGTACCGCACGGCGGTCGGCCTGCTGCAGGACCTGGACCGGAGGAGTCCGCTGCGGCCGGGCACCGTCGTCGTCGAGTCCACCTCGGGCGGGCTGGGCTGCGCGCTCGCGCACCTGCTCGCGCCGCTCGGCTGCCAGCTCATCGCGGTGATCGACCCCAAGACCCCGCAGGTCACCCGCCGCGAGCTCACCAACGCCGGCGTCCACCTGCACTGCGTCACCGAGACCGACGGCTACGGCGGCTACCTGTACACCCGGCTGCGGCTGGTGGACGAGCTGTGCCGCGCCAACCCGGACTACCGCTGGACCAACCAGTACGACAACCCGGCCAACCCGCGGATCCACCAGGAGACCACCGGGCCGGAGATCATCGCGCAGGGCGGCCCGCTGCTCGACTCGATCTACGTGGCCGTCTCGACCGGCGGCACGCTCTCCGGCATCGCCGCGCACGTGCGCTCGCTCGACCGGCCCATCCAGCTGGTCGCGGTCGACGCGGAGGGCTCGCAGGCCACCACGCCGCAGCCCAACCGGTGGCGGCACCTCCCCGGCATCGGGTCCAGCCGCCGCGCCGGCCAGCTGCGGGCGGACAGCTACGACCGCGCGGTGCACGTGCACGACGCCCAGGCCATCGCGGTCTGCCAACTCTTCCACGCCGACACCGGCATCCGCCTCGGCGGCTCCAGCGGGCACGTGCTGCGCGCGTGCATCGCCGACCTGGCGGGCCGGCACCCTCCCGCGCAACCGCTGTGCGTATGCGCCGATGACGGCGAGCGATACGCCGACACCGTATACAACGCGGAGTGGCACGCGGCGGCCAAGCTGGACACCGAGATCGCCGACGGCATGGCCGCGCTGCGCCGGGAGGGGCTGAGCTTCAGCCTGGAGCCGGCATGACGCTGCCCGTCCCGGGACACCCCGAGGACCACCTGTACTACGTGCCGAGGGCAGAGGTCATCGCCGCCTGCGCCGGCGCGGACCTGGTCGGCCTCGTGGCGACCGCGCTGCGCGACCACGCCACCGGCGGCACCCTGCTGCCCGACGAGGCCTACCTGGGGTGGCAGGCGCCGGACGGGGCGGCGGCCCGCTCCCTCGCCATGCCCGGCGGGCTGGTCACCCCGGACGGGCTGGCGCTCGGCATCAAGGTGATCAACGGCTGCCTCAGCAACCCGGCGCGCGGGCTGGCCAGGGCGCAGGGCCTCATCCTGGTCTTCGACCAGCAGACCGGGTGGCCGCGCGCGCTGCTGGAGGCGGCGCACATCAGCGCGATGCGCACGGCGGCCGTCACCGCGCTCACCGTGCGGCACCTGGGCCGGCCGGGGCTCACCAGGCTGGCAGTGGTCGGTTGCGGCGCGCTGGCCAGGGCACACCTGCAGCTGCTGCCGGCCGAGCTGCCCGAACTGCGGCACATCGCCGTCTACGACAAGGACCCGCGGCGAAGCCACGAGCTCGCCGCCGACCTGCGCGCCATGTACCCCGGCAGCGGGCTACGCGCCGAGCACGCCGGCAGCGGGCTACGCGCCATGTACCCCGGCAGCGGGCCGGGCGCCCAGCACACCGGCGGCGGGCCGGAGGTCAGCGAGAGCGGCGACCCGCGCGAATGCGTCAGGGGCGCCGAGCTCGTCGTCACCACGACCACCACGACCACCGGGTACATCGGCCACGACTGGCTCAGCCCCGGCGCCCTGGTCGCCCACGTGTCGCTCGACGACGTGCTGCCCGACGTCGTGCAGCGCGCCGACCTGCTCGTGGTGGACGACTGGAACCTGGTCAGCCAGGACACCCGCCGGCTGCTCGGCGTGCTCTACCGCAAGGGGCAGCTGCGGTCGCCGGCCGGCGGGTACCACCCGGACAGCACGCCGGAGCCGGCGGCCCGCGCGGTGGACACCACGCTCGGCGACATCCTGGCCGGCAACCACCCCGGCCGCGCCGGACCGGACGACATCGTGCTCAGCAATCCCTTCGGGATGTCGATCCTGGACATCGCCATGGCCCACGCGATCCTGCCGGCCGCGATCGAGAACGGTGCGCGACGACTGCCGCGCTAGGAACACCATGGAATGGGAGGAATTGCGGTGAACCGCATTCGCGCTACTCGTCGATACCTGGTGGCAGCGGTCGGGCTGCTCGTGGCCCTGGCCGTCGCCGTGCCCCAGGTAGCCGCCGGCGGCAACGACGGAGCGCTGACGCAGAAGCAGCTCATGCCGGTGGGCTACGACGGATACCTGGTGATGGTGGGCAACGGGTCGTGGAACCTCACCCAACCGCACCCGGTCGTGCCCGGCTGCTTCGCCATGTTCTGCGACGGCATGTACTACCAGCGCGAGATCATGCGCCGCACCGCCGACCAGATCGCGCAGAAGGAGCAGGAGGCGGTCGAGCACTTCCGCACCCAGTTCGGCATCGACGTGAACGATCCGGCCAACGCGGGGCGCGTCCAGTTCCGCAGCTGGATGGCCGACCCGCGGTGGAACTACCGGGTGTACTCGTGGGGCGGTCGGGCCGTGCCGGCAAGCGGCTACGAGGTGCGCGACGGCGGCTGGGGCGTGTGGATCACCGACCCGGCCGGGTACACCCTGGGCGGCGAAATGGCCGGCGTGCACGTGAAGTCGCAGGGGTTCGCCTTCACCGGCGACTACAACGTCCTGCTCACCAACCCGGCCGGCAAGCCGAAGGAGGAGTTCGTGCTGTCCTACCGTGGCGACACGTTCATGGACGGCAACCAGGTCGGCGACACGGCCTTCTCCTGCGCGCTGTCGAGCAACAGCTTCGCCACCGATGAGATCACCGGCTTCGCGCAGGGCTTCATGCACGTGGCCGTCAGCCCGCAGGGCGTCGCCGACGCCAACCTGCGCAACGTCATCACGTTCGGCAAGGCCGGCGACCGCCGCTGACACCCTCCAGTAATGCATGGAACTGTGCCATTGTTGGCGGGTGACCGAGCTGTCGAATCGGGCCGGGTTGTCGAACCGTGAGTACACCAGGCTCGTCGAGGAGGAGCGCTACCCCGAGGACCCGTGCGTTCCCCTCGACGAGCCGTTCGTCAACCAGGCCGGAAGCATCGTCAACCTGCTGCTGGAGAAGTTCACCTCAGCGGCGCTCATCCGCTCGAACGCGTACGCGATTCGCGCGAACCACTACCACAAGACCGACTGGCACTACAGCCTCGTCGTCTCCGGCTGCATCGTCTACGGCTGGCGCCCGGCGGGCAGCCGCGCTGTCCCCGAGATCCGGCGGTTCGTCGAGGGCCAGATGTTCTTCAGCCCGCCCATGGTGGAGCACGTCATGTACTTCCCCGTCGAGTCCAGCTTCGTCACGTTCGCCAGGAACGTGCGCGACCACGAGTCGCACGAGGCGGACGTGGTGCGGGTCACGCCGCTGCTGAAGGCGGTGTGGGTGCCGGCCGATGGCGCGTTCCGGGCCAGGCTCAACGAGGAGGCCGTCGACCCGGCGGAGCTGTCGGCGCACCTCGCCCGCGGTGGCGGGGGGGACATCGCGTGAGCCTGCTGCGGCTGCGACGGTCCTGCGTGCTGTGTGGGGCGTCGATGCGCGACCGGAAGGTGCTGACGCTGCCGGCCACCCCGCCGGCCAACGAGTTCGTGGACGCGCCGCGGGAGCAGGAGGTGTTTCCGCTCGCGCTGCAGCTGTGCGGCCGGCCGGACTGCGGGCACCTGCAGCTGGAGGCGGTGGTCGACCCCGAGCGGCTGTTCGGCGACTACGTCTACGTGGCCGGCACCTCGCCGGTGTTCGTCGAGCACTTCGCGGGGTACGCGCGCCGGCTCGTCGAGCTCGAAGGGCTCGGCCCGAGCTCCCTCGTGGTCGACGTCGGCTCGAACGACGGCACGCTGCTGGCCCGGTTCGCCGAGCTGGGCGTGCGCCGGGTGCACGGCGTGGAGCCGGCTTCCAGGATCGCCGCCGAGGCCAACGAGCGCGGCATCCCCACCACGACCGCGTTCTTCGACCGCAAGGTGGCGCTGGAGCTGCGCCACTCGCTCGGCGCCGCCGACGTGGTGACCGCGAACAACGTGTTCGCCCACATCGACGACCTGGAGAACACCGCGCTCGCGGTGCGCGACCTGCTCGCACCGGACGGCATCTTCGTCTTCGAGGTGTCCTACCTGCTCGACGTGGTGCAGAAGCTGCTGTTCGACACGATCTACCACGAGCACCTCTCCTACCACGCGGTCCGGCCGCTGCGGGCGTTCTTCGACCGCATCGGCATGACCCTGTTCGACGCCGAGCGGGTGCCCACCCACGGCGGCTCGATCCGTTGCTACGCGTCGCGGCGACCCCGGCCGGTGTCCGGCAACGTCGACCACCTGGTCGCGCTGGAGCAGCGGTCGTCGCTCTTCAGCCAGCAGACCTACGCTGAGTTCGGCGACCGCATCGCCGCCCGCGGCAAGCAGCTGCGCGAGACGATCACCGGCCGGCGCGAGGGCGGCGCGAGGTTCTGCGGCTACGGCGCGCCGGCCAAGCTCACCACGCTCGTGCACGCCATGGCGCTCGACGGCGGCGACTTCGAGTTCGTCGTCGACGACAGCCCGTGGAAGCGCGACCTCTTCACGCCGGGCAAGCACATCCCGGTCGTCGGGCCGCAGGCGCTCGCCGAGGCGTCCGGCCGGGGCTACTGGTGCGTGGTGTTCGCCTGGAACTTCTTCGACCCGATCGTGGCGCGCAACCGGGACTGGGCCGGCTCGTGGCTCAACCCGATCGACGGCGCATGCCTGCGGACCCCGACTCCCCCGAACGATCTGGCAGCGACCTAGCAGCGAGGGCGGCCGAATGGGATTCCTACTCGACAGCGACATCGACGAGATCTGTCACAAGCTGGGCCACGGCGCTCGCGAGTTCGCCGGCCGGCGCATCCTGATCACCGGCGCGCGCGGCTTCCTCGGCCGCTACTTCACCGAGGTGTTCCTCCGGCTCAACGCCGACATCCTGCGCGACCCGTGCGAGGTCGTCGCGCTGGACAACCTGCGCACCTCCGGAGAGCTGGGGGCCGAGCTGCCGAGGGACCGCAACTTCGCGTTCGTCGAGCACGACATCGTCCAGCCGTTCTACCCGGAGCGGAAGGTCGACTTCATCATCCACGCGGCCGGCATCGCGAGCCCGTACTACTACCGCAAGTGGCCGCTGGAGACGCTGGAGGTCGCCACCACCGGCCTCAAGAACACCCTGGAGCTGGCCCGCAAGCACGGCTCGCGGCTGATCTTCTTCTCGTCGTCGGAGATCTACGGCGACCCGGACCCGGCGAACGTGCCGACCATGGAGAGCTACCACGGCAACGTGTCCTGCCTTGGCGCGCGCGCCTGCTACGACGAGTCCAAGCGCCTCGGCGAGACGCTGCTGCGCATCTACGCCGAGAAGTTCGGCGTCCAGGGCGTGATCGTGCGGCCGTTCAACGTGTACGGGCCGGGCATGCAGAAGCTCGACTACCGGGTGCTGCCCAACTTCGCGGCGAAGGTCCTCGCTGGCGAGCCGGTCGTGGTCTACGGGACCGGCAAGCAGACCCGCACGTTCTGCTACGTCACCGACGCGGTGCGCGGCTTCATCGGCGCCCTGCTGCGCGGCGAGCCCGGCGAGCCGTACAACATCGGCGCGCCGTCGCCCGAGGTGTCGATGCTCGACCTGCTGGAGACCATCCGCGGCGCGCTGCCGCACCTGCAGTTCGAGGTGCGGCTCGCCGAGCACCCGGACAGCTACCCGGCGGACGAGCCGCAGCGGCGCTGCCCCGACCTGACGAAGGCCCGGCTGCAGCTCGGCTACGAGCCCGAGGTCGCGCTGGAGGACGGGCTGCGGCGCTTCTTCGGGTGGGCCGAGGATGCCTACCGCTGACGGCGGGCTGCGGCTCGGGCTCGTTGGTCTGGGCCGCTGGGGCCGGCGCTACCTGGAGACGGCCGCGCGCGTGTGGCCGTCCGGCGAGGTGGCCTTCTCCGACGTGGCAACCCGGTCCGCCGCCCCCGCGCCCGCCTCCGCCTCCGCTCCCCGGCACGTGGGCGTCCCACGCTCCGCCTATCGAGCATTGGGACGCCCACGTTCGGCTGCGGGTGCGGCTGCCGGCGGCGCAGGTGGTGGTGCCGCCGGCGCGGGTAGCGCGGGCGCGACCGGCGCGGGCGCGGCACGGGTGTGGGCGGACTGGCGGGAGCTGGTGCGGACGGCCGAGCTGGACGGGCTGGTCGTCGCGTCCCCGGCGTCCACCCACTTCCCGATCGCGGCCGCCGCCCTGGAGCGCGGGCTGCCGGTGCTGGTGGAGAAGCCGGCGGCACTCAGCGCGGCCGACACGGGGACATTGCTCGACCTCGCCGGCCGCGCGGGCCGGACCGTCATGGTGGCCCACCAGCACCTGCACGCCCCGGCGTTCGAGCGGCTGCTGGCCGTTGTCGTGGCGGCCGCGCCACCCGTCGCCGACATCGAGTGCGATGCGGGCGGCGACGGACCGGTGCGCGACGACTGCGACGCCCTGTGGGACTACGCGCCGCACGACCTCGCGATGGCCATCCGGCTCGCCGGGCCGGGCGCCGGGTACACCGTCGAGTCGTCCTCGTGCGCCGGCGCCGGCGGCCGGCAGGCCTGGGCGTTCGTCGTGCGCGCCGACCGCACCACGATCCGGGTGCGGGTGTCGAACGCGCTGCAGGCCAAGGTGCGGCGGCTGCGCGTCACGCTGGCCGACGGCACATGCCTCACCTACGACGACCGCGCCGATGACAAGCTCGTGGCCGACGGCCGCCCGTTGCCGGTGTCCGACGAGCTCCCGCTCGACCGGCTGCTGCGCGCCTTCGGCTGCCGCATCCGCGGCGGCGACGCGACCACCGACGACCTCGCGCTCGCCGTCACCATCGCCCGTATCCTCGAGGACGTCCAGACCCGCTGCCGGCAGTCACCCGCGTCCCGCTGAACCCGCACTCGCGAAGAACCCCTTCCCGCGAGGGGCGGCCTTTCGCCGTCGAACACTGCGATTGGCGTGTGGCCTTTGGCGGACCCGCTACTTGACTGGGAGGTCCTGACATGACCAGTAAGTTCACCGAGCTTGCGATCGACTGTGCCGATCCCAACGGTCTCGCCCGGTTCTGGTGCTCGGTCCTTGACTACGAGGTGCAAGACGAAGACGACGGAATTGTCACAATTGGCTCCCCTATGGTGCCTGAAGGCAAGAACCACCTTGGCCCAGTGCCACCGACGTTGACATTCGCGCACGTGCCCGAGGGCAAGACCGTCAAGAACAGGCTCCACCTCGACGTCAACCCGACCGACAGGGAGCAAGAGGAAGAGGTCCGTCGCCTGCTCGACCTGGGTGCTCGACCCGCCGACGTCGGCCAAGGCGATGAGAGCTGGGTCGTGCTTGCCGACCCAGAGGGGAACGAGTTCTGCGTCCTTGCGGACCGCCGCCCCTGATCGGAGCCGCACACCGCGCCAGACCTACTTCCGCCCTCGCCTACCCGCGCTCACGCGAACACGATGAGGAGCGCCTCCAAAGATGGAGAATCCCAACCCGAGCAAGATCAAACTCTGCCAACCTCTTGACTCATGACACGACGATGAGTGGGCCGGCCGGGCGCTTTGCGGTGGGCACGTTGCTACCGGAAACCTGAACAGTCCGGCCGGAAACGCACCCACCGCAAAACTGGTTGCGGTCGACGAGATCAGTCGAGGAAGCCGCACAGCGCGGCGGTGGCGCCGCCGCTGCGGTCGACGATCGTCGGCGGCGTCGAGATGGTGCCGGTCTGAGGGCTGGTGAAGCCTGCGGAGACGAGCGTGCCCTTCGAGAACCCGCTCACCGTGATGACCTTGCCCGCCTGGCCCACCGGGCAGTCGCTCGTCACGACGTCGACCGAGGAGTTCTGGTTGGCGACGAACCTGAGCGTCAGCGCGCCGCCGGCGGTGCCGGGTACGCCCACCTCCTTGGTCTGGCCGCCCGCGGTGATCGTCAGCGACGCCGGCGGGGTCGCCGGCACCTCGGTCGAGAACTCCCCTGACGCCTCGACCGGCACGTTCTGCGCCTGGGCAGGGACGGCGAATGCGACCGCGGAGAGCAGGGCCGCACCGGCGGTGGCGCCGAGCAGCCGGATAAATGGCTTCACGATTCTCCTTCCGATAAGCACGCGATTATTCTCCGGACCGCCCAGAATCGGCCGAGCTCCAATAAAGTGAATGCTCCGACGACTGGGCGGCTGAACGAATCATCGATGCCCGCGGCCGGCGTGACAATGGGGTGGTCCGAAGCCTCGTAGCCGCTGGCAGGCTTCGGTTTCGCCGCTTTTGCGCCGGAGCCGAACGGAGGGTCACTACGGCAGCCCGAAGAACGGTTCCGCAGCGGTAAAGCTAATAGCCGTGAAGGGTCAGCGCGGTCCCCAACTGGCTCCTGCGCGCGATACCGAGCTTTCGGTAGAGCTTTGTCAGGTGCAGCTCGACGGCGCGCGAAGTCACCCGCAGCGTGCTCGCTATTTCGCGGTTGGTGAGGCCGCTGACGGCCATCGTCGCGATGCGCAGCTCGTGCGGCGTCAGCTCGCACGGCGCGCCGGGCAGCCGGCCCGCCGGCAGCGCCCGCAGGTCGTCCTCGATGCGCGCCTGCAGGGCCACGCCGCCGCAGCGCTGGGCCAGGTCCCTGGCGCGCTGCAGGGTCGCCGCGCACTCCTCGGTCCGTCCCGCTCTGCCCTGCGACGCGCCGAGCTCCGCCAGCGCGTGGGCGAGCTCCAGCCTGGCGCCGGACTCCTGCAGCGCTGCCACGGCCTCCGCCAGCAGGGCGCGACCGCGCTGGTCCCGGCTCACCGTGCCGGCGGTGCGCAGCGCGATGCCGAGCGTGCGCGGCGCGCCCCACCTGCGGGCCAGCGTGAGGTTCTCCGCCGCCAGCTCGGCGGCCTGGTCTGGCCGGCCGAGGCGCGCGGACAGCAGCGCCGCGTACGAGCGCCAAGAGACGACCGCGGGGTTGAGCACCCCGATCTCCCTTAGCCGGCGCCCGGCCTCCAGGTGGTCCTCCAGCGCGGCCCGCAGGTCGCCGGTCGCCGCGCGCAGCCGTCCCCGGCAGCCCAGCAGGTAGTGGTATCGCCAGCACTCCGGCAGGTCTCCGCTGAGCCCGGCGTACTCGACGGCCTCCCTGGCGATGGTGAGCTCGTCGCGTTCGACGGCGGCCTCGATGAGCACCGGCAGCGCGATGGCCGCCGCCATCCACCGCGCGGCACCCAGCCGGGACAGCGCCCGCATCGAGTCGCGCGCGGCCGTCAGCGCGACGGCCAGCTGGCCGGACCGGTAGCTGATCATGGCCGTCAGGGTGGCGGCCACCTCGGCGACGAGCGGGGCCTCGCGCTCGCCGTCGAGCTGCGCGCAGCACTCCCGCGCTTCGTCCAGGCGGTCGGCGAAGACCAGCGTGAGGACCGTGCAGCACAGCTCCGACGCGGCCCTGAGGTCGTCGCCGTCCGCCGACGGCACCCGCTCGCGCCACGCGCGGGTCGCGAGCTCGACGGCCCTGGCCGCGGACTCGCCGCGGGCGCTTGCGGCGTAGGAACGCGCGATCGCCAGCAGCCGCCGCGCCGCCCCGCAGTCGCCGCGTACCGCGCCGAGGTGCTCGATCGCCGCCCTCGGGTGGCTGAACACCTCCGCCATGCCCAGCGCCTGCAGCAGCTCGTCGCGCGACTCGTCGGGCAGGGGTTCGCGCAGCGCGCGCCGCAGGCAGGCCAGCGCGAGGTCCGGCGCGCCGTCGGCGATCGCCTGCCGACCCACCGTGCACAGCGTCTCGGCGACCCACTCGCCCCTGACCGACGTGGTCTCCAGCAGGTGCGCCGCGATCCGCTCGGGCGCGGCGCGCTCCGCCCACAGCAGCTCGGCGGCGCGCGCGTGGATCGCGTCGCGCTCCACCGGGGACACGTCCTGGGCCACCGAGGCCTGGGCGACCGATGAGCGCAGCTCCAGCCGCGGGCCAAGCTCCAGGATGCCCATGCTGACCAGCGACTGCGCCGCCTCGGCCGCCACCGGCAGCGGCAGCCCGGCGGCGGCCGCGGCCACCTCGGGGTCCGGGCTGCCGAGCACGGCGACGGCCCTGGTCAGCGTCGCCAACGCCGGGTCGTGCGCGCGCAGCCTGGACAGCAGCCGGTCGGCCAGCCAGGGCGGCCGGCAGCGGCGTACCCGGCCGACGGCCCGCGCGTCCGGCGTCACCCCGTCGTCGCGCAGCGCCTGCAGCAGCTCCTCCAGCACGAACGGGTTGCCGTCGGTGACGGCATGGCAGGCGGCGACGAAACCGTCGGCCACCACGTGCGGGGCCAGCGCGGCCCGCACGAGCTGCGCGCAGTCGTCGACGGTCAGCGGCCGCAGCGCGAGCCGGCGGGCGGCCGCCACCACCTCGACCAGCAGCGCCCGATCGGTGGCCCGGCCGCCCAGGCCGAGGGTCATCGCCAGCACCGCCGGCATCCGGTGCATGCGCCGCTGCAGGTAGGCCAGCCAGCGCAGCGACGGCGGGTCGGTCTGGTCCACGTCGTCCACCGCGAGCAGCAGCGGCGCCCGCGCGGTCAGGTTGGCGGCCAGCCGGTGCAGCGCGTGCAGCACCGCGGCCTCGTCGGCCAGCCCTTCCGGGTGGATGGACCATTTGCCCGACTCCAGCGGTGCGCTGGTCCATTCGCCCGGCGGTGGCACACCCGGCGGCAGCACGCCCGGCAGCACACTCGGCGGCACCTGCTCGAAGAGCTGCCGAACCACCCCGAACGGGACGTCCCGTTCGGCCACCGAGGCGCGCGCGGCGAGCGGGATGAACCCCAGGTCCGCCGCCCTGGCGACCGCGGCGTCGAGGACCGTGGTCCGGCCCATTCCGGGCACGCCCTCGATGCAGACGGCCCCCGCGGTGCCGCGCCGCGCGGCGTCGAGCGCGTCGTAAACAGCGGTGAGCTCACGATTGCGGCCGACGACGAGTCGCCGGAAAGGCTGAACCGCATCAGCGGATCGCGCATACACGGTGCTCGATTCCTCCTACCGGTAGCCACGTTGAGTGACACACCCAGTAGGGACGGAGAACCGGGCGGCAATGCGCAGATCACCACCCATTCAGAGCAATGCGCTCCTAACGGTTCTGCGCGAAGAAGTCCAGCAGCAGCGCGTTGACCTCGTCGGGCTTCTCCAGGAATCCGAAATGGCCGCAGCCGTCCAGCTCGACATATCGGCAGTCGGGTATCGCGTCGGCCACCTCGTGGCACAGCGCGGGCGGCGTCAGCACGTCCTCGGCGAAGCTCACCACCAGGCACGGCCGGCGCACCTTGCCGAGCGCGGCCCTCCTGTCGTCGACGACGGTCGCCTCGTACTGCGCGGCCGGCCCGATCCCGCGCACCGGGAAGTTCCGGAACACCGCGAACCAGTCGGCGGCCGACCGGTCGTCGGACAACGTGCGCCTGGAGAACAGCTGCAGCATCGCGCCGACCGCGTCGTAGTCGGCATGGTCGCCGTTCGCGTCGCGGACCCGCGCGGCATAGGCGCGGGCCGACGCGCCACGGAAGAAGTCCGTGCGGCACCGGGTGCCGAGCATGACGGCGGCCGCCACCAGGTCCGGCCTGGCGAGCGCGAGCTCCTGCGCGACCATGGCGCCCAGCGAGGCTCCGACGATCCGGCACCGGCCCAGGTCCAGCCCGGTGATGAGGTCGACGGCGTCGGCCACCAGGTCGCCGATGCGGTACGGCCCCGGCGGCACCGCGGACGGCGGGGTGCCCCGGCTGTCGAAGATCACGGCCCGATAGCCGGCCGCCACGAAGGCCGGCACCTGGTGGTTCAGCCAGACGGCCGACCTCGTGCCGGCAGGGGGGATGAACAGCACGGGCTCCCCGCTGCCGTACACGTCGTAGTTCACCTGGGTGTCGGAGACGATCGCGGTCGGCACGTGGTCAATTGTGCCGCTCACCTGCCCCGTCGCGGTGACGAGTTCGTGCCACTTCGGCTCCGGCGCATTGTTCGGGCCCGGCCGGAGTGTGGAAGCTGGCCGCATGTCACGCCGCCGTCGCCTCGTTTCGATCCGGGACCTGTCCGACGCCGACCTGCGCCAGCTGACCGAGCGCGGCGCGTGGTTCGGCGGCCGGGCCGCCGACGGCTTCGAGCCGCTGCGCGGCCTGGTGGTCGGCAGCTTCTTCCGGATGACCTCGACCCGCACGAGGACCGCGTTCGCGAGCGCGGCCCTTCGGCTCGGCGCCGGACACGTCGCGTACGGGCCGAACGACCTGCAGCTCAACACCGGCGAGTCCATCGAGGACACGGCCAGGGTGTTCGGCCGGATGCTGGACGCCCTGGTGGTGCGCACCGACGGCCACTCCGCCGAGCTGGAGGCGCTGGCCGGCCAGGAGCGGATGGCCGTGATCAACGCGATGAGCATCGAGGAGCACCCGACGCAGGCGCTCGCCGACCTGACCACAATGCACCGGCAATTCGGGCGCGTCGACGGGCTGCGCGTGCTGTACGTCGGCGAGGGCAACAACTCGGCCGTCGCGCTCGCGCTCGCGCTGAGCAGGTTCGGCGAGGTGGAACTGACCCTGTGCTGCCCGCCCGGCTACGGCGTGGACCCCGAGGTGGTGGCGCTCTCCCAGCGGCAGGCCAAGGCGCACGACGGCGTACTGCTCGAGTCGGACGACCCGGCCACCGCGATGTCCGACGCCGACATCGTCTACACCACGCGCTGGCAGACCACCGGCACGAGCAAGCCCGACCCGAACTGGCTGCAGGTGTTCGACCCCTTCCGGGTCGACGAGCGGCTCATGGAGCGGCACCCAAGGGCGATCTTCATGCACGACCTGCCGGCGCACCGCGGCCAGGAGGTGACCGGCGCCGTGCTGGACGGGCCGACGAGCATCGCCTTCGACCAGGCCGAGAACAAGCTGCACAGCGCCAAGGCCGTCCTCGAATGGTGCCTTACCGCCTGACGGCCGGTGAGTGGCGATAGGTGCCATAGCACCTATCGCCACTCACGGCGGCGGCTACGGCGCATCCATGACGTCCCGGCGCTTGATCTTCGCCTTCCGGCCGTCGTCGTGGAACCACACGATGCCCTCGTACGGCAGGTCGGACAGGTACTCGCGCAGCGAGTCGTAGCTGCGCACCGAGTTGTCGAGCAGTGGCGCATCGGAATGGTAGACAAGGCTGTGGACGCTCACGTCCTCCGGATTCCCGTTGATTTCCGGGCCGTACAGCTCGTAGGTGCCCGGTAGTGGCCGCTGCGACCCTGGCGGCCGGTACAGCTCGATCGCCTCGTCGAAATACTTCGCCCACGGCGACGTCGCCAACGGCTCCGCCCCGACCCGAATGCCGCGGTCCTCGGCAATCGTGCAGAAACCGGGCGGCGGCTCTTCGCCCGGCCGGACCTCCAGGCGTGCCCACCAGTTGCCGAACTCGTCGAGTATCACGCACTTGCCGTCGTACTTGCGCTTTGCGACGCCTTCCCCGTCGATGACCCATTGGCAGCGCCGGTGCACCTCGCGGGTCAGCCGGCGCCGGTCCTGCGGATCACGCATGAACAGGGTGGAGATCTTCTGCATGGTCGACTCCCTAGGGGCTATCCGAAGTCCGTCCTGACGCCGAGGCGAGCGCCCTGCGTCGAACGACCAGTGCGATGACCAGCAATGCGGCCATCCCGAACAGCGACACCGGGTCGACGATCTTTCGGCCGCCGAGGTGGGTGTCGATGATGTGCGCGATCCCGCTCAGGGTCGCGCCGGTTGCTGCCCCCAGAAATGCCGCGCTCAGCGCGTCTGTCCAGAACAACGCCGCGATCATCACCACAGCTATGGCCACCATGAACGCGCCCATGTCGTGCACGAGATGGCGGCTGAACGGTGGGAACGTCGCCACGTGCTCGGTGAAGGACTCGGGACCCAGGTACGCCCACAGCCCCGGCAGCCCGAAGAACGCGGCGGCGATTATCGCGGTCACTTGCTCCAGACGTCGCCTCATGTGGTCTCCTCTGCCTTCCTTCCCAGTCAGTGAGCGGCGGTGAAGGTGACGGGCAGCCGCTCCAGCCCGTTGACGACGATCGAACTCAGCCGGACCGGTTCGCCGTCGAGCTCGATCCGGACATTGCGCCGCAGCAGCTCGTCGTAGAGCAGCCGCAGCTCGGCCCTGGCCAGCGCGACGCCGACGCAGTAGTGCTCACCGAAGCCGAGCGCGAGGTGGCGGTTGGGCTGCCGCCGGACGTCGAAACGGTCCGGCTCGTCGAAGACGTCCTCGTCCCGGTTGGCCGACGGGTTCCACAGGGTCACCGCGTCGCCGGCCTCGATGCGCCGGCCGCGGATCTCCACCGGGCGCACAGCCGTCCGCATGATGTGGGTTGCGCTGGAGGTCCAGCGCAGCACCTCCTCCACGGCCGACGGCAGCAGCGCCGGGTCCGAGCGCAGCGCCGCCCACTCGGCGGGGTGCTCCAGGAGGGCCAGCATGCCGCCCGACGCCGCGATCCGGGTGTTCTCGGTGCCGCCGACCAGCAGGTTGTCGCAGTTCAGGATGATCTCGTCCTGGGTCAGCGGGCTGCCGTCGATCGTCGCGGTGGCCAGCACGCTGACCAGGTCGTCCTGCGGGTCGCGCGCCCTGCTGCGCTGCAGGTCCTCGAAGTAGCCGAGGATCTCCAGGTGCGCCAGGCGCCGGTCGAGCGCGTCGCCGGCGCCGAACGCCCTGCTGGTCAGGCCGAAGATCGGCTCCCAGTCGACCTTGGGCACGCCCATCAGCCGGCAGATCACGAACAGCGGGACGCGCGCCGCGATGTCGGTGACGAAGTCGCAGCCGCCGCGCTCGACCGCGCGGCTCACCACGTCGGAGGCGACCTCGCGCATGTCCGCCTCCAGCGCGCGCACCGACCGCACGGCGAACGCACCGTCGACGAGCGCGCGCAGCTGGCGGTGCCGCGGCGGGTCGGTCAGCGCGAGCGTCCGGCCGCCGCCCGGGTCGGCGCCGAGCACGGCCGGGCGCAGCAGGATGCCGCCGGCCGAGCTGAACGTGTCCGGGTCCTTGTACACGGCGCGGATGTCGTCGTACTTGGTCAGGGCCCAGAAGCCGGGCAGCTGGGTCGGCTCGTGCCAGCACACCGGGTCGTTGGCCCGCAGCCATCGCCACAGCGCGAACGGGTCGCCGTGGGCGTACAGGTCTGGGTCGACCAGGTTGACCCTCGGTGGCGACTCGGTGGGTCCGGCGCTCATGCCGGCGCCTGGCGCCGTGCCTCTTCTTGGGCATGCCGTTGGGCGCGCCGCCCGAGCTCCCAGTTGTCCACGACGTGCATGCCGCCGATGCACCACACGCCGGACACGGGGCTGCGGTCGCCGCGCAGCCTCGCCCGCAGCTCGGCCCATGCCAGGTTCTCGCAGCCGGGGGTGCCGAGCACCACGGCGAGCAGCAGGCTGGCGGTGGCGTAGCCGAGGTAGCCGACGTCGACGAGCCACACCATGTCGCTCAGCGGCGAACCCCACAGCGAGCCCGACGCCAGGCTGACCACGGCCGCCAGCACCACGACCGCGGCGATGGCGGCCAGCACCATCATCCGCTGCCGCCGGGCCAGCGGGACGAACCTGGTGACCAGGTCCACGATCAGCACGGCCACCACCACGGTGAGGATCCAGGGGGCCGGGACCCGCAGTTGGTCCAGGTCGCGGAAGCCGGTGATGCCGATGTCGGCCAGCACGTAGACGCCCGCGCCGAGGAAGACCGCGCCGAGCACCCGCAGGGCCCTGCCGATGGGCCCGGTGCGCACGCCCATCGCCACCGGGTCGGCGGCCGCGGCCCGGTCAGGACTGGAGCTCATGTTCCCTCCTCACGGATTCGACGACGCGCACGGCGTCGGTCGCGCCGTCCTCGGCCCGCACCCGCTCACCGAGTTCGCTGGCTCGGCGCGCCATCTCGGGGTCGGTCGCGGCGCGGCGGATGGCGTCGGCCAGCCGGTCGACGGCCAGCTTCCGCTGCGGGATCGGCGTCGGCGCCACGCCGAGCCGCCGCAGCCGGTCGCCCCAGAACACCTGGTCGACCATGAACGGGCAGATCACCTGCGGCCGGCCGGCGGCCACGGCGGAGATGAACGTGCCGCCGCCGTGGTGCACCGACGCGGCCATCCGCGGCAGCAGCCAGTCGTGCGGCGCCTGGTCCAGCGTGAAGACCTCCTCGGGCGGGTCGACCACGCGCAGCCCGCCCCGGCCGGCGGCCACCACGGCCCGCACCCCGGCCGCGCGGATGGCGTCCAGCACGATCCGGCCGGCCCGCTCGGGGCTGCCGACCAGGCTGCCGAACCCGACGTAGACGGGTGGCTCGCCGGCGTCCAGGAAGTCGACCAGTTCTTGCGGCGGTGTCCAGTCCGTCGTCGGCGGCAGTATCCAGAACCCGGTGGTGCGCACCGAGCTCGGATAGTCCCGCGGCGGCCGCAGCACGTGCGGGCTGATCGGGGTGAGCACGGCGGCCGGGCCGCCGTCGGGCCGGCGCAGCGGGTCGTGGCGGTGGCGGCGCTCCGGCAGCCCGAGCGCGCGGCGCCAGTTGTCGACCTCCTTGCCGGCGAAGCTGCGCAGCATCCGGCGGAAGATCGGGTACGTGGCGCGGTTCAGCGGGCCGGGCAGGCGCCGCAGCATGCGGTAGTGGTACGCGGTGTTGGGGATCTCGCTGGTCGGCACGAACATCGGGTTGAGCTGGCCGACCACGGCCGGCACGCCGAGCTTCTCGGCCACGTGCTGGCCGGCGAAGGCGAACGGGTGGTGGACCACGACGTCCGAGCCCTCGGCCGCGGTCAGCGCGGCGTCCAGCACGGGACGGATGGCCTGGCTGGCCTTGACGGAGGACTCCCACAGCGCCTTGGCCGCCGCCAACCCGCGCAGGTTCTTGCCGACCGCGTCGCGCATCTGTTTCGAGTCGAAGTTGCGCAGCATCCCCGGGTCGAGCGGCGCGTACTTGACGCCGTATCCGGTGACGTACGACTCGAACGGCTCGGGGCCGGCGAGCACGACCTCGTGTCCGGCCTTCTGCAGCGCGATGCAGAGGGCCAGGTACGGAGTCACGTCCCCGCGCGAGCCGTACACCAGGACGAACACCTTCATCGACCGACCACTCCCATCAGCTCGCCACCATCGCGGCCGCCGCCTGAATGGCGTCTGCCGCCCGCTCGTATCCGCCGGCCTGCCTGGCCCACTGGGACGCCTCGGCCAGCCGCTGGCGGTAGCCGGGGTCGGTGCTCACGGTCTGCACCGCGTCGCGCAGGCTGGCCGGGGTGATCCCACCGGGCTCGAGCCGGACGGCGAGCCCGAGCTCCGCGGCGCGGTCGGCGTTCATCAGCTGCTCGATCGTGTGCGGGATGCCGACCATCGGCACGCCGTGCCAGATCGACTCCATCACCGAGTTCACCCCGCAGTGGGTGACGAACACCTCGGCGCGGGCCAGCACGTCGAGCTGCGGCACGAACGTGCGGACCAGGAAGTTGGCCGGGACGGCGCCGAGCGAACCGGGGTCGGTGCCGCGGCCGGTGGCCAGCACGACCCGCCAGGGGCCGTCGCCGAAGGCGTCGAAGCACAGCCGCGCGAAGTCGGTCCCGGCGCCCTGGCTGATCGCGGTGCCGAGCGAGATGTACAGGTTGGAGCCGTCGGCGAGCCGCTCCGGCGGGAAGTCGCCGTGGTCGCCCCGGTCCCTGATCGACGGGCCGATGAACAGGTACCGCTCGTCGAGGCCGTCGGCATCCGGCTGGAACTGCCTCGTCACCGGTACCAGGTTCACCCGCTCGTCGGGCGCGAGCATGTCGCCGAGCTGCAGCCGCGGCATCCCGTGCCCGGCGTGCAGCTCCTCGGCGGTCTCCTCGGCCGAGCGCAGGGCCTGGGTCATGGCGTCCGAGCCGGCCATGGCCGAGAACGTCTGCTCCAGGTTCGACACTGGCTTCATCACCCACGTCGTGGAGAAGGTGACGGCCGGCAGTTCGAGCATCCTGGCCAGCGCGAGACCCCATGGGCACATGGTGTTGTAGACGATGCAGTCGGCCCGCTCGGCGCGCACGCCTTCCACCATCGCCGGCACGGCCCGCAGCCCGTCGGTGAACAGCCTCGCCCACAGCGGTCCCAGCCGCCCGACGAGCTTGCCGAGGTCGGCCATCGAGGACAGCGGCGTGCCCCTGGCCAGCTCGTCGTACAGGTCGACGGACGGGTCGAGCGGCCGGAACCCGGCGCCGATGCGGCGCACGTGCGGTTCGAACTGCTCGGTGAGGTAGAACGTCACCTCGTCGCCCCGGCCGATCAGCTCCTCGGCGACCGGCAGCGCCGACTGGACGTCACTGTGCGCCGGAATCACGAAGAACAGCGTCTTGATGACCGACCTCCTCCGTGGCTCCGTCCACCGGCCGGGGGGCTGTTTTTCCCGCTACCGGCCCGGGGGCCGCCGTGCGAAGCGGCGAGAAGTACGTCCACAGCACCGTCGTGAGCGCTCCCACCGCGGCGATCCACAGCGCGCCGCGCACGCCGGCCACCTCGCCGAGCACACCGCCGAGCAGCGCGCCGATCGGCTTGACGCCCTGGGTCACGAAGGTCATGGTCGCGGCCGCCCTGCCCTGCAGGTCGCTCGGCGTGGCCCGCTGGCGAAGCGCCGCGGTGTGCACGTCGAACATGAAGATCGCGCAGCCGAAGACCATGTTGGCCGCCGCCAGCACGGTCACGGCGAGCCACATCGGCAGGTGGCCGGCCACCGGGTAGGCGAACATGACGAGCGAGAACACCACCGACGCGCCGACGATCGTGCGGCCCTCGCCGTGCCGGCGGCCGAGCCGCGAGGCGAACATCGCGCCGCCGACCGCGCCGATCCCCCACACGACGAACAGCAGGCCGATCACGCTCGGCGAGATGCCGAGGTGGCGGCTCACGTACAGCACGTACAGCGCGAGCACCACGCTGCTGAACAGGTTGAGGTTCGCGGCCGAACCGGCGATCGCCCGCATCCGCGGCTCGGCCATCATGTACCGCAGCCCGTCGGCCACCTCCTGCCGCATCTTCTGCCGCGACTGCTCCGGCGAGGGCCGGCGCTCGCCGCGGTTGCGCATCATGGCGAGGAAGACGGTCGACACGCCGAAGGACGCCGCGTTGATCGCCACCGCCATCGGGCCGCCGAACAGCTGAACCAGCACGCCGGCGAGGCCGACACCGGCCAGCCCGGACAGCGTCATGCTGGTGCGCAGCTTGCTGTTGGCCTCCACCAGGTTCTCGGCCGGCACGATCGACGGCAGGTACGACGACCAGCCGATGCGGAAGCACACGCCCGCGGTGCCGGCGGCGAAGGCAACCGCGATCAGCAGGCCGGTCGACAGCATCCCGCCGAGCCAGGCCAGCGGGATCAGCGCGTACAGGCCCATCCTGGCGAGGTTCGACCACGCCAGCAGCGACCATCGGCTGGCCACCCGGTCGGCCAGCACGCCGAAGTGGAACGGGAACAGCAGGTTCGGCAGGGTGGACGCGGCGGCGAGCACGCCCATCTGCAGCGGGCTCGCCCCCAGCAGCGCCACCGCGGTGAGCGGGATGGCGACGCCGGTGATCTCCCCGCCGAACACCGCGATCGTCTGTGCGGTCCACAACCGACCGAAGTCGGGGCGCCAGGAGGTTGCTGCCGGGTTCCCCGTCGACGCCGGCCTCGAACCATCCATGCCGCGCTGACTCCCTTCTCAGCCGCCGAGCTGGCAGGTCCCGGCATCGACAGCCACGTCGCGGAACTCCTTGGCGTTCACCTGGTTGAGCCGCACCCGGTGAATCGCGTCACCGAGCAGGTCGACCAGCACGCCGATGTCCGCGGACGTCGTGGCGTGGTTGGTGATGCACGCCCGCAGGGTGTACCGCGCGCCGATTTTGACCACGAAGATCTTCGCCTCACCAGTCGCGTTCACCATCTTGGCGAGAAGTCGCAACTGGTCGGGGCCCTGCTCGGCCTCACACTCCGGCACGAAGCAGACCACCGGCAGCGGGGTGTCGTTGACGATCGACCACCCCGAGGTGGTCAGCTTGTGGCGCAGCTCCTCCCCCAGCTGCACCTGCTCCCGCAGGCTGTCCTCGAAGCCGCGCCACCCGGCCACCGCGAGCGACAGCAGCAGCTTGAGGCCGGTGAAGCCGCGGGTCCAGCGGATCGACCTGGCGAACGGCTCGGCGGCCCCGGGCGGCGCGTCGAGGAAGGAGTCGTCCACCCCGAACGCCCGCTCCAGCAGCCCGCGGTGGCGGGTCAGCAGCATGCCCATGCCGAGCGGCATGGACATCCACTTGTGCGGATCGAAGGTCACCGAGTCGGCCTCGCCCAGGCTGCGGAACGTCCCACCGAGCTCGGGCAGCAGCGCCGCGGCGCCGCCCCACGCGGCGTCCACGTGCAGCCACAGGTCGTGCTCCGCGGCCAGCTCGGCGGCACCGTCCAGCGGGTCGATGATCCCCGACCCGGTGGTGCCGGCCGTCACCACGATCGCGAGCGGCACCAGCCCGGACAGCCGGTCGGTCACGATGTGGTCGCGCAGCGCCGCCAGGCTGATGCGCAGCGCGTCGTCGGTCTCCACGGTGCGCACCGACTGGGCGCCGAGCCCGGCCAGCCGCACCGCCTTGGGTATCGAGGGGTGCGCCTCGGCCGAGACGTACACCACCGGGCGCTCGGCCATGTCGACCAGCCCGTTGCGGCAGTACTCGGCGAACCGGTGGCGCAGCGCCAGGATGATCGCCGAGAGGTTCGACTCGGAGCCGCCGCTCGTGACGATCCCGTCGACCTCGTCCGCGCGGTAGCCGAACCGGGTGCCGAACGCGGAGATGAGCTTGTCCTCCGCCGCCACGCCGAACGGGCTGCCGTCGCGCGTGGCCAGGCAGGCGTTGAACACCGCGGCGAGCGTGTCGCCGATGATCGCCATGGTGGTCGGCGCGGCGTCGAACAGCCCGAAGTGGCGGGGATGCCTGTTGTGCTGTTGTTGGTCGCGCAGCCCGCGAAGGACGAGCCGCAGCGCGTCGTGGGGATCCAGGGGTCGGTCGAAGTCGAAGTCGTCCAGCAGTTTCGCCACGGCCGCCCGGTCCACCTGGCGGCCGGCACCGAGCTCGACCACCTCGGCGAGGTACGAGTCGATGCCGTCGACCAGTGCCTGCCACAGTTCTGTACGGTCACCAGCTTCGAGTTCTAGTCCCATTGACCAGCCTTCGATAGGTCAACGGCTGCCTGGCTCATTCGTAGTCGAGGCGTGGGGATATCGATGCAGTCCGCAGCATCTCCCGCAGGCGGGGGGACGGGTCTACCCTCAGTTCGGTTCGGACCAGAGCGGAATATCTGCGGAATTGGCGCAACGCCTCGCAGTAGTTGCCTTCGGCCAGGTAGGCGTTGATGAGAACGGAATGCCCACTCTCTCGCAATGGATCGGTCCGCACAACCGCTAGACCGGTATCGACGGCGGACCCGTGCCAGCACACCGCACTCAGCTGGGCGCACAGGGCTTCGAGGGCGTGCAGGCGTAGCTGCCGGAAACGCTCGCGCTCGGCAATCAGCCATTCTTCCGACCAGTCCGGTAGCAACTCGTCATAGAAGTTGGCGTGTAATAGTTCATGAAGTTCGTCCTCACGGAGAGGCGCCCTCTGGTGCAGCAGCATACGCGCGGATTCGCACACCGAATGCAGGTCCACTCGCACGCTGTTGGCCAGCCGCAGATCGCCTAGCGAAGTGTCGAAGGATGCATGGGACCGCTGCAACCGCCACATAACGGAACGGAGGTTCGCGGCCGCCCGCTCTGCAGGGAAATCGGGCCATAGCATGCCGGCCGCCTGGTATCTGGACATCGACTGCTCGCGCACCGCGAGGAGCGCCAGCAGGCGCTGCGCGGCCGACCCGACCCGGACCGGCCAGCCCCCCACACGGAACTCGAACCCGCCGATCAGCCGTAGCTCCGCGGTGACGCTGCTTTGACGGGCTGCTCCATATGTTCGAGTGCTTTTGACGCCATTTGGAGTAGTGTGATCGTCCAGCAGTTGCATTGGTAAGCCGTTGCCCATGCGGCCGACCCCCCTAACCCTTGAGATCATCCAACTGTCCATGGAGGATACTAAGGCCCGAAGGTGACCACCGATAGTCCTCGACCAAGTCGAACACGTGAACGACCGGTCGTTGCGAGCTGAAGCATCCGGCTGACCAGGGAGGATACCGAAAGCGGTCGAAGCACAAAACGGAACCGGAAATTGACGGTGGCCGGAGAGGCGCCACCGGCTCCGCATCACATGCGTCCCACCGGCCGATTGGACACGCCCGGTTGCGCCCCTTCGACCACTCGCCCAATCGCTTGCAACAGACAGTGACGGGAGCCGCGAATGAGCACGAAGCGTCACGATTTTCGTCACTCATTGCAACATGGGCGTAGCGCCATATCTACGTTCGGCGTAGCCGGCGGTAGACCAGATGGCAGGATTGACGGCCCAGTGTGTGCCGATTATGGTCCATACTTTGTATTTGTGTGCGTGCGGAGCAATGGTACGCAATTCTTGTCCGCCTGCTGCGAACGTTCTTCGCTTCGTCCACGGCTGGGTCGACCGGGGAGGGAGACGACATGATCGAGCCGGTTGTGATACCAGACCTGCTCCGCGAGCGGGCCACTGCCGAACGAGATCGACTCGCCGTCCTGGTGGACGGTGGTAGATCATTGACATACGGAGAATGGGAAAAACGGTCTAACGCGATAGCCCGTGGGCTCACCGATCGGGGCGTCACTTCGGGTGATCGCGTAGGGCTTTACTTCGAGAACGCCGAATGGACCGAGTACGCCGCCGCATATCTCGGCACATTGAAGACCGGCGCCATTGCGGTGCCGCTGTCCAGCCGGTTCACCGACGACGACATCGATGGGTTGCTGGAGCGGTGCGGCGCGATCGGCATCGTCCACGGCCAGCGGTCGACGAAGGCGCCCGGTTGGTCGGCCAACGTTCCTGACCTGGAGAAAGGCAACAGCGACGAGGCGTTTCAGGTTTCCGTGTCACCGGACGACGTCGCCGAGATCCTTTACACGTCCGGCACCACCGGAGTGCCGCAAGGCGTAGCTTGTAGGCACGTGAATGTGGTGCGGCCACTCGTGCACGGCGGTGGCTGGCCGCCGCCTTGGTGGTGCCGCGGCAAGGTATACCTGCACGCCAATGCGGTTTCCACGGCCGGCGGACAATTACGCCTGCTGGAGCCGCTGGGGCCACAGCGGATGACGGTGCTCGCGCTGCCGATGTTCGACCCGAACCGGTTCTGCGCGCTCGCCGAACTGCACCGAGCCGCCGTCGTGCAGCTGGTGCCGGCGATGGCGAGCAGCATCCTGGACAGCGGCGCGTTCCGTAACCACGACCTGTCCGAGGTGCAGATCGTCTCGCTCGGCTGCGCCCCGCTGCCGCCGGCGCTGGTGCCGAAGCTGGCCGCGGCGTTCCCCAACGCGCGGCTGGTGAACATGTACGAGCTGACCGAGGCGCGGCACTCCGGCACCACGTTCGTGCACCAGCCGGGTCGTGACGGCGCCCGCAACGGCTCGGTCGGCCGGCCGCGCGGCGCGACCCAGGTCAAGATCACCGACGAGCGCGGCAAGGACGTCGGGCCCGGCGTGGTCGGCGAGGTGCGGCTGCGCTGGCCCGGGCTGCCGCCGCAGCACTACTTCAGGGACGCCAGGGCCACCGCACGCGTGTTCATGGACGGCTGGACGAGGACGGGCGACTCCGGCTACCAGGACGAGGAC